>Ga0209323_10000015_pt1 | contig 117961 bp, 113 predicted proteins | sample Rifsed19ft2_FD_184014 | JGI IMG/M metagenome (GOLD analysis project Ga0209323, IMG submission 184014) | Soil microbial communities from Rifle, Colorado, USA - sediment 19ft 2 (version 2) | ecosystem: Environmental > Terrestrial > Deep subsurface > Rock core/Sediment | place: Rifle, Colorado...
CAATCCTGGAGCAAGTGGGAACCGAGGCAAGTATTGGAAATAGCACGGGTTCGCATACCCACTTTCATGCTCTCAGGCGCGGATATGAATGTAAAAACCCTGAAAAATTGGTCAATTGGCCTCCTCCGAAAGTTCGGAAAAAATGAAAGGGTCGCTCAGGCTTTTCATCACGAGCATATGGTGTGATTAACCTTTTGCGATCCTTTCAAATTTAATTAGTTATTTGATTTTAAAGAAGACTGTCATAAAGCGTGGCAGATCGGTGAATTTTCACCATTCTTTTTTCTTTTAACTAATTAAATAAACCTTTCTTGTTGTGACTCTTTTTTAACTAATTAACGTAAAGTTAATTGGCTAAAACAGGAGAATTTAAACAATCGCCTTGATCCCACTTCGCTCCTTTGCGGAGCTTCGAGGGATTAATGTGCGAAGCACATTAACAACACAACAAGAAAGAGAAGACAAAAAGACTAGCTCGATGTTAAAGTTTGATTGGACGACTGGGATCTTTATCAAAAAAAGTATAAAGCCCTTAAGTCCAATCAAACAATCTATAGCAATAGCAAATAAAGGAGTCGCTTATGCCCATAAAACAGAATCGAAGAAGGTTGTTAATAGGATGCTCCATATTGCTTTTTTTCCTCGCTGCAGTAGCGGTTATTTGCGTTAAGAGTGTGGGAGTGGTGAGAATTTCGCCCCAGTCCCTTAATCCCCTAAGGGGATTAGACTCGATTCCAACTCTGGAAGCAAAACTCGAGGCCACTCAGCAGGCACTTTTCGAGGAAGTTCAGAAAAAAGCAGAAGAACTCTCTTCAGGGAGTGTCGAGTCGATTCCCTTACCGACAGTTCCCTCGGTGGAGGAGATTTATAAGCAGATTATGGATAAAAAGTATCCATACAAAATTTATCTCCCAAATGTGGGAAGGTAGGAGGAAGATAAGATGATTGTAAACGGATGGGTACTTCTAATTTTACTTATCGCAAGCTTTGCCTCTGGAGTTTTGGGTGCGTACTTTTTGCATGCACCTGTCTTGGGATATGTTTATGACAGGATGCGCCCGAAAGGCTATTCTGTTACGACTGAACCCGGAGAGAGAATTGAGGGAATCCTCCCGATCGATTTCTGGTCCACAACATTTCTATGGCTATTGAGTGTAGTAAACCGATTTCTGCTAATAGATGGTTTATTAATATTACTTTATAACATTATGTCTACCGAGATTAGTAAGACTTTGTTTTACTGGGTTATTTTTTTAGGCATAATAGGCCAGGCTGTAGTTAATGTAACCTGGTTACCGTTCAGTATTTTAAGAACGGATTGGAGGCTACGAATTCGCATTAGAATTATTGCAACCACCAGAGAGATTGTCTCCTATGCGCTGGATTTTAATCCAGCTGCGCTTTTTACTGGCAATGCACCGGATGTGTTAGTGTCGCATTCGGACATGAGAACAGCTAGAAATGAGCTTAGGTGGGCAACAAATCCACAAAAACTTAATAGTGATTTTAAACTAGCCCCTGATCCAATAACAAGCTGGATTGCTAGGGAAGTTATTATTCCATTACGTGCTAGTCTTGGAAAATACTGGAGCGGTGGTGTAAGGTCGTTTTCACTACTGACTTTTTATCAGACAGCTAGCGACCAGATAGCACTTGTTGAGTGGGGGTCGCTTCTGATAGAAATAATCGATAAATGCTCCGACAGAGCTGTAAAATTGTTTGCCCGCAAGATGAACCTGGTAAGCCAGGAGGTAACTGCCGAAATAGGCAAACCTGGTGAGGAGTTTGACCCCACAACTACACAGGACCAGCTTGCGGATATAGAGTACCGAAGACATACAACTTTGTGGCCGGCAAAAAAATACGATCCTTTCCAAGAACCCGACCCGGGTTATTGGAGCATGCAGACCGGTGAAGAACTGGTGAACTATAACGTGGGGGTAACAACTGGCCAGCCCGTCTATGTCGGTCGATAAACTATTAGGAAGAAAGAAATGGTGGGGGAAACAATCTTCCTTTTTAATTTTCCTATCTGAAACAGGAGTAAATATGAATAGGTTGAAGCTTATTGATCCAATATTAGCGGAAGCGCTATCAGAAGTTCCTGCTGAACGTTTGCAAAAGATGGTAGCTCGAATTATCCAATTAGCGCTTATGAGCCGGTATTTCACTCCAGTAAGAGCTTTTTACCACCTGAACGTTGGTGAGATTCCAGAGCAAAGTGTTATCAAGGATTTGAGACTATTGGTTGAGTCTTTGGATCGGGCAGGACTTTTGCTCAAAGAGGCTGCGGAGAAAGGAGAGGAAGGTTTCGGGTACCACCATTATAACAAAGTATTCGAACTGACAAGGATATTCTCAGCAGTTTTGGCTGTTGATACCAAAGACCCCATTGAGCGAGGTTTTGGAGTTTATTATGAACTCTTAGAAGGGTCTGATGATAAGGATTTCAAATCAGAATTAAGAAGACATGCTGCAGACGCGATTTACAATTCCCAAGGATAAAGGAAGGTTGGAATTGCCTCCCCTGTCTATCAGTAGGCTTTGAATCTGCCTTCGCAGGCAAATGATTGGAAGGGAAAGGGGGTTTTTACCCTTCCAATCTCTCGCAATTATTCGAGACACATTTCCTTTAAAAGGAAGGTTGATTAGTCAATTTTAGATTACGAGGGCTATCATAATGCTTGATAGGTTTTAGTGAACTTTTCACTAACCTCTAATCTCTAATATCTAATTAACTAAATACTTTCTTGTTGTGTCTCTTTTTAGCGAGCCGAAAAAATTATTTCGGCTGGCTAAACAAGAGAATTTGACAATTTAGTTCGCATTTAAGTTTAGTGCACCTCCGAGGTGTGCGGTAGCACTCCTCGGATGGTGGAGAGGCTTTAAATGAGCTTTCCACCTCGGAGGAATCCCTTCGGGCTGCCGTCCGAGGTGGCTAGATTTTAATGTGCGAAGCACATTAACAACACAACAAGAAAGATCCTCCTTCGCGTAAAGCTACGGAAGGACGGGGAGTGTCTTTGGATTTTCAAGGGGAGTCTTTAGGGATCGAATACATGATCCTTAAAGGATCCCCTTGAAAAAAAGAGGACAAAAAAAAGACGGAAGAAAAATTAGAAAGGAAAGTCGGACCGCCGGTTCTTAAGAACCTCTGGTTCGGAGAAAGGAGACAGTATAAGACAATTGAATATCAATCACTCGACCTCTTCCGTCGTTTCTGACACAACCTATCACTGATTTAGGAGGCAAAAGTGTTTCGAGGACAACGGTTTACCTATGACAACGGCTGGTTTGTCAGAATGCCGGAAAGTGCATTCAAAGTTGCGTATAAATTTTCCTCTATTGGAGGACTTGTTTGGAGACACTTGTTTCCTGGAAACGCCCCGAAAAACGTCTTAGCAGCTTTTAACTTTCAAGCAAAAGTTCGGGGACACGGAAAAGCGCAAATCTTTGGCAACTCAATACAATATCCTAACTTGGGTGAAGATTTATATGCCCATCTTTTGGAAAACGGGTGGGAAGGAGCTCCTGAATATATTCAGGAATTTGCCCTTCTTTTTGAGAGCCTTTGGCCCCATCAGATACGTTACAGCCCTAATTCGTGTATTAAACTTAGCGACCTTGTGGTCGACGAAAACGGACGCATATTATGTGCGGATTGGAAAAATGCCGTGGTTGGTGAGCGGGAAGTTCGCAAAATATTTTCCGAATTAAAATTCTATCAAGACTACGTTCGGCGTTGTTTGCAAATAAGCTGGTCACAATTCCTAATCGAACACGGTGACGAGATTGACCGGGTTCAGAAATGCCGCGAAGATATTTATGGTGAGGCTCACGTTGAGCGGCCGTCCGAAAGTATTTTCCAGGTTTACCAATCAGTTTGAAAGCAAATTAGGAGGAAGAGATGTTTCTCGATCTATATGACAATCATTTTAAAGTCGTGGAGATCCGGATTTGTCAGGGAAAAGTTCAAGTTATTCCAACTGACAGTTCGTTCTCTGCCGAAGAAACTGAGAAGCTTCAGAGATTACTTTCAACGGAACCGCTTCTTGTCTTCGCGAACGGGAGGTATTGTGGAAGGTACAACCCGACAGATCCAGACTACATTATCGGTGTCAAAATAGTCTTGGGTGAGGATTATAATCCGGAACTTAGGATTGATGATTCTCCGACGGAACTTCTCCAAGCTCTCGATACCATTCCGAAAGAGAGGCAGTGGAGATTTGCCTTTGAGATCGTGAAGGCGAATATTCGCCAACTGGGCCTTTTGACTAATAAAACCGTCGAGCGGGCTTTGGACGCGATCGAAGAGGGGAGGGTGGTTGATTTTCTCTCACTCGCCCATCTTTTAGTTCGATTCGAAGATGAACTTGACGACCAAACTAATTCAGCGGCCATTGAAGCACTTTTATCCTTAGTGCCTGTCAATCCTCTTTCTGCCTTACGACAGGTGGCCATAGAACATGCCAATTTATAGGAGGACGAAATGAGTCTGTTAAAACTTTTAGTTGACAGCATCCTCGGGGGAGATAATCAAACAGTAACCTACGTTACTATGGTCTGCGGAACAGTCAGCTTGGGTTTAGCAGTCATTTTTATGGGGATTGTAAGTAGAATTAAATCCCTAATTAGATATATTTTGAGGAGACTGTAAACAAAGGGATGGGGATCACCGATTCCCATCCTCCATCTAATAAGTAAGGAGGAAGATATGACCGAGGGTAAAAGCATCTCTCCCGAGCAAATCGAGCTGGTGAAACACCGGTTGGAAGCCTTTCGAAGTGTGATATGGCCTATTGCTTTGGCTATGCCCCAGACCCGGAAAGGTACATGTGCGAATCTCTCGAAAACTGAGGCGGATATCGTCTACAAACTCGTCATGTGCCGAGTTGTCTCGGAGACTTTAAATATAGTCTCAATTCCTAGGCTTTGGGAACAACTCAAAATTCTTGGAGTCGAGGAAGTCAATCATGAGGAACTTGAGCTTTCTTCTTACCGTCGGGGTAAGTTAAAAAAGAAAGTTCAGTTTCTAGCAGTCATGATTATGGGAGATAGTCCGGTTTGGGATGAACTGATAGTCCCACTGGTAGATTCCGGATTTAGAGTCGTTGGACACGGCGATCGTCCCAGAATTTCTTGGTCACCAAGCACAGACAGCTCGTAGGAGAAAAGATGATTAACGAAAAAGACTTGATGGAAAAGATGGTTTCACAGATCATCAAACGATATTCGGATATTTACAACTCGGAATTTCTGTTTGATAAACTTCGGAATTTGCATCCTGATCTTTTGGGTGTACTATCAATCTTCCTTGAGGCTGGTCATTTGGATACCTACGAGGTGGAAGGATTTACTCCCCAAAGATTGATGGATGAACACGGTATGAATACCACTGCAGCGATATTTACGCTCGATTGGCTCCTCAGGGAACCTGAAAGAGCCAAAGAAAGCCTCACAAGGGGTCATGATTCACTAAATTCGTCTTTAGGATAATAACAAAAGGAGTATCGTAATGAGAATGATAATTAGAGGAGTCCCAATTGATCCAAGAGAGGGGTTACGAAGGTTTGGCGCGCCAGAATGGTACCCACAGGAAGCTCCAAAGCACAAAACTAATTCTACATCTACACACGATGGCAACGTGGTGGAATTTGTGTGCCCAGAGTGCGGCTATATAAGACACGATGATGTTGCCGCCAGGAGATCAATTCTCGTCAACAAGGGAGATCCTTGGGCACTACATTATAGCTCATTTGTGGAAGAGGTATTCAATATCACAAACATTGAAATCACAAAAATTGAAATTCGGAGCAGCCCGCCCTCTTTGGCAGATCAGCTTTTTAACTTCCTTAATAGGAATGACGAGGAAGCATAAAGTTAAAAAATTTTGAAACTTCACCCAGATAAAATTTGGGGGAAGTTTTGCAATTATCCGAGACACAGAATTAGTTGTGTGTAATGAGCATGGGTGTAATCTTTAATGCAATTTCCAATTATGCTTGGAAACTCTTGCTAATCACTCACTTCTCACTACCCACTACTTAATTTATTCTTTCTTGTTGTGTCTCTACTTTAGCTAATTAAGAAAATTAGTTGGCTAAAGTTAGAGATTTTAAAAATTAAAATTTTTGCACCTTGATCCCACTTCGCTCCTTTGCGGAGCTTCGAGGGGATTAATGTGCGAAGCACATTAACAACCAAATATAGAACGCAAAATGTCCCAAGAGGTTGGGAACGGAATGGTCTTAAATTTTCGAGACTATCCCGTTCCCAATCTAAAAAAAGGGACAAAAATCAAACTAACAATAATAAGAGAAAAAGGAGTGTGAATATGGAAGACCCTAATAAGATCGGAATTGTTTTACAAGATCCGCCCCCGAAAAGTAAGAAGAAATTATATCGACCCCAACCTTTTGGGAGGACGGTGATTGTACCAAAGGATCTGGTTCTTGAGCTTTTACTTACAGAAGAACGCTCACGTATAATTAGTGAGAGTTATGATACTCAGATAGTAGATGAAGATAAACCTCCTTATGAAATCCCCACTGTGTTCTGGGGAATCGCCAGAAGATTCCGCGATTTTGAGGCTACTACATACCCTCATCATTTGAGGCCACTGTCGCCTGCTGAGGAAATAAGGTCGAAGGAGTTAACGGCTAAGAGGCAGTCAAGTGATGAACAAACCTTAAGAGAAAAGTATCGGGAAGAACTGACTCGACACCTTTATTCTCCTAATGAAATTAGCGAACGCCTCAAAGATATTAAGCATTGGGGACTTGAGGTACCTCCTGAGATTGTTGAGAATTATAATCTCAGGGAAGGGTATGAGGTACACCTAAAAATAATCAAGGATCCTAAAAATCCCAATCAAAAACTTCTGGTGATATTTCGTGTTAATGGAAATGAGGATCCGGAGGTTGTTCGGAATCTCCCTCTTCCTTTGGGGGTTAGACAACGCGGAAAGAAATCCCTCAGAGTTTCCTATGCCCGCAAGATGATTGAGTGGGATAGGTATGGTTCTGTTCCTATACGAGAGTTTTATCTTCTCGGAGCATGGGCAGGCCATGGAGATGTGTTTTATCTGAGGGGAGAAGGTGGTTTAGGAAAGACCGGAATATCGGTTGAAGCTTGGAAAGCAACCCTCCGCCTTACGCTAGAAGAACCAAAAAATGGCGAAAAACCAGTTTATGCTTTTTTGGCTTTTGTGGGCGAGCGGGATATGGACCTTGACGATCTTTATAAACGGGCCCAGGAAGAAACTCCTCACAATCCAGATCGAGTGGAAGTGGTTTTTGCGACAAAAACTGACGACCTTATTTATCAATGGCAAGTTTTCGAGTACGCGATTTCTCGTGTAAGGGTTTTGGGTTTGTTTTATAACGTCATTGCGTTTTATGACAGTGGTCCTCGTGCAGTTGAAGCTTACTCTGCCGTAGCTAAAGATAACGAACCCTTAGTTTCAGGTGGAGTGGTCAAGAAGGGTATTGATACGGTTGCTAGGGAAGCTGGAGCTGGAGGATATTTTCCCGAAACTAATACATCAATTACCGCCTTAATCCTTACCTTGGACGGCGATCCGAAAGATCCTGCAACCATGTTGGATCGATTAACTAAAGAACGAGAAACAACTGGTCTTTGGTCTTTAAATCGTAATGCTCAAGGATGGCCGCCGATTGATACTTTGGAACGAAATACTTACGTTCGGCGAAAAGAGTTGCATGTTTTACCCGAGCTTGCGGCTGAGTCTGCATTCGTTCTAGGAATTGCCCGGAGAATGATCGGTGGAAAAGATGGACAAACTGCGCCCCCTGAGGTTGTTTTGGAGCGTTTGCACGGCTACGTTAAACTAGTTCCGCTTCCGGCGTACGTTACCGGGAAGGAATTCAAAGTGGAGACAGTGCAAACCCAATGGGAGAGGATGATAAACCTTTCAGAACGGCTCAGAAAAACCCTAAACGAGCTTAATTCTATTGCCTATCAATTCTTGCTGGATGCTTTAGCTCAGCAAAATGGATTTAGTGGGAAGATTGCCGTGGTGAATAGTAAGGGCGATATAACCGGATTTTTCATACTACCAGTCAACCCAGGAGACGGATTTGTCTTTGTTAAGTCAGATGATCCAAAATTCGCTCAGATTTTGGGAGGCGAGAAATGACACTCTTTTTGGTGAACTGAATTAGTGTGAGGCAAAGTTTTACTTTGCTCTCACAGCAATTATCCATTTATTTTTTCGGCATCATCTTCGGATGGTGTATTTTCTTCCTCCTAGGTGAGATAGATTTCGGTCTATCTCACCGAGCAATTATTTTTTATTCGGTATCATTGCCACTTAGGCAAAGAACATCATTCAATCTATCCGAATTAGACAAGAAAGGAGGCATATGACTACGAAGCCGAGTGATCAGTATAGTAAACATCTAGAGATTCCATTGGAAGTTGTACTTTCTACAAATACTTTGTTGCAGAAGTGCATCGACCTGATTTCAGTAGCTGATTTCAATCTTGAAGTGCTTGCAGCTCGTTTAGACCGGTTAAGTCAGCATCGAAATATCACCAGCAATTTCAACAAATTTGTGGGCACTGCACTTGAGGAGCATATCCTTATTCAGATAGAGTCATTTATGGCTTTAAAAATTGGCATCCAACTCGACCCGATCCCGCGCGGCACCAAAACACAAAACTTCCGCTTTTATAATACCCAAGAATTGGTTGCTGAATCTCTGGACCAATCTAGAAAAGGGGCTGGTTACGATATTTTAATTAGTCTGACTGGCGAGGAGTGGGAATCTCTGGTGGTTGTCTTAGAGGCCAAGATGAACAGAAACCCTTGGCGTCCCGTGAGCGACAGAGGTAGTCTAAACGAAGCCTTAACACCCGGATATATCAACCGAAAATTCGCTCCTCTTAAGGAGTATTTTCCGGGTAGGAGTTTTGGTTACGTTGTGGTTGCTTCTGGTGATGCGATCCATCCTACGCACGGCCTGCAACAATGGTTCGTCAATCAAGGAGGAATACTTTTACCCTTAAAGTGGACCTATGTTGAGTTCATGGTACTGATTGACTCGCTGATCCAAGAGCTAGGTTGGAAAGTTACAAAGTGAGACAGATTTTGTCTCACTCGCACTTATTCTTTTTTTATTTATTGGCATCATTTAAAAAATGTAGCAAGAACAAATCGTTTACTACCTATTTGATAAAGGAGGATTTATGGAATTCCAGCAATTTGAAACAGCTGTAAGTTTCAGAAAAACGGTCCACGCTTATTTAAAAAGATCTGGCGATTTTTGGGAACTGACAGTATATCCCTACGGACCTGGGGTCCCTTATTCGCGGACCGATTCGTTAGAGCTATTGGATGTGCAAGATGTTCTATCTTGGGCAAAAAAGCAAGGGTATAGCGAGAAATTCCGCTCAAGGCTCAAGAAACACATAGAAGAATTACTACGAAACGCGAAAGATGACAAATCCATATTGACCGACTGAAAGGAGGCTGTGATGATTGCGATATTTCAAGGCACTACACTTAATGGGGTTTCCGCCTGGGTGGATCTTGACTCACAACCTGCGATAGACACCACTGTCGGCGTGCTTCAAGTCGGCTGGGTTATGAGAAACAACTCACCTGTAAAGAATCCGTTAGATTTGGCTCATACTATTATGGGTCACCGATACAGAGTTCTCTCTATCCAGGGTGGTGAAGTTTCCCTTTTTGCCTTCTCGAATGGTGTGTCAAGGTAGGTTTTGATCATGGAAGTTCTGAATTCCTTGAACCTAGAGGAGGTTTTTGTTTTTAGCGAACGAGTTGCTCTGGGATCCGGAGAAGCATTGTCGGTTCATGTTACCCTAAGGATCAGGCAAACCCTTCAGTCCTATCGGTTGCTCGACCGCGGGGTGATTGGGGTATACGATCCCAAAATGTCTACTCCGGCCAGGAAGTTCGATCTTAAAGTCGTACCTGTCCGAATGTACGGGATCGAAGTGGAACAAATTGAATCGGCCTTTAACGTTGAAGGTAGACCTCCGATTATAAGACCTCAGTTAGTAAAAAGGGTAACCAGTTGGTTAAGATCATCGGGTTACGGCAGGGTAGTGGATGAAGTTATTCAAGCAGCAGAGCAATTACTCTCTGAAGCCGAAAGAACTAAAAGTAGGCTTTCCTACTGAAGATACCCCCTTTTCCTTGAAATGGTGAGACAGAGACAAGTTTCTGTCTCACCTCGTATTTATTCGTTTCCTTTTGGAAACAGCGTTCTAACTTTGGTTCACAACAACAGTGGGTTGAGATATCTTTTTAAGAAGAAAAAAGAGCTTAACGGATGCCTATCCGTTACCTTAATGGTTTTTCTCTTTTTTCTCCTATGGTATCCAACCCACTGATTTCTAGTTTTCTGAATTCATCACAGATTTTAACGGACAAAAAAAACTATATACAGCTTGCAAGGATGGTCCTTTAAAGTACTTGAAACGAATTCAGAAAAGAATTCAAAAAGCACATTTACATCGAAACGCATTGAAATTAATATACAAGCAACTTCTTTTAAGAGTAGTAGTTTATTGGCATCATTGCCCAAGAGGCGAGAAAATTTTATCCGAATTCTTGTGAAAGGAGGTTAAATGTCAACACTTAAAGTTCCAGCATATCTTTGTTTCGAAATTAAAGAGATTGCAAAAGAAAGAAAGGAGGAACCTATTGCAGTTGTCAGGCAAGCTATAAGCCTTTTTAGAACAGTATCCCTTGCTCTTCAAGAAGGCAAGAAAGCTGTTATTGTAGATACAGTTGTTCCTATCGGAGATATTCCAGAAAGAATAATTATCCTCTAAGAAGTACTAAGAGATGGATTGATTTCCATCTCTTTATGCAATTATTCCTATCATTTTGTTCGGCATCATTGCCCAAGAGGCAGAAACATATTGTATTCGCTTGTTCGAAAGGAGGAAGATATGTCACCAGATCCCGATACGAAGCCAAGACATAAGGAAGAAACATGCGGACATTGCGGAAAAGAATCTTCGCAGTTTTTTATCTGCAACTTCTGTTGGCAACAAGGTTGCCCTCACTGCATGTCTGGGGGAGCACACTTTGCTTGCCGCCAAAACCAGCGGAATCTCGACCGCGACCGAATTTTTCTTAGGGGTTTTCAGGAGGCCTTCCCATGTATAACAGTTATAATAGTGGACGGTGGCCCAATAGGGGGCGAAGGCCTAATTACCGCGAGGTAGTGGTTCGTAAGACCACTACTCATAACGCGCAGCTTGAATTGGATGGGGGATTTCAACTTAATATCCACCTTCTGCATAGAAAGAGAGACCTTTTTAAAGGAGAGGCAGCTGGTTTTAGCAGGAAAGCCACAATTGTAGAAGGAGTCCCTTTTGATAGTCAGAGGTGGTATCAAATTGTTATAACTCTCACTCGGGCGCGTTTACCTGAGGAAATGGTTAAAAACCGGCATAAAAAGTTAGTAGAAAAAGGTTTAACCCCCCTAATTAAGGTAGGGAAACCGTTTCGTTTCGATCCAAGACGCGATCGTCGGAGCGTTTCCGAGGCTTTTAAAACTTGGCTTCAGGAACAGAACCTGCCAGATGAACTGTTTGAGCAGGTTAAGAAGATTATCCTTTCTTGGGTCCCGAAAAAATAGAACAAAAACAGGAGGCTAAAATGAAATCAGGCGTACGCTTTATCCGAGGATCGCGGCATCGGATTGAACTTCACTGGAGCCAGGATGGTGGCAAATTTTCTTTGGATGAAGTTCTACTTTACCGCTATCGGATACCAATGATCGGCTCCTTACTCATCCGGTCGATAAAATTCATACTAAACCGTCTAAACCGTCAGGGTGAGTTTGTGGGTTTCCGCTCGCTGGATGACCATCCTGATGTGATTAAGACATGGCTTGAGGGGAAGCGAGTTGACCCCATCCAGATTGAGGGGGCGATAAGGGCAATCTACCATTACCTCTCCTGGGACGATATTGATAAGGCCGATCAAACACTCTTTGTGCTTGAGGAAGCCTTAAGAATGGAGCCTCGAATTTCCAGGCAAACCTTGACTTTCCTTCAAACAGGTCTGCTTCAGCGCAACGCCCTATTGGCTTACACCCCCCAGGAAATCGTAAGGCTTCAACTCGAAGTCAATTTGGCAAGAGGCGACGAAATCATCAAAGTCGTCTATAAGAGGGGGGAATGCTTTGTTTGTCGGTGGAGGGAAGATATGGTCCCCGAACCGCTCTTTGCTATCTGAGAATGGCGACGTATATGAGGTAGACTTCGGTCTATCTCATTTGCACTTTTCCCTTTTTTTATTTTTAATGCGTTTTTCTGTTAACAATACCAATAGAAGCTAATTCAAAACTCGACTTTCAGTCTCGTTTTGAGGTCGCCTTAAACGACGGCTTGTAGCTTCTGTTTATTAAAACAACAGTAGGCTGAGATGTTTTTTTGAGAAGAAAAAAGTTGACGATGCCTATCGTCGTGAGGTAACCCCTCATATTTCTTTTTCTTCTATAACATCCAGCCTACTGTTTTTACAATTTTCTGGGTTTATCACAGATTTTAAAGGATGGTCCTTTAAAGTACCTGAAATAAATTCAGACCGGGTGTAGGGCGTTTTGACTGCGGCAGCCAAGTACGATCTTTCAGAGAGTGGGGAACGATCACCACTTCGACTCCACAGCGAACGCCAACTCCGACAAATACGACAATTCCCACTTGTCCTCCCAATCCTTGCCTTGCATATTCTCCGAATGTTTATGACAAAACTTACAAGGATACTCCTTGCAAGGTAAACATAAAAACTGTAATTAGCACTATCTTTCACTAATTGCTACAATATTTAAAGTCTTTGATGTAGAATAACTGCTTCATGCTTAATATTTTTTCTAAATTACTAGATTTAAATCAACGCGAAGTCGAACGACTTCAAAAAATAGTTAATGAAGTTAATGAAAAAGAATCCTGGGCAAAGAAATTAAAAGATGAAGACTTCTCCAAAAAAACTGAAGAATTTAAGAAAAGAATAGAAAAAGGTGAGGAATTAAGAGCAATCTTACCTGAAGCTTTTGCGCTAGCCCGCGAGGCCAGTTGGCGGGCGGTTGGACTTAAGCCTTATGACGTTCAGCTGATGGCAGCAACGGCTCTTTTTGAGGGAAAGGTTGTTGAACAAAAAACCGGTGAAGGGAAAACATTGTCCGCTGTCCCCGCACTTTATCTACACGCTTTAGAAGGAAAAGGAGCTCACCTTGTGACGGTAAACGACTATCTAGCTCGTCGTGACGCGGGATGGAACGGACCGATATTTGACCTTTTGGGACTATCCGTCGGCTCCATTGTCCAGGAAATGAAATCATATGTTTATGATCTCCAATTTAAGGATACGAGCCACGGAGACGAAAGACTTGCCCATCTCAAACCGGCCGACAGGCGCGATGCGTACTTAACCGATATTACTTACGGAACCAATAATGAGTTTGGTTTTGACTACCTCAGGGATAATATGGTCCAGTCGGTTAGTCAAATGGCCCAACGCGGACACAGCTTCGTAATAGTGGATGAGGTCGACTCGGTTTTAATCGACGAAGCCAGGACTCCATTGATAATTTCCGCTCCGGATACCGAGCCAACCGATAAGTATTACAAATTTGCCCAATTCATTGAAAAGTTAAATTCCGATACAGATTTCACTATTGACGAGAAGGTGAGAAGTGCGAGTCTGACCGAGCACGGTATAACCCGAGTGGAAAAAATATTGGGAGTTGATAATTTATATGAGAAAGATTATGACTCGATTCATCATATTGAGAACGCTCTTCGTGCAAGGACCTTGTATCTGAGGGATAGGGATTATGTTGTTAAAGACAATCAGGTAACAATTGTCGATGAGTTCACCGGGCGTCTTATGTTCGGACGCAGATGGAGCGACGGACTCCATCAGGCCGTTGAGGCCAAAGAAGGAGTGCCAATCCAACAGGAAAGTAAAACCCTGGCCACAATTTCTTTTCAAAATTATTTCAGAATGTACAAAGTCCTGGGAGGAATGACCGGAACAGCCGCAACTGAGGCCGAAGAGTTCAAAAAAATTTACAAACTGGAAGTCGTCGTAATTCCAACCCATAAAACAATGATCCGGAAGGATAATTCTGATGTAATTTACAAAACTGTTAGGGCAAAGTATACCGCCATCGCTTACGAAATCGAAGAAAGGGCCAAATTAGGCCAGCCTGTTTTGGTAGGAACAACGTCTATCGAGAAAAATGAGATTATTAGTGACTATTTGAAGCGAAAAAAACTTGCTCATAACGTACTTAACGCTAAAAATCACGAAAAAGAGGCGAGGATTATTTCCGAAGCGGGTAAACCCGGAGCGGTAACGGTAGCAACCAATATGGCAGGTCGAGGCGTGGATATAGTACTCGGAGGAACCCCGCCCGATATGCCTCCGGGAATGGATCGGGAGGAACACAAGAAAACCCCGGAATACATAAAATGGCAGGAATCCCACGATAGAGTTGTAAAGGCCGGTGGACTCCACGTTGTCGGAACAGAGCGCCACGAATCCCGAAGAATTGATAACCAGTTAAGAGGTAGATCCGGTCGTCAGGGAGACCCAGGATCGAGCCGTTTTTATTTATCACTTGAAGATGATTTAATGAGAATTTTCGGTGGTGAACAGATAGGTTCGATTATGAATAGACTTAATTTACCCGAGGACCAACCCATTGAAAACAGTCTGATAAACCGTGCGATCGAGCAAGCACAGGTTAAGGTTGAAGGCTTTCATTTTGACGCTCGCAAAAACTTGGTCGAATACGACGACGTTATCAACCAGCAAAGAGAAATAATCTATAAGCAAAGATCAAAAGTTCTCGAAAGCGAAGATGTAAAATCAGAAATTCTGGAAAAGCTGGGAAATCAGATAGATAAGATCGTGAGTTACGGCGAAAATGTTGAAAAACGCGGATTTGATCACGAAAGGATTCTAGTAGGATTGATGGACATTATTCCATTTGACGACGTTTCGAAGAATCAAGTCAAAAAGCATATTGGGAAAATTGATGATAAGGAAGAACTAAGAAAACAGCTGGTAAAAATTCTTGATGACGTTTATAGCGCCCGCGAAAAAGAACTCGGTGAGGATTTGGCAAGACAAATTGAGAAATTCGCATATCTGGGGGCAATAGACCATCACTGGATTGAGCATATTGACTATATTGACGGACTCCGGGAAGGAGTTCGCCTACGGGCTTACGGACAGAGAGATCCCCTGGTTGAGTTTAAAAATGAAGCTTTCGGAGCATTTGAAGGATTGATGGATAGGATAGAGGGCGAGCTGGCCCGAAGAATATTCAGAATCGGGATCGCCAGAGCTCCCCAACCTGAGATTCCTATTGAGGCCGCTCGAACAAATATTGACACCTCTGATAAGACAGGTCTAGCAGATACGGTAACTCCTGAGTTAGGGGCAGAGGGAGGACTGCCCGCTTTTGCTAAAGCTTCAGCGGGTAAGCCTGCTTTCGCAGATCAATCAGTTAACCCTGTTAACCAAGTTAATCAGGTCAAGAAAAAACCGGGTCGAAACGACCCGTGCCCTTGTGGTTCTGGTAAGAAATACAAGAAGTGCCATTACCCACAATATGGGTAAAAAGTGCGTAGTTCTGAGCGAAGACGAAGGAGAAAAAGTGCCACTATCCGCAACTGGGATAAAATTGTCTAAAATTACTCCGTGTGTTATACCTAAATTACCTTCAAAGATATTGTGATCATTTTGTGAAGGAAGTTCATGGTTAGTGGGAAAAACGTGGGAAAAATACCGATTTTTATTATTGCTATTGCCATTATTACTCCTTGGTTCTGGTTTATTCCGGTTCCAGAAAATCTTTTTAACCTCGACTTAAAAAAAGACATTCAAACTTCAAGAGATATGGTTGGTTGGGAAAGAGGTAAAATCCAAAAAGGTCCGCTGGATAAATTTTTTCTTAATTGGCCGGAAGAAATATTTAATGGAAGACTGGAAGTAGTTATGGAGAATTTAGATATCGGTAATTATTTTTTTGCCGGACACCCCAGAGAAAGAGTGGGAGTAAAAGAAGTGCAGAAGTTTTTCTTTTTTCAATTCTTATTATTCGTCATAGGATTTTTCAACGGGAGGATAGTTAAATACAAAAAATTCATGTTTTTTTATACCCTGACAGCACTGTTTTTTACATTTATCTTCAAGTGGAGACTATATGATCAGACTTTGGTTTTTGCACCCATCATGATTCTAGTTATGGCTTTGGGTCTTGAAAAGGTACTTTCCTGGAAAACGCCGAGAAAGTTATTGTTCTTTGGTTTTGCTCTGGGTGAATTTTTACTTTTTCGGAGTCTTTTAATGAAGGGATTTTTGATGTGAAGAAAAGGTATTTTATTCTAATTTTGATTATCTTAATCGGTTTTGGACTAAGGCTTTATCGACTCGGCGATAACGGCATTGGTTTTTTCAGGGACGAGGCGGCACTGGGTTTTAATTCCTGGTCAATTCTTAAGACCGGTGCCGATGAATATGGTCAAAAGTTGCCGATATTTTTCAGATCGTTCGAGGTCTTTTTCTTGCCGGCCTATGTGTATTTATCGGTTCCTGTTTTTGCAATTTTCGGATTAACTTTCTTTGCAACCAGGTTTTTGTCTTTCGCATCAGGAACGGTGTTGATTTATATAGGTTATATAATTGCCAAGGAAATTTTTAAAAAAGAAGAAGCTGCACTTGTTTCTGCATTTGTTTTGGCAATATCTCCATGGGCGATTTTTTACAGTAAAGGTGCTTTTGAAGGAAATCTGGCTTTACTTTTTTTCTCAATCGGGTTTTATTTTTGGCTTAAATTTTTTAGGTTGAAAAAACAAAAATTATTCTTTGTTGGTATATTATTTTTTGTTGCATCGATGTACACCTACCAAGCACCGAGATTTGTTGCGCCGGCATTTATCGCCGTCTCGATTCTTTTTTCGAAAAATTGGTTGCCAAGGTGGAAATTATGGCTAACCGGCTCTATCTTTGCAGTCGTTTTGTACTTACCGATTCTTAGTTTATTTTTTTTGCCGTCAAGTTATCATCGGGCAGTGGGCGTCAGTATTTTTTCAGACGCATCTAGTCCTCCTGGTTATGACCCGAACTTGGGAAGTTTTCAAAACTTCTTCCTTATTCCGAGGCAATTAACATCTTTATATTTAGCCTACTTTTCGCCCAGGAATTTATTTTGGCTGGGAGACTATAATCCCCAAAGGGAAATTGCAGGTTTTAGTGTTTTTTATATCTGGCAGCTTCCGTTTTTATTTATCGGTATGTGGAAATTAATTAAGAAAAAATCGATCGATATAAAACCCCTTCTTGCCCTTGTCTTTATTGCTCCGATTCCGGCCGCCCTTACCAAAGACCCTTTTCATACCTATCGGTCACTAATTTTATTTCTGCCCTTGTCTTTATTTATCGGTTACGGACTTTTTGTTTTTTATCAAAAGTTCGGCAAATTCGCAAAAGTTTTTATGCTTTCAATAATCGTTTATTATCTTAGCTTATTTATGTTTAATTTTTACAAATTGACGGCGGTTTGGCATTGGCAGGATTGGGATTATGGTTATGGTGAGATAATCGAATTTGTCAAAACCCAACCCCAAAACCTCAGGGTGGTCATCGATAATACTAGGACACAAAGTTATATCCACTTTCTTTTTCATGGCCTTATTCCACTGAGTAATTACCAGAAAATGGCCTCTAAACTGGTTGATAACGGTCAATATTATGGCTCGCCTGACGTTTTGAGACCCAAGCTGGTCGGGAGGTTTGAGTTTAGAGCTGTTGACTGGCCGGTGGAAAGAGGTGATAGAAATACACTATTTATTTTTCCTTCCGATAGACTGTATCCTTCTGAGTTTAGCGGAGATCCGAAACTCGAACTTGCAAAAATTGTTTATACCCCGGGAGGTCAACCCGCTTTCTATATTGTAAAAAGTAAATAGTTTTTGAATTTTACTTTCAAAATATTTGGAAGATTTCAGAAAAAAGCTCCTGAAGAGACTCTTTGATCATTTCAAATCTTTTCTTCAGGATTTCGCTGAATGACGAATTTGAACTCTCATATTCTTCGGGCATTTCCGTTGGAGAAGTCGTTGGGATAGGAGTGAGAGTTGGAGTAGTAGTTTCGGGCGTTGGTGTAGGAATTTGAGTTGGACTCGCAGCCGGAGTATTAGAAGTCGGGGTTGAATTTTGGTTAACGTTAATATCTCCCGGCCCTTCCAGATTCCACTCTTGGTCGTTTACGGTAACCTGCGAAGTGCCTTCTCCTTCCTGATGAATATTGACGTTGGTTTGGGTAGACGAACGGAAAGTTGAGTTTTCTGAATTTACTTTATTATTTATTTTTACATTTACGCTGGAACCGCCCATTGAAGCGTTGGCTATAGCTGTAAATTTGAGAAGTAAACTGAATGCTAAGATAAGGGCAGAGATCTTCATGGAGTTTATTATACAACAGAGGTTCAAGGGCTTTATAATAATTTAGAATGCCGGAAGATCCAGAACAAGATTTGTCAAAACTATCCACCCGGGATTTAGCTAAACTTACTTTAAGAACTCATGGTCCATCGGCTAAAAAAGAATTTGAACAAGCTATAAAGGGAGCCCGAAGTAAAACCCGGTATGAAATACAGCGAATCGCGAATCCATATGTGGCAGAACAGCACGAACTTCATCAGTATTTTGGACCAGAGGTTGTTCCTGATCCGGATGACCGTGAATCCTTTGATGACCCCCTTTCTTTTAGAAGACACGACCTTTTTGAAAGAGAGGGTACGTTTATACGGGATTTAAGAAGAGGTGGCGGGGAAACAATCAACGAAGTACAAACTGAAATACGCAATTGGACAAATTCTATATATTGGAAAACGGACGAGGAAGGTGTTGGAAGAATTCACAATGGTATCGATAACTTTTTAGTCCGAACGTACGAACTGACTTTACCTGGAGATAAAAGAGTAGCTAGACGCCGAGCAATACAAGAGCTGGGTAAATATGCCGAGGAAGTTGCTTATCATAATCTAATTGTTAACTTTTTCGACAACGATTCGACTCTTGGTGAAAAGTTTATACAATCTCCCAATTTCCAAGAGTTACGTCAGCAATTTATTGATGCCCACGTAGGAGCTTCAAAGGCCGGCGATAAAACACTCGCGATTGCAATGCTAGCCGGGCATTATCTTATGCAGTTTGAGGGAGCGGATCCCGGAATATCTCCTTCTCAAAAATTCATTAAGGAGGGGCGTGAATATCATCAGAAAATAGCTGAATTCATTGCATCTGCGGGTGATAAAGGTAAGCCCCCTTCCCTGACCCACAACCGAACTAACGATTTAGCTAACTTGGAAAAAGCCACTCTTTCAGCGATAGATAAGAAATATCTTCCTAACGGAATACCTGATTCACCCAATGGGCGTGACGAAGCACTTAAAAAACATCTTTTAGCAACGGAAACGCTTTACAGAATCGTGTCTCATCCAGACGTGGAGCCTGATATTAAACCTGGAATGACCCGTTGGCAAGAAGGACAAGCTATCCTTCGTAATTTAAATGAGCAATTCGAACGGAACAAAGTTGATCTGGAATGGCTTCGAAGAATAAAAAACAAACTTCCTAATTTACTGATAGTTGATCCCGATGGCAGAAGAAATTTTATACAAACTGTAATTGGTAATGCTCTTATGGGCGTAGCACAGACATCTGACGGGAAAGTATATACGGCGTCTCGTTATTTGCCTCATTCAGAAGGGTATTTTGGACAAGATAATCCTAATCCTATTCCCGATTTAATTCATACTCCTGATATTCCAACCAGGATTGAACTTATTGAAATTATTAAAAATATTTATAACGGCCAACCAGGAGTTGATAGGGGACACGCGTATCAATCCCAAACTCAAAAAATCTATGAAGCCACCCCGAAAATTTTGAGGTATCTTCGGATGGCGGATAACGTTCCGGATGAGGTCAGACAATTATTTGAAATTGTTACGAACAAGGAAGAACTGGCTAAAAAAATTACCGCACGTTTCGGAAAAGAGACTGATCAGGATATTAACTACGTTAATATCTTTTTTAGGGAAGGAGGTTTGTCGGAAGCTCAAAAATTAATTACTTACCGACTAGTCACCGAATTTATTGAGGGAATAAATACAAATCTGATTATGGCGACTAAAAACCCAGTTAGAAAACAAGGAAGGACCTGGGGTGGAACGTGGGTAAATGATGATTTCTCTAGGGTAGATAATCCAATAATAGAGAGAGCGCTAGCCAAAACCTTAGAAGACGGCAAAAATCAATTGCTTCTTTACGATCATAAACTTAACACAAAAACGCAAAAGAGGGTTGGAAGGTTACCTGCGAATAAACGGATGGCTGCTGAAAAGTATTTATGGGACACCTATGATACAAGATTCAAACGCTGGGTAAATAAACGTGGTTCATATGATAACGCACTGGAAGTAGCAATTGAGTGCGTATGTCCGCTTCGAGATACAATTTTTAATCCCAGAACAGTACAGCAGTGGTAAGTTAAAAAAGGGAGTTTAGGATTTATATGCAGTCTGACTAGACTGATTCCCGGGCGCACCTCCCAGAACCCAAATATTTAAAAAGATCTAAAAACGACTACCAGAGCTGATCCGGCTAACAATCCGCATAATACAAGATTTACCAGCATGCTGGTAACATGGTTTTTTTTACTGTTTATGATTGGCCAGAAAAAGAAAGCCCCGACAAGATAAACAGCTATGCTGTAGGTCAACTGCCAATCCTTTGGAATTATCAGCGCTATGCCGATTCCTAAAAGCGTGGCCAAGAGTCCCATTAAAAGGGCTATAAAAGATGACCTACCGGTTTGGACTATTACAACTGGCGGCCAGATGATAGTCCACATAAGGGAACGAATCGTTTGCATGATGTGCTCCTTTCCGGTTAATTAGAACCCGATATATTTCCCTTATTAGCAAGGTGCAATGCTTGACCGACATCATTATATCCTATAAGTCCAGCTGGTAAAGATTTAGCACGAAATAAAGAGATGAAAATTTGTTATTTAAGAGTCCGTTGAACTAAAATACTTGAAATGGCATTCGAAGAGGAAGGGTCGGTAGAAAAAACAACAAGCTCAAAAATTACAAAGTCTTCTAATATGACCTTACAAAAGGCGATAGAAATGGGTGAATATGATCCGGAATATTTGGCCACTTTTCCCGAATGGCATGAACTTTCCCGCCATATGCAGTTTCAATATATAAGGGAGGCACTCGACAATAGAAATAAACACCTTATTACCCAATGGGCGGAGATTAACAACATGCTCGATTTTAGACTGAAACCCAATCTTGCCATGGCCTTGAAAAACATAGAAGCTCAGCTAAAAAAATTGGATAAAGATAAGGAAAGACTTTATTTGGAATATTCAAAATAAAAATATGACTGCCCGAACACACGACGCTTTTGCTTTTGCCTCTCTGGTTACTGCGGTCGCATACTATCCGCCAACTACTTTAAACCTTTATACGCTTTTCGCAGCACTTATCGGAAACATTATAGGAGCTTTGATTCCCGATATGGATTCTGCAGGAAATAGGCTTTGGGATCTGCTTCCCGGGGGAGACGGGTTGGGTAAATTTGCAAGAAGAGTTTTTTACAAACACAGAACAATAACCCATTCACTGGTGGGTCTTTATTTAACATACCGTCTTCTTGATTGGGGACTGCCGAAAATATTTAATTCTAATTTTATTGATCCCAAACTATTGATGATAAGTATCATGATCGGTTATATATCTCATCTTTTTGCCGACAGTCTGACCGAAGAAGGAGTGCCGCTTTTTTTCCCGATCAACTTTAACTTTGGGATTCCACCGATCAAAAAGGTCAGAATAAAGACTGGTGGCTGGTTTGAAAACTTAGTTATATTACCCGGAGTCGGAATTTATTTAGTCTGGTTTATCACTACCCACAGGGAGGTGTTGATTAGGATATTTGCCTTGATTAGGGGCTAAGTGTTTGTTCTAATGACAGAATTACGTCAAACGGTAGCTTATGCGAAATACATGGAACTTCTGGGTTGGGATGTAGATATGCTCTCCGGCATATATGTTTATTCTAAGAAAATACCCCTGTTGGGATATTTTGTTAAAATTCAAAGACCCAGTAAGTCAGTTCCCCTAAGTGAGATTGAGAAGTTAAGAAAAATTAAAAGAACTTACTCTATTACCGTTGAACCATCCAGTGATAAACAACTTAGATATTACCAAGACTACGGCTTCCATATCTCAAAATCCCTTTCCCTTCCCTCTAAAACTATACAATTTGATTTACGAGGAGATTTGGAAAATGTTCTAAAAAAGATGAATCCCAAAACCCGCTATAATATTGGTCTTTCGGAAAGAAAAGGGGTCAAGGTTAAACACTCTGAAGATATTGATTCTTTCGTTAACTTTTGGCACGAAAGTGCCAAAAGAAGAGGCTTTTATCTTCCGTTAGGCAAAGAGATCAAAAGCCTTTGTAAGGCTTTTGGAACTAAGGCACACTTGGTGTTCGCCTATTTCAAGAGTAAGTTGGTCGCCGCGGTTTTATTGGTAACTACCAAAGACACGACCCATTATATGTATGCAGCTTCGTCACAAGTCGGAAATAAATATTTTGCTCCGACACTATTAGTCTGGGAGTCTTTAAAATTAGCGAAATCTTTGGGATCTAAAACTTTTGATTTCGAAGGTATTTATGACGAGAGGTATCCACTGGATGCGTGGAAAGGCTTTACCCGCTTTAAAAAAGGTTTCGGAGGAAAGATGATAGTATACCCCGGCGTTTTGAAAAAGAATTATTTAATTTCAAAGATTTTGCCCTGACAATTCTCTTTCAGCTTGTGGATTCCTATAAATCTTTCTCCCTCTGGTTTATAAAATCTTTTTACCTCATCAAAAAATTTATTAAGATTAGTCAGATGTCCATCCCTGCTTACAAAGTAGAAGGGTAAATCTATCGCAAGACAGTCGTATTCAAATATCTCTTTAGGCAGAGTTTGGGAATCAAATACGCTAGGTATAATATTTTGTGATTTTAAAAAAAATGCAAAAACGGCATTTTCAGGAATACCGGCATCAGCTCTTACTCCCACTATGATTTTTTTGTCCTTTGCAGTCTTTTCTAGAAACTCACGCACTTCTTCGAATCCATAACCCGAAGTCCAGTTTGCTACATAGCCATTTTTTTGCGAGTGATTGGTAAATTTGTTAAGAATATTAAAGTAAGTTAAAGGATCGGCGATTAATAGGTATGAAATGATGAGGGAAGGAAGGATAGAAAGAACTATCATGATAACGCCCCAGGCTTTAAATTTCAAATACAGATTTTCTAAAAACAAGGCAGTAAGAATTGTTGATAATGGAAGAAATGAAACTAGATAGCGGACGTTAATTAGACGTGCGATAAATATTACAATAAGCACACACCCCAAAAAATAATAGAAAAGAATTTTTGTCTTTTCTTTCGACTTGAGTAATAAGTAAATGGAGATAAAAAAACTTATAAAAATTAAAGGGTTTGAGTAAACCAGTAATATTTCGAAAAAATATAATGTATTTATAAGCCAGGAATTAATGGGGAACCTTATGATTTCTGGGAAGGTAAGGGCATATTTACTATTTTGAGGAAGGCTAGTCCAAAACCCTTGCTGCATTATCAAGGGAAAGACTGTTAAAAGGAAAACTCCAAGAGTAATCAGTAAATTATCTATTTGCTTTAGAGCCTTTTTTCTTCCTGATCTGACTACTTGGTAAGCAACTAAGACAAGGGCCACTAAAAGAAAAATCAAGGCATTTGATTTAATGAAGTATCCTAGAGCTAGGATTAAACCCAAAAGAAATGCGCTCTTTTTACTTCTAGTTTTTAGAAGCCTGTTCAAAAAATAAAACGACCAGACGCCGACTGATGATATAGCCGACTCCATCAAGGCCTGTCTGTCGAAAAAAAGAAACAAAGGGTTTACTATATATAAAATTGATGAGATGACGGCAAAATTGTTAGTGAATAATTTTTGTGATATTTTGTAGACTCCAATAAGAGTCAATAACCCGAAAATAACAGAGACAACTCTTCCGGAAGTTAATGGATCGGATATAACTTTTTGTGCGAGGCCAAAAATCCACATAAGAAGCGGCGGTTTTGCGTCGAGCAACGAGTAAAAAAGAAAACCTTTTAAGTTTACGGCTCGATAACCCCAGTCTATCCAAATTGCTTCGTCATTGAAGATCGGAAGAATATTTATTTTTATTAATCTTGTTGTCAAATAAATAAAGACTAGTATTATTAAGCGGTGTTTTTTAAAATACCTTGCTAGGATCGCGTAAATTTTACCCATTTTTATAGAGTTAAATCGCTATTATAATTTTACTATGATTTCAGCCTTTGAAAATGCAAAGAAACAGATAGACGCTGTCGCTTTATTGCTGAAAACAGAATACCAAGACAAGCTAATATTTGAAAAAGCAATAAAAAGTCTTAAAACTCATCAAAAGATTATCAAGAAAAAAATCTTAATTAGGATGGACAACGGAAAGACGAAAGTCTTTCAGGCCTACCGCTCGCAACATAATGATGCAAGAGGTCCTTTCAAAGGGGGAATAAGATTTCATCCGAAGGTATCCGAGGACGAGGTAAAAGCTCTGTCAACCTGGATGACAATAAAGTGTGCCGTTGTCGGAATTCCATATGGCGGCGGAAAAGGGGGAATAATAGTCGACCCCAAAAAATTATCGGATAGCGAACTGGAAAATCTCTGTAAAAAATACGGAGAATTTCTGACTCCTCATATAGGTCCTTGGCGTGATGTTCCGGCTCCTGATGTTAATACCGGGGAACGGGAAATGGCTTGGATGCTGGAAGCATATGAGAAAAAAACGGGATTTCATTCTCCGGCAACTTTTACTGGCAAACCGTTGGAATTGGGGGGGTCATTAGGTCGAACCGAAGCAACTGGCCAGGGAGGTTTTTATATTTTACAAAACTATATACAGCATACAAGGTCCGTCCCTGCACGTACAGCGATTGCTATTCAGGGATTTGGAAATGTTGGCTACTGGTTTTCTAAGTTAGCATCGAATTCCGGGTATAAAATTGTGGCGGTTTCAGACTCTAGCGGGGCAATTTATGATAGGAAGGGAATAGACGTAGAAAAAGTCGCGGGATACAAGGAACGGCTTGGATCTTTCGAGAAAGTTTCAACGGAAAAGAAAATGAACTTTATTACTAACGAGGAACTTTTGAGTTTGGACGTCGATATTTTAGTGCCTGCGGCACTGGAAAATGCAATAACAGTTGATAACGCAAAAATTATCCGTGCTAAAGCAATTCTTGAAATGGCCAACGGTCCGACGACCCCGGAGGGAGAGGAGATTCTGCTAAAAAGGAACGTAGACATTTTGCCCGACGTTCTTTGCAATGCCGGCGGCGTAACCGTTTCTTATTTTGAGTGGGTTCAGAACCTTCATGGATATTCCTGGACCAAAAAGAAAGTAAATGAGGAGTTGAAGGAAATTATGAATAAGGCGTTTGGGGAAATCTTAGCGGTTGTTAAAGTAAAAAAAATTAGTTTTCGCGAGGCAGCTTATGCCCTTAGTCTCAAAAGAATTATCGACGCAATGATACTAAGGGGAAGAGTCTAGTCTTTTTCTCAAATTTGGTTCTACTTCAGGTAACTCCCGCTTAGTGAGGATTTAGCAAATGTGGAAAAACTGGTAGGCTTCAAGACAACGAATACTGAGGCAACCAAGACTAATATCAAAAGAAAAATCATATATAACTCATCTTTGGAAATTCTCATTATTTATTAATCTAATAACGGTTTGTATTAAAAGTCAATAGTTGGGTAGTTTTTAAATCGGAAGACGGTATAAGACTAGATTCAGAATTCCTCCGAGTCAAATTCGGGGGATGAATGAACCTAGGCTAGAAGCTAACGCCTGTGGCGTATCTTAAAAAAAGATGCACCAAGTTTTCATGCTTGGGGAGGCTTCACTTGTATTTATTTCTAATCTCGGGGATTAAATAATTTTTGAAAGCGCTATTAATATCATAGTCCGGCTTCCAACTCCAATCACTTCTGGCTTTTGAATCGTCAATGTCCGTCGGCCAGGAATCGACAATTTTCTGACGATTGAGGTCTGGTTTATAACTAATCGAAGAATCAGGGAAGACGTTATTCACGAGTTTTGCTATGTCTTCCGCTGTCGCAGAGAACGCCGATACGTTATATACTTCTTGGGTTAGTTTTTCTTTTGGCGCATTTGTAAGTCCAACAAGTGCTTTAATGGCGTCCGGCATAACCATGAACGGTATAGCTGTATCCGGACGCACAAAAGATTCATACCCTTGGCCTTTTGCTGCAGAATGTATCATCTCTGGTGCGTAATCACTTGTTCCTCCGGTAGGTAAGGTTAAAGCGCTGATGATTCCCGGAAAACGCAAACATCTAAAATCCAGTAATACCCCCTCCGGCCTTGGTTCAAGGAGTTTGTAGTATTTTGAATAATATACCCCCAAAAGTTCGCAATAAAGTTTGTTAACACCGTACATTGTAATCGGGGTAGCGTATTGACCCTCCTTTACCCTTTGGATCTTTTTCTTTGTTTCTAAATCAGGGAGTCCGTAAGCTGCAATGCTTGAAGGAAAAATAAATTTAATAGCTCTCTTCTCTTGTGTGGCCACACGATTTACACTGGATAAAAGTGCATTAGTTCCGTCAACGTTGACCTGATGAGCGCGCTCCGGATTTTTTTCTCCACCGGTCGAGAGAATCGAGGCGAGGTGAAATACCGTACCGACCGAATGTTTTGTTAATAGATTATCTATTATTGAAGAATCCAGTATATCCGCGATAACAACTTCGTGGGCAAAAGGCTTTAAAGTATCATCGAGCTCGTTGATATCAAGGGTAATTGCCACAACGTTTTTTGACTTAGCAAGTTCGGGTATAAGAGCGTGTCCGACTTCGCCATTTGCTCCGGTTATAAGAATTACTTCCTGCATTTTTTAAACTGATATTAGGATACTACTTTTAATTTCTTTCCTACAATTGCAAATGCCGACAGAGCATCATCTAGGTCTTTCTTCGTATGGAGCGCACTTATCATTACCCGGATTCGGGCTTTTCCTTCCGGGACCGTTGGGTAACCGATTGCCATGGCAAAAATTCCTTTGTCGTAAAGCATAGAACTGAATTTTTTTGCAAGTTTAACATCACCCAGCATTACGGGTGTTATCGGGGTTTCGCTTATTCCTATGTCGAAACCCAAATTTTTCATTTGTTTTTTAAAATAGGTTGTATTTTTCCAAAGATTTTTAACCAGATCACCCGATCTATTTAGTATTTTTACCGCCTCTAAACAAGCAGCCACATCAGGGATTGTCATTGCTGAGGAAAAAAGAAACGGTCTGGCACGTTGTCTCAGCCAATCGATAATAACTTTTTTTCCTGCAACAATTCCCCCCACAACTCCAAATGCTTTACTCAGGGTGCCTACTTCGACGTCAACTTTTCCATGAAGATTATAATGGTCAACGATACCGCGTCCACCCCTACCCAGAACGCCTTCCCCGTGAGCATCATCCACCATAAGCATAGCGTTGTATTTTTCCGAAATGATTTGAAGTTCAGGAAGGGGCGCGATGTCGCCGTCCATTGAAAAAACTCCATCAGTTACTGTCAATATTTTACGCTTTCGAGACCCGGTCTTTAAAGGTGAATATAGTATTTTAACTTTTTGCTCTAAATCTTTTGCGTCACAGTGTTTGTATCTGACCACCTCAGCTTTGCTCAGGCGACACGCATCAATTATACTGGCGTGATTCAGTTCGTCCGAAAATATGATGTCGTCCTCTCCGACTAGTGCGGGAATGGTTGCAATGTTTGCATTGAAGCCTGATTGAAAAGTTATAACATCTTCTGCTTTTTTGAAATTTGCAAGAGACCTTTCCAGGTTTTTATGAAGCGAAGTGGTTCCCGCGATAGTTCTTACTGCAGTCGGTCCAATTCCAAACTTATCGATCGCGATTTTTACTGCCCTTTTTAGTCTGGAGTCATTTGCCAGGCCCAGATAATTATTCGAACAAAAATTTGAAACCCAACGTCCGTCGACTTTAATTTTTGTTCCCATCGGACTTTCAATGGTCCGTATATTTATAAAAAGACCTTGTTTTTTGAGGTTATCTAACTCCTCATTTATCCAGGCGAGCTGATCTTTGATTGATTCCATTCCCTCAAATTAATATTTAGTATTATATCTTATTTCAACGAATTTTCGGCCACGGGCCTGAGAATTAATTAGTTCGCAGTTTAGTATTTCCGTGACCGATTCTGTGATACTATGATATCAGAATGGAATTTCTAGCCTGGCATTATACCCAAGGACTTGAGTTTTACGTGGATAGTTGGGCCGCGACTTTCAACTGGATTTTGCATTATTTCTCCTTATCTCTTCTTCTGAAGACTTTATTTATGCCTTGGAAGAGATTGATTGTGATTGATAAATCCCCGGGATTTAACTTTGAGAAAGTGTTTCAGGCATTTACCTTTAACTTAATCTCCAGAGGAATCGGCGCGGTTGTCAGATTTATTTTATTTTGGGTGGGGTTAATCCTTGTGGTTATGACTTTTCTCGGTGGTGTTTCTGGTTTGGTTTTTTGGACACTTATGCCTTTTTTTGGTCTTTCTGTTTATAAAAAGTATAAAGGCCAACCCAAAATATTCGTAGCAGAATTAATGGACGCGATAAAGTTAACAAACAAAGATCCCCTCGAGATAGTATTGAACAATGAAGCCGGAAAATTTGTGCTTTCTCATATAGGATTTCAGTTGGACGAGCTAATTACGAAAGCTGATAAAGATAAAATTAATTTTAAGAACTTTCACCCCGAATCTTATGCTGAAATTATCAAGCTTTTAATCAAAGAAAATGCTTGGAAGGAAGAATTTTTTAACAAAAAAGAGGTAAGTTTTGCAGATTTGGAGTTAGCAGCTAACTGGTGGGACACAAAGAAGGGCGAGGAAACGAAAATCGGCGATAGCCACCTGGGACGACCAGGAATTGCTTTGGAGCTGACCTTCGGATATACACCGGTACTTAATCAATACTCGGTAGATTTGTCAATTCCGCAATCATTTTCCCACAGGTTAATAGGGAGACAGCAGATAGTAAATCGTATGGAGAGAATTTTAACCGCGGGACAAAGTATCATTCTTATGGGTCAACCCGGTGTCGGAAAAAAGACGGTTGTACTTGAGTTTGCCAGGCGAGCTGCAAGTGGTCAATTAGGACCCAAAATGTCCTATAAAAGGATACTTGAGTTTGATCACAACTCCTTATTGTCGGAATCAACGGACGTCAACAAGAAAAAAACCCAACTGGCCGAAATACTTGCAGAAGCTTCTTATGCCGGAAATATTATTCTGATGGTTAGAGACATTCAAAGACTGACTAACTCCGAGGTTGAAGGCTACGACTTTACCGACGTTTTTGAAGAATATTTGGAGAAGAAGGATTTAAAGATTATCGCAGTAACCACCAATACTGAATACGAGCGTTTCATTGCACCTAACATGCGTCTTAGGAAATATCTCGAGAAGGTAGAAGTTATTCCTCCGACGAAGGAAGAAGCACTGGAAATAGTAGTTGAAGCCGGAGCGCGTTGGGAAAAGATAGGTAACATAGTAATTACAGTCCAAGCCCTAAGAAATATTTTGGAAGAGTCGGACCGTTATGTCACCGACGTACCTTTTCCCGAAAAAGCACTGGAACTATTGGATGCAGTAGTTACTTACAGTCAGCAAAAAGGTGACAAAATTGTCACAATCGAAGACACCAACGCGGTTTTGGGAGAAAAAACGGGAATATCTTTTGCTAAACTAACGCCACAGGAGAAAAAGCGCTTGGGAGATATAGAAAAGATAATCCACACACGCTTAATTGATCAGGATATAGCAATTAATTTGATCGGAAAAACCTTGAGAGCGAAAACAATCGGAGTTATAAAAGAAGCAAGACCCTTGGGATCTTTTCTTTTTTTGGGTCCGACGGGAGTCGGTAAGACAGAAACAGCCAAGGTGCTAGCACAAGTTTATTACGGCAGCGAAGAAAATATATTACGTTTCGATATGGCTGAATATTCGGGACGTGAAGGACTGGAAAGGCTAATCGGTTCAATAAGTAAAAATCAGCCCGGAGCACTCACTACAGCCATAAAAAATAGACCCGCGAGTTTACTTCTTTTAGACGAGATAGAAAAGGCGTCAAAGGAAATTTATAACCTCTTTTTAGTGCTGCTTGATGAAGGAATTATGACGGACGCTTTCGGAAAAAAGATCAGTGCAAGGAATTTATTTGTTATCGGAACATCCAATGCCGGGGCCGAATACATAAGACAGCTGGTCGGGAAAGGAATTAAAGGGGAAGATTTGCAAAAGAAGGTGGTTAACTATGTTCTTGAAGAGGAATTATTTTCACCCGAGTTTTTGAATCGATTCGACGGCGTGGTTGTATATGAACCCTTGGGCAAAGAACATTTGATAGCAATTGCAAAATTGATGCTAGCCGGTTTATCAGAGAACCTGAAAAAGAAAAATATTGAACTAGTTGCCGGAGATGACGTTGCCTATAAGCTTGCCGAAGACGGTTTTGATCCCGCTTTCGGAGCCAGGCCCATGAGACGAATTGTGAATATTACGCTGGGAGATCTTATAGGTAAATCTCTAATACAGGGAAAAATTGAAGAAGGAGATAAAATAAAAATTATTGCCGGACGGGACGAAGAAGAATACTTCGTCAAAAAGGTGATATAGCAAATGTGCTTGTGAAAAAATTAGCGGTACACTCGACCAAATTGGCCCTTTTCAAAGATCCAAAAATTGTATTAATATGGTACAAGAAGCCTGAATAGTCTGATTACTGGCTTTAAGAAAAAGTTGAAATCCGCATAGACGGAGGTTCAATCTGTATCTGGAAAGGAAAGAGAATGACGCCGCCAAGGGTACTAATGTTAGGGTGGGAACTGCCTCCATACAACAGTGGTGGTTTGGGGGAAGCGTGTTTTGGATTGGCAAAGGCACTTTCGAGAAAGGGAGTTCGTATAACTTTCGTTTTACCTAAAAAGCTCAATCTTAAAGTAGATTTTATGGATTTGGTATTCGCAGACGTTGATGAAATTACTAAGCTATATCCGGTTTATACAACGGGTTATTCTTGGAGAAAATTTGTGAGCTTTGATTCTCTTCCTCCGGATTTTGTTCATGGGGCTCTAAAATTTGCGGAAAAGGTCGAAAAACTTGCAGAAAAATATCACTCGGACATAGTACACGCCCATGATTGGATGACGTATCCTGCCGGAATTGCAGCTAAAGAGGTTTTGTCAAAGCCTCTAGTAGCTCATGTCCACTCGACGGAATTTGACAGAACCGGAGGACATTATCCTAATCAGACGGTCTATAGAATTGAAAGGGAAGGATTGGAGAAAGCAGACGCGGTACTTCCCGTCGGAGGATTTATGAAGCAGGTGTTAATCGATAAATATCATGTTGAACCTTCTAAAATCAGGGTAGTATATAACGGAATCGACGAGCCTGAAAAATCCGAGTTGGCTCCAGCACTTTCTGCCTTTAAAGATTTGGGATATAAGATCGTACTTTATCTTGGGAGAATTACCTTACAAAAAGGTCCTGAGTATTTCGTAAGGGCAGCAAAGAAAGTTTTGCAATATAATCCCAAGGTGATTTTTGTAGTAACGGGTTCGGGTGACATGCAGGATTTTATGCTTTATGAAGCGGCTAACTTGGGAATAATTAATAAATTTATATTTACAGGATTTTTACGCGGGGATGAGAGGGACCGTGTTTACCAATCTGCGGATATTTATGTAATGCCCTCCGTTTCGGAACCATTCGGAATAACTGCCCTCGAGGCGATATCTAATCACACACCGGTTCTCGTTTCTAAACAATCCGGAGTCTCTGAAATTTTGCAGCACGCTCTTAAAGCGGATTTTTGGGACATCGACGAAATGGCAAATAAAATTTTAGCGGTTCTCTCGTATAACGCGCTATCGTCGGATTTAAGACACGAAAGCAGTAAAGAAATAAGAAATTTCAGTTGGGCAAGGTCAGCTGATACCGTTTTGGATGTCTATCGTCATTTAATTTAATTATGACTAATATTGCTTACTTAATCCGCTCGCTATCACTTTTTTCGCAACCGGAACTCACTCGAATTTACCCAAATAAAGAATTTTCTCGGGTGGTTCCTGCTGTCTCGCCAAGCAGTACTATGTTGATGTGTAACAGTGGGGATGTGGGCTTGGCTGCGACGGTTTGCTCAAAAAGGATATCTCGCGCTTTTTGTATTGTTGTTGAGTTTTCATTGGAAATTGGAAAATGGAAATTGGAAATTTTTTAAAAACATGTCTTCAATTTGTCTATATTTTCAGGCCCATCAACCGATAAGAATAAAAAAATATAGAGTTTTTGACGTGGGACAGGATCATAAATATTTTAATGATTCTTCTGATACCAATTTAAATAATAAAAAAATCATCCAAAAAGTCGCGGCGAAATCTTATTTACCGGCCAACGAACTTTTACTCAGACTTTTAGGTAAGTATAAAGAATTTAAAGTCAGTTATTCTTTTTCGGGAGTGTTTTTGGAGCAGTTGGAAGAGTATTTACCTGAACTTTTGGTATCTTTCCAGAAATTGGTTAAAACAAAAAGGGTTGAGATTTTATCGGAAACTTACTACCATTCATTGGCGTTTTTTTATTCCAGAAGCGAGTTTGAAAGCCAAGTCGACCTCCATAAAAAAAAGATCAAGGAAGTTTTCGGAATAACCCCACAGGTTTTCAGAAATACCGAGCTTGCTTATACAAATGAACTGGCTCAGTGGGCAGATAAAAAGGGATACAAAGCGATTTTGGCCGAAGGCTGGGATCCGATATTGGGTTGGAGAAGCCCTAATTATGTTTACAAACCGACTGGTACGAAGAAAATAAAATTACTTCTTAAAAATTATAAATTGTCCGACGACGTTGCTTTCCGATTTTCCGAGAAAAGCTGGAGTCAGTGGCCGCTGACCGCCGATAAATTTGCCCAATGGGTGAATGCGATTAACGGCAACGGTCAGGTAGTGAATCTTTTTATGGATTATGAAACTTTCGGAGAACACCAATGGGCCGAAAACGGGATTTTTAATTTCCTTGAAAGTTTACCAGGAGAACTTCTGAAGCACCCCGATAACGATTTTATTACCCCCAGGGAAGCTGCCGAGCGATATCCTGCAATGGATGAAATCGACGTACCATATATTGTTACTTGGGCGGACACCGAAAGAGATTTGTCGGCATGGATGGGTAATGCAATTCAATCATCGGCAATAAAATTTATTTATGATTTGGAAGGCGAGGTGTTGAAAACAGAGGACAAAGACTTAATTTCGGATTGGAGAAAACTTCAGATTTCCGACCACTTTTATTATATGTGTACAAAATGGTTTGCAGACGGAGACGTCCACAAATATTTTAATCCCTACGAGTCCCCATACGATGCCTTCATCAGCTTCATGAATGCAGCGAACGATTTGAAGTTGAGAGTCAATCAGATATCAATAGACAAAAGCAAGGCCAATTAAGGATTGCGGGCTTGCTGATAATTAGTAATATTTTTATTTTTTTTCTTTGCCATACTTTCTTTTAAGAAAAGAAAGTATGAAAAAGGTATGCCCCGACTTTTTAATTTAGGTAACGGTACTGCCCTAATAGGATTTGATAAGTACGGTCAAATTAAAGATTTTTATTATCACTATCCGGGTTTGGAGAATCACGTTGGCCAGTCGTTGGTACACAGGATTGGAATTTTTGTTGAGGAAAAATTCACCTGGATTGACGATGGCAGTTGGGAGATAAACTACGGACACCAAAAAGATACTATGGCCTCGGATATTAAGATGTTAAATTCCTCCTTGGGAATGGAGCTTAACTTTACTGATGTTTTATACAACGAGGCAAATATTTTTATAAGAGAGATAAAAGTTAAAAACTTATTTGATCGTATCCGTCAGGTAAGAATATTTTTCAATCAGCAGTTTAATATTTCCCAGACTTCAGCCGGAGAAACTGCCTACTATGACACCAGAGAAAAAGTGGTAATTCATTATAAAGGAAGGCGGGTTTTTTTAATAAACTCGGTTTGCGATGGAGTGTTTTTTGATGAATACAGCGTTGGGATATTGGGAAGCGCCGGACGCGAGGGGACTTTCAAGGATGCCGAGGACGGCAAACTATCTCTTTCACCCATTGAGCACGGAAAAGTAGATTCTGTAATTTCCCAACAGGTTGAAATCGAAGTTGATGGCGAGAAAACTGTTTACTTTTGGATGACGGTCGGGAAATCCATCTCCAGAGTTAAAAAATTAAACGACGAACTGTTGGCACGAGGTCCTGAAGCCATAAAGAAAACCACCATCGATTATTGGAAGGCCTGGGTATCCCATCAGAATTTTAGTTTTTACGGCCTTGGGCCGACAATCGTCGATCTTTTCAATCAGTCACTTGTTAATATCAGAACTCATGTTGCTAAAAACGGAGCGATAATTGCATCAGGCGACTCCGATATATTAGCGTTTTGGCCGGATACCTATGCTTATGTTTGGCCTCGCGATGCCGCATTTTGTGCAATTGCACTTGAAAAGGCGGGGGACTTTAACGCCTCACGCAGGTTTTTTGAATTTTGTGTGGATACGATAACTCCTGAGGGATATTTTTTGCATAAATATTCGCCCGACAAATCCTTGGGGTCGTCTTGGCATCCTTGGATTAGAGGAGGCAGGAAGCAGTTTCCGATTCAGGAGGATGAGACCGCCCTTGTTATATGGGCACTTTGGAAACATTATGAGTTATCCCGGGATCTGGAGTTTATCGAGGGTGTTTATAATACTCTCATTAAAAAGGCTGCAGAATTTATGGCAACTTATCGGGACGAGAAAACGGGATTGCCCAAAGCTTCATACGACCTTTGGGAAGAAAAATACGCTATTTACACTTTTACGGCTGCAACAGTGTATGGTGCTCTTTCCGTAGCAACAAAATTTGCAACCCTTTTGGGTAAAGGGGATTCAGCGACAAAATATGAGACGGCTGCAGAGGATATTAAAAAGGCGATAATGAAGTATTTATATAATGAGGCTGAGGGCACTTTTTATAAATCGATCATAACGGAGGAGGAAAAGAGCAAAAAAGACCCGGTAATCGATATGTCGAGTGTATACGGAATATTCAAATTCGGGGTTTTACCCGGGGACGATATTAAGTTGAAAAAAGCTATCGAGAAAACAGTTGATCGACTGGAGGTGAAAACTCAAGTCGGGGGTATGGCAAGGTACGAAGGGGATGTTTATCGCCAGAAAGGAGGGAATGTTCCGGGAAATCCTTGGATAATTACGACCATGTGGCTTGCACAGTACTACATTTCAATTGCAAAGTCCGAAGGCGATATGGAACCGGTTAGGAAGCTCATTTCCTGGGCTGTTAAATATGCTAGCCCGTCAGGAACGCTGTCCGAACAGATTGATCCATATACTGGTGAGCAAGTATCGGCTTCACCTTTGGTTTGGAGCCACGCAGAATTTGTCACGACCATAATTGATTACCTGGAGAAGTTGGAGAAATTGGGTGTGTGCAAAGCCTGTTATCCAATAACATGAATAATTTTTCATTTTGAAATGTATTTACTTTTTGATATCGGCGGAACAAAAATGAGAATTACTACATCATTTGATGGAGTAACGTTCGAGGAACCTCAGGTTTATTCTACTCCCCAAATTTTTGACGACTCGATGCAAATATTTGACGAATATTACTCTAAGATAAAAGAAAAAGGTCCGTTAGCTAAAGTCGTCGGAGGTCTGCCTGGGGTTTTAGACAAGAAGAAGGAGTATCTTGTGTCGGCTCCCAATTTGCTGGGCTGGAGAGGAAAACCGATAAAAACCGAGCTTGAAACTAGACTTCACGCTCCGGTTATCTTAGAGAACGATGCTTCTTTGGTTGGTTTGGGGGAGGCAACGAAGGGGGCGGGGTCCGGTTTTAAAATTGTTGCTTATATAACGATAAGTACTGGTTTAGGCGGTGTGAGGATAGTAGAAGGCCGACTCGACGAATCGATATACGGATTCGAACCCGGGCACCAATACATTGATATGAGTGGAACAGTTACCGGGAAATTAGTTGACCTGGAGGTATTAGTTTCCGGATCAGGGATTATGTTTCGCTACGGCAAGATGGCGAGTGAGATTACAGATCCAAAAGTGTGGGAAGAGGCCTCACGCTATTTGGCCTTTGGATTACATAACACTATAGTACATTGGTCGCCGGATATTATTGTACTGGGCGGAGGACTGATACTGAATGGCTTTATTGATATCGAAAAAGTCAAAAAAGAGCTGAAAGAGATCTTAAAAATATACCCTGAAATTCCTGAAATTAGAAAAGCATCACTGGGCGATTATGGTGGACTTCATGGCGGGTTATCATATCTCAAGTTGACAAGTCAAGTACTATAGTAATATACTGCCTCCGAGTATGGAAGAGGGTAATGATAATCCCCAACCTCAAACTGATTTTTCCCCTCAGCGGACAAAGGTTTCATTTCCCGGAGGAAAAAATGAAAGAAAGTCTAAGAAGGGTTTGATATTCATAATTTTAGTAGTATTGGCACTTCTCGGTATTGCCGGTTGGTATTTATTCAGTAAAAATAAAACATCTGATAGTATTTCCAATATAACCCCCAGCGCTTCAATTACGGAAGCAACGTCTACTCCAACCGAGGAGCCAGTAGATAAAAGTGAAATCCAGATAGAAATCCTTAATGGAACCAGTATTTCAGGTGAAGCATCAAAGTTAAAAACCGTTCTTGCCGAATTGGGTTATACCAATATCGAAGTCGGGAATGCCTCTTCGAGCGATTATGTAACGACTGAAGTAACCTTCAAAAGTTCCGTCCCGGATGAAGTTCAAGATGAAATTACAGATGAACTGGAAAGCATATATGCCGAAGTCGATGTTAATAAAGCTTCCATAGGGGAAAAAGACGTGCAAATAATTATCGGATACAGAAAAGGTTTTACTCCAGCTCCTAAAGTCACAAGTGGTCCAACAAAAGTTCCTATTCCAACAACAAGTACCCAGTCGGCTACGGTGACTCCGACAAGGACTCCTACCCCCAGTCCAACCCCTTAACTCTCGCTTGACAACTACAACTGAATTTAAGGAGGTGCTATAAATTGCATTTGCAATTTCTATGGGATTGTGATATAGTATTATTGTAACTTAAAAATTCAAGGAGCGACTACAACGCCTTGACTCTTTAGAAATATTTCTAGAGGGTAATTACAACCGGCCAGTCAATAGAAGGGCCGGTTTTCGCGTTCTATAGATATAAATTAAAAAATAGCACGCGACCCTCCGATACATTTTGGCACGAGCGGTGAACGGATAGTTCTGAAAAGGCGAGTGCGAAAATAAGGAGGGTTTACTAAGATAACCTAAACCGGCTTAAACAGCCGGTTTTTTGATGCTCTTTAAATTTATACAACAAGTAGTTCATCAACCCTTAAGTAAACGCTCCTTGAGCCGTAAACGAACAGTTCTGAAAAGGCGAGAGGTAAGTTACAGAGGGTTTGTTGGTCCGCTCGAGGGCTTAAATGAGTTCTTCAGTGGTCTAACAAAAAAATAAGAGGACCAAAAAGCACATTTATATTTTTCAGGGTCAAAAGTGGAGATTAAATTAGTAGACCCCCAGAAGCGCCCAAGCTTCCAGCAGCTGATGATGCTGGTTGCCCTCGGCCAGGCAAGGTGGAATCAAGAAGTACTTGTCGGAGACGACGGGACCCTGATTACCTACTTTGCGATGGCCGAGCAAGAGCTTTGGATGCTTGCAATCGAGATGGAGCCGGGCTTCCTCGTGTCAGCAGGCACATTGGAAGGACAGCTTCTAATCGATCGTGCAAGCCTGGGTGAATTTGCCCATGCGCTCAAAGGTAGGCTCGAACACTTAAAAAGTGTCCGTGCCATGTTAGAAGCCCGCAAGGCTGAAAACTTGCCTTTAGTCTAAGCAGATTCGTATCAAAGCTGCGCTTCCCCACCGATGGGTTACAATCGGCAGTTCTCCTCGACTGGTACCTGGCTATCCAAAAGGATAATGAGGAGGGTGTGGAAAGCGGAAATAAAAGCACTTTCTACACCATATTTTCACAATGGTATTCACTGTTAATAAGTGAGGCTATACGAGTATATTATTTGCACATTTACAAAAGGAGTGGGGATTCTGTTTTGAATCTGGATATAGGAAACATCAGCGTTTCCAAAAATTTTTAAATCCAGTTTCAATCTTCCCCACTCTCAAAGCTCTTAGCTGTATCGGTGATACAGTACATGATAACGTAATTGGTAGTTAATAAAGAAGAGAGATCAGTATGGGTATTTCGTTTTACCTTCTCTCTAACCTAATTTAGTTTAACTTGCTATAGGATTGATGATTTTGCTATAATTGCGACGTTGTTCTCCAAATGATCTTTAATGACTACATTTTTTCTCTACTGTCCCAAGTTAAAGATTATTTGGTGGTCAATGTAAAAACATAAAAAACCACTATCGGATCTTGGGTTTTTAAGCTAAAAAACGGTTTGCCGCTTTAAGGCTAAAAAAAATCCAAGAGCACATTAACAACTTCAAGGAAAGGAGATTTGTATAAGGAAATAAGTATTAATAAACAAATCACCTAAATAGGTTTAGTCCAAGATCTGGAGGTGTCTATGATTAGAAAGTCTTTTCTGAAAGAGGTAGCCGCTTTTGTTCTATGTGTGGCGGTTCTTGCATACCTGTGGATTAAAACTCCAATTCCTTGGCCAGTTTCTCTTGCATTGTGCGTAATTTTGTTCGCACTCTTATTGGCCCTAATTGGAGGTAAATCCAAGTCACAGGTGATATTACAAAGTGAGCTCCGTGAGGAGGCGTCGATGCTCAGGGAAGTGCGAACGCTGATTGAAAAACTGGGCGACTACGCTGAATCTCTCAGGACTAGTGAATTACAAATTGCCCTCAATGCAATTTGCAGAGATGGCAGCTTGATTGTTGAAAAACTTAGTTCCGACGAATTCGCATCGCTATCCGAGGTTCAAGCGGTACTTAATTTATTGACCCGCCTTGATACCATTTTAACCGGATATGTGAGTGCGGTAACGGGAGATATCCGAATTGACGAGCAACTTTTTTCTACAACTACTGAAGAAACGGAGAAGATCATTCCTGCTTTTATGGATGCTTTCGACAAAATAGTTGTTGAAATAGACAGCGCCGACGCGCAAGCTTACCGTGCTGCAATCTTAGCGGCGCGGATGCAGCTTGAAGTTCGATTTGGTGAAGATCTGACAAGAAAGGAGTAAAGATGACCTCAGATTCTGATGAACAGAAAGAAATTGTTCCATTGCAAAAGGTCCGTGCAGAACTTGAATCGCCGCAAATTGACATTGCTAGATTCAATGCATATGACCAGCTTGGGCCGGAGCTTCAGCAAGCTGCGCAGCAGATGGCTGGAGAGTTTGACATCGATGTAAGTGACCTTAGTGTTACCACTTTTGGTTCTGGTGCTCAAGCTAATGCCGGCAGGGTCTTGGACCCAATTGTCAGAAAGATTACGAATCGACAACTCGCCGGTCCGACGGGTACGGCGTTGAACAGACTCCTTCGAATTTCCAGGGGATTGGATGTTTCGATGCTCGATCGTGAGCCGTCCCCTTGGATTATCATGATGCTCGATTCCGGCAAACGTTGGGTAGTTAACATCGGTTTTGCGTTGTCACCTCTGGCTAAGTTTATTAACGATGCCAAGTCGGTGAACTCGACCCTGGAAGCTATTACCAGGGAACTTCAGGAAGAAATGCAGGGACGAATTGATCGTACTGCAGACCTCGAGATTATGCAGCAGGAAAATACTGAAGCTTTTTGGAAGGTGATGACGGTCGTTGCTGCTGGAGAACTGGTGTTGCAGCGTGAGCGTCAGGAGCTCGAGGACATGCAAAGTCAGTTGTTGACTTCAACAGATCCCACGCTTCCCCAAAGAGTACAGGAGCATCGTGATCGGCTCTTCCGAATGGAAGTGAGGGTGCTGGATTTAAAAAACAGCGCCATTGAGTGCTTCATTACTGGACCTGTTGTCCGCGAAACGAAGAAGGGTGTTTTAATTTCCGTGGATCAATTGCAGAAAGGTTTAATGCAAACGATCCCTCAAATCAAACGGCAAATTATCATAGTGGTTGCTCTTCTTGAGCAACAAGGCGCTACACGCAAAGCCATGGCGCTTGATGAAGCGCATCGAGCGACAACCCGCCGATTAGGAGAACTTTTGGGTCAGGCTGGAACCGAGATGCGCGCGCTAATCACGAGTAAATCCGAAGACGTTGTCGTACTCGAAGAACTTTTCGGTAAACTTGTTGACCAGATCAAAGATTTGAGAGAGCTCGAATCTCAGCTTGATCAGATCAGTGTTGAGGGCGATGCTGCATACCATCGTATGAGAAACCGACTTAAAGAAGTTGTCGGTCAACTTTAAGATTCATATACAAACTGGAAAGGAGAAATATCGTGGACATGGGAAAGCTTTTAGGAACAATTATTACTTTGTTTGTGGTGGCCGTTCTCGGCATCCTGATTCTCAGTGCCTGCGGGTACGTGGCTGCTAACGTCGAGCAGGGCGAGACAGGAATCCAGATGTACCAGAGTCAGATTACAAATGTAGTCGGCCCTGGTCGTTACACCGAACTTGGCCGTCTATTCTTGGACATCGAGATTATTAACACCCAGGCTCTGCGTTTTTGTGGAGAGGATCCCGAGGTCCTTACAAATGACCAACAGCGTATTGGTGTTAAGGTTTGCGGAACGGTTCAACGCCCCGACTATACAAAGTCTGATGTTCTTCAGGCGAAGTGGGGACTTTACCGCTACCTATACACCGACGATAAAGCCTTGGTTGGAGAAATAGACGAAAAAGGTAACTTTGTGGGTGCTTCGCTCATGTATGATCTTTCGCAACAGGCTATGAAATCCTGCGTTGGTGATCGTAAGTTCGAAGAAGCTGCCGTCGGCGCCAGCCGAGACCTCTTACGCACTTGCGTAGACGAAAGACTTTCAGAGCTAGCCGGATCGTACGGACTGGATATCCAGAACATTGTGGTTCCCAATATCGCCATTCACCCGACAGTACAGGCTCTTCTGGATGCCATCACGGAGGCAAAGTTCCAAACAGACCTTGCTATCCAACAGGCAGAGAAAGCTAAAGCCGATGCTGAAAAGGAGCTCGCAGTCCAGCAGGGTGCTATCAAAGTATCTCAAGGTAAGGTACAAGAAGAACTCCGCCAGCGGGCTATTTCCGCCGAGCTCGAAAAAGCAGCTTTGGAATCTGAACTGCAAGTTATCGTTCAGGAAAAGGCAAACGAGCTTAAAGAAGCCTCGCTAGCTAAGGAAGTCACTCAGGCGGAGCTTGAGGTTGCCCAACTTGAGGCAATGAAAACGCTAGCGGTTGATTTCGCTCGCGCCCGACTATTCCAGGATAATCCCGCTTGGCTGGCTCTTACCATCCAGCAGGCTTGGGCCAATGCATGGAACTCAGTGGATAAAGTTATTGTTCCTGCTGGAACTTTGCCTTCTACTGTTCTCTCGCCCGACACAGACGTTACAACGGTTATACCCGCCGAGCCGACTCAGCCATAACAAGGAGGTGTGATAATGTTACGTCTCCTTTACAACAGATACCTTTTGGTGGTTTTGGTGTTGGTTGCGGTAGCCTTAGCATTTGGGGGTTGGAGAATGTTCCGCCAGTGGCTGCACAATGAGCCAGTGGATTTTCCGCAACTGTCGTTTCTTACCAACATCTCCCGGAGGGACAAGATTGTCCTATCACTACTCTTTGTCTGGCTGATTACCTTAGTTGCCATTCTGGCTTATTACAGCTAGACTTAAGAAAATTTAACCTTGAAGTTAAAAAAATAAATATTTTGGTGCCTTGATCTAATGGATCAATGGAGAGACCGAGAGTTCTCAAAGCCCCACGTAAGCTGTGGGTTAACTTTTTGAATTCTTTTGGTCTCTCCATGCACCATCTTTTTTGTACTTTTAATGTTTTTGAAGGTAGAAAAAAGATATTATTTATCCTCGTTTATTTTTTGGAGATTACTTCGATTAATTCCCCTGGAGTAACAATTTTAGGTTTTCTTATTTTATTTTTAAGAATAAGAATGTGTTTTTTATCCAGCGAAACCAAAAAGTCCGCACTGTAACTTTTTGCAGAAGCAATTAAATGAGTATCTCCGATATCAGTAACAACTTCTTCATATTTTCTGACTTGAAAATCCGATGGTGGTGGAACTATTTTTAACAAAGTTGCTTTCAAATATCCCTCAATGTCTTTTTTACTTTTTCTGATTTTTGAAGAATTTCTAATAACTTCATTAAAGACAATTTCACTAATTAAACCTTTAATTTTCCCTAACTTTGCATATTTTAATATTTTCGCAGATCCCCCTTTAGGGGAGTAAATTCCTGCTAAAATTACCGAGGCGTTAAAGAAGATAATGGGAGTTTTGACTTTAAAACTCATTTACAAAAGACCTTTTTCTTTTAGGATTTTGGCTTCCTTTTTATCAAGTTTAATAAATTTTTCTATTTCTTTATCTTTGTAGCTCCTGACAGAATATGGATATATTCTAACGGGTTCAATTACCAACCGTCCCTTTTCTTTTCTTATCCTAGCTAGTCCACTTTCTTCCAAACCTAAATCGTCCCTAAAAGATTTAGGAATTGTGACTAGTCCCTTGTTTTGAATTTTGACAATTGCTTCCGACATTATAATCTAACTTTCTATTTTTCCATTTTATCGAAAGTTAGATAAAAGTCAAGATTGCGGTGACGCGAAATTTTCCAATTATGAATTACACTTCGGGTTTGGATTATATTTGCCACCTTGGGTACCCTATAGACTTCAAGATCTTTCTTCGAACGTTCTTCAATTAATTCATCCGTTTCTATTAAGCCCCACTGTTTACTTGGAATATTATAGGAGGTATAATGGCTCAGGTTCTTTGAAAAATAAGATATAAACCATACGGAACTTACTCTTATGTGCACAAAGGAGGTGCAAAATGTTTGAGTGGTTTTCGGATCTTCCCATTGTGATTCAAGTCTTTTTGGCAATGCTTACGGGGAGTGTGCTCCTCCTGATTTTTTTGGGAGGTGCCTGGATTTTATCAAGATTGCGTGGAAACGTTGTCGGGGTAAGCGATTCGCCTGTAACCCCAACTGGGACCTACGTCGAGGATTCGGGCAATGTTGATGAAGACGATTTCGAACTGGAGGTGGGTGTGGCCTATGACCTTACGGAATCTCCGTATCCGGCCCAGATTCGGGTTGGTGATGAAGTTGAAGATGATGAGATCTTTGGCGATCTCATCATTGGGCTTCCCCCGGGAGCAAAGTTCGTGTCGTTACAGCGAGTCTACTCGGAAGATTACGAGGAGTTTCTGCTCGATCACTTCGTGATTGTATATCTCCTTAATGGGGACTATATTACCCAAACTTGGGAGGGGGATTTATACTTCAGTGATTACGAAGTGTATCCAAACGAGATTATTGTCAGGGAGTCAAAGTGATTTAATAAAGGAGAATCTAATGGATCCGAACACATTGGGAAACTTTATCTTGGCAACTGGTGTTGCTGCTATTTGCTTAAGCACAATTTCTCTCCTCGTTAGCACTTGCGCTATCATTTATCTCTTGAGGAGGAATAGACCCGTATAAGTACTACACAGAAACAGCGGAGAGCAAACTTGCTTTCCACCTCCCAAAGCGAAAGAACTTTCCGCTGTTTCCCATTTTTTTGAATTCTTCAAAAAAAAGAGAAGTATCACACACCTTAGAGGTGAAATTGTACTTACACCTTGGAGACTTAAATGCAACATAGTATTTAAGTGCACTTTTGGGTTTTTAGCTCTCGTGAAACTTGGGAAAGTACATTTCGGGTTTGGATTAGATTTGCACATTGGGTACCCTATAGACTCCAAGATCGCAATTACTCTTAAATAAGTGTTTTATTTATATTTTAATATACAATCTTTGTTATGGATTTCTCTTTTAAATTAGTTAAAAAAGATCAAAAGACTCATGCTAGAGCGGGAACAATTTCAACTCCTCATGGAAAAATTGAAACCCCTGCATTTTCTCCTGTTGCCACAAAAGCTTCGGTCAAAGGCTTAACTTCTGAAGATTTAAAAGAGGCGAATACCCAGGTGGTACTGGCTAATGCTTACCATCTTTATTTACGTCCAGGAGTAGAAACGATTGAAAATTTCGGCGGTTTCGCTCCTTTTATGAAATGGGAAGGGCCGACAATTACCGACAGCGGCGGATATCAGGTTTCCTTTCTTTGGCAGAAAACAAGGAAAAAGGAACAAGGAATAAGAAATAAGGCTAGGGTAACGGATTTCGGGATGTATTTTTATTCTCATATCGATGGGTCTGAACATGTTTTAACTCCTAAAATATCAATGGAAATTCAGCATGCACTAGCTGCTGATATTATCATGGCACTTGATCAACCCATGAGTCAGAGGTTTAGTCGCGAAAAAAATAAAGACGCTTATATACGGACATTAAAATGGGAAGAGGAATCCTTTAAGGTTTGGAAGGAATTGGAAAGCAAGAGGAAAAACGGATCTTTCCAAGCTCTATTCGGAATAATACAGGGTCAAACAGATAAAAAATTACGAAGGGAGTGCTTGAAATTCATTTTGGATACAGGATTTCCGGGAATTGCAATCGGAGACGAATCTATCGGTGCTGACCCCAGAATTACTGCTAAAAGTTTGGATGCGATCTCCCACTTTTTGCCCGACGATAAACCCCTGCATGCTCTCGGGCTCGGAGGAGGACCCGAAGGAGTTTTTGAGGCAGTTACCCGCGGAGTTGATATTTTTGATAACGCGTCGGTTACCCGTATGGCAAGAACAGGACTATTATTTATTTATCCCGAGGATGGTGGAAAGGTAGGTAACAAGTTTAGGTTAAACATTAAAAGCGGAAGGTTTAAAGGCGACAGGAAACCCATAAGTAAAAAGTGCCTCTGTTATACCTGCAAGAATTATTCACGAGGCTATATTCACCATCTTTTAGTTTCCGAGGAACCATTGGGTGTGAGACTGACAACCATCCATAACATTCATTTTTATAACGACTTGATGATTCGAATTAGGAAAGCTATTATTGAGGATAGGTTTTTGGAGCTTAAAAAATACTGGCTGGGTAGAAGTAGGGTGTAAGATGTAGGAAGTAAGAAATATGGAAGAAAAAAAAGAATATCAAATCACCTTTGATTGGAAAAACATTATTACAGTTACCCTTGCGAGTTTGGGTTTCATTGCAGGATTTCTTTTGCTAATATTTCTTGTAAGCAGAAGAGGTAAAACCCAAAGTACAAGTGAGGTGGTTATTTCTCCAGCACAGGAAATTAATATGGATAATCTCAAGATAGAAGATATAGTCGTCGGGAACGGCAGCGAAGTGAAGAATGGCGATTCGGTATCCGTAAATTACATAGGGACATTAACCGACGGAAAAGAGTTTGACAGCTCTTATAAACGCGGTCAACCATTCGAATTTACGGTCGGATCGGGGGAAGTTATTCAAGGGTGGGATCTGGGTTTGATCGGGATGAAGACAGGAGGCAAAAGAAAACTGACAATCCCTCCTGAGTTGGGTTACGGCGAAAGAGGGGCGGGAGCCGATGTTCCTCCGAACTCGATATTAATTTTTGAGGTAGAGCTTCTTGGGATTAAATAATTTCACAAAACTCTCATCCTCTCGTGATAACGTCTTCGACGTTGGCTCTGAGTTCAATCGCGAATCTTGCGATTTTCGAATCTATAAGATGAGAAACAAAGCAAGCTAAGCGATATGAATTTATTCTAAATTCCTATTCAACCTATTGTAGGCTGGAGGCTTTCTTGAAATCATAGTAAAATTAAGCTATGAACATAAATCCAATAATGCGTTTATTGAACAAATCCTTTGGTACTTATGAAGTAAGAGGTTGGTATATAGAACCCACCTACTGGCAAGCAGCTACCATTGTTTTTTTGATTTTCCTTATGTTACTCACTATTGCTCGCGTGCGATATCTTTATGTTCATTGGCATATGGGAAGACAAAATATATCGATGCTATTTTGGGGATTTTTGATGGCACTTATTTTTGAAGGTCTTTTGGTAATCTCCGGTCGAACAATGTTCAGCGAACTAATTGGTTGGAAAAATGCCCCAAAACCAATTAGTACGGTTCTTGATATTACTCGTAACAAATTAGTGAATGTTTTGGGAATTAACGACGAAATTCCCACCTCTTCCGCGAGCGAAAAACCGACATATCAGCGTGTAATTTCTTCTTACGAGGAATTAACTGATGACGAGGCAGAAATGGTAAAATCCTTCGTTTGTACGCCTCAATGAGGTGTTCAATATCAAAGAGTAGAATTTACATTATGATATTTGAAAAATTAAATTATTTTATAGTAACTTTAACCTTTTAACTTTTCACTTTTAACTAAATTTATGAGTGACCTAAATCAAAAAATCGAAGATCTTGATACCCGGCTCGAAAAAATTGAAAAGACTTTTAACTTAACTGATAAGAAAAAGAAATTATCGGGATTAGAAAGTCAGTCAATGGATCCGGCTTTGTGGGACGACCAGGAGCGCGCGCGAAAACTGATGCGGAATCTGGATAATTTAAAAAAAGAAATTGACGAGCTTGAGGGGTTAAGAGGTGAAGTTAGGGCATTGGTAGCTTTAAAAGAAGTAGGAAAGGTTCCTGCCGATTTTACGAATGAAACCAGGAAACTTGAAAAAAGAGTCGAAAAATTTGAACTGAAGCGTTTTTTGTCAAAGCCATATGATGAAAAGAATGCCCTTGTTTCAATTCACGCCGGCCAGGGGGGAACCGAGGCAATGGACTGGGCTAATATGCTTTACCGGATGTATTTGCGTTTTTGCGAAAGGCGTGGGTGGAAGACAGATACAGTTGATGTATCTGAAGGTGAGGAGGCAGGGTTGAAGAGTATTACCTTTAAAGTAGAAGGGTTGTACGCATACGGTTATCTAAAGGGCGAAGCCGGAACTCACAGACTGGTTCGGCAATCTCCCTTTAATGCTGATAAATTAAGACAAACATCTTTTGCGTTAGTGGAAGTTTTGCCGGAACTCGAAGAGTTGGATCTTCCCGATATAGAGATAAAAGAGCCAGATTTGGAATGGCAGTTTTTTCGTTCATCTTCTCAGGGTGGACAGAATGTTCAGAAAGTTTCGACAGCAGTCCGGGTTAAACACGTCCCAACAGGAATTGTGGTTAGCGCCCAAACTGAAAGGTATCAGGAACAAAACAGAAAAATTGCCCTTAATTTACTGCGGGCTAAGCTCTGGCTTTTGGAACAGGCAAAGGAAGAATCTAAAAAGAAAGAACTTAAAGGAGAGTATCGGCCGGCCTCCTGGGGAAATCAAATTCGCTCTTACGTCCTTCATCCCTACAAAATGGTAAAAGACCTTCGTACTGGAGTTGAAACCGGAAATACAGAAGCAGTACTCAGTGGGGAGCTAGATAATTTTGTGGAAGCAGAACTTCAGACCCTAAATTAAATTATTTGCTTGCCGAAAGGATCTATTTGGTGATATATTAAATTCTGTGGAAGAAAAGAATCTAAAGGAAGCCGTACTTAGTCAGTTCCCTAAACAAGACAAAGAAGATATTTTAAAAAGCTTTCCAAAAAAGGGTGCAAAATCGGGAACGCTCTTTATGGTTGTTGCGTCACTTTTTGTAGTTCTTGCAGGAGTCGGTACTGGATGGCTACTTTCCGGTAAATCTTTCGGAAAAACAGCCCAAACTGGTGAAAGAACCACAGTCACACAAGCGGAGAAATCAGATAAAGAAGCGGGAATAAGTGATGAATCCGAGTTTCCTGACACCGCTGAAGGTACTCTGGTTGAGGGAGGAATAGAGAACGAAGGAACACACCATTTGGAAAGACAAGGTGGGCCTTCTCAGAATGTATACCTATCCTCAACAGTAATCGATTTACAAAGCTATGTGGGTAAAAAGGTGAAAATTTGGGGGCAAACGCTTTCCGGACAAAAAGCCGGTTGGTTAATGGACGTGGGTAAAATAAAAATTTTGGACTAGTTTCAGCTTCTTTTTTAATCTGCTCATTTGTGATAGTCAATATTCTTGAAATTGTTCTTGATGGTATAATTTGATAATCTTAAAAGAGTCCTGCCACATGTTGAAAATTAACCAGGTATCAAAAACATTCGGAGATATAAAAGCGCTTGATGATGTCTCTTTCCAAGTATCTGATGGTGAATTTGTTTTTTTAACAGGACCATCGGGAGCCGGTAAAACAACACTTCTCAGGTTAGTTCTTCGGGAGCTTTTTCCGGATGAGGGCGAAATAGTATTAGAAGACGTTGATATTACCAAATTAAAAAGAAAAGATATTCCAAAACTTCGTCAGAAGATAGGCGTCGTTTTTCAGGACTTTAAAGTACTTCCAGAGCGGACTGTAAAAGAAAACGTAGAAGTAGCTCTGGCAGTTATAAATTTGTCGAGAAAAGATTGGAAAGCAAGAATTGATCATGTTCTTAAGTTGGTTGGACTTGAGGAGCGGGGGGACCTTTTCCCATCACAGCTATCCGGAGGAGAACTGCAAAGAGTTTCCCTTGCCAGAGCGCTAGTCGTAAATCCCAGAATAATTTTAGCGGACGAACCTACCGGTAATTTGGACTGGGATACGGCCGATAAAATTATGGATCTTTTTGAAAAAATTAGCGCTGAGGGTAAAACAATACTCATGGCAACCCATCATAAGTTAATTATTAATAAACTTAAGAAAAGGATTATTGAACTTTCGGAAGGTAAAGTAGTTAGGGATACGGGTGTAAAAAAATTATCTCCATCCCAGAACACAAGAGAAGCGTCTAAAGAAAGCATGACGGGAAGTTCTGTATCCGAGGACAAAAGGAAATCCAAAAACTTTAAGTCCAAAGAATCTATAAAAACATAATGGTTAATATACATATTAAATCTGCCTGGGATCATATGCGGCGTTCGCCTTTTCAAGCTTTGGCCGCGGTCTTTGCACTGACTAACACTTTTTTTGTTATTACCGTGCTTTCGGTTATAGTTTTTGCCTCAAATCAAGTAATTAAATATTTTGAGACCAGACCGCAGATTATTGCCTTTCTCAAAGACGATGCGACTAATGAACGGGTATCGGATCTTCAAAACAAATTGGAGAGTGATACGAGGATTAGCAAGGTGGTTTATGTTTCTAAAGAGGAGGCTCTTGAGATTTACAAAAAAGCGACATCGGATAACCCTTTGCTTTCCGAATTGGTGAGTCCCGCGATATTCCCCGCCAGTATCGAAGTTCAGGTAAATGATTTGGTTCACGCCGATAGCCTAATCGGAGAGATCAAACAAGACGAAATCGTCGAACAAGTAGGTTTTACCGCTAGTCTAGGAAGCGAAGCCACGTTGGGTGAAGTATTGCAAAAGCTTCGCAACCTTACTCTTTACCTTCGTATAGGAGGGGGCGTTTTTGCCCTTATGCTTGTAAGTACCTCGTTTCTTGTGCTTATCATTATTATCGGTATGAGGATTACAACCAGGCGGGGAGAGATCGAAATTCTCGATCTTATCGGGGCGACACCCGGATTTATACGAAAACCGATACTCTGGGAAGCTACACTTTATTCTTTGATAGGAGTATTCGCGGGTTGGTTGGCGGGTTTTGTAGTTGTACTTTATGTAACCCCCAACCTAGTTTCTTATTTCGGTGACATACCCTTTTTACCCAGAGACACCTTTGAGTTAGCCAAACTTTTCGGATTAATATTATTTGGAGAGATGTTTGTTGGTTTACTTTTGGCAATTTCAGGAAGTATACTGGCAGTTTCTCGAGTGAAGAAGCGATAGAATAGTTGTATTAGATAATTGGAATAAGGAGACGACGTCTAAGGACTGGTCACGCGATTTAAATTTAATTGAAATTTGATTTTAACTGCACCCCAAGCTCTTAATGAAGAAAGTTTTAAAAGCAGCATTAACTTTACTAGTCTTTTCTTCCGTATTAACCTTCGTCTTCCTGAAAGCCGGGGGACAACTCATACAAGCTGAAACCGAAACAGAAAAACTTGAACGCTTAACTCGAGAAATTTCTCAATATGAAAGCGAGATAAGTAAGTTAAAGTCCCAGGCGACCACTCTCTCTAACCTAATTGCCCAATACGACGCACAGATACGCTTAAAGATCGAACAAACAGAGGAAAAGATTTTACTTCTCGGAGGAAGAATTGACCAATTGGAAACATCTCTTCAATCGCTGACCGACGCTTTTACAAATAGGGTCGTCTACACCTATAAAATGTCAAAGCTCAATGAGCCCTATTTAATTCTTATCTCCTCACCTGACTTAAAGACAGCTTTCACCAGTTTCCACTATCTCAAAAAGATAGAGTCTGCGGATAGAGACTTGTTGGTTCGGCTTGAAAAAGCCCAACTCACCTATGAAGAAGAAAAAGTAGATCAGGAAGCGTTGCAAAAAGAGCTTGAATCACAAAAGACTGTCTTGGGGGCACAAAAGGCCGCAAAGGCCACTCTACTTGAGCAAACCAAAAACGACGAAAAGAAATATCAACAACTTCTCTCACAAGCCAGGGCTGAGTTCGAAGCCATTCAAGCTATTCTTGCAGGAAAAGGAGATGAGGAGGAGGTTGGAAAAGTGTCCCAAGGACAAAGGATCGCATCAATAATACCGGGTGCTTCATGCAATTCAAGCGGCCCACACGTGCATTTTATTGTAAGTCAAAACGGGGCTACTCAGAATCCTTTTAGTTTTCTTCGCGGAATTGACTATGAAAACTGTTCCGGTAGCTCTTGCGGATCAAATGATGGTGACCCCTTTAATCCGGGAGGGTCATGGGATTGGCCGATAAATCCAAAAGTGAAGTTTTCTCAAGGGTACGGCTCCACCTGGGCGGTTCGAAATACTTGGGTTGGGAGAATTTACTCATTTCATAATGGAATCGACATAAACAGTAATTCTTCACAAGAGGTGAAAGCTGCGCGTTCCGGTACTTTGTACAGGGGAAGTTACGGGGGAGGCGGTGGTTGCAGACTTCGTTATGTTCGGGTTGACCACGACGAGAATGATTTAGATACTTTCTACTTACACATCAATTATTAAAATTTAAAGATCAAAATGCAAAATTTAAATTACAGTTAAAAATTAAAAATTGGTGATTCGTATATTCCTAATCCTTTCATTAGTTTTTTTTCTTTTTCCTTCAAACTCCTTTGCCCAAGTCGTTATTAATGAACTTAGTTCCTGGGAAACAACCGGTGATTGGATCGAGCTCTTTGCTTTTGAAAATACAGACATCTCTGGGTGGATTTTACGGGATAAAGCAAATACGCCAATTGAAACAATTCCGATCGGTACGATAATTGGCCCTTCTTCAAGTAGTTTTTATGTTATTGAAGCAGGTAACAGACTGAATAAAGAAAGTGACCAAATAAAACTCTTAAAAGGTGATGATGTGACAGTTGTAGACTCAATAATCTACGGAGAAGCTGATAGCCCCTGTGCTCCTGGACAGGGAGAGACCATCGGCAGATATCCAGATGCAAATTCGTTGGTTGACAGGTTCTCAAATGCCACAAAAAACTCAAGCAACAATAACGGAACTCGTTTGCCTTGTCCAACACCCACATCTCCACCGTCCAATACTTCCGTACCGACCCCTACGACAAAGCCGACGAATACCTCAGATCCTACAAAAAAACCAAGCCCTACGATAAGGCCGACCCCCAAGTCTGAAGTAAAAACGGCAATTGCCGAAGAGACCGGCGAGATTGAGCCTACCAAAATAAATGAAGGAAACCGTGAGCAAGTAGGATCAAGCTACACAAATACGAGAGAATCCCCTACACCAACACCTCAAGTTAAAGGTAATACGACCAATAGCTTTCCTTATACAGCAGCTTTCTTAATAGTACTGGGACTATTTTTTATAGGAGTATCTGTTTTTGCGTTTCTTCGCAATCAGAAAAAAAGATATAATTTTGAGGACAAAGAATTTCCTGAAGATGAAAAATAAACCGCCTACTTTTTTCGGATATTGGTTCCCGGTTATTTTATGGGCTCTGGTGATATATCTTTTTTCGTCATATCCGACGGCCAAAGCCTCGGAAATACATTGGAAAGATTTTGTTATAAAGAAAACCGCTCATGTTATTGAATATGCCGTTTTCTCTATATTAATCTACAGGGCGTTAAAAGAAGAAGGTATTGAAAAGAAAAAAGCCGGTTTGTTTGCAATATTCACTTCAGTTTTTTATGGCCTTACTGACGAGCTTCATCAGACTTTAACACCGGGACGAGAACCAAGAATAAGAGACGTTTTTTTTGATACAATAGGCAGTTTACTGGCCATTTATTTAATATGGAAATTATTACCAAAAGCGCCGCAGAAACTAAAAGTTTTGGGACAAAAGTTGCACTTGATTTAATAAAGGAAAAAAAGAATAAGCTAATTATTTGTTTGACTGGAGACTTGGGTAGCGGTAAAACTACATTCGTGCAGGGATTTGCAGAGGGATTGGGAATTACCCAAAGAATTATTTCGCCGACGTTTATATTAGTAAAGCAGTATGAACTGGAAGACAGAGCGTTTTTGTCCGATCTTTACCACGTCGATTTATATAGATTAGAAAAAGATCTGGAATTTGAGATTAAAAATTTAGGCATAACGGATATTTGGGAAAAGAGAGGCTCGATCACAGTTATAGAGTGGGCGGAAAAAATTAAAGAAATCATACCTGAATCGGCTTTGTGGATTTATTTCGATTATTTATCGGAGAAGCAAAGGCGGATTGAGGTGAAGCACAAATGAAAAGTAAAATACTTATAACAGGTGGAGGCGGATACATTGGGTCTAACTCTGTTTATTTAATGTTACAAAATGGATTTGAGGTAGTCGTTATTGATAATTATCAAACGGGTTACCGAGAACCCCTCGAGTTCCTGCAAAAAAAATTCGGTAGTAAAAAAATAAGGTACTTCGATTTGGATATTAGAAAACCTCTTAAAAGTCTTTTCCAGAAAGAAAAGAATTTTGATGCAGTCCTTCATTATGCTGCCAGCTGTAAAGTAAATGAGTCGATGGAATATCCCGAAAAATATTTTTCCAATAATGTAGCAGGGAGTCAGAACCTTTTAGCTGCGCTTATTGAGCATGGTGTTAACAAAATTGTTTTTTCGTCGACCTGTGCGGTATACGGAGAGACAAAATATGTACCGGTTGATGAGAATCACCCTATTAACCCCACAAACCCTTATGGCATGTCCAAGCGGATGGTAGAACAAATTGTCGAATGGTACGGAAGATTAAAAAACTTAAACTATGTAATTTTAAGATACTTTAATGTCTGCGGTGCAAGCGACGACGGGGAAATTGGTGACTCCAAAAAGCCATCTGTTTTGTTAGTCCAAAATGCAGTAAGAGGGGCGTTGGGAATAGAACCTTTCTCGTTGACTTGTCCAAAAGTAAGTACACCCGATGGAACGCCCATTAGAGACTATATTAACGTTGTTGATTTAAATGAAGCACACCTTGCCGCACTTAATTATTTATTTAAGGGAGGAGAAAATACAATAATTAACTTGGGGACGGGAACTGGGAATTCTGTTTTAGAAGTAGTTAGTAAAGTAAAAGAGATTACGGGTGTGAAATTTGAGATGAGGAAGGGTGAAGAGAGAAAGGGAGAATACGCAAAAATTTATGCAGATGTTTCCAAGGCAAATGAAATCTTAGGCTGGTGTCCGACGAGGTCTATAGAAAACTCCGTAGAATCTTTGGTTAAGTGGTATAAAAAACGCCCCCGTGGTTGGAAGCACTAACAAATATGTTACTTTATATCGATACTTCGGACTCCGAAAAAATCAACTTAGAGTTAGACGGCAAAATATTTGAAACCTTGTCTAAAAAAAGGAAATCCCAAAGGCTTCTTCCTTTCATTTACGAAATACTCAAAAAGAAAAAGAAAAAAATTACCGACCTTACAGAAATTAAAGTAAATACAGGACCGGGATCTTTTACCGGTTTAAGGATTGGAGTTGCTGTGGCGTCTGCAATCGGATGGGCACTCGGGATAAAGGTAAATGGTAGGGATATAAGAAAGGGTAAAACAATTGACGTAACTTATTAGTATAGTAAATAGTGATCTTAATCATCCAATTTTACTTACAATGATTTGGTGAACTCTTGACTCCCGGGCTCTATTGGTTTATTTTTTGGTAATGAAAAAAATAAACGCAGTACTATTCATAACTTTTATCTTCTTATCCTTTTACCTATTTTTATACCCCCGTGATAATCAGGCAATGACAGTAGATAAAGGTTTAACCGATAGGGTGATTATTAAATTTCACCCGCTTATCCCTAAGTATTTTAAAAACAAAGTCGTTGAGTCATACGGCTTGAAATTGAAAGAAGAACTCAATCTTTCTAACACTTTTGTGGTTGAGGTTCCTAAGGGAAAGGTAAGCGAATATAATGACAGAATTAAGATGAATTTGTTGGTCGATTACGTTGAAGAAGACCATGTTGCTTCCGAGTTTAACATACCAAACGACTCGTATTTTTCAGATCAGTGGGGATTGGTGAAAATTCAGGCACCTGGAGCTTGGGATATAAATCGTGGGAGTAGCAATGTTGATATTGCCATTGTGGATACAGGGGTTAACTACCGGCATCCGGATTTAGGAGCAAAAGTTAAATCATCGGTCGATTGCAGATTCAGTTCGTGTCCAAGTCTTTGGACTCAGGACCCTGACGGTCATGGTACACATGTTGCAGGTATAGCAAGTGCGATCACTAATAACGGCCAAGGTATTGCTGGGGTTTCCTGGGATTCAAACTTAATTTCGGTAAAAGTATTGGACGATAGTGGGAGTGGTTACTATTCATGGATAGCAAACGGAATTGTATGGGCTGCCGATAACAAAGCAGAAGTAATAAATCTTTCTCTGGGGGGGTCATTTTCTTCGAGTACCTTGGAAGCTGCCGTCAATTATGCTTGGAATAAAGGAGCCGTAGTAGTTGCAGCTTCAGGAAATCGCGGAACAAGTAGTCCGACCTATCCCGCCTACTATTCAAATGCTATTGCCGTTGGGGCAGTCACGCAAAGCGACACAAAAGCGAGTTTTTCAAACTTCGGCTCATGGGTGGATACCGCCGCTCCCGGCGTCTCGATTTATTCAACCTATCAAAGTGGTTATGAATTTTTGACCGGAACGTCAATGTCTTCGTCATATGTAGCGGGTTTGGTAGCTTTGATAAAAGCCCAGAACCCAAGTTTTAGTAATTTAGAAATAAGACAAAAATTAGAGTCCTCCGCCGATGCGATTTCCGGTACTGGGAGTTATTGGAAGTATGGAAGAATAAACGCTTGTAAAGCGTTGGGCTGTACGATAACTTTGGAGCCAACTTCGACTCCTACGATAATGATTACGCCGACTCCTACTCAATTGCCTACTCCGACCGCGACCGTGGTTCCTACGGTAACATCTGCTCCAACTATTATTCCGACTCCGACACAGGTAATTCCTACACCAACAATTAGTTCTCCGACTCCGTCGCCATCCGGAAACCCATTACCTTGGTGGTGTAGGTATGTACCAACCCATTCCAGCTGCCAACAGTAAGATGTTTTGCAACCATGGTGTAGAATGAAATCGTGTTATGCATTTAATAATTACAATCGTTGCTATCGCAACTCTTTTTACGGGAATTTTATACACAAGTCAGATAAAAAATTCGGATAACCAAAGCGGGGAAAATGAAGAAGTCCTGTCTATATCTCAAGAAAACAATGAAGAGAATACTTCACTTCCCGAGCCAACTTTAACAATTTTTCCAACAAACCCGCCACTTTCTCCAACTCCCAAAAATTTACCGACAGCAAAACCAGATTTTATCGATTATCGTTACCCTAGTTCTGAAATTTTATCGGAATCTTCTAGTGAGATTTCTTTCAGCAGTAGTGATTCAGTGGATTCCATAACCCAATGGTATAAAGATAAGATAAAGGGAAGTGGAATGAATGTAAAGACTTTTGTAACTACAAAGACTAACGACAAAGTAGAAAACGTCTTGGTCGGATCAAATTACGAGATAGAGATAAGAGTCGAAATAAAAAAAGAGCCCTCTCATGATAACGTCACTATATCATTAACCAAGTCTTCCTTGTAATCTTGTTTCCATTTAGTTTACAGGTAATAAGCTGCGATTTTTTTGAATGAACTTTACAATTTAACTATTGCTTGACAAGTATCTTATGCTTTTGTAACATACTCACACAGTTGAAACTGCCCTTTAAAACGACCTGCTAATTTACTAGATTGAATTTTATTTATTATTATGAAGGTTATCAGCTTACCACAGAGAATAATTGTAAATGAATATTTTTCATTAGCAGGCAGTAAAATCGCATTTATTTTCTCTAAAATTAAAAATTTCTTTTCAACTTTTTATATGAGCATGGGCACTTTTCTTAAAGAGAGGAAAGCATTCGCCGCGACAGAACAATCTTCGCAGAGTTTTTATAGAAAAAAGAACTTCAAGGCTTTGAAGCCTATTATAATAATTATTGCCGCGACACTATTAATATATGGAGCAGTAAAAATCGCTAGAAGTTTAAACTTAGGTAAGAGGTCAGCTTCTGGTGAAAAAATAGACGTCCTGCCGGCAAGAGCTTCGCAGGATATAAATAAAGAGTACACATTTCCCTTAAAGAATAACAAAGGAGAAGAAGTTTCGAAGATTCGAATGACAATTGATAAGGCAGAGCTCAGGGACCAAATAATTATTTCCGGAAAACCAGCCACTTCAGTTAAAGGAAGAGTTTTTTTGATAATTAATCTAAAAATTAAAAATGAATTCAATCAGACGATTAATATAAACACCCGCGACTATATAAGATTATCTGTAAACAATAACGAGGAAGAATGGCTCGCTCCGAACATCCACAACGACCCGGTAGAAGTTCAGGCAATTTCCACAAAACCTACAAGACTTGGTTTTGCAATCAACGAAAGCGACAGAAACTTAGAACTTAGGGTCGGTGAGATAAACGGTGATAAGGAAATGATCTCGCTTAATCTAAGATAAAATGCAAAACGACTACTCGACTAATAAAATTTCTAACACATTGATGTTGGAGATAAAAAAGGCGCTTCAAAGTGTGTCAACTTACGGCAGTGTTGAAATTTACGTCCAGAAGGGAATTGTAAGTCAGATAACCGTTCGGAATATCAGAAAAACCGCTCAAAAAGGAAAATTTTAAAAATCATCACTGAAAGTAAAGTCTGGCAATTTGGATTTAAGTAGAAGCTATTTCAAAACACGCTTACAGCGATTTTGAGCGGCTTCGCCGAGCTTGTAAGCAAAGCTTGGCCAAGTGAGACTTGGTAGCATCTCATTTCAAGACTTTGAAATGAGCTGTAGGTTTAGTATAAAAAGGGGATAGATAATTTTGCAAAGAATAACACTATAATTTTATAGTTATACAGTTTTTTTACGAATAAGCCTATTGACAAAACCGCTGAGTTTGTTATAAATATTACTAAGTAATTATTTTTTAATTACGACCTATATAAATAGAATATATTGATCTGCCCAATTAATTTAGTTACCTATATTAAATTTAGAGAGCTGACCGCAAACGGAGGCTCTCCAGTTTAACCTAATTCCGCCTTTTGGCGGAGTTGAACTGGGGCGCCTCCGTTTTCGTTTGTAGCCACATCGGCTAAAAAAGGAAACGGATCTAATTTAATTTTAGGTGAAGTGCCCCGAGTCTGACTCGGGACCAATCAGGAAAGGGGGTGAATAAAATTATATGACAGATTTACAAAAGAAAGTAGTAACAGCCTTTGCTGCTGCTACATTGTTAGTTAATTCCGCACTTCCTGCATTTGCAGGAACAACCCTTATAATCTCCGGAAACGGCTCAAGTTCTGATAACACTGCTGACGTTAATTTGAATTCAACCACAACGGTCGTTCAGAGCAATGAAGCCGATATAGATAACGACGTTCACGTCAATGCAGACACCGGAGGTAACAGTGCTGATGATAATACTGGAGGGGAGGTAGATCTTGAAACAGGAGATATTACCACTCAGGTTGGTATTTCTAATGCTGTAAACAGTAATGTTGCAAGTGTTGAAGAATGCGACTGCGAAGGTGATGTTGATGTTTTAATCTCTGGTAACGGAACACATTCTGATAATAAAGTTGAATTGGACAAGAAATCCACAACTGAACTTTTTCAGAATAATGAGGCAGACGTCGATAACGACGTTCATGTCTATGCAGATACCGGAGATAACAGTGCTGATGACAATACTGGCGGGTCAGTCACCCTTAAAACAGGTGATATTGATGTGAAAAGTATAGAGATCACCAATGCTCTTAATTCTAACTCTGCCAGAGTTGGTGGAGGAGGGGGTGGTGCAGGTGATTTAAGTGCCTGGATAATCGGTAACGGATCTAACTCAGACAACGATATCGATCTTGATTTAGATCGAAGCGTGACATTGGTTCAATCCAATGAAGCTGACGTTGAGAATAAGGTTAAAGTCTATGCCGACACCGGAGATAACAGTGCTGATGATAATACCGGCGGAGAAATTGATGTTGAAACCGGCGATATTGATGTCAAGGTTGCACTTGACACCTGGGCTAATTTCAACTGGGCAGAAGTCGATTGTCCGTGTCTTTTTGATGATATTTTAGCCAAAATCGCAGAAAATGGTACTGATTCTGACAATGATATAAAAGCAGAACTTGGAAGTGATTTAGCAGTCTTCCAGGGTAACTGTGCTGAAGATAACGTAGAAGCAGGATCACTAGGCGGAAAGCATCGTCGTGGACATGATTGTGGAATTGAAAATGACGTTAAAATTGATGGAGACACCGGAGACAATGATACCGATGATAATACTGGTGGATTAGACGGAGCAGATCCTTCTTTATCAACCGGTGATATTGATGCCGATGTCCAAGTTGATAATGCCGGCAACGTCAACGTTTATGGTGACGGTTTTGACCTTCCAGAATTTCCAGAATTTGACTTCGGATTTAACTGGACATTTTTTTGGGCCTGGTTACACTGGACTGGATAAGTGAACCTGATGTTTCAGGGACGGTCTGTCAGCACTTCGACGGACCTCCCTGAAAACTAAGGTTAATGACATACTCTAAAGAGGAGAACATATAAAAGTTCAATTTATTGAAATTTTCTATAAAGAAAACACCTTAGATAGTTAAAGTTAAGCAATTAGATAAAGTTGAAAATAGTACAAGAGCTGATTGAGGTAAAAATTATTAACGAACCGATTTACGAACCTGCCCCAAGGTCAAAAGGCAAATGGTTTTCGATATTTTTCAAGAAAAGATTAAATAAAAAAATGCATATAAAATTTCCTAAAATAACTAAAGTTCTGATTGCGCTTCTTGCGACAATTGTAATGTTGGTTCAAAATCCCCTTATTTATGTTTTTGCCTATGATTTTCCTAGTGCGCCGAGTGCTCCAACGTCTCCGTCCGAACCGGAAAGTTCATATTCGCCCCCCGCTGCTCCTACCGTTCCACCCGAACCGACTATTTCTTTGAGCCAATCAACTCCAGAACCTACTGAGGTTCCTAAAGAGGAAGAGTCGCAATCAGATAGTAATAACACAACCAATCAAGAAACAGATAATACAAATCAGGATTCTTCTACCATCCCTGCTACAACAAGCAGTGGAACTAACGGCAACAGCTCTTCAGGACAAATTGCGGACGGTCAGACCGGCGACACACACATCTCAACCGGAGACACCACAAACTCATCGGTTGTTACAACGGATGCTAATAGTAATCTCTCGGCAACACCCGATTCCGGTACAGGAGGTATAACAATAGGCAACTCCGGGAACGGAAGCAACTCTGATAATTCAGGATCCGCGTCTATAGTGAATAACAACAACACCCTACAGAATAATGACGCCAATGTAACGAATAACCTGAATCAAAATTCTGTAACAGGAAGTAACTCTGCATCCAATAACGTTGGAAACTCGGAGATTAAAACTGGAGACGCCAATACGTCAGGAACTGTAATCAACGCGGTAAATACCAACGTGGATGGCTTTATGGTTGCCGAATTTGATTTTGCAGAAGATTATATAGGGGATATTGTCCTGGATTTCGGATCAAACTGTATTTCGGGATGCCCTGGTGGTAACACAACTGTTGAAAACACAGGCAATGGGACTGACTCCAGTAATTCTGGTGATGTAAATCAAATCACAAACGATAACACCTTTCAAACCAATGACGCTCTTTTAGAAAATAACGTAATTCTGGGGTCTAATTCAGGAGATAATGCTACGGATGCAAATACCGGAGGAAACTCGACTATTACTACCGGTGATGCGAACACCCAGGCTTCAGTACTTAATTTTGTAAATAACAATTTTGCCGGGGAAGTTGTTTACGCAGTCGTAAATATTTTTGGAAATCTGGTAGGAGATATAATCTTTCCCGACGGATCTGTTCTTTCCTGCTGTACTTCTGACATTCTCGCCAAAAATTCAGGTAACGGGACAGGAAGTGAGAATACAGCTTCAATAGATCAAACGACGAAGGATAATACGTTTCAATTTAATGACGCAGATATAGAAAATAATCTTTTGCTGTCGGCAACAACCGGAGGAAATTCGGTAAGCGAGAACACGGGGGGTGACAGTAAAGTTGTTACCGGTGATTCAAGTATTTTTGCACAAGTTGTAAATATTGCTAATTTAAATTTAACCGGCGGCAATTACTGGTTGGTTTTAGTTAATGAAGCCGGTCAATGGATCGGAAGAATACTTGGAGCTCCCGACGGATCTAACGTAGCAGGATCCGAGACTTTTTCATTCGTCGTTGACGAGAATGGCGAGATCTCTGTTATTAATTCTGGTAACGGTTCTGACTCGGCTAATAGTGGTAACGTCAATCAGGAAACCAATACGACTATTAGTCAAGCTAACAAAGCTAAAATTGTAAATAATTTAGATTTGTCCGCTAATACCGGCGGAAACAGCTCGAGCAGAAATACTGGCGGGGATTCTACTATTGCAACAGGAGACGCAAGTATAGTCGCAAATATCGTCAACTTTGTAAATAACAATATAGTTGGCACTGGTAAGTTATTTGTCACAGTAGTAAATGTTTTCGGAAGCTGGATCGGCGACTTTGTCTCACCCGGCCACGAAAAGGAAAATAATAACCAGGCGAATAACGAATCGGCTTTTGGTGGATCCTCATCCCAACAGCAAGGGTCAAATACGGCAACTGGTCAAAGTGAAAGCGACAATAATAGCAGCGAAACCTCTGCTTCAATAAACCAAACTTCCTTGAAGTCTAATAAAGCCGGAACAGTGTTGGGCAACATTGTTTTAGCTTTGGGTTCTGGTGGTAACGAATTGGCAAGCAATGAAGATAGCGGATCAGGTTTAGAGGGTGCTATCGATAGCGATATCGCTGGTAAAAAGGTAGTCAGAATTAACCTAGCATATTTGCTGTTAGTTCTTCCTGTAGCTTTACTCCTAAGGTTTGTGAGAAGAAGATTGGTCGTCAAAGTTCCTGCTAGAGGTTAGATGTATTTATTTCGAGTAAGAAAATCGGTTACAAAATTTTTATCCCTACTTCTTACCTTATCTTTAATTTCTGCTCAAACAGTGAGGGCAGTGGATATTGTGATTTCAGAAAATGGAGCGGGATCGACAAGTCAGGCAACGGTTGAATCTACATCAACAACTTCCGTCCAACAATCAAATACCAGCACCATAGATAATAGTCTGGATGTATCTTCCAATACCGGTGATAACAGCACGTCCGATAATACAGGTGGCTCCACTCAAATTAGTACCGGGGATGCTACTACCTCAGTTGACGTTGATAACACAACTAATATTTCACAAGTAAATAGCGATAATTGTTGTACGGGTGAAAATACTCTAGCAATAAGTGGGAATGGTTCTGGGTCCGAAAACATAGTCAGTTTAAACCAAAAGTCGACCGTAATTACTTCAATCAATCAAAGTGCTAATATCACTAATAATATTCAAGGAGATGCTAATACCGGAGCTAATTTAGCAAATAATAATACCGGCGATGTAACTATAAAAACAGGCGGCATCAAGGTAGCTGGTAGTATAGTAAATGACCCAATAAATATTGCGAGTGTTAGTGTCGCCGGAGGCAATGGCGATATAGAAGCTTTGATAAAAAGAAGTGGAGCAGAGTCGCAAAATTTTATATATGCTAGTTTCATAAATAACAATAATGTTTTATTAAACCAGGAGGCTAATATTTTAAACAATGTCAACTGGAATCTTGTTACCGGAGATAATTCTGCTAATGATAATACCGGTGATGTAACTATAAAAACCGGAGACATATCTTTAGACTTTTTTATTAGAAATTTTGTCAATTTAGGTAGCATAAATATTACCGATTGTTGCCAGGAAGAGATTTTCGAGGATGGCGAAGAGGAGCCAAAAATTGAGCCTCCGACAGAAGACGGTGAGGACGGTGGAAACGGCGGAGACGGAGGTGTACACGGTGGAGGAAGTAGTCGCGAAGGTGTACTACTATCCGAAGCGGCAAGTACTGGTCCGGGCGTAATAGGATTATCTGATACTTCAAGTGAGGTAGCTCAAGCACTCTTTTTCTGGATCGGCCTTGGGATGGTAATACTCGGTTTAAAATATATAACTTGCGAAATACCATCTAAAAAGCTTACAAAAAGGAGACTTTATCTGTAATTTCTTCGTATAAGGAGAGTCCGCTAATTAATCTATGAAAAAAGAACCATCAAAGTTGACTTTGGGACTTGCGTTATTTATTTTAGGTTTGCTTCTTAGTGTAGGGCAATTGGCAGAAAAATCACAATATAAAACCGTAACTTTTGCAAACGAACCTGTCGAAATAAAAGGTTTATCTGAAACGGATGGTGTTGACGATTTACCCAAAAGGGTTATTATTCCCGAGCTTTCTATTAATTTAGAGGTTAAAAAGGCCGAAATTGTTAACGGCTTTTGGGAGGTCTTTTCCGAAGGATCTGCTTGGGGATCGGGTTCTGGGCTACCTGGAAAACCTGGAAATCAGGTGATTTTTGCACACGCAAGAGAAGGACTTTTTCTGCCGCTCAAAGATGTTGCGGTTGGCATGGCTATTTACGTTTTGACGGACGATAAGTGGTATGGATATAAAGTGAAAGAAATAAAAGAAGTATATCCCGATCAGATTGAGGTAATTTCACCAACCGAAGACGAAACCTTGACTCTTTATACCTGTTCCGGGTTTCAGGACAGTAAAAGACTGATCGTTGTAGCCAAAAGATCGTAGAGTTTTATCCCCCTTCGCGAAATACCACAATCGTAAGATTGTGGATGAGAACGAATAATATTTCGCTTCGGAGGGATTTCTCTCCGACGAAGCGAGGGGAGAAGGTACCCCGAGCGTAAGCTCGAGGGAGATTCATATTGAGGGTCTTGCCCAGACGCTTATCTACAAGGTAAGATGAAATTAAATGATATTTGCAGCCAGACTTGCTCACTATTTTTATCCGGGTTATTCGAATAACCACAAAGCCAAGCTTTTACACTCCACGACTTTATTTTTGCTGGTTGCTTTTATAATTGTCTTTCAGGTTTTTTTGAGTTCTGCTCCGAGTGTAGGTTTAAAAGTCTTAGGATATTCGGCAAATATCCCACCGGATCAAATCATTACACTCACGAATAAAAGAAGAACAGAAGCAGGTTTGAGTCCATTAACGTATAATCCAGCCCTGACAAGTGCTGCCAAGGCTAAAGGAGATCATATGTTGGCTTATGATTATTGGGCACATGTTGCATCGGATGGAACCGAACCCTGGTCATTTTTTATAAGCGCTGGTTATAAATATCGCTATGCAGGAGAGAACTTAGCCCGCGACTTTTCCGATCCCAACTCAGCTGTCGAAGCATGGATGGCATCACCCTCCCACAGAGACAACATGCTTTCCAGCAAATATAAAGATATCGGAGTTGCCGTAGTCGAAGGAGACTTGGCGGGGGTTGATACAACTATTATAGTTCAGCTTTTCGGAACTCAGTTATCCGACACATCGACCCCGGTTCCGGTTGCCCAAGCCCGTCCAGAGGCAACTCCGTCACCAACGCTTATTCCTTCTCCCAAAATTACGCTTGTTCCGACACAAACTCTTTTGCCTGCCCCAATTGCTCAGACCTCGATTATTCCTACCCCACAGATCAATGAATTGGGAAATCTCGAACTGTCCCAAGAGAAAGCCAGTGGGTTTCAAATTCTACTTTCACCTTTTGATACCACAAGAAGTATTTCTTTAGCCACAATTATTCTTTTGTCGATAGTTATGATAATTGACGCGGTTGTAATTGCACGAAGAAAAATTCCACGGGTTGGAGGAAGAACCTTTGCCCACCTTGCCTTTTTGGGAATGATTTTAGCATTGATACTGATTGCTAAGGCCGGTCAAATACTCTAAATTATTAAGATAGAGATGTATAAAGAGCTTACACACCACTTTTCACATTATTTACCTTTATTGGGGGTAATTCTTGCCGGAATATTGGGTTTTTATCTTTTTTCCTACGATAAGGCGTTTCAGGCCGTAATAACCGTAGCCGTGGCCGCGTCATACGTATCTTGGGGATTGGTACACCACTTTATTCACGGAAACTTGCATACATCGCTTATTTTGGAGTATCTGGCTATAGCAGTATTAGGAGTAGTAATTGTTTTTTCGGTACTTTTCAGAGCTTAAGCGAACGTAGGTATTCTGAAAATTCCCGACCAATATCTTCTCTTTCGAGTGCGAACCTTACTTGAGTCTTCATGTAGCGTAGTGGGTCCCCTGTCGTTAGCCATTCACCTTCGATTGGTTGTGCAATCACCCTTGCTCCTTTTTTAGCCAAGGAATTTAGCACGTCAGAAACCCAAAGCTCGTTGTCTTTACCCGTTGGTGTTTTTTTAACTTGATTTATTACGTCATAGCTAAAGACAAACCTTCCAAATTGGGCCATATTTGAGGGATTTTTTCCAAGCGGCATTTTTTCGAGTAGCGATTCTATCTCGTATTTATATTTAGCCTTTTTTTTGTATTTAACCGTACCGTAGCGTTCAACCTCGTTGTCCGGAACTTCTTGAACTGCAAGTATGGCAGAAGGCTTTTGTTCGTAATACACATTTATCAGCTGTTTTGTTACAGGAGTCTTTGAGATTGTTAAGTCATCTCCGAACATATATACAAATGCTTCATCATTATCAATTAAGGGTGCTGCAACAAGCAAGGGGGTGCCATTCCCATATGGTAGGTTCTTTTTTTGGCGAACATATACGAAATTGGCTAAGGTTGGAATTTCTTTGACTGTTTTTAAAAGATCTTCTTTTCCGTTAGTATCGAGCATTTGCTCGAGTTCAATATGACTGTCAAAATAGTCCTCCATAATTCCTTGTCCGACCCTGGTGACCATTATTATGTCCGTGATACCCGAATCCACACATTCTTCTACCAGGTGGTGGATAATCGGTTTATCAATTATCGGCAACATTTCTTTTGGTTGATTTTTGGTAGCAGGTAAAAACCGCGTTCCGTATCCTGCTGCAGCGATGATTGCTTTTTTGACCTTTCTTGATTTTCTGTTCATGCGTATGCAAATTATACCACTAGCCAAATTATTTCAAAAATGTTTAAAGAAATGTATAATTTGGCTATGCCAGATACTAAAAACGGTCATTTTTACAGCCCCTCAAAGGGTAAGGTCGAAATCTCAGGCATGATAGAAGAGATTGCCTCTTTTGTGGATGAGAAACCTAGTGAATTTTACAGTTTAATAATAGGAACAGATTCTCAGAGCCGGCGCTTAAACGGAAAAGCTGAGATTGATTACGTTACTGCGATCGTCATTTATCGTCAGGGAAAGGGCGCAAGATATTTTTGGAAGAAAGAAAAACGTCTTCAAAAGCCTATTTTAAGAGACAAAATATACACAGAAACTCTTATGAGCTTGGACATTGCCCAGGAAATTGTTCCACGGGTGAGAAAAAAAGTCTCACCCGCAAAATACGACCTTGAGATTCACATTGACGTTGGACCTTTGGGACCGACAAGAGAAATGATTCGGGAAGTAGTGGGAATGGTGAATGGCAACGGATATGTTGCTAAAACTAAGCCCGATAGTTGGGGTGCTTCGAGCGTTGCGGATAAACATACTTGATTTTGACTATAGAAAGCGTAATTTGCTATCATTGTTCGTCTAAAACTTAAATTTATGAAAGGTATTATCTTAGCTGGAGGCAGTGCCACTCGTCTTCGTCCCTTAACCAAGATTACCAGCAAACAGCTTCTTCCAGTTTATGACCAACCCATGATTTACTACCCTATTCAAACTTTAGTTTCCTCGGGAATCACTGACATTTTAATTATAATTTCTCCGCAATATTCAGGCCAGTTTTTAAACCTGCTTGGTTCCGGTAAAGAATTCGGAGCACGTTTTAGCTACGCCATTCAGGAAGAACCTAAAGGATTGGCAGATGCGTTTATAGTCGGAGAGGATTTTATTGATAACGATAACGTTACCATGATTTTGGGCGACAACATTTTTGACAATCACGGTTTTGCAAAAGAAATTAAGTCGTTCAAATCAGGTGCTATGGTTTTTGCCAAAAAGGTTACGGACCCTGAACGCTTTGGAGTTGTTGAGTTTGATGAAGAGGGTAAAGTATTGTCTATCGTAGAAAAACCCAAGGAGTCTAAAAGTGATTATGCCGTAGTTGGTTTGTACACCTATGATTCCCGAGTTATCAAATATGCAAAAAGTCTAAAGCCTTCAGCCCGGGGTGAAATAGAAATTACCGATCTTAATAATTTATTTCTAAAAAAGGGAGAGCTCAAGGTAAATCTTTTTGAAGGGTTGTGGGCTGACGCGGGAACCTTTGACAGTCTTTTGGAAGTTAGTAATTATATGGCAAACAAAGCTTTGAATGCAAAAAAATGAGACTTCTGGTAACCGGTGGGGTAGGATTCACAGACACAGTATGCTAAAGCGAAAATTTACTGAGGTTTTAAACAAAGAATTAACTTTAATTTGATATGCGTTTATTAGTAACCGGTGGCGCTGGCTTTATTGGATCAAATTTTATCCACTATTGGCTCAAAAGATACTCCAAAGACCTGATTGTTAATTTTGACCTGCTTACATACTCCGGTAATTTAGAAAATTTAAAGGATATCGAAAATAATCCGAGATATAAATTTGTCAGGGGCGATGTTAGGGAGCCCAAAGATGTTGCGAAAGCGATAAAAGGCACTGATTGCGTAGTTCATTTTGCGGCAGAATCTCATGTTGATAGATCACTCTTTGCTGCAAGCGATTTTATAACCACCAACGTTTTGGGAACTCAAATTCTTTGTGAACTAGCTGCTAGGGAAAATGTAAAAAGGTTTCATTACATCGGAACCGACGAGGTATATGGAGCTTTACCTCTATATACTAAAGAAATATTTGATGAGAATACTCATTTTGATCCGCGAAATCAATATTCGGCAAGTAAAGCAGGAGCAGAGTATATTGTAAGAGCTTATTATCACACTCATAATTTACCGATTACAATTACGAATTGTACTAATAATTTCGGGCCGTATCAGCATCCGGAAAAAATGATACCTCTTTTTATCACAAATCTATTGGAAGATAAAAAAGTACCAATGTATGGAGATGGACTTTATGTGCGGGACTGGTTGTATGTGGAAGATCACTGCAATGCAATAGACGTTGTTTTGCAGGAAGGAAAGATTGGGGAATCCTACTTAGTTGGAGCACAGCACAAGGAGATTAACAATCTTACATTGACTAAGATGATATTAAGAATACTGGATAAAGATGATAGTTTTATAGAACACGTTAAAGATAGACCAGCTCACGATAGACGATATGCCGTTGATTGGAAGAAAATTGCAAAGTTGGGGTGGAAACCGCAATATGATCTTGAAACCTGGCTAATCAAAACCGTGGAGTGGTATAAAGAAAATGTTAACTGGTGGAAAAGAGTAAAAAGTGGAGAATACAGAAGGTATTACAAAAAGGTTTACGATAGAAGGTAAGCGTATATATGGATTTTTCTTACAAAAACTTAACGGTCGAGGATCTGAAAAAAATTAATTTCAGGCTAAATAGTCTTAGAGAAAGTCCTACAATTCGAGACGTTTACTATAAAAGATTAACAACCTATGTTGATGGAAGAGGGGATTTGACAGAACTTTGGAGCGAACCGTGGAACAAAAAAGAAGATGTTGCCCGAAAAATAGAACACGTTTATTTTAATACTACCCACGAAGGAGTAATCAAGGGTTGGCACGTTCACGAGAGAACTTTTTCTCAATATACCTGTGTCCGTGGGAAAATGCAGGTTGTACTTGTTGACGTACGAAGAAAGTTCCCTACGTTCGGCTATGTTGATCAATTCATAATTGGAACACAAAACCCGAGTCTGATTGTAATCCCCCCCGGTGTCCTAAAAGCTTGGAAATCACTCCGAGGAGACTCGATTATAGTGAACCTTTTGACATTAGCAGACGTAAAAGACAACTTTAAATATCCTTGGGATGCAATTTTGAAGGAAGTTTGGGAACCAAAAAACGGTTGAAAGATGAAAAATTTAGTACTAGTAACAGGATCCGAGGGGATGATCGGCTCACGATTCGTCGAGCTGTATCCGGATAGAAATTCACTTCATATTCCCAGGCAAATCGAGTTTGATATAACCGACGAAAACCAGGTAAAGGCAATTATAAAAAGTTATGACTTTAAGGCTGTTATTCATTTTGCGGCGTACACTAATGTCGGTGAGGCCGAAAAACAAAGGGATAAAAAGGATGGGGATTGCTGGAAGGTGAATGTGGAGGGGACCAGAAATTTGGTAGAAGCGGTGAAGCCCTATAAAAATATGGTTCATTTCATCCAAATTTCCACCGATATGGTATTTCCCGGGGATAAATTTGACCCCGGACCTTATTTGGAAAATCATCCTTCCGAAACCGATAGCAATAGGGTTACCTGGTACGGTTTTACAAAAGCTGAAGCTGAAAGACTTGTAAAAAAAGAGCTCGGCGAGAATTCTACTATTTTAAGGTTGATTTACCCTGTCAGGGCAAAATTTGAGGGTAAACTGGATTATTTAAGGCGGCCTTTGAAACTATTTGACGAAGGAAAACTTTATCCTATGTTTACAAATCAGAAAGTTTCAATAACTTTCATTGATGAAGCATGTCATGCCCTTGATAGAATTATATCCGGCAACCATTATGGGGTTTTTCACGCTTCCTCATCCGACACAACAACCCCCCACGAGGTAGTTTCATATTTGTTGGAGAAAGTTCGAGGCGCAAATGATGTTGTTAAAGCCACTACTTTGGAAGAGTTCCTCGAAAAGTCAGGAGAATCTGCCTTAAGATATCCAAAATACGGAGGACTTTCTGTAGACATTACCGAGCACAAATTGGGTATGAAGTTTTCATCCTGGCGTCAAATTGTAAATAAGTTGACTTCTCAAGGTCTCGGACAAGATTAACCGGCTTCGTTTTTTCCATCAAAATTCCAAAAGACTTGCATATCGAACGACCTGTAGTATAATACTATACAGTTTCTTCTACTTTTTATCCAGCCTAATAAAGGCTGGTTTTTGTTAGTTATATGCACGACTTAGAAGTTATAATACCGGTCAAAAATGAAGCTGAAAGCATTGCGCCTTTGGTAGAACGGATTCACCAAGCGCTTTATGCTGCCAAGGTGAGTTACAGGATAACTTTTGTAGATGATCACTCTACGGATGATACTACCTATCAGATAAATATTTTGTCTGAAGAGTATCCCATAAAGTTATTAATCAAAAAAGGAAAGATAGGCAAAGCTTATTCGATTTTAGAAGGGTCCAGAGAGACTAAAGCTTCCCATATCGCCATGATCGACGGTGATCTCCAATATCCTCCCGAAGCTCTGCCTGACATGTATAAACTTCTGAAAAATCACGCAGTAGTAGTAGCCAACAGAAAAACCTACAAAACGAGTCTGCTGAGGCGGGTTGGGTCAAAAGTTAACTATTTGGTCTTTGAGAGATTCCTTCACGGATTTAAATGTGACACCCAGTCCGGTTTAAAAGTTTTCCGAAAGGAAATTATCGATCAGATGGACGAATCGGATGTATCTGCCTGGACTCTGGATATGCCTCTTTTAGATACCGCCAGGCAGATGGGATTTTCCGTTGGATCCGTAGATATTGATTTTTTCGATCGTATTAAAGGCAAATCCAAGATTAATTTCGTAAAAGCGGGGATAGAAATAGCAAAGGGATCGCTTGCGCTTAAGGTAAAAAGACCCAAAATTTACAAAATCCCAGGACAGGAAGAAAATCTTCCGCTGGGTGCAGGAGTTGCCTATAAGGGTAGACGCTTTACTACCCACTCGCGCTTACCCCATAAGCTTTCGGCTTTATATACGCTGACGGGTTGGCAAAAGGTCGGCATAGTATCCATTTTGGCCTTAGTTATCTTAGGATTCCTATTAAACCTGAAAATGACTGCCATCGCACTTATTGCCTTACTGTCGTTTATCTACTTTCTCGATCTTATTTTTTCCCTCAGGGTACTTTTAAAGTCTCTTCATTTTCCTCCCGAGATAAAAATTGATGAAAAAGAGATAGGTGCCCTGAAGGATGACGACTTACCCATTTATACAATTCTTTGTCCGTTATATAAAGAAGCGGAGATTTTGCCTCATTTCGTCGAAGCCATAAATACAATTGATTGGCCTAAGGATAAGCTGGATATCATTCTTCTTCTTGAAGAGGATGACGAGGTTACAAATAAAGCTGCTGAAAGGCTCGGGTATTACTCATATATAAGGACATTAATTGTTCCGGACTCAAAGCCTAAAACCAAGCCAAAGGCTTGTAATTTCGGTCTGACCCATGCAAGGGGAGAATATTTGGTAATCTATGATGCCGAAGACAGGCCCGACCCTCTACAACTCAAAAAGGCTTTCCTGGCTTTTAAGATGTTTGGGGATAAAGTAGTCTGTCTACAGTGCAAACTCAATTACTATAATCCGAACCATAACCTCCTGACCCGTCTTTTTACTGCCGAATACTCTCTTTGGTTTGATCTTATTCTTCCCGGACTTCAATCTATTGAATCGGTGATCCCGCTGGGCGGGACCAGTAATCATTTTAAGACTGAAAAACTCAGGGAACTTCACGGCTGGGACCCTTTTAACGTTACCGAGGATTGCGATTTGGGTGCAAGACTTTTCAAAAAAGGATATAAAACCGCTCTTATCGATTCGACTACCTACGAGGAGGCAAACAGCCGCCTAAGAAGTTGGGTTCGTCAAAGGTCCCGTTGGATTAAGGGTTACATTCAAACTTACCTTGTCCATATGCGAAATCCGATCTCCTTCCATAGAGAATTCGGCTTTAATGCTTTGATATTTCAGCTGGTTATCGGAATGAGAATGGTGTTTATTTTGGTTAATCCAATTCTTTGGCTGGCTACTATTTCCTACTTTTTGCTTTATAAATTCGTCGGTCCCGCAATTGAAGCTCTGTATCCGGCACCGGTTTTTTACATCGCCGTTACCAGTTTGGTTTTCGGTAATTTTATTTACTTTTATAACTACATGATCGGTTGCGCAAAACGCGGCCAGTGGAATCTTATCAAGTTTGTTTTCCTCGTACCTTTTTACTGGCTGATGACAAGTTACGCGGCTACTATTGCTCTCTATCAGCTTTTAGTAAAACCCCACTACTGGGAAAAAACCCAGCACGGTCTGCATCTTAAAAAAGCAAAAGAAGTACTGCCGGAACAGCCCAAAGTCGCACCTCGGTATGCATTTAATCCGGCTTTAATCGGCGGCGGAGCACTTATTTTCTCGGCTGTAGTTGCTAATCTTTCGAATTTTATATATAACGCTTACTTAGGAAGAAAGCTTGAGTTATCAGAGTTCGGTATTGTAAGTTTAATTACCTCACTATTTTCCCTAACGACGGTTTTTTCTGCTGCGTTGGGGAAGTCAATAAATTATAAAAGTGCATATCTTTTGGGGAAATATAAGACGCCTATTAAGGAGTTAATTCAAGGTATTCAGGGAAAACTTTTGTTGCTATCGCTTGTCGTTTCTTTAGTATGGATTTCGGGTTCGTGGTTTTTCGCATCCTTTTTTAACACCCCTTCACCCTTACCGTTTTTACTTTTTTCACCTTTGTGGATTGTCTTTTTGATAGGTGCAGTTAACGGTGGTTTTTTGATGGGTAATTTTAAATTTATTCAAATATCCACGACAGTGATTCTGGAGGCACTGGTTAAACTTAGTATTGCTTACTTCTTTGTCGAAAATAATCGACCCGACTTGATTTATTCGTCAATTCCTTTGTCTCTAATGGTATCCACTCTTCTTAGTCTGTTTTACGTTTCCCGTATAAAACAAAATACCCATGTTGTAATAAATAAAGACCTTTCCTTTCCTGTTGGATTTTTCGGCAATTCGATTTTAACAGGAGTTGCAGGAGTATCATTTTTAACCTTTGATATTATTTTAGCTAAACACTTCCTTTCTGCCCAGCTTGCCGGACAATATGCGCTCCTTTCGTTGTCAGGGAAAATTATCTATTTTCTTTCTGGTTTGGTTTCGCAATTTCTGATACCGGTAATCAGCAAAAACGAAGGAGAAAATAAGGAATCGACTAAGGCTTTTTATACCTTCTTTTGGATAACTGGTGTAATCACACTTGTTGGGTACCTTTTTATAGGACTATTGGGTGACTTTACTATTCCTATACTTTTCGGACAAAAGGCACAAAGCATCGTAGCTTATCTTCCTTTGTACGGTATGGCTATGGTCTATTTCGTAATTTCAGGAGTTTTTGTTACTTATCACCAAGTTAAGGGTCATAACCTTTTTCCCATCATTACATTTACCTTCGCCATTGCTCAAGCTGTTGGAATTTATTTAAATCATTCATCGGTAGCTGAGATTGTTTTTGTCGTTTCGGGTGTTTCTTTGTTGCAGCTTATATCAATTACCATCCTTCATTTTTTCTACGATAAGATTTTGACTTTGGCTAGAAATCTCAAAGAATTCTTAGGTCTTTTTGAGGAGATTCCATACTCCCCGGCAAGAAGCGGACGCTTAAATATCTTGATTTTTAACTGGAGAGACTTGAAGCATGTTTGGGGAGGGGGGGCAGAGGTTTACGTTGAAGAGATTGCCAAGCGTTGGGTGAGAGAGGGACATAAAGTAACGCTCTTTTGCGGAAATGACGGCAAAAATAAATTATACGAGAAGAGATCCGGGATACAGGTTATCAGGCGCGGAGGCTTCTATACTATTTATATATGGGCGATTCTCAACTATCTCCTGAAATTAAAAAATAAATTCGACGTTGTTATAGATTCCGAAAACGGGATTCCATTCTTTACGCCCCTTTTTGTCTCAGTACCAAAAATATTGCTGATTCACCATGTACACCAGGATTACTTGAGAAAAAGGGCTCCGTTTCCACTTTCTTATATTGCAAAGTTTCTTGAATTGTACCTTATGCCTTTTGCTTACAAAAATTCGGAGATAGTAACTATCTCGGAGTCATCGAAAAAAGATATCCACGGGCTTGGTTTTAAGAAAAAATACATTGCAGTTATTAATCCGGGTATCAACAGACGAGAATTTAAAAAGATGGACAAAACACCTTACCCTTCTTTTGTCTATATCGGTCGTTTAAAACCCTATAAAAATGTAGACGTCGCCATAAAAGCACTCGCTTTAGTCAAAGAGAAATATCCCGAGGCTAAACTTTTAATAGCAGGAAAGGGTGAATCTGAAGACCATCTTAAAAAATTAACACAAGAGCTTGGTGTAGATAACCAGGTTGAATTTTTGGGATATGTAACCAACAGAAAAAGGGCAAGACTTATGGCGGAATCTTGGGTTTCGTTACAACCCTCCTCTTTTGAAGGCTGGGGAATAACAGTTATCGAGGCAAATGCGGCAAGAACTCCCGTTATTGCTTCTAATATAAAAGGTTTAAGAGACTCGGTTGTTGACGGAAGAACGGGGCTATTGGTTCCGGAAAGAAATGAAAAAGTCATGGCAAAGGCTATGTTGGGATTGATTGAATATAGCGCTTTCAGGGAAGAAGTAACTAAAAACGCTTATGAGTGGTCAAAGCTATTCAGCTGGGATAAAAGCGCAAAAGAATTTTTAAAGGTAATTATCAAAACAATTGAGACGAATAAAGACGTGATTTTTGTTAGGAAACTCGCTCTCTCGGAGAGTTAAAAAGGTTGAATAACCTATAGTCTCATACTATAATATATATCCATGAAAGTAGTAATTTTAGCAGGAGGATACGGAACCCGAATAAGTGAAGAGACCGGTGTTCGTCCCAAACCTATGGTCGAAATAGGAGGGAAACCAATCCTATGGCATATAATGAAGATTTATTCTCACTATGGGGTAAATGATTTTATTATATGCCTTGGGTATAAAGGAGAAGTGATTAAAGATTATTTTGCAAATTACCACCTTGACAACGCTGATGTCACATTTAACCTGGCAGAACATTCTTTGGAAGTACATAAAAATGGTGCTGAAAATTGGAAAGTGACCCTAGTTGATACAGGATCGGATACTCTGACAGGAGGAAGAATAAAAAGAATAAAAAATTACGTTGGTGGAGAAACTTTTTGTTTAACTTATGGAGACGGAGTTGGCGATATAAACATAAAACGATTGGTTGATTTTCATAGTAAGCAAAAGGTTTTGGCGACCCTTACCGCAGTCCAAGTTCCCAGTCGATTCGGAGGCTTTACACTTAAGGGAACTCAGACAAAAATTACCGATTTCAGAGAGAAACCGAAAATAGACAGTACTTGGATTAATGGAGGGTTTTTTGTGCTCGATCCCGGAATTTTCGATTATATAGAGGGCGATCAGACGGTTTGGGAACAGGAACCCATGATTGCACTTTCCAGAGACGGCCAGCTAACTGCTTTCAGACACGAAGGCTATTGGCAAAATATGGATACTTTGAGGGATAAAAATCTACTTGAGGAAATTTGGAAATCTGGTCAGGCACCTTGGAAAGTATGGGAAAAATAAATCAAAAATTTTGGAGGGGTAAAAAGGTTCTTGTAACAGGTCACACCGGCTTTAAAGGCAGCTGGTTATCGTTGTGGTTGCAGCAGTTAGGAGCTCAGGTTACTGGATATGCTCTAGAACCACCAACCGAGATTAATATGTTTGAATTGGCAGGGATTTCAAAAGGGATGAAATCGATCACTGCGGATGTAAGAGATTTAGAAAACCTGAAAAAAGTCTTTAGAAAAGAACAACCAGAGATCGTTATTCATTTAGCAGGGCAACCGATCGTGAAATTATCATACGATGACCCAATATTGACCTATACAACAAATGTGATGGGTACAGCACACATTCTCGAAGCAGCTAAAAATATTTCGTCTACGAGAGCGATGGTTTGCATTACTAGTGATAAATGTTACGAAAATAACGCCTGGGTATGGGGGTATAGGGAAAATGATAAGTTGGGAGGAAGTGATCCATATGCGTCTAGTAAAGCTTGTGCGGAGCTTATTATCTCGGCTTATAGAAATTCATATATGAGATTTCCCCAATTTAACATCTCTTTAGCTAGCACGAGAGCTGGGAATGTTATTGGAGGCGGGGACTGGGCAAGAGACAGATTAGTACCTGACATAATGCGAAATTTTATTAATAAAGAAACGGTACTTATTCGCAACCCCAAAGCGACAAGGCCTTGGCAGCATGTATTAGAGCCTTTATCGGGCTATCTGATGCTGGCAGAAAGCTTATATAGAGAAGGAAATAAATTCGCAGAGGCATGGAACTTTGGACCAAATATTGACCAATCAAAACCTGTTTCTTTTATTGTTGATTATCTAACTAAAGGTTGGGGGGAGGGAGCTACATGGAAATTAGATGAAGGATATCATCCCCACGAGGACTTATTATTAGCTTTAGATAGTTCGAAAGCAAAGAGATTACTTAAATGGCACCCTAAATTGTCACTCAAAGAAACGCTTGATTGGACAATTGATTGGTATAAAGCATATGCAAACAATGAAGACATGAGAAAGAAAACAATTAAACAGATTGAAAAATATCAAAACTTAAAATAGGGAAACGATATATGGAAACACGGGAATTCAACATACATCATCCATTAGAGCAATTAACAAACCAGGCCTTCTTTGATGCAAAAATCGAAAGGAACAAAGTTGCAGGCCGTAAACAGTTTTCGGAAGGAGATATACGGCCATTTCAGGGGTACCCAATAGATTTTCTTAGAAAACAAATGAATTTTATTTTAGAACTGGATGAGGAATCAAGAGTTCAAATTATTGAAAGAGTAGCGCGACCCTTGAGTGAAATTGCACAAAGGTACAATGTACCCAGTATTTTTACTGGATTTGGGGATCTTCCTCCTCATATTACTTTACAACCTGCTAATTTTTTGAATATGTCCCCAGAGAGTCAACAAGAACTATTAACGCGGCTTAAGTCAGACAAGTCGCACTTGGATTGGATTTCAAAAATACTTAGATGTTCGGAGCGAACTTATCAAATGAATACATTAGTTTTGGGTGGAAATATGTATGTGTGTACTCGTGAAACATATCCTTCCGCATATAAAGCCCGTAAGTTAATTGAAAGAATATATACTCGAGGCCAGCCAGTTGAACAAGTAATTTATGGTCAGGAAGCTAATAATGAAAGTTCGGGATTAATCCCTGTTGAGTATAAAGACATAATTCACATTTCTGTCGGTAGAGTTACTGAAAAACCGTCAAACGGTTTTCTTTCTAATTTTGCTGATGAAGCATATGAAACAGTTGAGAAATCTATTGCTGAGGATCCGGTATCCGTTAGAGTAAATGATGTATTTGTAGGTCCCTCAATCGAATTCTTTGAGAAATATGCTACCCACCTTATCTTAAAGTAATAAAATGAAAAGTAACAACAACATCGTCTGTAGGTTTTGTGGAAACAAGTTAAAATATGTATTTGCTGACTTAGGAGCAACACCGGTATCAAATGCAAATATTGCTCCCCAAGATATCAATAAAACTGAAGTTTATTATCCTTTAAAAGTATTTGTTTGCGACAAGTGTTTTTTGGTTCAACTGCCGGAACACGAATCTGCCGAAAATATTTTCAATGACCAATATGCCTATTTTTCGTCATATTCTACCTCTTGGCTAGAGCATGCTCAAGGATATGTCGACTACATAACTGACAGACTTAAATTGAGTAATAAAAGTCAGGTTATTGAGATTGCAAGTAATGATGGCTACCTGCTTCAATACTTTCTACCTAAAAAAATCCCCGTATTAGGCATTGAACCTGCTAGGAACACAGCAAGGGTTGCAATCGAGAAAGGTATCCCTACTCTAACGGAATTTTTCGGGGTTAAATTAGCAAAAAAACTAGTAAGTAAGAATATGAAAGCAGACCTTTTTATCGGGAATAATGTGTTGGCTCACGTTCCTGGCCTTAACGATTTGGTGGCCGGGATGAAAATAATACTTAAGCCGGAAGGGATTATAACTATGGAATTTCCTCACCTGCTAAGGCTCATTAAAGGTAATCAGTTTGATACTATTTACCATGAACATTTTTCATACTTTTCCTTCACTACGGTGAGAAAGATTTTCGCTAAACATGATCTTACAATTTTTGATGTTGAAGAACTTCCGACGCATGGCGGCTCACTAAGGATTTTTGCACGGCATACTAAAAATATTAACCTTCCCGAAACAGAACGGGCAAAAGAACTAGTTAAAACAGAAAAAGAATACGGAATTGAAAAGGTTAAATCGTATACTAACTTTCAAAATAGGATAATTCAAACTAAGTTGAATCTACTAGAATTTCTTGTCGCTGAAAAAAAGAAAGGAATGACCTTTGTGGGTTATGGAGCACCCGCAAAGGGAAATACCTTCTTAAACTATTGTGGAATAAGAAGCGATTTTTTGGATTACACGGTTGATAGAAGTCCGCATAAACAAAACCATTTTTTGCCCGGAACAAGGATACCTATTTATTCTCCGGATGAAATACGGAAAACAAAGCCTAATTATGTGTTTATCTTACCATGGAATATTAAAGAAGAAGTAATGGAACAGATGGCTGACGTTAGAAAATGGGGTGGTAAATTTTTAATTGCTATTCCAAATTTACAAATATTTGCATGATATTTAAAAAAACAAACTTAGATGGAGAATATATTATCTTGCCAGAAAAACTGGAAGATGAGAGGGGTTACTTTGCGAGAGTTTTTAGTATGGATGAGTTCGCAAAATTAAACCTGAATACTAAGTGGGTTCAGAACAATACTTTTTTCAGTAAAAAAAGAGGAACATTGAGAGGCTTAGTATATCAGGAAAAACCCAAAGAAGAGGTAAAACTAATTAGATGTACGAGAGGAGAAATTTATGATATTGCCGTTGATCTCCGTCGCAATTCAAAAACGTTTCATAAATTCACTGGAATAGTTTTAAGCCATGAAAACGGATATATGCATTATATTCCTAAAGGTTTTGCCCACGGATACATCACACAGAAAGATGAAACAGAAGTTTTGTATCAAGTATCAGAGTTCTACTCTCCTGAGCGCGCCAAAGGAGTTAGGTGGGATGATCCCTCCTTTGCGATAAAATGGCCGACGAAACCGGAAGTGATTTCGGAAAAAGATAATAGTTATCCGGACTACAAATAATATTATGAAAATTTGCTTTATCGGGACATACGATAAAAACTACTCGAGAAACCAGATAATTTTTAACGGTCTTAATGATTTAGGAGTTAAATATGAAGAAATTCATGTTGCCCCGGTCGTTGACAGGCTGGACAATAAGAAACACTTAACTTTCTTGCCTGTTTTAAAAAGAATTTTAAATAAACTCAGCCTGGTTCCTATTAGCATAAAAAGTTATAAGAAACTGTTTACATCCGATATTTTATTTGTTGCCTACCCTGGTTACTTGGATTTTCCATTCGCATTTTTGGTTGCTAAATTAATAAGAAAAAAGCTGGTATTCGACCCTTTAATCACGCTTTACGTCAGTTTTGTTGAAGATTTCGGAATACTTAAGCAAAATTCGTTATTCGCACGCTTGATTCGCATCTACGAGAGGTTAACATATAATGCTGCGGACCTTTTACTTGCAGATACAAAATTAATAGGAGATTTCTATAACGGAGTATATAAGGTACCTCTTTCCAAGATAAGGGTTGTTTATCTCGGCGCTAATGACCGAATCTATAAACCGACTATATTTACTAATTACTCTAAGCAGATAAATGTTGTTTATTACGGTTTATATAATCCTATTCATGGAGTGGAATATATAATTGAAGCTGCCAGAATTTGCAGAGACAACAAAAATATTAAATTTCTATTTATCGGTGACGGTCAAACTTACGAAAAAAATTATGCTCTCGCCAAGGAATACAATCTTACGAATATAACTTTTTATAAAGATTTAACAGAGAAAAATTCGATTGAATTACTAAAGGCAGCTGATATTTTTCTCGGGCTCTTCAAAGAAAGTGATACGGTCGACAGGCATATTCCCAATAAAGTTGTTCAGGGAGCAGCACTCGGAAAAGTTGTGGTAACTCCGAAGAGAAATTCTTTAAAAAATGTCTTCACGCATAAAAAAGATATTTATTTTTGTAAACCTGAAAGTGGTGAATCAATTGCAGAAGCCATTCTTACGTTACAAAATGACGTTGAGCTTCGTAAGAAAATTTCTCTTAATGCTTCAAAATTGTATCTTGGTAAATTTACCTCACGAAGAATAGCTTCTAAGTTATTAAAAGTTTGTAAGGAGTTATATGAAAAATAAAATAACAATTTCAATTGGTATCCCAACTTATCTAGCCGGTGAACATTTGGTGTCCACTCTACGAAGTATTTATCGACAAACATTTTATTCTCGGTTAAAAGAAATTCTATTAGTGGTAGACGGAGGTTATCTGGATCCAAAAATTGTTGGGAAAATAGGGAACAAAAAATTAAAAATAGTTCCTTTTACAAAAAGAAAAGGTCAGTCAACTCGAGTAAATGATATCTTTGCACAAGTTGATTCGGACCTACTAATTTTGGCTAACGATGACGTGATTTTAGACGAAAAAGTCGTCGAAAAAATGGTCAGGATGTTTATAAAAGATCGATGTGACCTACTCTGTACAAAAGTTGAACCTCTTGCTCCCAAAACCAGATTAGAGAAGATTTTGAAACCCTCCCATTATATGAAATATGAAATTCTAAATGGGCTTAAAAATAAACACGATAGTTTTTTAGTCAGTAACGGGAGACTTCTGGGTTTGTCAATCCGTTTATATAAGGGTATGAAACTCTCGCGGCAGTTATGGAATGGCGACGCCTTCATTTATCTGCATGCCAAATTACTCAACTATAAAATTTCATTCGTCGATGAAACCTTATGCTATTTCAGGGACCCTCAAAAACTTGAAGAGTATTTGAGTCAGTCAAAAAAATTTCGTAATTCACTATCAGAAAACAAGAATTACTTTAAGGGAGAGACTTTTATCAGAAAATATTATGAAATACCTAAATCCGTACTTGTTAGAGCTTATATATCAACATTCAAAAAACATCCAATCGATTTTATTTTGTACAACATATTATATTTGTGCTCTTATATTTGTTTGAGTTTCTACGACCCGGAAAGAAACGTTGCATCAAAAAGGGCTTATTGGGAGGTTGATTACTCAACGAAGCAGATTTAAAAAGTGTTTCTATCTAGCATAATTATGAATAAAATAGCAACGGCTACAATTGGAATACCGGCTTATAACGAGGAAGCAAATATTGGAAAATTCATATATCTACAAAAAAATAAGTTAAAAATATATGAATAATTTAATTTATATAAAGTTATTATCAACTGCAATGTTTGAACCAATTTCAAAAAGGATAAAAAAGAGCGCTGAAAATAATCTTAGGAACATAAAAATTTTAGGCTTAACAATATCATTTCTGAATATTCGGGAACTTTTAGAAATATTCAAAGATATTTTCATCCTGAAAGAGTATGACTTTGTTTCGCGAAAAGCAAACCCCAAAATTATAGACTGTGGTAGTCATATCGGATTGGGTGTACTGTTTTTTAAGAAAATATATCCTAAGGCAGAGATAACCGCTATAGAGCCAAACCCCAAAAATTTTCGCATTCTTAGTCAGAACATAAGCCAAAATAATCTTAAGAAAATTAAACTTGTAAATGCTGCAGTTACAAGAGCGGGCAGCAGGGTCATTTTCTACAGGAGTAAACAAGCTACTAATGTTTTTGCTAGGGAAATGAACTTGTGGTCCTGGGGAGATTTTGTAAAAGGTGCAATGAATAAAAATTTAATTAATTATGAAGCTTTAGAAGTACCATCTTTACGACTTTCTTCATTAATAACAAAGCAGATTGACTTTTTAAAAATTGATATCGAGGGCTCCGAGAGCGAAGTGCTTAGTGAAATAAAAGATAAATTATATCTTGTTAAGAAGTTAGTAATAGAATTTCACAATGAAACAAAAGAAGATTTTAAGAAACTCAAGAAAATACTTGAGATTTTGGATAAAGAATCATTTAATTTTTATCTCATGCAAAAGAAGAAAATATTAGATGAAAATCTTGTGCAGGAGACTCTGCCGCCAAGACTATTGATAAAAGCTACAAATTCAATTTTACTCAATTAATATATATGAGAAAAAAACTAACAGTAACAATTGGAATACCGGCTTACAATGAAGAAGCAAACATTGGAAAATTGCTGCGTGCATTACTGGCACAAAAGCAAGGCAACTTTGTCCTGAAGAAAATTATAGTTGTTTCCGATGGTGGCACAGATAAAACAGATAACATTGTTACTTCTTTTAACGGCCGTTTAGTTAAGTTACTAAGAAACACTAAAAGGATAGGTCAGCCAAATGTCCAGAATTTAATAACTAAGAAGGTAAATACAGACGTTTTGGTTTTAATAAATGCTGATGTTTTACCCAGAAACAAAAACTTCCTAGCGGAAATAATTAGGCCCTTTTATTTAGATAGTAAAGTCGGAATAGTGGGTGCTGACACATTAAGTACGAAGCCTCGGACCTTTTTTGAGAAGATAATTATTACTGCAAGAGAATTCAAAAAAAGTGTTTATAAGGAAATAAACTATGGTTCGAATGTATATCTTTGTCATGGAAGAGCAAGAGCATTATCTAAAAAACTATATAAAAAGATAGATTGGCCGGACGATTGCGCTGAAGATGCTTATTCTTATTTTTATAGTTTAACTAATGGTTTTAGGTTTAAGTTTTCTAGCGAGGCAGCCGTTATATTCAGGTCGCCATCTGATTTGAGTGGGCACAAAAGACAACACGATAGATTCTTAGAAGGAAAAAATAATTTAATACTTCATTTTGATGAAGACCTATTAAAACAAGAATATCAAATTCCAAGCTATTTATTCATGCAACAATTCCTTATTAATTTAGTTAGTAACCCCTTTAGTTTAATTTTATATTCCGTTATCACTCTTTTCCTGGAAATATCAAGACTTATAAATAACTCTGTAGATAAGAAAATTAATTACTCATTATGGCAGGTGTCAGCATCATCCAAAAAGCTATGAAAAGAAAATTACCTACAGCAACAGTTGGCTTGGCTGCTTATAACGAAGAGGCAAATATCGCAAATTTAATTAGGTCAATATTAGCCCAAAGAGAAGTTGGATTCCGATTGAAACAAATTCTTATCAATTCAGATGGCTCGTCTGACGATACGGTAAAAATTATTAAGTCGTTTAAAACACGGAAGGTTAAAGTAATTGATAACAAAGTGCGCCGTGGACAACCTTTCAGAATGAGACAAATTTACAAGATTTTTAACAGTGACTACCTAATTCAGACGGATGCAGATACTTTATGGGGACACGAGAATGTAATAAAAACCTTAGTAGCGGCTTTTGAATCTAACGAGAATGTTGCGATGTGTGGAGGAAATATTATACCAATTGCGCCGAAAAGCTTAATACAAAAGGCTATTTATTCATCCACCAACGTTTACAGAAAATTCGCCGATGATATAAACGAAGGGAACAATATCTTCACAGTACATGGTCTTTTGATGGCTTTTAGAAAGAATTATATAAAAACTATGATGCTTCCTGACGTTATAGCGAACGATAAATATTTATATTTAAAGTGTGTTTCAGGCGGTTATGAGTACAAGTTTGTTAGAGATGCGATTGTTTATTTTGAACTTCCGCTGACATTAAAGGATCAAATTAAGCAAAACACTAGGTTTAAAGTGGCAAAGAAGCAACTTTTCTTTTACTTCGACAAAGAATTTTTGTTAAAAGAGTACGAGAGACCAAAGACTGTATTTAAGTTGTTTATTGAAGAATTTATAAAACATCCTATACCTGTCCTTTATGTATTTTTGGTAAATCGTTACTGCAAGATTCTTGCCATTTTTAAAGAAAAGAAGATATCAAACATTCTTTGGGATAAATTGGAAAGGACTAAGGTTGCAGTAAACTAATCTAATGAAAAAAATTCCGGAAGTAACAATAGCGGTCAGCGCATATAACGAAGAGAAAAATATTAAAAATTTTCTCGAATCTTTATTGGTACAAAAAGAATTTGGCTTTGTGTTGAAATCAATCTGGGTATTATCTGACGGATCGAAGGATAGAACTGTTGAGTTCGCCAAATCTTTCAAGTCTAAAAAAATCAAAGTTTTTGATTACAAAGACAGATTGGGAAAGTCGAGCAGGTTAAACCAGATTTATGCAAAGTTAAAAAGCGATATATTGGTACAGTCCGACGCCGATGTACTATTTGCCCATCCATATGTAATCTATGACGTCATTCAACCTCTTTTGAAAAACAAAAGGGTAGGGATGTGCGGAGGAAACCCTCAACCTCTAAAAGCGAAAACTTTTACAGAAAAGGCAGTTAATAATACTGTCTTTGCATATCTTCCACTAAGAGAATCGGTAAGAGGTGGTAATAATATTTTTTCTGTTGATGGAAGATTGTTAGCTTATAAAAAAGCGTTAATAAAACAAATATATGTACCCGAGGATATGATTGCAAACGACGCTTTTACTTACTTTGAATGTCTGGTTCATGGGTATGAATACCGTTTTGTTAAAGATGCTTTTGTAAATTTTCGTTCTCCACAAAATATTAAGGACCAAATTAGGCAAGTTACGAGATTTAAAGCAGCGAGAATCAGGATGTTTAGGCATTTTCCTAAAGATCTAGTTACCAAAGAACAATATATTCCCGCAAGTTTACTTATTAAAAATATGCTGGTTCAATTCGTTAAACACCCGATCCACTGTAGTTATATATTTTTAGTCAATAAATTCTGCAAGTATCAGGCATTAAAAAATGAAAGTAAACTTAATTCCACTTGGGAGATTGCTTTGACGTCTAAAAATTTATCTTGATGCCTGCGCTTATTTTATTATGAAAAACAGAAGAAATATATCAGTAACAATTTGTATAAAAAAGTATTATCCGGTTGTTCTTGAAATTGTTGAGAGCTTTGTTAATCAAACCTTAAGTCCTTCAGACATCGTAATAGTAGGTGAACTACATGCATTAAATAAAATAAAGAAAAAGTTTGAAAAAGAGAAAAACATTACCTATGAGAGTTTTATTGGAGATAAGAATGTGGCCCGAAATAAATCTATTTCACTTGCAAAGGGAGATTATGTGATTTTTTCAGATTACGATATGGTTGCTTCCTTAAATTTATTGGAAGAGTGCTCAAAACTTCTTGGAAAACATAACGCTTTAGTAATTCCCGAAGTTGGTACAAATTCGAGGAATTTTTTCAAAAGAGTATTTAAGCTTGAAAAAGAGATTGCTAACGACGATAACGATGCAATAACTCCCAGAATGTTTAAAAAGAATTTGTTCGATGACGGAAGTAAACCATTTGATGTTAAATTTGGTGTTTTAGATGAGTGGGGTTTTTATAAAAACCTTAAAAAGAAAAAGCCTAGTGTTGGATATGTTAAGAATGCATTTTTTACTATAAAAGATAGATTCTCATTTTCAGAAAGATTGGATAGAAGTTATAAAAAGGGGTTTTGGTCAAATTATTTAATAAAAGACATGGGCATGGAGGGTGTTAAAAGAATTAATCCAATTAATAGGGGGTTAATTGTATATTCCAGAAATTTTAAATTATTTATTAATAATCCTTTTATTTTCCTAACACTTATTGCAATTAAGAATATTGAATTTCTATCCTTTGCTGTCGGTTACTTTGTTGGCAGTATCCAAAGAATTTCTTTAAAAGATATAGAAAACAATACCGCTTAACGTCAAATATATGAAAAATATAATTTCAATAATTCTTTTTGCACTATTTTTATTTTTTATATTAGTTTTGGGATTGCGTGGTCTGCCGGGCAATCCGTCGAGTGTGGAAATTAATCAAGAAAGGTGGAAAGATGAGGGACCATTGGAATTATCTCCCGAGAGAGGAAGATATGCTTTGACAATGTCCCTTATTGAAGACAAATCTTTTCATTTTTCTGTACCCATTGCGCGTTTCACAACACCAGATCTAGGTTACAAAAATGGAAAGTATGTATCACTTTTTGCTCCTGCAGTATCTTTCATTGTTATGCCCGGATATATTATTGGACAGTTTTTTGGTGCGTCACAACTGGGAGCATTCTTTATGATATTAATTTTTGCTTTAATTAATGCACTTTTGGTTCGATCAGTAGCAATTCATTTAGGTGCGAAAGCAAAAGCTGCAACTATTGCTTCATTATTATTTTTGTTTGCTTCACCTGCGTTTGCATACGCTGTTACCTTATATCAGCACCACATAACGACTTTTCTTATACTTTTTTCAATTTGGATATTGTTAAAATACAAGAATATTTTCTCTTTGGCTGTTGTCTGGTTTTTGTGTGCTTTATCAATACCGGTTGATTATCCGAATCTTTTTTTTATGCTGCCGATTGGTATATATGCCTTTGGTAGATTTTTTAATATAGATAAACTTCAAGAAACAGTAAAAATAAGAATTAAACCATTGGCATTTCTTACTCTTGCAACCGTTTTAATTCCACTTGTATTTTTCTTATGGTTTAACAAGATGTCGTACGGCGATCCGTTACAGTTTTCAGGAACAGTAGCAAGCGTAAAAGCAATCGATGAACAAGGTAAATCTACAGTGCCGGGTAGAGCTGGTCAGGATAGGACGGAACAATTTATTAATCCTGATTTACAGAAGAAGTCATCCATTTTATTTTTCAGTACGAGAGAATTACCAAGCTTACTTTATATTCATTTATTTAGCCTCGACAGAGGAGTGTTGTTTTACACCCCCATTATGTTTTTTGGGATAATAGGTATGTTTATTCTCTACAAAAGGAAAGAAAAGACAACTTCCCTGTTAGTGGCGATAATAGGTTTTAATATTTTCCTTTATGCAATGTTTGGCCAAGGCGGATGGGCATTCGGATCTCGTTACTTAATACCGAGTTACGCGATTCTTTCCATATTCATTGCTATAACCCTGACTCATTTAAGTAAGAAATTTTTATTTGTAATACTGTTTTTGTTACTTTCAATTTATTCCGTTTCTGTTAATACTCTGGGGGCAGTTACAACCAATAGAAACCCCCCTAAAGTTGAAGCCGTTGCTTTGGAGAAAATATCAGGAAGAAAAGAATACTACACTTACCAGAGAAATTGGGAATATTTAAATAATCAAGGTTCTAAGTCATTTGTATTTCAAACATTTGCCAAGGATTATGTAACCGCGCCTCAATATTATTACTTTGTTGCAGGGTTGATAATTCTAGTTTTGGGCGGGCAAACAATCTTTTTGTACTTGAAGTCTAGAAAGGAAAAATAAAAATGAAAATAAAAAATTTCACTATAAATTTTACAATTCAAAACCAAACTTTGGTAAAAGTTCAGAATTGGTTTGAGGAACACGCCTTAAGTTTAGTCGTCTTTGTTCTTACCGTGATTTCCGGACTTGTCTTTATTTATTACTACCTAAATGGTTTGGGACTTGCATACAACGATGCACGAAGTCATTTGGATATTGGGCGAAGGGTTGTAGAAGGATTAAAGCCGGGTCTTGCCCAGATCGGTTCTGTTTGGCTTCCTTTAAATCACATTTTAATGATTCCGACGGTATGGAGTGATTTTATGTGGCATTCGGGATTGTCTGGAGCCCTGATATCAATGATTTCATTTGTTTTGACTGGGGTTATAGTCTACCTATTTTTAAAGAAGTTGGGGGTCGGACTCTTGGGCAGATTTTTTGGTGTTTTAGTATTTGCGGCAAATTTGAATATTTTATATTTACAGTCAACTGCGATGACGGAGTTACTACTTATAGCGACGATGACTGCCGGGGCTTACTACCTCATGCTTTGGGCAAAAAAGGACACGGTTCTTGACCTTATTAAGGCAGCCTTTTGGATAATGATGTCGACGACAGTCAGGTACGACGGCTGGTTTCTGCTATTATTTTCTGCCGGACTGGTTGCTTTAACCGTATTTTTTAAAAAGGGTTATAAAACAACCGAAGGGATGCTTGTTTTATTTTTGACTCTTGGAGGCTTCGGAATTGCTCTTTGGTTTTTATGGAACTTGGTCATTTTTAAGGATCCTTTATATTTTATTTTCGGTCCTTTTGCGGCCCACACGCAACAGGAACAATTGTCCGCTGCCGGTAATTTAGCCACTAAAGGAAACTTACTTTTATCGATTAAAGTATATCTTTACGCCTTGATTTACAACTCCTACGCTTACACCGCCATTGTGGGGTTTTTTGGAGCGATAGCATTATGGGTAAATAAAAAAATTAAGGGTGAGATAAGGGTGGCAAGCGTCGCTTTAACAACTCCGCTTCTATTTAACGTTATCGCTTTGTTTTTAGGATTTTCTGTACTTTTTATACAAGGTATAGCCGGAAACACTTGGTTTAATGTTCGCTACGGAATAATGCTTGCTCCCTCGATCGCGATATTTTCCGGTTATTTAGTAGATAAAGTTAAAGATTTAAGATGGATAATAATCGGTCTATATCTGTTTACCACATTTTTTGCATTCACCAGCGGAGATGCTGTAACAATCGACGATGCAAGGGTAGGGTCGAGCCAGAAAAACGTTACTGAGGTTTCTGGCTGGCTCAAAGCAAATACTTCCAATCGTGAAGGATTTGTTCTCATTTCAGCGGCAAGTCACGACGCAATAATCTTTTCCTCGGGACTTCCAATGAAAAAATTTATTCACGAAGGAACTGGAGCGTATTGGCAGTCGGCGACAACGACACCCGATCACTGGGCTCGATGGATTGTGATGAGGACACACGATGACAACGATCTCGTGTGGAAAAGTGTCAGTCGTTCGGAGGGATTTATTAAGTACGACCTGGTAGACAGCTATCCTTTTGCTGATATATATGTATTAAAACAGGAAAATCTGCTTGATTTAAACACAAAGCCTGTATTTTCGAAACAAAAATAAGTAATCGTTAATTAATTTATGAAAACAAAGCTATTTATAATTTTATTTATAATTATTCCTCTAGTATTAGGATTGAAGTTATTGGCAATAAGGGGGAAGTATTTGGGAACTAAGGCAAGCTCTACAAACTGGTGGGAAATTCAATCTATTGACACCGTTAAATACTCGCGTGATCTGGCTCGGGAAAAAGCGAAAGATTCATCGTTTGACGAAGTAATTGACACGCAAGTCAGATTGATTGCAGAAACAGGCGCAACTCATGTTGCAGTAGGTACCCCTTATGCTGAGGAATTTGTGCCATTTTTGAAACGTTGGGTTTCAGCAGCGAGAAAATACGGACTGAAAGTTTGGTTCCGGGGAAATGTTCCGGGGTGGGAGAGATGGTTCGGTTATCCTAAGATTGATAGGAACGAACATACAAGCCTTGTCAGAGAATTTATTTTGGCAAACGGAGCACTTTTTGAAGAAGGCGATATATTTTCTTCCTGTACTGAGTGCGAGAATGGCGGACCCGGAGATCCGAGAAGGTCGGGAGACGTTGCCGGGCATAGGAATTTCTTAACAGAGGAATATAAGATAACTAATGATGCATTCAGGAAAATCGGTAAAAATGTCCGGTCAAATTTTGCTCCGATGAACGGCGACGTTGCAGCACTTGTAATGGATGAGGAAACCACCAATTCTCTCGGAAATATAGTAGTTATTGATCACTATGTAGGATCAACCGAGAAATTGGCAAAGGATTTAAAAAATATTGCAGAAAAAAGTGGTGGCAAGGTTATTCTTGGGGAGTTTGGTGCCCCTATATCAAACATACACGCGAATTTTAATGAAGAAGAACAAGCAACCTGGATTAGATTGGCATTAAGCGAAATATCCGACATACCTGAATTGATGGGTGTAAATTACTGGACAAGTTTTGGAGGAAGTACGAGGCTTTGGGATAGTGATTATAGGCCAAGAAAAGCTGTTGAAGTTATTCGTGGTTATTATAAACCAAGAGTAGTTGAAGGATTGGTAAGCGACGAACGCGGTAAGGCAGTCAAGAAAGCGGATGTTATAGTCGGTTCAAAACAATTGTTAACAACTAATAGCGGGATTTTTGTACTTCCTGTTAATTCTGAAAAAGTAACAATTACAATACAGGCGGACGGGTATATTACTCAGCAATTAGAAATCGACAGCGAAAAAAACATAGAGATTATTCTTATTAAAGGTGAAGAAAATATTCTCTTTAAGATACAGAAGTTTATCTACCAGATTACACATTAAAACTTGCATTATAGGTCCTATAATGTTAGAATACAGACATTAAACTCCTGTCCCGTGTGAGATAGTCACTGAGTCATCTCACGGGATCACGTTAGCTGTAAAAATGCTATCTAACTGTGATCCATCTGCCATCTAAATATGAAACTTGTTAAAAGAACCTTACTTTCCCTAATCCTTTTACTAGGCTTGCTTTCCTTTGCCTCTGAAGCTAACGCCCAAAGTGCTCCGCCTGAATTTCCCGCCTGTACTAATCCCGGAGGGACGTTAAGAATATCTTATGCCGACGGAGAGCACGCAATAGTCGGGGAGAGCGGGCTTAGGGTCGGAGCCGACGCAGTTTACGATCTTGAAGGAGGAAACGTACAGCAATGTTTCTGTTCGGTGGACGGAAGCGGTGTGCAGACAAATTGGTGGAAGATAAGTTCACTTGATCAGGATGAAATTGACACTTTGGTAAAATTAGGCTGGAACTTTGTTCCGAGCGGAACACCTTGGGGGTTGGATTCAAGCGCCTATATGGCAAAAAATGAAGCTTACGCCTGCGGAGGAGGATTTACTACCACGACCACATCATCCGGAAATCCCGGAGCACCGTCCTGCACAGCCGATAGGCCCTCATCCCCTCAGATTACTTCTATTGTCAGAAACGGTTCTTCCGCAACTATTTCCTGGACAAAGAGCGATAAAGCGACCCATTATACAATTGCCTACGGAACAGTAGTCGGAAACTATCCTTACGGAGTGCCCAATACAGGAAATGTAACTTCCTATACAATTAACGCGTTGGATCCTAACACTTTTTACTACTACGAAGTATATGCGGTCAACATTTGTATGCCATCGGAGCCGTCTTCGGGTGGTCAGGTTTTGGGAGCTCCAACAGGTGGTGTGCTTGGACTAGCTGCAACCGGAAACCTGGAATTAATTGTTGCATATCTTACTATCGGAGCGGCATCGATTATTGCAGGTATTCTTCTTAAGAAAAGATCAGACCGTAAGGCTTAACTTTTTCTTCATGAGAAATTTGCTTGCCAATACCTTTATCACCTTAGGAATAGTATTAATTATAATTGCAGGACTTTTGCTTTGGCAGAGGTATAATCCCCAAAGACTTGCTTTTTCCGACGTAGGTAACGAAATTAGTGAATCAATAAATGAAGAAAAGAATCTTCCTGTTGCATTAAAAATAGAAGATTTGGATATAAAGCTTCCGGTATTTCCCGCCAGAAGCCAAACGGGGAAATGGGAAACGACTACAAAGGGTGTTTCCTATCTGGTTTCATCCGCAATGCCGGGACAGGTTGGAAACAGTATATTTTACGGTCACAACTATAAAAATATTTTGGGGAATTTAAAAAATGCAAAACCAGGTCAGATTATTGAGGTAAAACTGGCAAACGGGGTTTGGAGAAAATTCAGAATTGAGTATGTTCAGACAGTTGCCCCCAACCAAACCGGAATATTGGATCAGACAGATGATAAGAGGCTAACCCTCTATACCTGCACCGGATTTTTAGACTCCAAAAGATTAGTTGTTACCGCCCTCTTCACACCTTAGAGGTGAAAAGGTATTTACACCCTGGGTAATTTAACATAATCTATATTTAGAGGAAAATCATTTGCCAGGTAGGAAAATTCCACTCGTAAATGGTGAGATATACCATGTAATTAACCGTGGTATTGCTTCAAGACCCCTTTTTTTAATTAAAAGGGATTATAGGCGAAAACTTTCAACAATATTTTATTATCAGAATGTAAATTTACCTTTCAGATATTCATTCTTCATTCGCTTACCGAGAGATAGGAGGCAAGTTATTCTAGACGGATTTAAAGATAAAAGAAATTTTCAAGTCGAAATAATAGCTTATTGTTTAATACCGAATCATATACATTTACTATTGAAACAGGTAAGAGATAAAGGAATCTCAACTTTTATGAGTAATGTTACCAACAGTTATACCCGTTATCTTAATTCAAAAAGGCATGAGATAGGTCCGATTTATCAAGGAAAATTTAAAGCTGTACGGATAGAAAGCGACGAACAGCTCTTACATGTCCAAAGGTACATACATCTTAACCCTTTCAGTTCATATGTATTAAAAAGTACGGAAGAGCTTGAGGGTTACCCTTATTCTTCCCTCCCAGAATATTTGAATAAGACTGTCTATGGATATTGTAAAAAAGATATAGTTATGCACTTTTTTAAAGATAAAGTCACTTTTAGAGATTTTATTCTGAATCAAGCGGATTACCAAAGGAATCTTGACGAAATTAAACACTTAACCTTAGAATGACAGTTTTCCGAGGTGTGAAGCTATTTCACCTCTAAGGTGCACAACTTAAAGTTCCATTTCGTCGACTTGTGGGGGCTTTTTAGAATAGTCCGACAGACGTAACCAACGTGGTGTAATTTTAAAAAAAACCGAATTGGCTTGCCCTCTATACTCGCTTAAATCCGGATGATCGGTAAAATAGGTTTGTTCGCAACTTGCGTACTCGGGACTGTTTTTGTCAATCAATTTAGCTATTCCGTCGTATTGAATATTCGCCTCTGTAAAAGAAAATCCAAAAACCAAAGATACTTGGTCGTTTTCCAATAAATTATTCCATTTTCTACTATCACTTTTTGTACTTAGCAAAATTGTCAAATCCTCTTCTATCGTATAAACCAGTGTCGCAGCTTCGGTTTTTCCGCTTTTGTCAGAAGTTGCTAAAACACAGAGCTTGGGCTCTCTACTTTCAAGAATTTTGTAAACTTCTTCTTTCATACAATCACCCCCTCCGGTCAAGTAGCTCCCATTAGGAGTACTTAACAGAGCCACATTAAGCACCTAAGGTTACTCAATTGTGGCATAACTATTGGGCGTTTTTTAATTTAAAAAGTTTTCCGATTTTATTTACAGATTTTTCTCGCCGCCAGTTTTCTATCTCTTTGTGATTACCGGAAAGTAGAACCTCTGGGACCTTCCAGCCGTGATATTTTTCGGGACGGGTGTATTGAGGATACTCAGTATAATTTTTAATTTTCAAGTTTCTAGTTTTTAATGAGGAATAGGATTCATCTATTAGAGAATTAGGATTTAGAACCCCCGGGATTAAGCGGACTACTGCATCGACAATGACCATGGCAGGTATTTCACCTCCCGTTAAAATATAATCCCCGATGGATATTTCTTCGTCAACCAGGTGCTCTGCAACCCTTTCATCCACCCCTTCGTAATGACCTGCAATAAGAATAAGATTATCTAATTTAGAAAATTCTTGAGCTCTTTCTTGGTTGAAAGTCTTACCCTTTGCGGAAAGAAGAATAATTTTAGATTTACGATTTATGATTTTAGATTTAAGAGTCTTCAGTGCTCGGTCGATTATATCGACTCGGAGTATCATTCCTGCTCCACCTCCGTATGGTCTACCGTCAACGGTCTTGTGTTTGTCAGTTGCCCAGTTCCGAAGATCGTGGATGCTAATTTCAACCAAACCATTATCTTGTGCCTTTTTGAGCATGCTGGTTGCAAAAGGCCCGGAAAACATATCGGGAAAGAGTGTCAAAATGTCGATTTTCATGAGTATAGTATACTGCTTCTATGTACCAAATTCCTGGACTCCTGAAATATCCGAAGCTATTCCACGCTTTTTCGGAGAAAACGGATGGCAATATGGCTAATTCGATATTAGGGAAAGTGGTGGACTTCGATAAAGTTTTGGATAATCGAAAACGATTTCTTTCTTCAATTAAGGTGCTGATAGATACTTGTGTATGTATGTGGGTGTTGGGAGAAGATGGAGTGCTCAAGGCTGACGAAGCGTTTGCAGGAGTAAGTATGGAAAATTATAAAAAGGCTATTAAAATTGATGCTTTAATTACTAATCAAACAGGATTGTACCCTTTTTTACTTACTGCTGATTGTGAACCCGTAATAATTTTTGATACTAGTAAGAAAGCTATCGGCTTGGTTCATGTTGGTTGGAAAGGGGCTGATTTGGAAATAGTGAAAAAAGTTATTGGAAGAATGAAGGACGAATACGGAGCGGTAGCCGAAGACTTAATAGTTGGAATCGGCCCCCATGCGTCCAGAGACTCTTTCGTAAAAGACAATCCGTCTCAAATCGATGATTCCAAATGGCAGCCGTTTTTAGAGAAAGTGATTAAAGATCTTCCTGAGCGAGCTCCGAGAGCCCAAGGATATAAAGTAGATTTTGCGGGATTGGTCAGACAACAGCTAATTCAAAGTGGAATAAGAAAAGAGAATATATTTGAAAGTAATATCGATACGGTTAAAGACAGTAGATTTTTTTCGCACGTTCGAGAAGGAAATTTACCTCTAAGTAAACAGGGCAGGTTTGCTTGTGTTGTGGGATTAAAGAGTTAACTCCTGGTGGTTGATATGCTACAATTCAAATACACCATAATGGTGTTTTTTTGTGCTGGGCTGATATTAGTATGAAACAAAAATTTTCTAAAATAACCCAATTTTTATTCAGACAAAAAAAACTCACTTTATTAATAATTGTTATTCTTGTAATAGCCGGTTATTTTATACGACGCACTTATTTTCCTTCAACCAGCGGGATTGAATCAACGAAAGTAGAAAAGGGAGTGGTACGGGAAGAACTAATTCTTTCCGGCGAAATTAAAGCAGAAGAGCATGCAAATTTATCATTCCTGACCCCAGGGAGTTTGGATTATGTCGGTGTGACTGAAGGTCAAGAAGTAAAAAAAGGTCACGTTTTAGCAAAACTCGATACTGCGATACTCTATCAAACTTATCTTTCGGCTGAAGCTGACCTTAGGCGCTATGGTGCATCGCGCGATAAAACCTATGACGATGTTCAGGGCCACGCAAAAGATGAAACCTTTGCCCAGAAAGAAACAAGAACGATTGCAGAGACAAATCGCGACAAGGCGTATAGAGCTTATGTTGCCGCCCAAGAGAACTTAGCTAACGCTTCACTTCGTGCCCCCTTTGATGGAGTCATTACTTCGATTACACATCCTTATACGGGAGTAAATACGAGTTTGACAGAATCTCAAATAGAAATAGTCAATCCGGAAACTCTCTACTTTGAGGTGAGTGCAGATCAGACCGAGGTTACGGATTTAAAAATGGGACAAAAGGTAAATGTAGTTCTTGATTCGTTTGCTTCCGAGGAGCTTCAGGGTGAGATTGCCTACATCGGCTATACCCCTAAAATCGGAGAAGTTGGTACAGCCTACAGGGTTAAAGTAAAAATGGTAAGTCAAACTGACACTGAAAAAATTCGGATAGGTATGAGCGGCGATTCAAAATTTGTTCTTTCAGAAACAGGCGACGTTTTATACGTTCCGCCTAAATTCATTAAAACTGATGTTAAAGGGAAATATGTAAAAAAGCATCGGAAAAATAATAAAATTTATGTGGAAGTTGGAGTAGAAGGCGAAGATAGGGTGGAGATAAAAGGTGATATTAAAGAAGGCGATCTTGTGTATGATTAAGCTAGAAAACGTATGCAAATCTTACTTTCTTGGAGAAGAAGAGGTTAAAGCAGTAGATTCTGTAAGCCTTCAGATAAAAGAAAAAGAATTTATCGGAATTCAGGGATCTTCGGGCAGCGGGAAATCGACATTGATGTACCTTATCGGCCTTTTAGAAACTCCTACTTCTGGGAAAATTATTCTCGAAGGCAAAGACGTATCCAAGTTATCAGACGACGATCTTTCAAAAATAAGAAACCGAAAAGTAGGATTTGTCTTTCAGTCATTCAATCTAATAAATCGTTTTACAGTTTTTGAAAACGTCTTGCTTCCAACTAAATATGCGAAATCCGGGCTGGATTTTGATCCGGTAAAAAGCGCTGAAGAACTTTTAAAAAGGTTCGGAATATATGACCGGCGGAATTTCTTTCCAAATAAAATATCGGGTGGACAACAGCAAAGAGTTTCTATAGCCCGTGCTCTTATTATGAAACCCAAGATAATACTTGCCGATGAACCGACGGGTAATTTAGACAGCAAAACAGGAGACGAAATCATTAATATTTTGGAAGATTTGAACAAAGATTTGGGGGTAACGGTGATTATCGTGACTCACGAGAGTGAAATTGCGAAAAAAACCAAAAGAAAAATTTATATTAAGGACGGTCGTCTGGCGGAGAAATATTTGTAAATTTTTAATTTGCAATTTTGAATTTCTAATGAATTTTTAATTAGATAATTCAGTAAATTGAAATCAAATAAAAGTTAAGAATTAAAAAAAATAAAATTATTAAAATGAAAATTCAAAACGGTTATATTCACCTTGCCAAATCTGCTCTTGAAGATTTTAGAAGAAACAAAGTACGCACATTTTTGACTTCGCTGGGAATAATGATTGGAGTTCTTTCCGTGGTTTTGTTGATTTCATTAGGGTTAGGACTCAAAAATTATTTAAAACAACAGTTTGAGAGTTTGGGTGCGAATCTGATAATTATATTTCCGGGAAACATTTCATCAAGCGAGGAGGGAGGTGGTCTAGCGAATTTTGGTGCGGGGTTTGCGGGAGGAGCTAATTTTGACGAAAGAGATTATGAGAGCTTGAAAAGATCTGTTGAAGCGGATTATGTTGTTCCGCTTTTCATGAAAAGTAGTGTAGTTGAAAGCAATGGTAAAAGGAAATTAGGTTATTTAATGGGATCGAATGAGGAGTCTTTTAAAATTCTTAATTTGGAAATTCTTGCCGGTGATTTTTTTCTGAAAGGGGATGTTTCCGCAAGGGCCAAAAAAGCCGTGCTGGGTTATAATTTGGCCGATGCCTTATACGAAAAACCAGAAGATGCAATCGGAAAAACCATAAGGGTTGCAGATCAAAGATTTAAAGTAATAGGTGTTTATAAGAAAAAGGGAGACAGGGAACAGGATGGTGCAGCGGTAGTTCCATATCGGAGTACGTTCGGTACTTTAAATCCCGATAAAACATTTTTTACGATTTATCTTGGAACCATAAATGAGGATAAAGTGGAGTCAATAAAAATTCAAGCGAAAGAAGTGCTCCTCAAAAGGTATAAGGCGGATGATTTTACTGTTACCGAGCAGTCTGAACTTTTATCAACGGTTAATCAAATATTCAACATTGTAAACGGAGTATTAGTTGCCATCGGTTCGATTTCGTTAATCGTAGGGGGTATCGGAATAATGAATATTATGTATGCAACTGTCACTGAAAGGACAAAAGAGGTTGGTATTAGGCGTGCGGTAGGTGCGACCCAAAAAGATATTTTAAAGCAATTTCTGACAGAAGCAGTAATGCTTTCGGTTTTTGGAGGACTTTTAGGATTAATTCTTTCATCATTAATCGTTTTGGGCATACGTGTATTTTTTCCGGCGTCAATAAATCTTTTTTCTGTTGTCATCACTTTGGTTATTTCTTCAGGCATAGGAATATTTTTCGGAGTTTTTCCTGCACGACGTGCCGCTAAGCTTTCCCCGATTGAGGCGATAAGATATGAATAAAATCCAAAGTGGAGGTGTGATAGTATAAAACGAAATCTGGTATGTCATTCTCTTTTAAGATGAAAAACTCCGCGTATAATTCGGAAAGAATGTCATGAAAAAAATTGCAATTTGTGGAAGTATGTTTTTCTACAATAAAATGGTAAGTCTTCGGGCACAACTTGAAGCCCTCGGTTTTGCAGTTGATATACCTACATCTTTTGAGGAAATGGGTTTAATAAAATATGACAGATACACGCAAGAAGAGGGAAGGAAGTTGAAACTGGAGCATAATTTAATAGAAGGCTATTACAAAAAAATATGCGCGTCCGAAGGAATTTTAGTAGCCAACTATAAGAAAAAAGGGATCGAAGGTTACGTTGGGGGGAATACCTTGTTAGAGATTGGTTTTGCGTATGTAAATAGACGGGATATTTTTATGGTAAACACCACTCCTGACATACAATATAAGGCTGAAATAGAAGCTATGAAACCTATTGTGGTTGGTGAGGAAATCAAGAAAATAAAAAATTACTATAGAAATCTTCCTAAAGTTTTTGTGAGCTCGAAAAATCAAATTAAACTTGACTCGGTTTGCTTCGGTTTTAGGAAAATCGGTAAGACATTTGATGTAAATGGGTTTAAAACTAAGTCGGGTGTTGCCGAGCAGCCAACGTCTATTGAAGAAACTTACCTCGGAGCAAAAAACAGGTTAGAGGATTTAAGAAAGAAAGTGAAAGGTAAAAAATATTCCTATTTAGTATCTATTGAAAGCGGGTTAGCAACACTTCTTTCAAATCATAATTACTTTGGATTTAGTGTTTGCGTTATTGTAAACACCAAGGGATTAGAAAAATTAAGCATAACTACAGAATTAGAAATTCCAAAAAGTATGACAAGCCTTGTTCCGAATCCCTACCCCGACTTAGGTGTTTTAGTTCAGGAAAAATATGGATCAAGGATTAAGGATCCTTATTTTTATATTACTAAGGGTAAGGTTTCAAGAGTAGATTTGCTTACTCAATCGGTAGCAAACACTGCCTCTTTGTTTAAATAACGGCTTAACGAGGGTTAAATAAGCTTCCACTTGTTATTTCAAATGATAATCTGCTAGGATTGAAACTATATGGAAAAGATAGTTATTGTCATGGCTGCGTGGAACGAGGCAGAGAACATTAAGAAAATGATTGATACTTTATTTGACGAAGTTTTCCCCAAAATCGGTGCGGAAGTGCACCTTTTGGTTGCCGATAATCACTCGACCGACGGAATGACCCAGATTGTTGAGGAAGAGATGAAAAAGCGAAACAATCTTCATATTGTTCAGCAAACAAAAACAGGTTTAGGATATGCGTACGTAGACGGTTTTAAGTATGCAGTGGAAAAACTCGGCGCGGATGCAGTAATGGAGATGGATGCCGATGGCCAACATCCTCCGGAGTTCGTAAAACCCATGGTTGAAGCATATCTGTCTGGCGCGGAATATGTCATCGGATCAAGGTACATTCCCGGAGGATCTATTCCGAAAGAGTGGGCGTTTTTCAGAAAGTTTGTAAGCTATTTTGGGAATTTATACATTAGGCTGGTTTTACTTAAACCTTCGATTCACGATTTGACAACAGGATTCCGTCTTACTAGAGTGAAGGGTGTTTTGGATAAGATCAATCTCGATAATTTAATGGAGAAGGAAAGATTTGCTTATAAAGTCGATTTACTCTATCAAAGTATCAAAAATTCAAAAAAGACGGTTGAAGTACCCCTTGAATTTAAACCGCGAACAACCGACAAATCGAAATTTAATATAACGGAGACATTAGCTACTCTTAAAGTTGCAACTATATTAGGTGTTAAGGATAAACAAAGATTTATTAAATTCGGGACGGTTGGGTTTATCGGTTATATTGTTAATGCAATCGGTCTTGAAGTATTCGCAAAGTTGACTTTTCCCGAATGGGCTATATGGGCAGCAGCAACAGAACTTGCGATTATCAGCAACTTTATCTTAAATAATATTTGGACTTTTAAGGCAGAAAAAATTACAGGACTTACTCAATTATTAAGAAAATTTTTACAGTTTAACGGGACCAGCGTTGGGGCTTTGATAATTCAGGCGGTTTTCGGCACTCTCGGTGTTTTAGTCTTTGGCCCCGGCGCAAGACAGTTAATATTACCGTTTATCATACTGTTTTTGGTGTTACCGTATAACTACTTTATGTATAACGCGGTTATCTGGAAGACTTGGAAACTTCCTTTCCTCGAAAAGATTAAAAGTAAATCCTCAAATTGAGAGTTTTTGATAGATTATTAAAAGTATGATTTTTTCAAGGAATATTTTAGGTAAAATGATCGAAATGGGTGTAAGTTCGGAAGAAAGAGAAAAAGAATTTGAGAGATTTATAGTAGCCCAATATTTAAGATACACTTCGGTTGACGAAGTATTCCGTAAAAATAATTATGATCTGCCGATATCCTACCCTGGTGTTCATCGACTTCTTGATCGCTGGGGAATCATTAAGGCTGCCGGTCCGAATTCAAAATTATCGGAAGCCATTTGTTTTTTGACATGCCTTTCAGACCGAAAAATTCCTCTGGAGCGACTTTATAAGAATATGCCCCCTAGCTTTAAGACTTCAATGGCTACAATGCACAGGATTATGCATAACGTAAAAAAGGGTGTTGTAAGAAGAGCTGGTACTGCTTTAATTGTTACACCGCACGATAGCCCGGATTCGTTTTTGGTCGGTAATGATATTTCCACTCCCAGAATCGAGTTCGGTAAACCATATGGCTCTGTTTCCGTACCCATGACATTTTCTAAGCGAAGAGAACCGGTTAAAGAGTCGATATTAAGGATACTTCAGCAGGAAGTTTTTACGGAAAATGTTCTTAGCGGACGAACTCCGTTTGAGGTTATACCTCAAAACCCCGAACCTTTTATGTATCTTGATATTGCCGATGTCAGAGTGGGAGTATATAATATCCGGCTTCCGAAGGAGCTTTCCGATACACAGGCATTTTCAAGTTATAAACTCGAGAATTTCCGTTACATAAACTTTTCAGAAGTACAGGACAATCCCGAACAAAACTACAGGTCAGGAATTACCGAAATGGCGACGGGATACAATAATTATCTGCAGAAAGATGCGCATGGATTTTCGTCTAAGCCGGTCTTTGAAATATCACTCCTGAATCAGCAATTAGCACTGCTCCCGCTGTACTCTCAATGACAAGGTCTTCATTATTAGTTGGCACCCGATTGACTTCTGGGAAAAATTTTGGGCGTGCAGGTTCATGAAATAGGCTTACCGAACCATCGAGGTGTATCTTTCCAGTTAGGTTATATCTTTCTTTGTAGATAGTTTGCATCCTCCAATGTCTCGGTACTTCGGACATAAGATACATAGTAAACGAATTTTACTTGCACTAACTATCAAGAATTAGAGAAGAGGACCCCAATCGGAGATGGGCATCACATTTTGGGAGATATAGGTTATTGAGAAAAGATATATAGGTATGATAAGTACCATCATGACCAGTTTAAATTCCTTTTTTAAGATCGTGTCAGAAAAAGCAATAAATAAAAACGGAACTATTGGAAGCGAGTATCTTATTAAATCCCTGTGAGACACAAAAAGGGTGGAGGCAAAAAATATTGCAGTAAACCAAGCGATTTCGAATTCTTTCATTTTAATTAATTTCAATATCCCCAAAATACCAAAAAGGTATACAAATATGATTTCTTCTAGCCAGTAAGTCCCGACCCAGGGTTGGCTGTAATTAAAAATTTGAAAAGGCGGAAAAAAAAGATGAATATTGTCCCCAGAATGAAAATAAGCAAAAAAATCATTTAATCTTACTTTGTATAAAACAAAAACAAGGATAAGTGACGAGGGTATTAGGAGTATTGATAGCAAGGCCTTGATATTCACGACCTGTTTCCATTTTGAAAACGTTGCCGTTGCCGCATATTTTAAGTTCGGTAATAAAAGTATCATTAAATAAGCAATAAAAAGCAGAATTCCTGGGGACTTGGTCAGTTGGGCAATAACACCCCAAACTCCGGCCCTGAAATATTTTTTCTTTCTAAAATAAAAGACAGATGCAATAATGGCAGCTACAAAAAGAGGTTCGGGAGATCCTACCGATCTGACTATTAACCATCGGGCTGGAAGTAGCGCAAAAACGGTTGTAATCCAGACAATACCCTTTTTGTCAACGAACTCGGAGACAATTCTTGAGAAGAAATATAAAGCCAATATTGAGGACAATAAGGTAATGCCAAGCATTGCATACGGAAAACCGGTATATTTGCCGATTAATCTAATAAGGACTGGATAAAGAGGGAGATGAGCAGCATAATAACCTGAGGGAAGTCCGAATTCGAAGTTATTAATCTCTGCGGGGTCATATAAACTTTTGGCAACTGCGATAAAAAGCGGTCCGTCGTAGTTTGCAACAATTGTTGCCATACCGCCCTTCGACAATGGGATTCCCCAAATACTTGGTAGTCTAAAAAAGAACGGAAACCAGATAAAAAGAGTGGGGATTAGCGATATGAGAATGATTGCGGCTAAATTCTTAAAATTTTTGCCCATGTAGCCAAATAATATACCGTTTAGTTGTGTGAGACAAGCTTACTTGAGCCGATGGAAGTGTCAGCTTCATTTGTGCTAGACTTCAAATGTTAGATATATGGCTTATTTACTTAAAGAACTATCGGTTTTTTTCCCGGTATATAACTTAGAAGCCCAGATTAAGGACACACTTGTTAATGCACTTGAGACGATTCCTAATTTGGCTGAAAAATACGAAATTATCGTAGTCAACGACGGGAGTTATGATAGAACGGGCGAAATCCTATCCGAAATTGCTAAGAAAAATACAAATATACGAATAATTACCCACAAAAATAATCGCGGGTATGGAGGGGCATTAAAATCAGGGTTTTATGGTTCCAAATATGAATGGATTGCGTTTACCGATGCCGACGGACAGTTTGACATTTCCGAACTTCCTAACTTGATTAATTTACAGAAGCGAACCAAGGCAGATTTGGTTGTCGGATACTATATGAAAAGAGCCGTTAAGTTTTACAGAAAAGTAAACACTTGGCTTTGGCAGCTTGTTGTGAGAATACTTTTCGGATTAAACGTAAAGGATATTGATTGCGGTTTTAAGTTAATTTCAAAAAAGGTACTCTCCGGAATTGACCCACTGGAGTCGGAAAGGGGAGCCTTTGTTTCGAGCGAATTTTTAATTAAGGCGCAAAAAGCAGGATTTAAGATAGTGGAAATAGGAGTCCATCATTATCCCAGAACCGAAGGAAGGGGAACCGGAGCGGATTTAAATGTAATAATCAGGAGCTTTATTGACCTTTTCAAATTATGGAAAAAACTCAGATGAAGATATGTTATCGTACCTTAGTAAATTGATTAATAAGATAAGGCTTTGGATTAAAGATAATCCCAGAGAGGCTTTTTTGATTTTTATAATTCTTCTTATTGGAGCTTCTTTCAGGCTTTATAGGATCGGTGAGTATATGATTTTTTTGGGCGATGAGGGGAGAGATGCAATTGTCGTGAGGCGTCTTTTGGTGAATTTTGATCCGATACTTATTGGACCTGGAACTTCTATAGGCAACATGTACCTGGGGCCTTTGTATTACTATATGATCGCTCCGGCACTTTTACTCGCTAATTTTTCACCGGTGGGGCCGTCGGTTTTGGTAACCCTTTTTGGAATTGCAACTATATTTTTGGTTTGGATGATGGGACGCGAGTGGTTTGGAAATACCGCCGGAATGATAGCCTCGTTTTTTTATTCGATAGCGCCAGTAGTTATTACTTTTTCAAAGTCTTCCTGGAACCCTAATATAATGCCTTTTTTTGCTCTGATATCCATATATTCGATTTGGAGAGTTTGGCAATACAAAGAATTTAAGTGGCTTTTTGCACTTGGAGTATTTTTCGCAATTATTCTTCAATCGCATTATTTAGGTCTGCTTTTAGCTCCCACACTTGGACTATTCTGGGTTTTAACTTATTTAAAAAATAGAAAATCAAGTTCTGAAATTAAGAATTTTACAAAATATTCCATATTGGGTATCGGAACTTTTGCTATTCTTATGTCTCCGTTGGTAATTTTTGATGCCCGGCACGAATGGCGCAATTTCGGGGCGATAAAATTATTTTTCTTAGAGAGACAAACGACTGTGTCAGCGCGTCCCTGGAGCGGAATTTCAAAAATACCTGAATTGATCGACCAGGTAAATTTATCTCTCCTTAGTTCACAAAACGCGGATATATCCTGGATTTACACTTATCTTTTTTACCCAGGATTTATTGTATTATTCTTATTTATTCTTTTGAAAAGTACCCGGAAGATTTCCCCGGATAAGAAATCTTGGTTAAATATTTTTAAAAAACTAGATTCAAAATACGTGGCCTCTTACTTTTTACTCGTTGCATGGCTTGGCGTATCTTTTGTAGGCTTATCTTTGTACAAACAACACATATACGACCACTACTATGGTTTTTTCTTTCCGGCACCCTTTTTATTGGCCGGAGCAGTGAGTCAATATGTAGTTAAAAACTCCAGCCGGTTGGTTAAAATAACACTAGCTGTATTTTTGATATATGCAGTCTATATAAATTTATCCAATAGCCCAATAAAATACTCACCGAATAGACAAATGCAGAGGGCGGTTGGTGTTGCCAGGGAAATCCAAAAACAGGCAAACGGTGAGAAATTTAATCTCGCAGTACTGGCTGAGCGAAATTATGAAGACGGATACCAATATTTTTTGGAAAAATGGGGTGAGCCGGTTTACGATATTGACCCCTTAAAACTCGAGGAAACTTTGGCAAGTCAACTTTTTGTCGTTTGCGAAATGCCGAAGGAAAAATGCGATCCAACCCATAGCCCAAAAGCAGAAGTAGCAAATTTCGGCTGGAGCAAGATTGAAGAAGAATGGGAAGTTAACGGAGTAACTGTCTATAAATTAATCCACGCGCAATGAAATTTAAAGAAACAACTTCAAAATATCAAACTTTACATTCTCATACTATAGTATCTGATGGATTAATGTCCTACAAGGAAGTTTTGGAAGTTTGTGAATCTAACAATATTGGTGTAGTTGCATTTACTGATCATGACAGTGTCCCGAAAGAGTCACGGGTAAAGGAGTTAGTTGATAGGAAAAATAATAAGACTAAGTGGATAATCGGAATTGAAATTTCTGCTGATAAACCGGATGATTTTGATAAAAAATTTACTCCTCATATTGTCGGTTTGTTTGTGAATCCTTATGACGCAAATCTTCTCAAGCATTGTAAATTAGCTCAAGAAGCAAGAAAAGAAAGAATGAGCCGTATTGTAAAAAATCTAAATAAAATAGGTTTTATAGTGACTGAGAAAGATTGTTTAGCAGCTTCTAAAGGTGAAGCAGTTGGTAGTCCGCACATTGTTCAGGCGATTAAATCTAAAAAGGAGAATATTATTTTAATAGAGAAACTAAGAGTTCAAATGAAAAGAGACGCTAAGGATAACAAAATATTAAAAGAGAAATACGATAAAATGATTAAAAGAGGTGTGGATCAATATCCATATGTTCTGTTTTTAAGTAGTGATTCATATATTCAAGGAATATATGTTAATTACCTTTATCGAATTGATTTGGATACAAGCGTCAAACTGATTAGAGACGCAGGAGGTCTGGCATTCTTTGCCCATTGGTTCACAGAAATTGAAGATTGCGATGCATATTTGATGGAGAAATTATTAAAAGAAAACCGTATTGACGGCGCCGAAACTATTTACGGATTTTATGACAATATTAAAAAAGATTTTATAAAACAAAGAGAAATACTACAGTCTTTAATTAAAAAATATAATAGACTGGAAAGCGGTGGAGTAGACGCACATAATAAAAACCAAATAGAAGATTTTGCCAAAGACGAATGGTATGCTGGACTGACTATCGGAATGACAGAAAGAATATTATCCAGCGGTAAGGTTGATAAGAAATGGAGCTCTTTATGATTTATTATTTTCCTTATGATCAAGCTGTAGAAAAAAACAGATGTTTCCAAAAAATATGCCAAAAAAAATCAGAAAATTTAAATTTGAAAAATTGGCCAGAGATGAAATAGTGCAGGGGATTATCGGAGCCGGTAATAAACCCACACTCCGTACGTTGATGACCGACGAGTATATAGAAGAGCTTAAGAAAAAGATTCTGGAAGAAGCAATGGAGCTAAATAAAGCAAAAGAAAAGGAGGAGATTTTGGAGGAATTGGCAGACATAGAGGAAGTTACCGAAAATATTCTCAGAGCATTCGGGTTGAGAAAATACGAAATCCTGAAAATCCAGCGAAAGAAAAATGCCAAAAGAGGGTCGTTCAAGAAAAGACATTACGTGGAAAAAGTCGAAGTGGAAGATGGGAATGAATGGCTCGACTATTATCTTTCAAACCCCGATAAATATCCTGAAATTAAATAATTTAGCCTCTCTGGTTATCTTCGGTCGATTTAGTGGTAAAATTTTAGCGTGAAGTCTAAGTTTGCAGGTCTGCAAAAAAAATTTACTAATTGGCGAAAAAGTTTTGGTGTGGAAATAAATTCTCATCTGGCTTTGTACATTATATTGGTATTTATATTTATCACCGCCTTTTTTGTCAGAGTTTATAGGGTCGGGGATTTGATGTGGTTTTATTACGATCAAGGCAGGGACGCACTCAGGATTTGGGAATTTTGGCATCAGGGAAAACCATTTTTGGTTGGACCAGTCACCGGTTTGGCCGGAATATTTTTGGGACCATTCTATTATTATTTGATAGCCCCCTTTTATTTATTGGGGGGAGGGAATCCAGTATACCCGGCGGTATTTTTAGCATTTCTTTCGACAATCGCTCTGGCCCCCCTTTATATTTTGGGCTGGAAGATGCACTCCAGGGCGACGGGACTTATTGCCACTATTATCGTCGGATTTTCCTATTATCTTGTTCTTGCCGGGAGATGGTTAGCTAATCCCACACCAATTCTTTTAACCAGCATACTGCTTTTGTTTTCAATGTGGAGAATAAGTCTCGGAAAAAATAAATATTGGTGGCTAGTTATAACCTTACTTATCGGAATTTCGCTGCAGCTTGAGGCGGCTAGTGCGGTCTTTTATCTTCCGATGATTCTGATTTTCGCTGTTTGGCAAAGAAAAAACTTACCTAATGTCAAAACCGCTGTTGTTTTGGGAATTCTTTTTTTGGTTACACTTTTACCCCAAATTGTATTTGATTTTCGGCACGAACATATATTATTAAATAATTTCAAAAGAGTTTTATTAGAGGAAAAAAGTTTCAGGACACCTTTATACAGTGTTTTGGATACCCGTCTCAGGTATTTTTGGAATGTTTACAATTCAAAGATATTTCCCGGAAGAGAGGGTTATGCGAAACTTTTCACAACCGTATCTTTAATTGCGCTGATTTCTTCGTTTAAAAAAAAGAAAACGCCGTTAACGTTGCTAATAATTTTTCTAGGGATTCCAATGTTGGGTTACATCTTTTTCCAGGGTAATTTCGGAAATATTTATGACTATTACATGACTGGATATTTTTTACCGATGATGCTACTTCTATCTTTGGGTTTTGGAATTTTGTGGGAAGATAAGCTGGGAAAAATTGCAGTCACAGCTTTTTTTGTCTTATTTCTAATGATAAACGTTACGAATTTAAAGAATTATTTAATTGCCGGAGTTGATGGGCCCACACACATAACTCTGGGGAATGAGAAACAAGCGGTCAATTGGATCTTTGATGACGCTGGAAAAAAGAGATTGCAAGAGTTTAATGTTGAAACATATGTCCCGCCTGTTATCTCTCACTCATACGACTATCTTTATTTGTGGTTGGGTACCAAAAGGTGCGGAAAAGGTTTATGCGGACTGGTAAAAGATCGAAATACAGAGATTTTTTATGCCCTGTACGAAGTAGATCCACCTCACCCTGAAAGACTGGCAGAATGGTTGGGTAGATACGGGAATAGCACCATTATTGAAGAACAAGAAAAGTTTGGAGGAATTACTGTCGAGCGGAGAAAAAGAATTTAGGAAATATTCAAATTCCCCTGCTTACATCTTTTGGAGCCTACAAAATTTTTTATAGAAAATTTCAAGAAAACCCCGATATTTCTATCGGGGATGAATTGAACTTTTATATGTCATCCTCCTTAGTGGACGCTCCGCATTGAAATGCGGCGTGGATATCATCATTAAATTTTTCAATATATTCCGGTCGCATCAAAGTCGAGTTATTTCTAAAGGTTCTTAACAAAAAGTATTCTGTTATTGGCCTGTCGTCGGAAACTGCTTCTGCTCCATCGACAAATTTGCTGATAACCTCTCTGTCGCCCAAAATCCTTTCGCATATGCTTTCTATCGTAATAAGAGGAATGTTAATTTTTATCGTTCCATCTAAAAGTGTTTTGTTATTATCTGCATAAACTATTGGGTCTGTGAGTTTCACGGCAATTATTTTTTGATCAAAAGGGATGGGTTTTTCGCTTCCGATCAAATAGAAACCGCTAGTAATCACCGAGTTAATAGCAAGAACATTCGGAAACTCATCAATAAAACTTCTAAAAAGATGAGTAAAATCATCAACTGATGCACCGGTATAAAACCAGGCGACAAATAATCCGCCGTCGTTTAAAATTCTTTTACTATCGTGATAAAACTCTCTCGAATACAAAACCGTTGTTCCTGCTGCATTTACAGGGGGAGGAGGGTCAACCACGATAATGTCATATTTTTCCTTGGTTGTACGGGCATAATTTCTCCCATCGTCAATAAAAATTCTTCCGCGGGGATTAGTAAGTACTGTCTCAGCATCAGCGTGGAAAAGATGAAACATTTTGGGTACCGAGGGAACAAGATCTACTGCATCAACTGAGAGATTAGGATGAATAAGTGCCGAGCGGTAGGTCCCCCCCATACCAAAAGCAATAACAAGCATCTTTTGAGGATTCGGGTGTATCGAAATTGGCAAATGTGCCAGAAGCGTAGTATCCGGACCGGGAGAGGTTGTCTGAACTCCGTCGATAAGCAATGCTTTATCAGTTCCTCCTATTTGGCTATAACCCAAAACAGTTGCAACTTCATCTTCTAAGAACATTTCTTCATAGTTACCCCGTTCCCGAATCACTTGAATCCTTTGTTTGATTTTTGCACTTTGGAGAGTAAGGGGGTCCAACTTTATAAGCCAATAGGAAAATACAATTAGAATAGCTAAAGACACGACTGAAATTTTCTGTAAAGATCTAGAAATGATATTGTCACTTAAAGTAAGTATGAGTGCCAGTACAAAATTAAAAATTCCTAAAATAACAATTCCTTTTATTGTCCCAAAGATCGGTATGACCAAATAAGCGGCGGCAACAGAACCAAATATTGACCCGATAGTGTTCCCGGCATACGAAATCCCGACAGTCTCGCCGATTTTTTTCTTCTTGGAAAAATATTTAATAACAACAGGAAACGTCATACCCATTAAGAGGGTTCCCGGAATAATCGTTAAAAACACTTTTATCAGAGTGGGAATATTTATAAAGTTTGAATTTACGAGAATCGATGCAATTGCCGACAGTCCGATTCCTGCCTCAAATAATCCGAATATAAAAACAGGACTTTTACTCTTTTCAAATAAAAATTCAAATAAATAACTTCCTATTGCAATACCCAATAAATAAACACTTAAAACGCCGGCAAAAGCGTAAATAAAGGTTCCTGTGGATGGCGTCAAAAGCCGTGTCCACAAAACCTCGTAGCATAAGGAAATGAGGCCCGATGCTCCGAAAGCAACTAAAACAAGTCTGTCCTTATTCGTAAAATCTATTTTATCAACTAGTTTGGGGGGTGTTTCTTTTCGATACACCGGTACAAAAAATCTACTTTTCGAGAGTGTTACGATAACAATAGAAATGAGTATATTTATGCTTACGGATAAAATTAAGGATAGCTTCAAACCCAGAATTTCTATTAAGAAATAGGCAGTCAGTATGGTTCCAACTACTGCTCCGAGCGTATTTATTGCATAGAGGCGGCTTGTGGCAGAGACAAGTTTCTTGTCACGTTTGGCGAAAAAAGTAATTAATGTAGGCAAAGTGCCTCCCATTGCAACCGTCGCCGGCAAGATTGCTAAGGATGCGAGAATAAACTTATAAGCTAGCACGAGCTGTAATGAATTTGAAAAAAGTGAATGAGTACTCTTGTAAATATCTCTAATTGCGGGAAACATAAATAAAGTAGAAAAAGAAAAGATACCTATTAAAAACTCCAGGACTCCATAAACTAAAAGTAGGTTTTTCGCCCTGTCAGAAAATTTACCAATTAGATAACTCCCGAGTGCTAGTCCAGCCATGAATGACGCTAAAACCGCGACAGTAGAGTGAGTGGTGCTTCCGAAGATAACCAGTAGTTGACGAATCCAAACAACTTGGTAAACAAGACCTGTCCCACCGGATGCAAAGAATATGATGTACATTGTAAAGGTCAGGGTTTTATTTTTTTTCACCATACAAAGAATATCACAAAATCTAAACCAGCTATATCAGTTCATTGAATCAGTTCACGTTTGGTGTAAAAATAGATTATATCAACCGAAAAAAATGAAAATTAGATACGACCTAAGAAGGAATTGTCTTATTTTAATTATCTTAATTTTAGGACTATTTTTGAGACTTTATAAGGCACAAGAATTATTTTTATACGGCCACGATCATGATCTTGCCGGGTGGTTTGTTAGAGACGTAGTAGAAAACATGCACTTTCGTTTAATAGGCCAAGAAACTTCAACACAAGGAATTTTTATAGGGCCAGTTTACTACTATTTGTTGGTTCCTTTTTACCTTTTATCAGGAATGGACCCGATAGGAGGAGTTATTTTAGTGACGTTTTTGGGCCTTATTAGTATCTGGAGTGTTTACTGGATTTTTTCAAAAATTTTTGACAAAAACACTGGATTAATCGGTGCATTTATTTACGCTACTTCTTTCTATTTAGTTTTTAACGACAGGGAAGTTGTTCCGACAATGCCTGTAATACTATGGACTTTATGGCTTTTGTATGCTATCCACTTATTATTAAAAAGAAACATAGGGCGTGGACTTATCTTGTCGGGAATTTTAATCGGGTTAATTTGGAATTTAAATTTTGCTCTCATACTTACCGTTCCACTTTTGGTGGTTGCGCTCTTGTTGCAAGGGAAAAAGTTCGATAAGTTCGTAATTATTCCCGGTGCTTTAACCCTTTTAGGTACCTTACTACCCTTATTGCTTTTTGAAGTAAAACACGGATTTATCCAGACAAAGGCTTTTTTTGTCGCCCTCACAACTCCGCAGCGTGATATTTTTTCCGGTTCGGAAAAGTTGCAAAGAGTGATCCACCTCGCAAGCAAAAACATTTCGGGATTCCTGTGGGGTGATGTTGGGATAAATTACACTTGGGCGGCAATCACAATTCTTCTTATATTCTTATTCTTGACAATTAAGAAAATAATAAAAAGAGAGTGGATAATTCTGTTTTCCCTTTGGATCATCACCTACGTAGTATTTTTTTCTTTGTATTCAAAGGCGGTTTCCGAGTATTACCTAAACGGAATTACCGTTATTTGGATTACGCTACTCTCACTTTTCCTGTCTTATCTTTTTTCACTTAAAAAATATAAAATACTTGGGATCATATGCTTGAGTATTTTTCTTATATCTAATGTATATCGCATTTTAAGTGTACACGTAAATAAAAGTGGTTACGTCTATAGAAAAGAGCTGGTAAAAGAAATAAAAGCCGATGCCCGACTTCATAGTTATCCCTGTGTTGCGGTTTCTTATATTACAAATCCCGGATATGACTTAGGATATAGATACTTTTTCTACTTAGAAAATATGCATGTAAATAAACCTAATTCAGGAAGTCCAGTATATACTATTGTTTTTCCCCTTAACGAAAACCTTTTTCCGGCTGGTAAAACATTTGGCGCATTAGGATTAATTTATCCGGATTATGGAAAGTATGATGGCGGTCAAGTTACAATAAGCTGTTCCGGTGCGAATTCCAATTTAACAGATCCTATGTTCGGGTTCACAAAATAAAAATGAAAAAAATATTTTTGTCGGTTATTATCCCCTGTTATAACGAAAGCGAGAATCTTAAAAGAGGAGTTTTAACTCAGGTGTATGAATTTTTGAAAACTGAAAAATTTGACTGGGAAGTGCTGGTTTCTGATGACGGAAGTTCCGACGAGAGTAAAATTATTGTTAAAAAACAAATAAAAAACTGGAAGAATTTCAGATTCTTGGAAAATCCTCACGGTGGAAAACCATCCGCGCTTTGGTATGGAATAAAGAAAGCTGGGGGTAAGTTCGTTCTTTTTTCCGATATGGACCAGTCAACACCCATTGATCAACTGACAAAACTTCTTCCTTTTATTAGCGAAAAAGTTGGGGCAGTCATAGGTTCCAGAGGTTTAGTGCGTAAAAACTTCCCTTTATACCGCAAGATTGGCTCCATTGTTTTTATGGCAGTGAGAAAACTTTTTATTTTACCCGAGATAGACGATACCCAGTGCGGTTTTAAACTTTTCCAAACAAAAGTTGTTAAAAAAGTGTTTCCGATGCTGGAATTTTTCAGAAAAATGACTAAGGCTAAAGGCTGGACGGTAACAAGTTGGGATGTGGAACTTTTGCATATTATTAAGAAAATGGGGTATACAATTGAAGAAGTACCGGTTTTTTGGGAAGATATAGATATAAGCAAAGGTAAAGGAGGATCGTTAAAAAGATACCTTCGCGAATCCAAAGAAATGATAATCCAAATAACTAAAGTAAAATTAAATGATATACGGGGAATTTATGGACCTTAAGAAATTAATAAAACTCTGGCGGAAAGAAATATTTTTTGGTATTGGAATTTTTTCGCTTGCACTTATTCTTCGCCTAGCAAAAGTACTTTTCGATCAGCAACCGATATTCGGGGACGAGGCAATTTATATCCGTTGGGCGCAAATTATGCGTGCCGAGCCGACATTGAGGTTTATTCCGCTATCCGACGGTAAACAGCCTCTCTACATGTGGGCGATTATACCTTTGCTTAAATTAATTTCAAACCCTCTTTTTGCCGGAAGAATTATGTCAGTATTTACCGGAATGGGATCTTTAGTAGGGGTATTCGTTCTGACACAAATTCTTTTTCGCTCAACCAAAGCGTCTCTTTTGGCATCATTGGTTTATGCAATTTCGCCGTTTGTAGTCTTTTTTGACAGCATGGCGCTAGTCGACTCGATGCTGACAATGTTCGGAATTTGGACGCTGGTTTTTTCGGTACTAAGTGTTAAAGCATTACGCTTGGACTTTGCTATGATCGCCGGATTTTTCCTTGGTGGTGCTATGTTGACCAAGTCTCCGGCAGTATTTTTTAGCATCTTACTTCCCCTCGATCTTCTTTTCTTAAATTTAGCTAAGGATAAAGGCAAAAAAGCAATTATCTTGATTAAATTCTTAATCTTATTAATGGTCACTTATTTGATTGCATTCGGTTTATATAATATCCTCCGCCTCGGCCCCAACTTTCATCTGATTGCGTTAAGAAACCAAGACTATATTTTCCCTTTAAGTCATCTTTGGATAAATCCCAAAGATCCGTTTATTTTCCATATTAAAGAAATTTTCCAATGGCTTTGGATTTTAGGGCCATCGGTGCTGCCCCTTTTGGTAGCAATCGGAATTATATTGAGATTTAATAAATTCAAAAAAGAGATTTTTCTGCTTTCTTTCTGGATACTCTTACCACTTTTAGCCAATGCAATGTACGCCAAAGTTTTTACAGTACGCTACATTTTGTTTGTTCTGCCTTATCTTTTTATTTTTGTGGGGGTTTTATTTAAGAACGATCTGAAAAAATCTTTTATTACTCTTCTTTTGGCAATCTTTATAGTTCACGCTCTAATAATAGATTTAACCTTGATAACAAAAATTGAAGCAGCCCCTTTGCCCAGAAACGAAAGAAGCGGATACCTGGAAGAGTGGACGGCGGGCTATGGTATAAAGGAAACTGCCAAATATCTTGAGGAATATCACAAAGATAATCCCGACAAAAAAATAGTTGTCGGAACCGAAGGGTATTTTGGAACGTTACCCGATGGGCTTCAGATGTACTTAAGTCGTTTTCCTGAAATTACGGTAATAGGTGTGGGATTGGATTTGAACCAATTACCTTCCAGTCTAATCGAATCCAAAAAGGCGGGAAATAGCACATTTCTGGTTATAAACGATTCGAGACTTAGGGTGAACTACGAAGATTTGGATTTGAAAGTCGTCGCAGCTTATCCCAAAGCCTTTAGGAAAGTGGGTACCAAAGAGTATAATACACTCGGTCCCAGAGAAACGCTTTATCTTTTCGAAGTAATTGGAGATAAAAATACCGATAAAAAATGATTAAACACAGAATCATATATAACGATGCCTCGGACTGGTTATTCGATATAGTGAAAGCTAGTGGGGTTTACATCTGGGCCAAAAAAGGAGAAAAACTTCTGGATTTTACTTCCGGTTGGAATGTAACAAATTTGGGTTGGAACAATAACGAAATTGCTGAAGCTATGATTAAACAAATTAATGACAACGTCTATGCACCTATGGAAACTGCCGAAAATATACAATTACAGCTGGCGGAGTTGTTGACTGATAATCTACCAAAAGAATTAGACGCAGTGGGTAGAACAACAGGAGGAATGGAAGCAAATGAGGAAGCTATTAAAACGGCACGTGCATACACTAAAAGATCAAAGATTTTAGGTTTTCGTCACGCATATCATGGTCAATCTTTAACAATGATGTCAATAATTTTAGATGATAACGAAATGAGAGCTGTCGGGTCTCGTTTTGGAGAAATGTTAAAAATGGAGTTCCCCGCAACATACAAGTCAAATATGAAAGAAGATAATCTGTTAAAATATTTCGAAAGTAATCTGGAGGAAATATTGAATAAAGAGGATGTTGCCGCTTTGATAACAGAAGCGGGGATAATTACCGGTTGGGGATCTACATATGTGGCTCCAAAAGGATATTTAAAATTAGTTAGAAATTTAACGAGAAAATATAATACATTATTGATTTTAGATGAAGTGGGCACAGGATTTTCAAGATGTGGCGAGTTATTTGGAATGAATATCGAAGATGTTGTGCCTGATATAGCAACTTTTGCGAAAGGTTTTTCTAATGGCGCATCAGCTATAGGGGCAATGGTGACGACGAATAAAATAGCAGATAAAACATGGCCTTATACCAACTTGCAATCAACGTTTGGTTGGAACCTGGTTGGCTGTGCGGCTGCCAAAAAAAATTTGGAAATTCACTTAAGGGATAATATTTGGCAAAAATCAAAATCTGATGGCGAATATGTGAGAGATGTTCTAATCAGCGAAATCATGAAGTTGGAATACATCGGTGATGTTAGAGGTTTTGGGATGGAAATCGGAATTAGCTTTGTAAAAAACAAAGAAACCAAAGAAGCCGATATTGATTTAGCTCGGAAAGTAATGTATGAATGTAGAAAAAGGGGATTGTATATTCTTTATGGCGATGATGGAAATATTCAACTAATGCCACCCTTAATTATAAAACGACAAGATTTAGATTACGGTTTGAATATATTAATAGATACGGTAAAAACATTAAATTGATTACACACTTATTTAATATTTATTTAATTCCCACATCACTTTTTTCTCCCACACTCCATCTCTTGTGAAATAAATTTATTGCTTAAAAATTCTTAAGGTAGCATGCAATATTCATAAATTAGCTTCTGCGATTTTTTTTGTGCTAATATCAGTGGAATGGTAATCGGTATGTTTAGAAAATGGTGGTTTAAATGGCTCGTCGTCGGAATTTTAATAAGACTAATTTTGATGCCGATCACTGTTCATCCCGATCTTTGGGTATTTACTTCAGCAGGTTATTTTTCAGCCTACGAGGGACGCCTGAGTATTTACGAGGATCTTGCTAATTTAAGTACCAACGAGCCGAACCATCCGTTAATAAAGATTGCGGGTAATATTAACGACTATTTTATATATCCGCCATTAGCCTATTTTACTTTCGGTACCTTCCAAACTTTCCTGAAGCCGTTATTGGACCCTAATTTTATTCCCCAATACTGGAGTAATCCGGATTCTGTTTTTACCAATCCGTCCCTGCCCTGGCATTTGTTTTTATACAAACTTCCCTCACTTTTTATAGATATAGCTACAGCATTTTTATTAGCTGGTCTTTTTGAGAAACAATCAAGAAAAAAGTTAGCTTTTATTTTTTGGATGTTTAACCCGCTGACTGTTTACTCGACTTTTATGATGGGACAATTCGATATAATTCCGGTTTTATTTACTGTATTTGCTCTCGCTTTAGCCAAAAAGAAAAATTACTTTTGGGCGATATTATCACTGGGAGTCGCAGGAAGCTTTAAAATATATCCTCTTTTATTAATTCCGCCAATAGCTTTTTTGTCCGATAAGGATTTGTGGTCACGACTAAAATATCTGGTACTGGGATTTTTGCCTTTTTTAATAACAATCGCCTCATATATTTCCTCACCTGCCTTTAGACAGATGGTTTTATTTTCTTCCAAGAATCAAAAGATGCTCTTTTTGGGATTGCCTGTGTCGGGTGCAGAAGTTCTTTATCCATTTCTGATCATTTTGTTTTTAATATACTTTCACTCTCTTTATTCGAAGAAAACATTTGAATTATATGAATACTTTTTGATCATTCTTCTGACTATGTTTTCCGTTTCGAATTACCACCCACAATGGTTTTTGTGGATCACTCCCTTCTTAATAATTTACTTAATAAAATATAATTTTAAATACGCTCTTTTGGTAGTGTCCTTATTCGGAGTCTGGTTAGTTTTAACACTTTTATTTGAAAGTTCACTTTCATACGGTCTTTTTAATCCGATATTCCCTAAATTAAAAGACGCAAAGAGTTTTGCCGATGTATTTATTTCGTCTGATTTACTTTTTAAATTTAAAAGTATTATCAGAAGTATTTTTGCGGCCGTATCAATTTATATTTTTATATCCATCAATCAAAAGGAAGGAAACTATACCTCCTAAAGTATTTCCAATCACCGAACTATTTAGGTAGAATATTGAAGTAGTTATGGCAAAAAATCCGGATTTGAGTATAGTTATTCCCGCTTACAATGAAGAAAAGATTATTCAAAGTACTATAGCAAAAGTTATTTCCTATTTGAAGCGAAAAAGATTCGACTGGGAAATAATAGTTGGTGACGACGGAAGTAAGGATAGAACTTCCAAGATTGTTGGTAGTGTAAAAGACAAGAAGGTACGATTGGTCAGGCTGGTAAAAAACAGAGGCAAAGGCGCCGCATTGCGAGAAGGAATTTTAAACGCAACAGGAAAGTATATTATATTTATGGATGCAGATTTATCTGTTCCTCTTGAAAATATAGAAATATTTTTTAACACTCTCAATAAAGGAGCGGACTTGGCCATCGCCTCGAGGAGGGTTAAAGGTGCAAAGATTTTAATACACCAGCCTTGGTATAGGGAGACAATGGGAAGGGTATTTACTTTGTTAACACAATTGGTTACCGGGACCGATGTTGCGGATTTTACCTGCGGATTTAAGGGTTTCAAAAAAGAATCTGCCAAAAAAATTTTCCGCGCATCTTTAATCGACCGCTGGGCATATGATGCCGAGATTATTTTTTTGGCAAAAAAGTTTGGTTTAAAGATTAGGGAAATTCCGATTGTTTGGAAAAATAGGGAAGACACCAGGGTTCGGTTGAAAAGCGTGGTTTTGGAGACATTCCGAGACCTTCTTAAGATAAGGTGGAACGATTTATCGGGCAAGTATGAAAATTAGATTATTTTCCAAAGATAGATTTTTAGTACTCCTTCTTTTGATATTAGCTGTACCAACTTTTTCCTCTTTGCTCCGGCCGGGATTTTTCCCGATGCACGACGATATGCAGGCAATGAGACTTCTTCAGATCGATAAGTGCGTAAAAGATCTACAAATTCCATGCCGTTGGGTGCCGGATATGGGCTACGGTTACGGATACCCGCAGTTTAATTTTTACGCACCAATGCCGTACTACATCATGGAAGCATTTCACTTGGTTGGACTAGGATTTTTGGATAGCGTGAAGGCAGGATTTATTGCAAGCACGATTTTTGCGCTAGTAGGCATGTATCTCTTGGGTAG
>Ga0209323_10000016_pt1 | contig 115927 bp, 110 predicted proteins | sample Rifsed19ft2_FD_184014 | JGI IMG/M metagenome (GOLD analysis project Ga0209323, IMG submission 184014) | Soil microbial communities from Rifle, Colorado, USA - sediment 19ft 2 (version 2) | ecosystem: Environmental > Terrestrial > Deep subsurface > Rock core/Sediment | place: Rifle, Colorado...
TTGGTAGGGTAATGGCCTACCAAGGCGATGACGAATATCCGGCTCGAGAGGGTGAACGGGCACACTGGGACTGAGACACGGCCCAGACTCCTACGGGAGGCAGCAGTGAGGAATATTGCGCAATGGACGAAAGTCTGACGCAGCGACGCCGCGTGAAGGATGAAGCCCCTCGGGGTGTAAACTTCGATAGCTAGGGATGAAATCTTGACAGTACCTAGCGAAAGCACCGACTAACTACGTGCCAGCAGTCGCGGTAATACGTAGGGTGCGAGCGTTATCCGGATTTATTGGGCGTAAAGAGTGCGTAGGTGTTTTAATAAGTTTTTGATTAAATCTCCGAGCTTAACTCGGGAACCGTCAAAAAAACTATTAGAATTGAGGATTTTCGAGGCAAACGGAACTTACGGTGTAGGAGTGAAATCCGTTGATATCGTAAGGAACACCAATGGCGAAGGCAGTTTGCTAGGAATTCCCTGACACTGAGGCACGAAAGCGTGGGGAGCGAAAGGGATTAGATACCCCTGTAGTCCACGCCGTAAACTATGCTGGCTAGATATTTTCGGCATCGACCCCGAAAGTATCGAAGCTTACGCGTTAAGCCAGCCGCCTGGGGAGTACGGCCGCAAGGCTCAAACTCAAAGGAATTGACGGGGAGACGCACAAGTGGTGGAGCATGTGGTTTAATTCGACGACAAGCGAGGAACCTTACCAGGACTTGACATCTGGCGAACCCCGCAGAAATGCGGGGGTGCCCGCAAGGGAACGCCAAGACAGGTGCTGCACGGCTGTCGTCAGCTCGTGGCGTGAGCTGTTCCGTTAAGTCGGGAAACGAGCGCAACCCTTGTCCTGTATTATATGTCTTACAGGAGACTGCCGCAGTTAATGTGGAGGAAGGTGAGGATGACGTCAAGTCAGCGTGGCCCTTATGTTCTGGGCGACACACATGCTACAATGGTCGGTACAACGGGATGCAAAACCGCAAGGTGAAGCTAATCCCATCAAAGCCGACCCCAGTTCGGATTGAGGGCTGAAACTCGCCCTCATGAAGCTGGAATCACTAGTAACCGCCAATCAGCCATGTGGCGGTGAATACGTTCTCGTCTCTTGTACACACCGCCCGTCACGTCATGGAAGTCTTGAATACCGGATGTCCGCCTTATCGCGGACCAAGGTAGGCAAGGTGACCGGGACGAAGTCGTAACAAGGTATCCGTACGGGAACGTGCGGATGGAACACCTCCTTTCTAGGGAGAAATCCCCCGCCTCTTTGGCGGGAGATACGGTCGTTCTGCTTTCTTATCATCTCCTAACTGCGAAAGAGCCAAATCCCAAACTAATTTGGGATTTTTTATTTTGACTAAACAATTTTTCTGGTATAATAGAAATAGATTAAATTAAAATCCGTCAAGAGGTGGGAAGAGCTAATAATTTAACAAATTATTAAGTTTTATTATTTATTGAAGTAAACTTATCAAATTTATCAGAACTGAGGAGGGGAATTTGGAAAATAGCCAAACCATTCAAGCAGGTTTTGGCCTTTGGTCGTGGTATATTTTTTCAATTAAAAGCCTATTTAGTAATATCAAGCTAATTGTTCTCAAAACATTAGATTATTTTTCGGTCACGATTTTGTTAAAAACGCTTTTTTATCCTTGGCGGCGAGATGTGATGACGACCCGAAATTTGCCGATCAATATTAGGTTTCGCGTGATGATTTTTAATTTATTATCTCGGCTAATTGGTGCTTGTGTCAGGTTGGTGACAATTTTTATTGGCCTAATAATCACCTTTTTAGTATATATTTTAGGAGCGGCCACAATCGTTGTTTGGATATTAATGCCAATGTTGGTGTTGGCAGGTTTTATAATTGGAATTTCTAAAATTTTAACTGGGTAAAAATGCCAAATTATTTATTTAATCCTGAAAAATCTAAAATTTTTCAAACTGCAAAAATTGAAAAACTATATCATCAATTTTATATCAAAATAATTCAGGTGTTAGTATGGGTTTTAATGTTTTTGGGAATTGTGATTTGGATTTTGAATTTATTAGAACTATATGAATTTAATAATCGTATTTTGGGATTAGCATTGGCAATAATTTCTACGGGGGTTTTTCTAATAATTTTGGATAGCTATTTCAATTTCCTTTTTAAATTTTCAAATTCGAATTTGGCAAAAATTAAGAGTATGGAATCAGTGAATTGGGCAGATTTTATCGATTTAGAAGTGGCACAAATTGTAAATGCGGCCGAAAAAATTGCCTCCAAGGCCAAAAATCATAACTTGACCACTCTTGGAATTTTTTTGGGAAGTTTAAAAAATCGTAAAATTTCATATTTGCTCGCCAGGGCTGGTATTAATTTGAAAAATTTTCAAAATGAATTTCAAGCATCCGTGGCATATTCACAATCGAGTGAAATGGAAAATAAAAGCCATATTTTGTCTTTATGGTTGGAAGCGGCAAATTTTGCCATCAGCCAAAGACATACTCGAATTCAAGTTGGAGATCTTTTTTATGCCCTAACCAAGACTGAAGCATTTTTGCAAAAAATTATGTTTACTTTAGATTTGAAAATTGAAGATATGGCGAATTTGGTCCACTGGCAAAATTTGGTTTTTCAACGTTTTGAAAATCAACGTCGCTTTTTTTCACCTGATTATTTTGAAAAAACCGGTGGTATTGGTCGCGAATGGTCATATGGCTATACGCCAAATTTAAATTTAATTAGTTTTGATATTACCTCCCAAATTCAAAAAACCGGTTCAAATTTACATATGGTTGGTCATCAACTTGAAATTGAAGAAATGGAAAGGATTTTATCCCGTTCGGGTAAAAATAATATTTTATTGGTCGGCGAGCCCGGGGTTGGTAAAAATACGATTGTTTTAGGGTTTGCAAAACGGATTTGTCAGAATCGAGCTTTAAAATCATTAAGGTATAAAAAAATTTTTAAATTAGACATGGGCAGATTGTTAGCGGGTGAGCCAGCGGAAATTGAAGCAAAATTGGTGACAGCATTAAACGAAGCGGTGGCGGCTGGGGATATTATCTTATTTATTGAAAATATCGAAACTTTATTCGGTGGTGGTGAGTCCAAAATTGGGGCAATTGATGCTTCGGAAATATTAGCACCATATTTAGGTTCCACGGCGTTACAATTGATCGGGACATGCAGCTATCGAGATTATCACCAGTTTGTTGAAGCTAAGCCCATAATTGCTGGCGGTTTTGAAAAAATTGAAGTCGCCGAACCTAATGAAATCACCACGATTAAAATTTTAGAAGAAGTCACACCTTTTATTGAAGGGCAGTATCAAATTTTTACTTCATATCAAGCGTTGCGTGAAATTGTAAAATTAGCAAAAAGATATTTGACCGATAAGCCATTTCCGGAAAAAGCAATTGATTTATTGGATGAGGTTGCGGTTTATGTGTCTTCGAAAACCACAGATAAGTTAGTTCAGCCTGTTCATGTGCAAAAAATTGTGGCAGATAAGACTAAAATTCCAACTGAGCAAGTGCAAGCGGCCGAAAAAGAGAAATTATTAAACTTAGAGCAATTTTTGCATCAACGAGTTATTGGTCAAAATGAAGCCGTTAAAGCTATTTCTGAGGCGATGAGAAGGGCTAGAACTGGCTTAAAATCTGAGAAAAAACCAATCGGTTCATTTTTATTTTTGGGTCCGACCGGGGTGGGTAAAACCGAAACTGCCAAAGCCTTAGCGGAGAGCTTTTTTGGGTCAGAAAATTCGATGTCCAGATTAGATATGTCAGAATTCAAAATGCATGAAGCTTTGGACCGTTTAGTCGGAACGCCAAATAGTGGAGAAGGAGTCTTGACGGCTAAAATTAAAGAAAATCCATACTGTTTATTGCTTTTAGACGAAATCGAAAAAGCCCATCCTGATGTTTTAAATTTATTTTTACAAGTTTTAGATGAAGGACAATTAACCGATAGGTTAGGCAGAAAGGTTAATTTTACGAATACAATTATTATTGCGACTTCAAACGCCGGTGCGGAGCTAATTCGAGAAAATATTAAAGTTCGAACTGACCCGTCTGTTTTGAAAGAAAAATTGTTGGAATATTTACAACACGGGGGCATTTTTAGACCAGAATTTTTGAATCGTTTTGATGACGTAATTTCCTTCAAGCCCTTGGAGATTTCGGAAATCCAGCAAGTTTGCCAATTGATTTTAGTTAAATTAGCCAAAAGGCTCAAAGATGAAAAAGAGATTGTGTTAGGGGTCGCTCCGGACGCGGTTGCCAAATTAGCCCAATTAGGCTATGATCCAGAAATGGGGGCGAGGCCAATGCAGCGGGTGATTGCTGATAAAGTTGAAAATTGGCTTGCAGAAAGATTGCTGAGAGGCGAAATTATTAAGGGCCAAAAAGTCATCTTTCGACTCAATGATATTGCTTGATTATCGGGAAAATTTAGAGTATAATAGGTTGGAATTTAATAATTTTACATTTTGATTTTTAACTTTTGATTTTTTTGGGCGATTAGCTCAGTGGTAGAGCGCATCTCTGATAAAGATGAGGTCGATGGTTCGATCCCATCATCGCCCACCATTCGACAAGCTCATGGCTTTCAGCCAGGAGATAGAAGAATGCCCTGAGTTTATCGAAGGGCAATTCATGAAATACTTTACTTATATTTTACTTTGCGAGAACAATAAATATTACGTTGGTCATACTAATAATCTAGAAAATCGCTTCGAATATCATTTAAAGAAATCTGGAGCTAAGTTTACATCACAAAATAAACCTAAAAAATTTGTCTGGTCACAAGAATTTAGTAAAGAAATTGATGCTATCAGACGAGAAAAACAGATTAAAGGATGGTCAAGAGTAAAGAAAGATAAACTAATTTCAGGAATTTAGAAATAATTATGATTGCAACTCCACATATGATTGTCGGGGCAGTCCTCGGCGATCTGATCCAAAATTTACCCTTGGCATTTTTGGCGGGATTTGTCTCGCATTTTGTTTTTGACGCGATTCCTCATTTTGAATCAACCGCATTTTTGCCAACTAGTCAGCGTAAAAATTATCCTTTAAGCCGAAGAGCAGCGATTCTTGAATTTTTTGAAGTGATTTTTGGCGCAACATTAGTGATACTTTTTTATTTAAAAGTTCATCATCTATCGGTGGTAATTGCGGCGGTGGCGGCGGTTTTGCCTGATTGGGATAAATTTCCACTTATTGGCGAGAAACTAAAAAATGTTTGGGGTTTTCGGCAATTTCATAATTTTCATGAGTCTATTCATATTCAACTTAAACCTAAATACTGGATTTTCACCTTCCCAGTTTATATAATTATAATAGGAATAGCAATTTGGGCGTGGTTTTATAAATGATTATTTTAAAGATTTTAATTTTTGTGTTAGCGTCGATTATTGGACTTTGTTTTTTGGTATATGCTGAACCTTTGGTGCGGACTTTTGGAAAGGCTGAGTGGGCAGAAAGACGTTTTGGGACGATGGGTGGTTCGTATTTAGTCTGGAAATTAGCTGGTATATTAATAATTGTTTTAGGATTTTTATTTCTAATGGGCGGTTTGGATTGGTTAATTTTCCCAAAATAAATAAGGGGCTATAGTTTAATGGTAAAACGGCGGTTTTGCATACCGCGGATGGCAGTTCGATTCTGCCTAGCTCCACCAAAGTTTATTTACAGCGGAATTCCCCCCACACCCCCCTTCCGCCTCGCCCGAGCCGAAGCGAAGCCCCGCCGCCCTGCTCGTTCAGAGCAGAGTCCCGCACAAAAGTTTTCTTTTCCTTTTAGAAGAAAAAAATCGCGCGCCAAATAAAAAAATGCGAAGAAAACTTTTTTGCGGAACAGCGAGCGAAGCAAGCGGCGGCGAAGCGGAGCGAATTAGTTGGGATTTTGTTCAAAATGAGTTCTGACTTTTTCCAACAAACACCAAATTGACAGGTTGGGGGTTTCCGTCATGGCTCGGCGCCATGCCGAGACAGACGAGTCCCCTCGCCTTCAGCCATATTTTTTGTAGTACCAGCATTAATTCAAATTCCTGTTTTATCGTCTATATTATTGTTTGCCACAAGATTATTCTTAACCGTTGCTCTGGTCGGAGTTAAAAAAACCGAATTTGTAAACAAGGGATAGAATAATCACAGGAAATAGTAAATAATTATGTAACTTAGAAGGGCAAGAAATGAACTTAATAATTGGTATCGTTTTAGTGGTCATCGGTTTTGCACTAAACCAGTGGATATCACATTCTTTGAGTAAAGATGCATTGTCAAGACCTATGTTTTTGAACTACCCAGCAAGCATACTTATTTCTACTATTGTATATATCACCATATATGTTATTGGATTGTTTTTTCTTTATAAGGTTTCGATATGGGTACCAGTTGTCTTGATAATATTGTTTCTGCTCTTAATAGTATCTAATTTATTTAAAAAGGTTAAATAGAAAACCGTGATTAAAGAATCTGCTCCAAAAAAGAATTGAATATCTTGACTAAAATTAGAGAGAGGAATTCCCAGCCAATGACTGATCCGCCTTTGGCGGAGAATTTGTTCGGATCCACATAAAAATTGAAGAGGAATCATGATGAATTATAAAAAACCAAAAAAATTGAAACAAGGTGATACTGTGGCAATCGTGTCTCCGTCTTGGGGAGGTCCAAGCGTTTTCCCTGATATTTATGAAAATGGTCTTAAGGTTTTGCGCGAATGGAATTTGAAAATTAAAGAATTTCCAACGACCAGAATGGATCCCGATTCTTTAAGGGCAAATCCGCGGGTTCGTGCGAAGGATATTAATGAAGCATTCGCGGACCCGGAAATTAAGGCTATTTTTGCTTCGATTGGCGGCGACGATTCTATACGAATTTTGCCCTTTTTGGATAAAAATATTATAGTTAATAATCCAAAAATCTTGATGGGGTATTCGGATACTTCAACGCTCCATGTATTTTTAAGCTTGCAGAGTCTTGTAAGTTTTTATGGATTAACAATTATGGCTGGTTTTTCGCAGATGGAAAGTCTGCCCGAAAGTTTAAAATCTCATGTTCATGAGATGCTTTTTAAGCCAAAAGACGGTTATGAATATAAAGCTTATGGAGAATATTGCGATGGTTATCCTAATTGGTCGAATGAAAAAAATCTCGGAAAAGTGAATCCAATAAAAAAAGATGATGGTTGGCATTGGCTGCAAGGAAATAAAAAAGTTCAAGGTAAATTATTCGGTGGTTGTTTTGAGATTTTAGAAATGATGAAGGCAACCGATTTTTGGCCATCGCGAGATTTTTGGAAAGAAAAAATATTTTTTCTTGAAACTTCCGAGTCGAAACCGACAATCGACAACATTGATACTGAATTGAGAAATTATGGAATGTTAGGAGTATTTAATGAAATAAACGGGTTAATTTTTGGTCGAGCAAGAGATTATTCGCAAGATGAGAAAAAAGAGCTGGAAGAAAAAATAATTTCTATTGCAAAAGAGTTTAATAAACCAGATTTACCAATTGTGGCTAACTTCGATGTTGGTCATACCGATCCTCAATTAGTGTTGCCGCTTGGGGTAAAGGTTGAAATCGATTGTCAAAATAAAAAAATAGGATTGAAGGAATCATGGTTAGAATAAAATTTGTTGATAAATTAAAGGAATAAATCATGATTAAAAATAATCTTTTTGAAAAAAGCGAAAAATTTAAAGCAGATGCAGATAAGATTTTAAAAGAATCTGATTTGATTAATTTTCTTTCAAAATACGGTAAGGTAAAACCAGTTGGCGCTTATCATTTTGATATTATGATGAGAGGAGATATTGATTTTCATATATTTATGGAAAAAGTTGATAAAGAAAAAGTTATTGATGCCTTGAATAAACTGATTGGGCAAGGATATTTTCAGGCATATATGTTTGACGATTTTGTGAAGTATTCACGACTAATTAAAAACTCTAACGATCAGTTTCCATATGGTTATTATTTAGGGTTAATTGTTATCCCAAAAGGTTATGATAAGAGATGGAAAATTGACATTTGGTTTATTGAGAAAGACAGCCTTTCTGGCAAAAAATATTATCAGCTTTTGAAGAATAATCTCAACGAAGAAAATAAAAAACTGATTTTAGAGCTTAAGGATTACAAAATAAAAAATAAATTAGATTTTCCCAGCACGATTATTTATGACGCGGTTTTGGTTAAGGGTATAAAAAATATAAATGGATTTATAGAATATATTAAAGATCTTTAGGGTAGGTTGGAGATTTAGGGTGGGAAATAAACTTCGAAAATGTTTATATATTTCCCACCTTTTTATTTTTAATAGAATTATTTTCTCTTGACAACTAAAACCCACGTGCTACGATAAATTTAAAGGTCGATACTATCAATTTCATTTTAGAGGTCTAAAATGAATGACGGAATTATTGCGAGTTGGGCCGATGCTTTGAATATTGCTTGGCACACCATTGCTGATCGGATTATTAACTTTATCCCGAACTTACTTGGCGCGATTTTAATTTTGATTATTGGTTGGATTTTGGCAGTTTTATTAGATCGATTAGTCGATCAGTTAATGAGAGTAATTGGCCTTCAAAGCTTAGCGGAAAAAATGAAGCTCGAAGATGGCATCAAGAAAGTCGGCATTAAAAAAGATTTTGCGGGTTTAGTGGGCGCTTTTGTAAAATGGGTGATCATAATTGTCGCCTTTTTAGCCGCTGCAGAAGCTTTACAACTCACTCAAGTGGTTGAATTCTTAAACAGCATCTTAAATTATGTCCCTAATGTCGCCGCCGCCGCTGGAATTTTGTTGATTGGTGTTGTTTTGGCTAATTTCTTGGCTGATGTGGTCGGTTCTGTGACTAAAGGGATTGAAATTGGTTATTCTGAACTTTTAGCTTTATTGGTGCGTGGTGCGATTTTGGTTTTTACGGTTTTAGCCGCTTTAGTCCAACTTAATGTGGCGAGTTATTTAATCCAAACCCTATTCACCGGTTTTGTGGCTTTGTTTGCAATTGCGGGTGGATTAGCCTTTGGTTTGGGTGGCAAAGATGCCGCCGCTGAATTTGTTGATAAAGTCAAAAAAGATATCCAAAAGAGATAATTTTTACTATTTTAGTGCTCTGTTCCGCTTTTTGGCGGAACAGAGGCTAGAATAGGGCTTGATCCCACACAATTTATCTTTCGCCTTTTGGGAACTATTCGTTCACGGCTCAAGATGCGATTTTGAGGGATCAATACCAGCTAATTAATATTTTAAAGAAGAGGTATTGACATCGGTTTTTTTATTTGGTAGACTTAAAACATCACTATGAATTAATTTTTTTATAGGTGATAGGACAAGATTAATGTTAAATATATTGACAATTTGGACGGAGGTTTCAGGCGGCTAATTTAAAGCTGAATTTTAGCTTGATTTTGGACCGCCATGGCGGTCTTTTTTCATCTCTTGATTTAAAAATCTTTAAATTACCAAAAGTAATTTGAAGCAATTGCATCAAGCGTTGTTCATTAACAATTGATATTTTTGGTTTTTACCTGTTAGTCTCCGATGCTCAGTCAGGGGGTCGGGGTTTTGAAGTCTCTTTTTGGCTTCAAAACGGAACAAATTAAATTACAGAATGCATATGGTGGATGCCTTGACATTAAAAGCCGATGAAGGACGTGGTAGGCTGCGATAAGCTCGGGGGAGTTGTCAAACAAACTTTGATCCCGAGACTTCCGAATGGGGAAACCCACTCCGATGTAAATCGGAGGATCCGGCTCTTTTGGAGCTGGATGGTAAGCTGGCGAACTGAAACATCTTAGTAGCCAGAGGAAAAGAGAAAGACATTTTATTCCCCTAGTAGTGGCGAGCGAACGGGGAAGAGCCCAAACTAGCCATTGCTTCGCAATGGAAGCACTAAATCCGAAATCCGAATTTCTAAACAAATTTATGAAATTCAAATCATAAAGACAAGTTTTGAATTTAGAATATTAAAAATTGTTTAGGATTTAGAAATTAGAATTTAGAATTTCCGCTGCGGAGTAGCGGCTGGGGTTGTGAGATATTGGTGTTTTTAATAACAAAGCTTTGAGAATTTTTAGCTAAACGAGTCTGGAAAGGACGGCCATAGAAGGTAATAGCCCTGTAAGCGAAAAAAATTTGAAAAGCTCTGATTTTCTCGAGTACTATCAGACACGTGAAATCTGGTAGGAATCTGCCCTGATCACGGGGCAAGGCTAAATACTTTTAATGTCGATAGCGAACTAGTACCGTGAGGGAAAGGTGAAAAGATCCCCGGTGAGGGGAGTGAAATAGTACCTGAAACCATATGCTGACAAAGAGTAGGAGCCCCGCCTTTGGCGGGGTGACTGCGTGCTTTTTGCATAACGAACCAACGAGTTAGCTGTTGCAAGCAAGCTTAAGTCCACTGGATGGAGGCGAAGCGAAAGCGAGTCTTAATAGGGCGTTTAGTTTGCAGCACTAGACCCGAAACCAGGTGAGCTAACCTTGAGCAGGGTGAACTCCGCAGAAATGCGTAGGGAAGCCCGAACCCGTCGAAGTTACAAATTCGTGGGATGACTTGAGGTTAGAGGTAAAATGCTAATCGAACCTGGCGATAGCTGGTTCTCCCCGAAATATATTTAGGTATAGCCCAAAGTGATCGTCTTTTGGGGTAGAGTACTGGATGAATTTCCCCCGCCTATGGCGGGGGGCTTTAACCAAACTCCGAATACAAAAGATTTCAGCTTTGGAGTCAGGTTGTGGGGGATAAACTCCATTGTCCAAAAGGGCAACAACCCAGACCATAATCTAAGGTCCCTAAGTGATAGTTAAGTGGGAAAGGATGTGATTAACCTGAGACAACTAGGAGGTTGGCTTAGAGGTAGCCATTCCTTTAAAGAGTGTGTAACAACTCACTATTTGATGGTTGATTGCGCCGAAAATACACGGGGCTAAAACTATCCACCGAAGGTATGGATTTCCGTCTTTTGACGGAAGTGGTAGGGGAGCGTTCTACATTTTGCGAAGGTAAAGCGCAAGCTTTGCTGGAAGGTGTAGAAGTGAGAATGTTGGTATGAGTAACGATATCCCGATGAAAACTCGGGACACCGAATTTCTGAGGTTTCCACCGCAACGACAATCGGCGGTGGGTTAGTCGGTCCTAAGCTGAGGCCGAAAGGCGTAGGCGATGGTAAATCCGTTAATATTCGGATACCATAAATATTGCGTTTGTACGATGGGGTGACGCGGTTTGAAGGCTAAGCGGTTACAAATTATCCGTCTAAGCCTGAATTTGGCTCTTTGGCAAATCCGGGAGCGTAATAATTCAGGCAAATGAAATTCCTTTCTGGGAAATTTAGCTGTAGGAATCGCCAAGAAAAACCTCTAAGGAGTGATATTTATGTCCGTACCGTAAACCGACACAGGTAGAATACTATAAGAGTAGTAAGGTGTACGAGAGAACCCACCAAAAGGAACTCGGCAAAACAGCAGCTGTAACTTCGGGATATAGCTTTCCCGCCTCATCGGCGGGATGACGCCTGCCCAGTGCTAGTAGGTCATGGGGATCCCTGACCTCCGCCTTTGGCGGAGTAAGGGGAGAACTCAAGCCCTAGTAAACGGCGGCGATAACTATAATCGTCCTATGGTAGGAAGTGCTGCCATAGTAAAATTTGGCTATATGCTGGAAAATCTGTTGAATTTGAGGCTACTATGGTATAATATGTCCATAGAAGGACAATTATGCCAAGTAAAAAAGCAATCAATGCAGACAACCAGCAGGAAAGACTAAAAATTGAAAATTGGATCGTTGGTTTTACAGATGGAGAAGGTACATTCTCGGTAAGTAAAATAAAAAATTCTACCACAAAATCTGGCTTTCAAATTTTTCCTGAATTTGTAATTACTCAAGGAGAAAAAAGCCACTCAGTCTTAGTGAGTATTAAAAAATATTTCGGTTGCGGAAACATTTATATTAATAAAAGGTACGACAATCACAAAGAAAATTTATACAGATATTGTGTTAGATCAAGAAAAGATTTAACCGAAAAAATAATACCATTTTTTTGCACAAATCCGCTAAGAACTGCAAAAATAAAAGATTTTCAAAAATTTTGTAAAATTGTAAAAGCAATGAATCTAGGCGATCATTTAAAGAATAATTTCAATTTTTAGAATCCTCAGAGACTATACGCCAAACCTCGACGTGACGTCGGGGAAGATATAGTCCCATCTGCATGGCGACATGCAGGTCCAATTTAGGACAATCCATTTTTTTTGGAAAAGAACATAAGCGAAATTCCTTGTCGTGTAAGTTACGACCCGCACGAATGGCGTAACGGTCTGGAGACTGTCTCTTGGTGGGACTCGGTGAAATTGCAATGCCGGTGAAGATGCCGGCTACTTATGGCAAGACGGAAAGACCCCGGGAGCTTTACTATAGCTTGATATTGAGTTGAAATTTTTGATTGTGTAGGCTAAGTGGGAGTCCCGCCTTTGGCGGGACGCAAGGTGAAATACCACTCTTTCATGGTTTCGGTTCTAACTCCTAACGACACGTTAGGAGAACAGTGTCAGGTGGGTAGTTTGACTGGGGCGGTCGCCTCCTAAAGAGTAACGGAGGCGTCCTAAGGTCAGCTAAGCGCAGATGGAAATTGCGCTGATAGTGTAAAGGCATAAGCTGGCTTAACTGCGAGACTTACAAGTCAAGCAGAAACGAAAGTTGGGCTTAGTGATCCGGTCCGCCCGTGTGAGAGGCGGATCGCTCAACGAATAAAAGCTACCCCGGGGATAACAGGCTTATCTCCTCCAAGAGTTCACATCGACGAGGAGGTTTGGCACCTCGATGTCGGCCCATCGCATCCTGGCTCTGAAGTCGGAGCCAAGGGTTTGTCTGTTCGCCAATTAAAGCGGTACGCGAGCTGGGTTCAAACCGTCAAATTTTGGCATCGAGATATACGGCGGCTTTTCGCCGTAAGGCGAATCGAATAAATTGACTCATATCGGTGAAACCCTAACATTTGATAATTAACCTGTCGGATGTTAGGATGATACCGAGGGAAGTCTTAGAAAATTTAAGATTAAAAAGTAAAAATGGAAAATTTAAATTTTGAACTTTGATTTTTGATTTTTTGATGACCCCGTAGAGACTGATCCTTAAGTGGAGAGATTCGATATAACAATATAACAATCGAATAAAACGTCAATCCCCCCGCCGACGGCGGGGGTGATGGTATAGTCCATACATTTGGTAACAAATGAAAAAATTACGTAAGACAGGTTGGTCCTAATCTGCCATAAGCGTTGAAGCTTGAAGGGGTCTGCGCATAGTACGAGAGGACCTGCGTGGACGAACCTCTGGTTTATCAGCTGTCCCATTCGGGGCACTGCTGAGAAGCTATGTTCGGTTCGGATAACCGCTGAAAGCATCTAAGCGGGAAGCCATCCCTAAGATTAGGCTTTTGAGATTGGTCGTAGACTACGACCTTGATAGGTCTTGAGGTGTAAGGTCAGTAATGATTTCAGCTTCAAGATACTAATATCAATTAAATTTAATTTGTGCAGACTTGAGAGTTTTCGAAGTCTCAAGTCTGCGACGACTGACAGGTAAAAACCAAAAATAATCAAGAATCAAATTTCGTCGTTTAAACGCTGGTGTTCATGGCGGATGGGTCACACCTGATCCCATTCCGAACTCAGAAGTTAAGCCATCCTGCGCTGATGATACTGCTTTTGTGGGACAGTAAGTCAACGCCAGCGCTTAGATGATGAACCGAATTTAGATCATAAAAAAACGGCCGTTTGGCCGTTTTTTAGTTGAAATTTTTGCAAACTTATGGTTTAATTTATTAGGATACGCCGATTATCAGAATATGCAAAGGAGGAAGGCTGGATGGTTCAGTTGGGCGAGATCCAACTTCAGAGCCGAATTGTGGTCGCATCTGGTGCATTGGGCTACGGTCGGCGCTGGCCGCATCGTTGGTTGATTGATTTTCGTCAGCTTGGTGCTATCACCTTAAAAACTGTCACTTTAAATCCTGAAGAAGGAAATTACCGATGGTATGCACCTTGGAAAGTTTTGCGCAGGTTCCCAGATGGTTGTGGTTGGATAAATTGTTTCGGACTGACAAATTCTGGCTTATCTGATTTGATTGAACATAAATTGCCAAAAGTTTTAGAGTTACCGGTAATTGTCAGTATTTGGGGGGATACTTATTCTGAGCTCGCGACAATGATAGCCATATTAAATGAAACCGATATTCTAGCAATAGAATTAAACATTTCTTGTCCGAATGTTGCTTATTCAAAATTACAAGATTTGGATAATATTGAAGATGCTTTCCCAAGACTCATTCGTGAATCTCGTCATCCTTTAATTATCAAAGTTGGCGAAGGTCAGGATTACATTAAAATTGCCCAAATTACACAACAGGCTGGATTTTCAGCAATCTCGGCAATAAATACGGTCAGATCTAATAATTCTGGGGGAATTTCCGGGCCAATGATTAAAAATCGAGCCGTCGAAGTAGTATCCCAAATCCATCAGGCAGTACCCAAATTGGCGATTATTGGTGGAGGCGGTATTGAAAATTGGGATGATGCTCAAGATTTTCTAAATGCCGGCGCAACCGCGGTTAGCCTGGCGAGTATGTTTATTTGGTATCCGCCTTATCAATCTTTTCCATTTTGGAAAATTAGACAAATTATTAAAGAGGAAAGAAAATCTTAACTCGGCGCCTAGTTTGGCACAATGCAAAATTAGGCGTTTTTTTATTGCAAATTTTGAAGTTTTATTATATAATTAAACCACTTCAGGAAGGAGTGAGAAGGTTGAGGGCAGACGCTACTGTCCAAGCCGAAACCGATAGTTTAACAGAAGTTACTGATGAGAAATTGGAAAGTTTACTTGGACAAGCACGAGCTTTGCAGGATGGAATAAGTGGCGTGGCATATCTGAGAAATGCAAAACATGATTATGACCGATGTGATTTACTTGGACTTAGAAATCGTGCCATACAAGGAGTTGCAGATGCGGCTGAATATATATTAGACTCGGAGTTTGAAAAAATTTCGAGAATTTATTGCAACCACGATGATCCGGTGGTTTGTCCTTGTTCAGTTTGCGAGATAGTTTATATGATAAATCCGGAAACAGAAAAGAAAATCCAAGCAAAACTCCAACATTTACTACCCTCTTGTGTTAAGCTGGATGGAAATTTCAAAAACACTGATGCAGTCCTATTTGTACGAAATCTTGACGGTACTTCGTCCCCTCAACAGATACCGGTAAAGTCCATTACTCGAATTAAGATTATCCGAAAACAATAACCCAAGTCTTTTTCCGCGTGCGGAGTCTGTCCTAAGTGGACATACCAATTAAAATACTCTGCGCGCTTTTTTTATTCTTGAATTCAGCTTGTGCTATAATAGAAAAGGAGGATTAATGCGACAAATTGCGGATTTACATACACATTCAAAATATTCGAGAGCCACCAGCCCAGATATGAATTTGGAGACAATGGCGGAGTGGGCTGGGAAAAAGGGGATAAATATTTTAGCCACCGGCGACTTTACTCATCCGGCGTGGTTTTCGGAGCTCAAAAATAAATTAGTCGAGAAAAAACCGGGTTTGTATCAATTAAAAGATCAAAAAAGCCCGAATTTATATTTTATTTTAAACACAGAAATTTCCTCAATATATTCAAAAACCGGCAAAGTTCGAAAAATCCATAATATAATCTTTGCGCCAAATTTAGAAACTGTCGCTAAAATTAATGTTAGGCTTTCTAAAATCGGCAATTTATGGTCAGACGGCCGACCGATTTTGGGTTTGGATTCAAAACAATTACTCAAAATTATCTTAGACATTTCACCTGATTGTTTTTTGGTACCAGCTCATATTTGGACGCCCTGGTTTTCATTGTTTGGTTCAATGTCGGGTTTTGATACGATTGAAGAATGTTTTGACGAATTATCTGGCGAGATTTTTGCGGCAGAAACTGGTTTGTCATCAGATCCGGAAATGAACTGGCGTTTATCACAGTTGGATCGAATCAGCCTAATTTCAAATTCTGATTCGCATTCACCGGCAAACTTAATCCGAGAAGCGAATGTTTTTGACATTGATAAAGATAAGTTAAGCTATTTAGAAATTCGTCGGATTTTAAAAGAAAAAGACAAAAAACACTTTTTATACACGATTGAGTTTTTTCCAGAAGAGGGCAAATATCATTTTGATGGCCATCGTAGTTGTAATATTTCCTTTTCACCGACCGAAACCGCCAAGAATAAAGGGATTTGTCCGATTTGTCATCGTAAATTAACGATTGGAGTTTTAAACCGAGTGGAAGAATTAGCAGATGCTGACCGTCCAGAGGGATTTCGACCGAAAAATGCGATTAATTCTAAACATTTAATCCCGTTATCCGAAATTTTAGCGGAAGTGTTAGGGACGCAAAAATATTCGATGCGGGTTAAAAATGAGTATGAAAAATTAGTTCATCATTTTGGGAATGAAATCGAGATTTTGCTGGATGTAAAAATGGAAGATTTAGCCAAAGTGACTTTGCCGCAAATTGCCGCGGATATTAAAAAAATGAGAACCGGCGAAGTGGAAAAAATTGCCGGATTCGACGGCGTTTATGGAAAAATCAAGGTAAAATCTGAATCCGTCGAAGCTGAAAAAGTTGACGAAAAAGTTCAATTTAAAAACGCCTCAAAACAAAATAGCTTATTTTAAAAGGAGTCGAATGCTTGAAGAATATCAGGCAAAAAGAAAATTTGAGATTACTCCTGAGCCTAAGCCCAGCAAGGCCAAAAAAACCAAGAAAGGTTTAATTTACGTGGTTCAAAAACATCAAGCACAAAATCTGCATTATGATTTGCGATTGGAAGAAAATGGTGTTTTAAAATCCTGGGCAGTTCCTAAGGGAATTCCCAAAAAATTTGGCGAAAAGCATTTGGCAATTCAGACCGAAGATCACCCTTTAGAATATGCTGAATTTTCGGGTAAAATTCCCGAAGGTGAATATGGCGCAGGTCTGGTGGAAATTTGGGATAAAGGCGAGTATCGAGTTATTAAGGATTCTGTGGAAAAAGGCCATTTGCAATTTGAGATTAGAGGTGATAAATTTAAAGGGAAGTATAATTTAATCAGATTTAAGCGGGACGATCATAAACTGCTTTGGTTACTTTTTAAAATAAATAAATGAGTAATTTCTCGACATAGCTTCCTCGAGCATACTCGGGACAAGTCGAGACGAAGGAGGAATTAATGTTCCAAATTTATTCACAGGATGTCGGAGGAGCAACTCCGACCGATCCTGCCGCAACACCAGGTTCAGATCCGTCACAAATGCCGGTTGCGCCGACACCAACCCCATCATCAACCATGCCATCTGATCAACCAGCGGTTACGCCCACCCCAGATCAACCAGATGCAATGCCACCAGTTACTTTACCAGCACCATCAACACCCGATTCAACTCCAGGGATGCCAATTCCGGGTGGCGCGACGCCCGGTGGCGATGATTTAGCAATACCAACCCCACCCAAAGATACGCCGCCTGCTGATACTCCAGATTCTAGCATGCCAACCCCACCTCCGGCGGAATAAGGAATTTTCTAATTCGAAGATAAAAGCCCAAACATAATTTGGGCTTTTCGGGTGAAGGGCTTTAAAACCGGAAGGCATTATAATATGGATAAGGTTATTAAAGTTGATGGTTTTGAGATTAAATTAACTCATCTTGATCGTATAATTTGGTCTAAGGAAAAAATTTCAAAAGCTGATTTAATTAATTATTATCAGCAAATTTCTAAGGTAATTTTGCCTTATCTTTATAATCGACCCATCACAATTAAACGATGTCCAGGTGGGGTTGATCGGGAATGTTGGATTCAAAAAGACTTTAAAGGTGAGAAGTTACCTAAATTTGTGAAAACTTATTCGACCATTGCCAAATCAACACAACATCGGGTTGATTATATTTTAGTCAATAATTTAGCAACTTTGTTGTGGTTAGTAAATTTAGACACAGTTGAATTTCATCTTTGGTTGTCGACGATAAAAAAGCCCAATAATCCTGACTGGTTGGTTTTTGATGTCGATTTGACAAATGGCGGGAAAATAAACGATGCGGTTCGGGTAGTTGAGATTCTTAAATCAAGATTATTAAAACTAAGACTAAGAAATTATTTGAAAACAACGGGGATTTCGGGTTTGCATTTGGTGATACCCTTAGCTACCAATAATTCATATTTAATGATTCGCAAATTTATGAAAGACTTAATATATAAAATTGATTTAGAATTTCCCGAATTAATTGCCACAGAAGCTCGGATCAAAAAAAGACAGGGCAAAATTTATTTAGATCCTTCACAAAATTCCAAAGGGCGCACCATTATTTGCCCTTATTCTTTACGCGCTACTCAAACCGCAACAGTTTCGACTCCACTTGATTGGGCAGAATTAGCTAATTTGAAAATTAAAAAATACAATTTGAAAACTCTGCCTGGGCGATTAAAATCAAAAGGCGATATTTTTAAAGCAATTTTATCTCAAAAACAAAAATTGATAATTTGACCTTTTTAATATTAAGGAGGATATGCCTGAATTGCCCGAGGTGCAAACAATTGTTGACGAATTAAATCAGAAGGTCGTCGGCCGGAAAATTGCCAAAATTAAGATATTATCGCCGAAATCTTTTGTGGGTGATAAAAAAGTTTTAATTAATAAGACAATTAAAAAAATTCGCCGTCGGGCGAAGATTTTGATTTTTGAACTGGACAGCGGATTTTTTGCCGTGCATCTGAAGATGACAGGACAGATAATAATTCAAAATTCAAAAATCAAAATGCAAAATGGATTGAAACACATAAGAGTAATAATAAAATTTACGGATGGGACAGAATTAGTTTTTAATGATTTGAGGAAATTTGGGTGGATAAAAGTTATAGATAAAGACGGACTCGATAAAATTGAGACCGCTCACGGCATTGAGCCGTTTTCAAAAGATTTTAGCAAAGAAAAATTTTGGCAAATAATTTCTTCTCGGCGAATTCCGATTAAAACTGCGATTATGGACCAGAGCAAATTGGTTGGCGTGGGCAATATTTATGCAAATGAAGCGCTCTTTTGTGCGGGGATTATGCCTAATCGACCAGCGAATAAATTAAGTCGTCAAGAAGCAAATAAACTTTTTGATTGTATTTTGTTGGTTTTAAAAGAGGCGATTCGCGACAAAGGAACCTCGAGTGAAAATTATGTGCGCACTGATGGCAGTTTAGGCAGACACGATAAAAATCTAATGATTTATGGCAAAAAAGGACAGCCTTGTCCCAAATGTACCGGCAAAATCGAATGGCTGAAAATCGGCGGTCGCGGCTCATTCTATTGTTCAAAGTGCCAACATTGACATTTTAATTTAAAAATACTAAAATAAAAACAAGGCAATGAAAAAAACAATTGTTGATAATGTTTTAACTCTAATTCTAAACAATTCATTTTAGGATTGGGGAAAAAGTTGCCGATTTCTTTAGAAAGCTGGCCCCGATCCGGGGCTAGTTTTTAAATTGGTTCAAATTTTAGGATCCTAGAAAGGAGGAGATAAGTGTGAGGGTAAGCCGAGATCCAGTTTGTGAAATGATAGATCATATGACAGTGGCTGAAATTGATGGTTTACCAGAGGAATCTAAAGAGACAATTCGCAAATGGGGACTAGGAAACGGCGCTGGTAGTGAAACCTTTGTTCTGAAAGAAGTTGGTGAAGTTTTTAATCAACAGGGAGAAACTGCCGCAATTCAAGTTGTAGAAAAACAAAGGGGAATTTTCAAGATAATCGCATACAATTTTCTCAATAAACTGCGTACAGAAAGGGAGGCCAAACATCATAGAAGAGCTGGTTGAAAAAAGCATTAAATGCAAGTGTGGACAAATCAATCTGGTCTCAAAATTAAAGGATAACTATGATTTGTTTTCTGGAACTGGGAAAATTACACTTTATTGTTATGGGTGCGGCGCGGAAATTGCATTTAAGGATTATTATAATCTACAGAGAGGATTATTTAAAATTTTTGCATCAAAGGTTTTTGTAGGTTAAATTTTATCACAAATTAGGGGAAAGTACTCCAAACCACAAAACATTGGAAGCTTTCCCTCTTTTTATTGAGTAATCTTGGCTTTGGGAATATAATAGAATTAAGAGGGAGGTGAATTGATTCAACACAAGGATTCAGGCATAATTATTCGGGGCCGGGATTTTTTTGAAGCGGATAAAATTCTCACGATTTTAACCGGTAAAAGAGGTAAAATTCGCGCCATCGCCAAAGGAATCCGCAAACCAACCGCGAAATTGGCTGGTAACCTTGAATTATTTTCATATTCTAATTTAATCTTAATAGAAGGCAGAAATTTAGAAATCGTCGCCTCGGCTGAGATTATTGAGAGTTTTAAAAATATTAAAAAAGATTTAAAAAAAACCTCGGCCGCTTTTATTATTTGTGAGTTATTGGATAAGCTTTTGAATGAAAAAGAAAGCCAACGTCGAGTATTTTTTCAAACCTTAGCCGCATTTCATAAACTGAATTCATCTGAAGGGCTTGACCTCAAACTAATAATAGATTATTTTATGATTAATATCTTAGCAATTTTGGGATACCGGCCCGAGATTAAAAAATGCCAAAATTGTCCAAAACCCATCACCGCTAAAAATAATTATTTTAGCATCAAACATAGTAGTGTAGTTTGTCCTGGTTGTGCGGCAAAAGAAGATTTTGTAGTTCCTATATCGTTAGAAAATTTAAAAATTATTAAATTATTTCTCGAACACGACATTGATGTTTTGGATCGAATTCGACCCAAAAATCTTTCTCAGCTTAATCTTTTTCTAGAAATGTATATTGAAAATATTTCGGAAAAAAAATTGAAATCATCAAAGTTTTTTAATATGGTTAACCAGAGGCAAGAATGAAAAATTACGTTGAGGTTAATTTAGGCCATATTGCTGAGAACTGCCAGAATTTAAAAAAGGCGGTTGGGGGCACCAAAATCTTAGTAGTTTTAAGCGCCAATGCTTATGGTCATGGTATAGTCGAGGTTGCCAAAACCGCCGCTCGAGTGGGCGCAGATTTTTTGGGAGTAGACTCAGTTGAAGATGGTTTAATGTTGCGCAAGAATAAAGTTACTTTACCAATTTTAGTTTTTGGCCGTCCTGATGAAGATTTATTGGTAGAGGCAGTAACCAAGGATTTATCTTTAACGGTTTTTGACCTTGAAATGGTTAAAAAAATATCCCATACCGGCTTACAAACGAAAAAACCAGCCAAAGTGCATGTTAAAGTTGAAACTGGTTTGTGCCGATATGGAATTTTGGAAAATGAAATTTCAGCATTTTTTGATCATCTCAAACATACTCCTAAAATTGAAATTGAAGGTGTTTATTCAACCTTTGCCGCCGCCGAAAATCGCGATAAGTCTTATACTTTTAAACAATTGGGCACTTTTCAAAAAATTACCGATGTGTTGCGACACGAGGGATACGAAATTCCTTTAACTCATATAGCAAATTCCGCCGCGGCGCTATCAATGTCAAGTACTCATTTTAATATGGTTCGTGTGGGTTTGACGGTTTATGGATTATTTCCGAACCCAGAATTAGGCAGTTTTTTTGAACTAAAACCCGCACTAACCTGGAAAAGCCGAATTGTTTCTTTGAAAAAACTTTCTGGCGGTGAAAAAATTGGTTTTTCAGGAGCATGCACCACGACTTTTCCGATTAAAGTTGCTGTAATCCCAGTCGGATATTCAGATGGGATTGATCGTCGGTTGTCAAATATTGCTAAAGTTTTAGTCAGAGGCAAAAGAGCCTTAATAGTGGGGAAAGTTTCAATGTGCGATTTAATGGTTGATGTTAGCCAGGTTGAAGATGTGGCGCTTGGCGACGAAGTGGTTTTAATCGGCAAGCAGGAATCAGAACAAATCACCGCTGGTGAACTAGCGGGATTATTAGGCACAATTAATTATGAAATCGTTTCTCGGATTTCACCAGCCATTCCAAGGGTGTATGTGAGATAAAAAGTTAAAACTCAAAAGTCAAATGTCAAAATTTTTATATTTTTGACTTTTATAAGCTCGCTTGTTATATTTAAGTTGAAAATTAAGGAGTAAAATGGCGGAAAATAAATTAGAAAAAATTGTCTCGTGGGCGAAAAGAAGAGGTTTTATGTTTCCATCTTCGGAAATTTATGGTGGTGTAAATGGTTTTTATGATCTCGGACCATATGGGGTCGCCTTGAAAAATAATCTTAAAAGACTGTGGTGGAAGAGATTTGTTGAGGAACGGGATGATGTAGTTGGTTTAGAATCATCAATTATTATGAATCGAAAGGTCTGGCAGGCGTCAGGACACGAAAAAGGGTTTATGGATCCTCTGATGGAATGTCAGAATAAAAATTGTCAAGCGAGATTCAGAGAAGATCTTATTTTTGTAGATGAAATTCCCAAGACTAGCAAAGAATGGATTCTATGGGCACAAAATTGGGAAGATCTATATTTTATGTTTCATCCGGAAGGAGATGGATATAAAAAGAATATAAAATTAGCGAGAGAGACTTTGGCAAAAAGTGGTGAGGTAATTTGTCCCAAATGCGTAATTAGCACCAATTATAAAATCAAGCAGTTTAACCCGATGTTTAAGACCAATATTGGTGTGATTGAAGACGAGAACTCAAAAACATATTTGCGGCCGGAAACCGCACAGGGAATGTTTTGCGATTTTAAGCTAATTTTAGAAACTGCACGACAGAAAATTCCTTTTGGAATTGCACAAGTGGGAAAATCATTTCGGAATGAAATCAATACTAAAGATTTTCTTTTTCGAGTGCGTGAATTTGAAATTGCGGAGATTGAATATTTCATAAAACCCGGCGAAGACGAAGCGGCTTTTGACGAGTGGCTAAAAAATTGGAAAGATTTTGTCCTATCGCTTGGCATAAAAGAAGAAAATATTAAAGAATATGAACATCCGAAAGAAGATTTATCGCACTATTCAAAACGGACTGTGGATTTGCAATTTAATTATCCGTTCGGGTGGAAAGAATTAACCGGAGTAGCGAATCGGACTGATTTTGACCTGAAAGCTCATGAAAAAGCTTCTGGTAAAGATTTACATTATTTTGATCAGGAAAGCGGGAAAAAATATTTACCATTTGTGATTGAACCGACTTTAGGGATAGAACGTTTAATGTTAGCGGTAATTTGTGATGCCTTTGAAGAAACTGAAGCGAGGACTGAAACTACCAAAGCTGTGACTGAAAAAGAAACAGTTTTGCATTTTGCCCCCTCAATTGCACCGGTCAAGGTGGCAATTTTGCCATTAGTTAAAAAATTATCCAATAAGGCTAATGAAATTTATAAGGATTTGAAAATGTGTTGGCCAGTTGAATTTGATGAATCAGGCTCGATTGGTCGTCGCTATCGACGCCAAGACGAAATCGGTACGCCATATTGTGTAACCGTAGATTTTGAAACCGAGAAAGATAAAAAAGTGACGATTCGTAATCGTGATACCATGAAACAAGACCGCGTTGCCATTTTAGAATTGAAAAATTATTTATGGGATAAAATTGGAGCATAAATGATAGAAATTAAAATATATAAGAAGAATCAGATTGCAAAACAGATTGACAAGTTTGTTTTGGAATATAACTCAATTGGATACAAAGATCGGATTTTTGTTAGGAAAATGTTGTTGAGTTCGCTTTTTTTAGGGATTGCATATCTTAATAATAAAGCGGTCGGTTTGGGAAGAATTATTGGAGACGGGGTTCGTTATAGTTTTATTGTTGACGTGATGGTAAATGATGATTATCGAGGTAAAGGAGTTGGCAAAAAATTAGTCCAAAAATTAGCGAGGACAAATAACACTACCTTTATTCAGCTCAACAATGATCCAAAAGATCCTGGGCTGAAAGAATTTTATCAAAAAGTTGGTTTTAAAATGTCTAAAGATATTCATGTTTTTGAGTGGCCGAATAATAAGAAAGTTTAAAAATGAATAGTTTAGTGATTTATGATTCAAATTATGGCAGTACTAAAAAAATTGCCCAAACAATTGCGGAAAAATTAGAGGCAGAAATATTTGCTGTTTCGGAAATTACCGATGACCAATCTTTTAAAATCGATTTATTGGTTGTTGGAAGCCCGGTAAATGCTTTTCGGCCATCTAAAAAAATGTTGGATTTTTTGGATACTTTAAAGAGCGGTGATTTGGAGAATATTAAAGCGGCCGCTTTTGATACCCGGGTGAAGCTATTTATCCATGGGGATGCAGCCGGGAAAATATCCAAAAAATTAGCCCAAGCTGGAGCGGAAATGGTGGCTTCGCCGCAAGCCTTTTATGTAAAAGGCAAAGAAGGACCGTTATTTGATGGTGAAATTGAAAAAGCACAAGAATGGGCCGAAGATCTCAAAAATAAGATTTAATTAATAATTTATTAAAAATTCAAAAAAGGCTAAAAAGCCTTTTTTTGTTTGGAGTTATCAACAGATGGGTATCTTGACAGAAAATCGGGGTGGATTATAATGGGGTTAATGATACAAATTGTGGATAAAAGTGGGGCAACGTGGAGAGATTACGATGTTTATCGGCGAATACCAGCATTCAATTGATCACAAGGGCAGAATTGCCATTCCAGTTAAATTTCGACCAAAATTGGCCGAAGGTTGTGTTATTACCAGAGGATTAGACAATTCTCTTTTTATTTATACAAATTCTGAGTGGGAAAAGTTAGCTGATAATTTATCTAAATTACCCATTAGCCAGTCAGACGCAAGAGCCTTTTCAAGATTAATGTTTTCAGGCGCGGCTGATCTGGAAATTGACAAGCAGGGCAGAATCGTCATCCCGTCATTTTTAAGAAGTTTTGCCGGCTTGAAATCTGAAGTTATTATCTGCGGTTTATATAATCGCCTTGAAGTCTGGGATCGAGTCCGTTGGGATGAATACAAGAAGGAATCAGAAAAAGAATCCACAGATATTGCTGAGCATCTCGGTGATCTGGGAGTATGAAGAAGATTAAAAATCAAAAATCAAAAAGCAAAGAGCAAAAACAAAGAGTGAAAATGCTGATTAAAAATATTAAAATAAGCTTTTTGATCTTTTCGATTTAATCTTTTATCTTAATTATAATAGCGGCCAGCTCCATCCTCTTTCGGGGGAGCTTTACCCCATTCTGGGGATATATCACGGATTATTATTTTAGGGGGGGCATCCGTGACCTCCAATAATTTGTTTTGTTCACCTCCTACTTTGAATTAAAACAAAAAGGAGCTGGCTGCTGCTAGATTCGGACTTTTAAATGAGACCAATGACTCTAAACGGCTCCTTAGCCTTTGAAAAATCAAAATTTACTTCTATTAACAAACGCTTAAAAATTGGGCCGGTTTCTCTTAATTTTATTACGATTATTATTATTTCGGTTTTAGCGTTATTTTATTTAGTGCAATCTCAACAATCAAGTGCCAAAGCATATCGAATTAAAGCCATGGATGAAGCTAAAATGGAATTAATTTCACAAAATGAAAGCCTGCAAGTTCAAATTTCCCAGCTAAAATCAATTGATAATATCAAAAATACGGCTGAGGGTTTGGGAATGGTGCCGTCGGTGGAAATCAATTATTTAAAAACCAATAATACAATTAGCAAAAAATAGCTTAGGTCTAGACTTTTCATGAGTATTCTCAACCGTCGTTTAAATATAGTTTTTGCCATCATCATTATAATTGGCCTAGGCTTGGTCCTTGGGCTTTTTAAAAAACAAGTTCTCCAAAATAATTACTACACTGCTTTAGCTAAAAAACAATATACTGTGACCAAAGACTTAGTCGCCAACCGTGGCGAAATTTTTGTTTATGATCAAGGCGAAACTGAACCGCAAAAATTAGCCACCAATTTACATTTTTACGATTTGTTGATGGTGCCGAAAAATATTAAGAATCCCAAAGAAGTGGCGCGTAAATTATCCGGGTTAACGGGAATGACAGAAAAAGAAATTTACGATCAAATCAATAACAATAAACCTTATATTCCGCCGGTGAAGAAAAAAATTGACACCGAAACTGCCAAAAAAATTGAAGATTTGAATATTAATGGGGTGATGTTAGTACCGAATATGTGGCGGTATTATCCCGAAAATAATTTAGCGAGTTTTGTTTTGGGTTTTGTTGATGCAGAAGGCGAGGGCAGATATGGCTTAGAAGGATATTATAACCAAGAATTAAAAGGCACCACAAATCAAATTGATGTTGAAAAAGATTTTTTTAATTCTAATAATTTTTTACTGAGTAATGAAAAAGCCTTTGACGGCTCAGATTTATATTTATCGATAGATCGAACTATTCAGTATATCGCTGAACAAAAAATCAAAGAGGCGGTGGCTAAAAATCAAGCCGGTTCTGGATCGATATTAATTATGGATCCCAAAACTGGTAAAATTTTAGCCATGGCAGGATCTGCAGATTTTAATCCAAATTTATTTTTTGAACAAAAATCCGTGGATATTTTTAATAACCCGAATACAGTTTATCCGTGGGAGCCGGGGAGTATTTTTAAACCAATCATAATGGCGGCGGCGATTGATACTGGTGAAGTTCAGCCTGACACAGAGGGTGTTTTTGGGTCTTCAGTTAAAGTCGGTTCATATACAATCAAAACTTCAACCGGTGAAGCTTATGGCCGGGAAACAATGACTCAAGTATTGGAAAACTCAGACAATGTGGCGATGGTTTGGTTGGGAAATTTACTCGGTAAGGAGATTTTATATAAATATGTTCGAGACTTTGGCTTTGGCCAAAAAACTCAAATTGATCTTGACGGAGAAACTCCCGGAGAAATTCCGGAATTAAAAAATTGGCGACCAATCAATTTAGCGACGGCTTCGTTTGGACAAGGGATTTCGACCACGCCAATTCAAATTGCAACGGCATACAGCGCAATCGCAAATAAGGGCAATTTAATGCAACCTGAGGTGGTAGAAAAAATAGTGGGACCAAATAATGAAACAATTGTTCGTAAACCAAAAATTGTGAGAAGGATAATTTCTGAAGAGACCGCTAAAAAAATAACCGAGATGATGATTTCAGTAGTTGAGCGTGGTCATGGTAAGAAGGCTAGGGTGGCAGGTTATTGGGTGGCTGGAAAAACTGGCACAGCACAAATTCCAGATCCTGACAAGGCCGGATACCTTGAAGATGCAAATATTGGCTCATTTGCAGGTTTTGCGCCAGCTCATGATCCAAAATTCGCCATGATCGTGAAAATAGATCGACCTAAAAATGTCGAATGGGCAGAAAGTTCAGCCGCACCAGTTTTTGGTGAAATGGCAGAATGGCTTTTAAATTATTATCAAGTTCCCAAAGAAAGATAGTAAATTAGCTTGAATTTTGGTTAATTTTAGGATATAATTAGCAAATATCAAATAAAGTAATTTCCATGAAAAAAATTTATCTAAATTTTTTATTTTGGCTCTTAAAATTAGAAAGCCATGCCATAATTCGCAAGTTCAAACCAGAAATTATTGGTATTACGGGCAGTATTGCTAAAAGCAGTACCAAAGAGGCGGTTTTTGCAGTTTTAGAAATAAAATTTGGTCAACAAATTTATCGAAATTTTGGGAATTTGAATAACGAACTGGGTTTACCTTTAGCGATTTTGGGAATTGCTCGGACACCTGAAAAATGGCAATGGTGGCAGGTTTTAGTTTCGGGGATTAACAAATATCTTTTTTCTAAAAAATACCCGAAAGTTTTGGTTTTAGAAATGGCGGCTGATAAACCCGGTGACATTGATTATTTACTTTCAATTGTAAAGCCTCGTGTGGGGATTGTAACTGCTGTCGGTCCGACACATTTGATGAATTTTAAATCAGTGGAAAATGTGGCGCGCGAAAAGGCGAAATTAGTGCAAAATTTACCCAAAAATGGATTTGCAATTCTGAATGAGGATGATTCGCGAGTTATGGCCATGGCTGAAAATCTCAAAGCTAAGGTAATAACCTTTCGATCGGATGGATTTAATTTAGCTAAAAATGCGGCCAAAAAAGTAGCGCAGATTTATCAAATTGATCCTGAGAAATCCGAACAAGTCTTAAAAAACTTAGCACCACTTGTGGGTAGGTTTAATTTGCTGAGAGGGGTGAGAAATAGTAAAATTATAGATGATGCTTATAATTCAAATCCGCTGTCGTGTTCCTTGGCTTTAGATATGTTGGCGCAAACCGAAGCTGGCAGAAAAATCGCAGTTTTAGGTGATATGATGGAATTGGGAAGTTATAAAAAAAAAGGGCATAAGGAAATTGCCCAAAAAGCTCGAAAGATAGCCGATGTTTTAGTGTTGGTCGGGCCGAATTTTGAATTTTACAAAAAAGCTGATTTTTGGTTTGCAGATTCAAAAAAGGCGGTAGCAAGAATTTCCAAGTTAGTTCGTGAAGATGATTTAGTTCTAGTTAAGGGTTCGCACAGCTTAAAAATGGAAGAGGTAGTGGCAGCATTGTCCACAAAGGAGTCAAAATGTCAGAATTTATCAGTTTAGACGTTGCTAATTTAATGAGAATTTTTGGTTATACCGCTTTATCCTTCGTGATTGCGGTGGCTTGGACACCTTTATTGAGTCGTCTCTTATATAAATATCATGCAGCAAAGCATATCAAAAAAGCCGATAGCCCGGTTTATAATAAACTACATCAAGGGAAAGAAAATACCCCAGTGTTGGGTGGATTATTAATTTGGGTGACAACTTTAGTTTTGACTTTAGTTTTTAATTTAAGTCGATCGCAAACTTATTTGCCTCTTTTTGCACTCATTAGTTTTGCGCTTTTGGGCGCTTTTGATGATTATTTGAATATTCGCCAAGTCGGTCCTTTTAAAGGCATGCGCGGTCGTCATAAATTCATCTGGCAGCTGGTAATTGCAATTTTGGGCGCTTGGTGGTTTTATTATAAGCTAGGTTGGAATTTTATTCATATCCCGGGTGTAGGTGATTTCACGATCGGTTTGTGGTATTTACCACTTTTTGTTTTTGTCATTGTGGGTATGAGCAACGCCGTCAATATTACTGATGGCTTAGACGGCTTAGCGGGTGGATTATCGGCAATTGTTTTATTTGTATTAGGGGGAATTGCTTTTATTGAAGGCCATTTTGGTTTAGCTATTTTTTGTGGCACCTTAGTCGGGGCGACTTTGGCTTTTGTGTGGTTTAATATCTTTCCAGCGAGATTTTTTATGGGTGATACCGGTTCATTAGCCTTGGGAGCGACAATTGGTGTGGTGGCGATGTTGACTGATACTATCGTGGTCTTGCCGGTGATTGCCTTTATCTTTGTAATTGAAACCTTATCAGTTATTATTCAAGTAACATATCGAAAAATTACTGGTGGTAAAAAAATCTTTTTATCATCGCCATTTCACCACCATTTAGAAGCAAAGGGTTGGCCAGAACCGAAAGTCGTGATGAGATTTTGGGTCCTAGGTTCGGTAATGGCATTTTTAGGATTTTTTATTGCCTTAATTGGTCGTGGTTGAAGAGCTGAGACTAAGATTAGGAAAGAGGTTTTATGGATTTTAATAATAAAAACGTGACGGTGATGGGTTTGGGAACACATGGCGGTGGTGAAGGCTTGGTAAGATATTTGGCCAATCAAAAGGCAAAAGTGTTGGTAACTGATTTAAAAACTAAACTCGAGCTTAAACCGACATTAGATAAACTTGCTGATTTAAAAAATGTAGAATATCATTTAGGCGAACATCGTTGGTCAGATTTTAAAAATGCAAAAATGATTTTTATAAATCAAGCGATTCCGAAACATTCTTTATGGATAAAAAAGATTATTAAGGCTGAAATCCCAGTTTCGTCAGAAACTAATTTATTTTTTGAAAATTGCCCGGCACAAATTATTGGTGTGACAGGAACTAATGGAAAATCTACGACTTGTCATTTAATTTTTGAAATTTTGAAAAATAAATATCAGCCAATATTTTCCTTAGATTCAAATCGGGAATATGGCTCTAAACAGAATCGAATTTATTTTGGTGGCAATATTGGTGGTTCATTATTGGGGCATCTGGATAAAATTTCTAAAAATGATTTGGTTTTATTAGAGCTTTCGAGCTACCAACTTCAAGATTTAGCCCAAATTAAAAAAAGTCCGCATATCTCAGTTATCTTAAATATCACCCCAGATCATTTAGATATTCACCGCAGTTTTGCAGATTATGTCGCCGCAAAAAGTAATATTTTAAAATTTCAAGGCCATCACGATTTTGCGATTTTAAATTTTGATCAGCCAATAATTAAAAAACTAGCCCAAAAAAATCTCAGCCACAATTTATTTTTTAGTGCAAATGAAAAAAACTCAACTTCAAGTTATTTTGATCAAGGTCAATTAATGATTAAATTTATGAGCAAACAATATCAATTAGGATCTGTTAAGAATTTGAAAATGATTGGCAAACATAATTTAGAGAATATAATGGCGGCAAGTTTGGTGGGAATTTTATATCAAATTAAACCTGAAGAAATATATCAATCACTAATAAAATTTCCAGGCCTTGAACATCGGATAGAATTTGTTGGCGAAAAACTAAATCGCAAATTTTACAATGATTCAAAATCCACCACTCCTGAATCAACAATCGCCGCTCTATATAGTTTTGATGAACCATTGATTTTAATTTGTGGTGGCAAAGATAAAAATTTTGATTTTTCTAAATTAGCCAAAACTATTTTATGCAAAGTAAAGTTTTTAATTTTATTGGGTGAAAGTGCGACGCAAATAAAACGGGAGGTTGAAAAATATTTACGTCAGCCAAATTCAGTTTTAAAAAATATCATTGTTGCTAAAAATTTAAAAGAAGCCTTTGAAAAAGCAAACCAAATTTCGATTGCCAAAGATATAATTTTATTATCACCGGCATGTTCGAGTTTGGATCAATTTCATGATTTTGAGGAGCGAGGTAAATTATTTAAAAAATTGGTCGAGGAGATAAAAAATGATTAATCATGCCCGCAAAAAACCAGATTTTTCTATTGCTCTCATTGTTTTTGGATTAGTGGTTTTAGGTTTGGTAATGATTACCTCAGCCTCAATTGTCAGATCATATCAAATCACCGAAGGAAAATCGAATTATTATTTTTTGGTGAGGCAGCTATTGGCCTTTGGAATCGGGATTATTTTTTGGGTTATTTTTTATAATATTGATTTTAATTTTTGGAAGAAAGTATCACCTTATCTATTTTCGATCAGTTTAATTTTATTGATGTTAGTTTTTTTTCCAACAATTGGTAAAAATATCGGCGGAGCGCATCGTTGGATTAATTTGGGGCCATTATCTTTTCAACCATCTGAAATTATGAAATTAGCCCTAATTTTATATTTTGCCGGTTGGCTTGATAAAAAAACCAGTGACGTGGCAAGTTTTTGGAAGACGTTTTTGCCTTTCGCCGCAATATTGACTTTGACCCTTTTTTTGGTAATGAGAGAACCTGATATGGGGACAGCGGTTATTTTGGCGGCAATTGGATTTGGGATTTATTTTATGGCTGGCGCCAAGCTTTGGCACCTTTCCTTATTTATTCCTATAATTGGTATTGTGGGATGGATATTAATTAAAAGTGAACCATATCGTTGGGCACGGGTGATTGCCTTTATTAACCCTGGCAAAGATGTTTTAGGAGTTTCGTACCATATCAACCAAACCTTAATTGCGATTGGTTCTGGTGGTTGGTGGGGTTTAGGCTTTGGAAATAGCCGACAAAAATATAATTATTTACCCGAGGCTCATACTGACTCTATCTACGCCATAATTTGTGAGGAGTTTGGGTTTTTGCGGGCAGTGTTGGTAATTTTAGCTTTTATCTTTTTTGCAATTCGGGGTTTGGCAATTGTTAAGAGAGCCCCAAATAATTATGGTCGATTATTGGCTTCAGGAATAATTATTTGGTTTGTAGGGCAAGCTTTTATTAATTTGGCGGTGATGCTGGGATTTTTACCTTTTACGGGTGTGCCTTTACCATTTATTAGTTTTGGAGGTACTTCTTTGGTAATTTCTCTGGCGGCAGTGGGAATTTTAATGAATATTTCCAAGCATACCGTCGAGAAAAAACATTAATTTAGGATTTATAAAATGAAGGTTTTAAAGAAAATTGTTTTAACTGGCGGAGGGACCGCAGGTCATATTCGACCAACTTTAAGCGTGGCTGATGAAATTAAAAAAATTGATCCTGAGATTGAATTTATTTATATTGGTTTAAAATCGGGCATGGAAGCTAAGATTGTCTCAGGGACTGATTTTAAATTTTATGGAATTCATGCCGGAAAAATTAAAAGATATTGGTCCGGAAGTAATTTTCTAACACCTTTAGTGGTGATTTTGGGTTTTTTCGAATCTCTTTCGATTTTACTTCGAGAAAAGCCTCAAGCAATTTTTGCTAAAGGCGGATATGTAACCGTGCCGGTAGCAATGGCTGGCTGGTTTTTAAAAATTCCGATTTTAATTCATGAATCAGATAGTGTGATGGGTTTGTCAAATAAATTTCTGTCCAGATTGGCAAAAAAAGTTGCCACCGTCTTTCCAGCTTCGAGTTATTCTAAAAAAATTCAACCAAAAATTATTTGGTCAGGGTTACCAATTAAAAAAGAAATCTTGAATTTACAAAAAAATAAAGCATATCAAATTTTTGGGCTATCCGACCAAATACCGATTACTTTAGTTTTTGGGGGTAGTCAAGGATCTTTTCGAATTAATGAATTAATATTGAAAAATTTGAAAAAATTATTAAGCATTACTCAGATTTTGCATTTTACGGGAGTGGAAGATTTTGAAAGGGTGAATCAGAAAAGAAAACGATTAGCCACAGAATTAAAAGAACGATATCAAATTTTTGATTTTTCCGAAGAAATTTATTATGGTTTAAAAGCAGCCAATTTAGTGATTGCGCGAGCCGGTGCTTCATCTTTATCGGAAATATCTGCATTCGGCAAAGCCTCAATTATTATTCCTTTGCCAACCTCGGCGGCAAACCATCAAGTATCAAATGCCGAAATTTATCGTGAGGCAAAAGCGGCCGTAGTTCTCAAAGAAGAAAATTTAAGCGCCAATTCATTTTTAAAGAAAGTCCAAAGTTTGATTTCTCGACCATTTTTATTAGAACAATTAGGCAAAAATGCAAATTCATTATATAAAGCCAATGCCGCCACGACGATTGCTAAAAACGTGCTCGATCTCATTAAATAAAACCTAAAAATGTGCTATAATTTGAGCAGAAGGAGTTTTTAAAATGCGCTATTTTTTAATTGGGATTGGAGGCATTTCGATGTCTGCCATTGCCAAATATTTAATTTTGAGAGGCGAACAGGTTTCAGGTTCGGATATTCGAGAAAACAATGAAATTAAGAATCTTGAAAAAATGGGTGCAAATATTGTAATTGGTCAAAAACCGGCAAATATTACTAATAATATTGACGAAGTGATTTTTACTTCAGCGATTACTCCAAATTCTGTGGGGCACACAGAGTTACAAAGAGCTAAGAAAATGAAAATCCCTACCTACAAGCGTTCAGTTTTTTTAGGCAAACTAATATCAGACAACTTTGGTATTACTGTTTCCGGAATGCACGGCAAAACCACTACCACCGCAATGCTGGGTTTTGTTTTGAAAAAATTAAACCAAAATCCAACAGTTTTTGTGGGTGGGGAATTTAGACCTTTTTCAAATTCAAATTTAGAATTTAATAAAAAGTCAAAATATTTTATTACTGAAGGTTGTGAATATGACCGAAGTTTTTTGGATTTTCAAAATCTGGCCGCAATTATTTTAAATATTGAACCTGAACATTTAGATTATTTTCAGGGGGGATTGCCGGAAATTTTAAAAACTTTTCGTATATTCCTATCCAAAATACCAAAAACCGGTTTTGCGGTTTTGTGCTGGGATAATGAAAATGTTAGAAAAATGGCCAACTCCGCTAAATGTGAAATTATAAAATATTCAAAAAAAGATTTATCTAAGTACAATTTACATTTACAAATTCCAGGTGAACATAATTTAATGAATGCCTTGGCGGTCATTAAAGTTGTTGAAAAATTAGGTTTATCGGTTTCGGAAGCTGAAAAAATTTTATCTGAATTTCCTGGAGTAGGTCGTAGATTTGAACATTTGGGGAAAATTGGTAAAACTGATTTTATTGATGATTATGCACATCATCCTACAGAAATTGCGGCAACCCTGAAAGTGGTTGAGCAGAAATATTCTGGAAAAAAAGTTTTAGTAATTTTTCAACCCCATCAGTATTCGCGAACCCGTTTATTATTTGATGATTTTGTGAAAATTTTTTCTGGTGTCGAAAATTTAGCGATTATGTCGGTTTATGAGGTGGTCGGTCGTGAAGAAGATAAGAGCGTTGGTGTTCAAGAATTAGCTGGGGCAATTTCTAAGTCATCAGCGAGAAAAATTCAGGTTTTTCGCGATCAAAAAGAGGTATTAAAATATTTAGTGCAAAATTATCAAAAATATGATCTAGTTGTCACCATGGGTGCGGGAATATTAGACTTGGTCGCTAAAAAGTTTATCGCCCAACATCAGATTTAATCAATTTAAATAAATATCATTTTTAGGAAAATTATGGAAATTAAATCATTATTAAAAGAAAAATTAGGTTCAAAATTAAAATTCAAAGAACCAATGCGCAAACATACTACCATCAAAATTGGGGGGCCGGCCGAATATTTTTATCATACCCCGGATTCTAATGAATTAATTGCGGCCGTAAAATTTGCCCACGAAAAAGAAATACCCTATTTGGTGATTGGTGAAGGTAGCAATATTTTGGTTTCTGATGCGGGTTTTGAGGGCTTGATTATTAAAAATGAAACCGCTAAATTGGTTTTTGGCCAGAATTCAGCTTTTGCCGAATCTGGGATTTTACTTTTAAATTTAATTAGACGGTTAGCTGAATCAAACTTGGGTGGTTTAGAATTTTTAAGCGGGATTCCTGGGACTTTAGGCGGAGGAATTTACGGAAACGCTGGTGCATATGGAAAATGTTTAGCTGATGTGGTTGAAAGCGTGACGATTTTAGATTCAGATGGAGAGATTAAACAAATTGACAATAAGGATTTTGGTTTTAAATACCGCCAGTCGATATTAAAATCTCGTGCTAGTTTGAGCTCGAATAATTTCAAAAGACCGGTGATATTATCGGCTCGGATTAAGATAAAATCGCAAAGTCGCGAAGGGGTTTTAAGGGTTGTAGATAATTATTTAAGGATGCGATCAAAAAAAATTCCCTTAGAATCATCAGCCGGTTGTGTATTTAAAAATATCGAAACAGCACATCATCAAGTAGATCCGAGCATGCAAATGGTTGCCATTGAGGGTAAAATTCCCGCCGCACTTTTAATTGATAAAGCCGGAGCAAAAAAAGAGCGTTGTGGAAAATTAATAATTTCACCAAAGCATACTAACTTTATTATTAATCGAGGTGGGGGGAAGGCTCGGGATTTTGTAGCGTTAGTCAAGAACGTACAGCAAAAAATTAAAGAGAAATTTAATCTTGAGCTTGAAGAAGAAATTGAATTTCTAGGCAATATGGAAGTTAAAAAAAGTGGACTATTCTCTAAATTTATCAAAAATAGGATTTAAATGAGACGAGTTTATCACAATCCAAAAGTTTATACGTATAGACCAGCGAAAACCCGAGAACCTGTTGAGGTTTCACCAAAAATTATCTGGTTTTTGTTATTGGGGATTCTGATTGTTGGATTAGTATATTTCTTTTTGTTTTCATCTTATTTTAAAATTAAAAATATTTATATCGAAGGGGCGGATCTTTTTGAGCCACAAATTTCGGAAATTGTTCATCAAAAAATAACGCAGCGGGATAATGTTTTTCTTTTTCCAAATAACGAAACACAACTGGAAATTTCCCAAAAATATCCAATTTTTAAAAAAATCGCAATTTATAAAGGAATTCCTGACGCGCTTAAAATTGTCTTGGAAAGAAGGGAAGCTAAATTGATAGTGAAATTTAATGCTAATGATTATCTCGTTGATAGTGACGGGGTGACTTTTAAAATGGAGAAAAATCCTGAAAATTTACCGCAAATCGAGATCAATCGAGATACTAAACTTGGTGATAAAATTTTTACCCAAGATTTTGTGGGTTTTGTGAAGGATTTATGGACCAAATTTCCAAAAGAAACTGGTTTAAGCATTAAAAAAGTTTTAATTCCCGAAACTGATTTTGTGGTAGAAATTTATCCTGAAGCTAACTGGAAAGCAATTTTTGATAGCACTAAAAGTGTTGACAAGCAACTTTCGAATTTGAAATTATTATTACCAGAGATTCAAGGTCAAAAAATAGAATATATTGATTTAAGACTTGAAGAAAAAATTTATTATAAATAAAATGGCAAAAAATAGTTTAGTTTATGTTTGTGAGAATTGCGGTACCGAATTTTTAAAATGGCAAGGCAAGTGCTCGAATTGTGGTAACTGGAATAGCTTGGTTGAATATAAGCCAGCCACCATTAAAGCCTCGGGTGGTAAAGCGCAAGCGGCAACGCCAATTGAATTTTCGGAAATTAAAATTGATGATGCACATCGATTTGGTTCAGGTTTTGGTGAAATCGATCGAGTTTTGGGTGGTGGAATTGTGGCCGGATCCGTCATTTTAATTGGCGGAGAACCAGGCATTGGCAAATCAACCCTGTTAATGCAGGTGGCGGGTAAGATTGATCAGGTTTTGTATGTTTCGGGCGAAGAATCAGCATCACAGTTAAAATTAAGAGCAAATCGACTTGGCACTAAAAACACCGGACAATTATTAGTTGAAACAGATGTGAATGTAGTGGCGGCGACAATCGAAAAAGTTAAACCCAAATTAGTGATTATTGATTCTATCCAAGCTATGTTTGATGAATCATATCCCTCAACTGCTGGATCTTTGGTGCAAGTTAGGGAAACTGCTTTAAAATTACAACGCTTAGCAAAAAGTATTTTAGTGCCAATAGTTTTGGTTGGTCATGTGACGAAAGAGGGAACCGTGGCTGGACCGAAGACTCTGGAGCATTTGGTAGATGTAGTTTTGTATTTGGAAGGCGAGCGATATCATGAAAATCGAATTTTAAGAACGGTGAAAAATCGTTATGGTGCCACCGATGAAATCGGCATTTTCCAAATAGTAGAAAAGGGTTTGGTGGAAGTTAAAAATCCGTCCCAGTTTTTTTTGAAAGAACGATTGGCAGTACCAGGTTCAGCGGTCACCGCGACTATTGAGGGAACGAGACCGTTGTTGGTGGAAATTCAAGCTTTAACCACGACCACGGTTTTTGGCTATCCGCGGCGGACAGCGAGCGGTTTTGATTTAAATCGTTTACAGTTATTGATTGCGGTTTTAATTAAACGAGCGGGTTTGCAATTGGCTAGCCAAGATGTTTATATTAATGTAATTGGTGGGGTAAAATTAAGAGAACCGGCGTGTGATTTGGCGGTCGCGGTGGCGATTGCGTCTGCATTTAAAAATTACAAAATTAAAGACAATTATTGTTTATTTGGTGAATTGGGATTATCTGGTGAAATTAGACCCGCTTTAGCCTTCGAAAAACGCGCCAAAGAAGCCGGTCGTTTGGGATTCAACAAGGTGGCTGAAAATAAAATTATTAATAAAGTTTTAGCAGAGGTATTGGAGAAGTAAATGGGAATAATTGTTGAATTTAATCCTGATTTGGCCTTGCGTGATTGGTCTGAATTTCAAAAAAAGAGGCGGAAAAAACAAGAATGTATTCCGCAAAAATTACAAACCGGAAAGATTTATGATTTTTTAAAAAAAGGACATCGAAATTATTGGTTAATGGGTGAGTGCCCGTTAGTAAAAATTAAAGGTCAAGGAAATTTATCCAGGCCGATTGCAAGCATTATTATTTTAGAAGCGACTCATTTGCTAATTAAAAATGAGCCATACACAAAAGGAAAATATAAAGTTATTGAAATATTTGATGACGATCAAATCCATTTTGATGGTTTTACAAAAATATAAATCAAATTTTAAGGAACAATAAAATGAGAAAAGTTTATAATAAATTAATTAGGGATAAAATTCCAGAAATTATTGTGGCGGCAGGTGAAGACCCAAAAATTAAAAAATTAAATAAAAAAGAATTTAATATTGAATTATCAAAAAAAGTTTTGGAAGAGGCAAAGGAATTAACAATTGCGAAAACGAAAAAAGATATTTTGAGTGAAGTTGTTGATATTCAAGAGCTTTTGGATTGGATAATCAAAGAGCAAAAATTAAATCGTTCTAAGATTAAAAAATTTCAGAAAGAAAAAAATATAAAACGCGGCAGTTTTAAAAAACAGTTATTTTTAGAATATACAATAGTAAAAAAATAGTTTTTACTTTAAGCGGATTTTAGTTGACATTGGTATTATTTACGATTATAATAATGACAGCGTGGATGATCCTAATCTACAGAACCCGAACATGATCGAGAAGGGGTGATAGGAAATGTTGCCGTTGCCAATCTGGTTCCGAGAAGCTTGTGTGGCGATTAATCTTATAGGTATCTGGTATTTTATTGTGGGTAGGAAATTTCTTATTGGTAAATTGGATCGGAATCAAACTTATTCTAAAATGATGATTTTTCTAAGTTTTGCTTTGATGTTGCTTGGTGTGGGAATGATGTTGGCTGCACTTGTTAACCCACAGACTAATCTCGCGACTGTTATCGATATTGTCGGCATAATCCTTACGGTTTTCGTTTTCGCAAACCTGTATTATGCGCATCATCAAGTTTATATGTATTACCGCTACACCGGGATAAAGGAAGCTGTAAAGATGGAATTGATAAATTCGGGAACTGCTCGGAAATATCAGCAAGATATGTATTCGATATTTTGGTGGTTTAAGGTCGTTTGGCCCATTATTAAAGAAGATCGCAAGAAATATGTTCATCTACAATACAAAGATTTGTAGTATTTCTCCCAGCGCTTCATCTAATTATCCACACCTTTTTTGTTCCCAGTTCGGGACGAGGACAGATTTCTTCGTCCCTTTTTAATTTGTTAAATTTTTTTAATAGGTTTTAATTACTATTGTTCTAATTTGAAAAATATGAGATAATATTATCAGAGTAAAATACCAAATTATTTACTCTTATATTAATTTTAGAAAGGAAAATAATGCAATTTGATCCCGCGAGTTTAGGAATTATTATTGTCGGTGCGTCTTTATTTTATTTTTTAGGTCGTCGAAGTTTAGCGGTCTTATCTGCTCAGAATGTTCAAGAAAATAAAATTATCGTTGATACGTCGTCATTAATCGATGGCCGAATTTTAGAAGTGGCAAAAACTGGTTTTTTAACCGGTAAATTAATCATTTATAGTTTTATCTTATCTGAGCTCCAAAATATTGCCGATTCATCTGATCCCTTGCGTCGCGCTAAGGGACGTCGGGGATTGAGAATTTTAAAGAGTTTACAAAAGCTGCCTTTTTTTGAGGTTAAAATTGTCGAATCTGAGATCGAAGATGTTTCTGGAATTGACGCAAAGTTAGTTGAAAAAGCTAAGGAAATCGAAGGTAAAATATTAACCACTGATTATAATTTAAATGAAGTGGCGAAGATTCAAAGTGTCATAATTTTAAATATTAATGAATTATCTAATGCAATTAAACCAGTGTTATTGCCTGGAGAAGAAACTGAAGTAAAAGTTGTTCAGAAAGGCAAAGAACACGGTCAGGGCGTCGGTTATTTAGAAGATGGCACGATGATTGTGGTTGAAGATGGTGAGAAGTTTTTGGGTCGTAAGGTCCATTGTGAGGTTTCGCGAATTTTTCAAACTGATGCGGGCCGGATGATTTTTGTCAAACCCAAAGAATTGCCAAAGCGAAATTTTGTTAGCAAACAATTTTCAAATATTTTTCGTCGACCTCAGTTTTTTAGCCCTCGTCCTAAAAATAATCCATATCATAAAAATAATTACAACCATAAAAAAAATAATCCAAACAACAACAATAACAATAACAATAATAATAATAATAATCAATATCGTTCTAATTAATTTGTTGAAAATATTAAATTTTAGAGAACTAAGTTAAAGAGCCTGCCCAGAATATTTATTTGAATTTGAATTTTCGTTGTTTGAATAATCAACCGGTCTAAAAACAAAGTAATAAGTTTGACCAGAAATCAGGCCAGTAATAGTAATTTGATGGTTTGAAGTTTTAGTATACCTATTTGCAACAGAAGGTATAAAACCAGCATCAGTACTTTTATAAATATTTGTTCCTGAAAAATCAGCATCTGAAGGATTTGTCCAGGTTAGAGTAATTTGTCCGGCCCCTGGTCCTGGCGTGATCGAAACACCACTAACTTCGCCAGGTGGGGATGAGTCTGGGGCAACAGTAACTTCTATAGAGTGAGTCGCGGAATAATCGCCCCGATCAATAATTTCAGCTTTAATTTTATGACTACCAGCCGATAATGAATTCATATCATAAGTAAAACTAAAGGGAGATGAGGCACGGCTACCAACATAAATATCATCAATATAATATTGAACTTTACTCACTCCATTTGGAGCAGTAACGGAAACCTTAATTGTGGTTCCGCCAGAAACATTTGCCCCAGCTGTTGGAGAGGTAATGACAATTTTTGGTTTATTAGCTTCGGTGTGAATTGGGCAAACTTCAGTGGGGGCAAGTGATCCCAAGCCAGCACTTTTTGCCCAGGCTCTGACCGGACCTTCCCAGTTTGGTTTATCGGGTACTTCGGAATGAATATTAGCAAAAGTAACTTCTTTTTTAAGCGAGGGTGGAGTTAGGTCTGTGGCTAATTTATCACCACAAGACATATCGATCGTGGCAGTGGTGTATAAATCCGCTCGGTCTTTAGGAAGCTGCCAACTGGCAAAAATATCTGTTCTCAAGCCTAATGGTGAAGTTTTACCTGGCAATAAGCCAGTTAAAGCATCAACAGTTGCGTCTTGAATTCCTTGAGGTTTAGCAAAATCTTCGTTTGGTTTACCTGATAATGATTTTTCCATAAAGCTATGCCACAAGGGGGCAGCTGCCATGGCACCGGCGCCATTATTATACATTGGTGAATTATCATTATTTCCAACCCAAACCCCAGTTACTAATGAAGGAGTATAGCCGACTGTCCAAGCGTCTCTATAATTTTGAGCGGTACCAGTTTTGGCTGCGACAGTGCGGTCTGGAAAATATAAGGCTGAGCGAGATCCAAACATCGGGGATCGAGCTTGATTGTCAGACAAGATTGAAGAAATTTCATATGCAATTTGTGAATCTAAGATTTGTTTGGGTTTGGTGTCTTTTTTCTCTTCTAAAACCTTTCCCCGGCTATCAGTAACTTTAAGAATTGGCGAAACATCAAATTTACTGCCTTGATTGGCAAAGACTGAATATGCGCCGGTTAATTCTAATAATTTAATCTCGCCTCCGCCCAAAACCAATGATAAACCATATCGGTCAGGATCATTAAGGGTGGTGATACCCATTTCATGGGCAGTGTTTAGGGAATTATTCATACCAGCTAAATAAAGCATTTTTACCGCCGGGATATTTAAGGAATTGGCAAGCGCGTGGCGAATTGAAACTGGACCGCTCGTTCGGCCATTATAGTTATCCGGCGTATAACCTCCGCCAAAATCAGTCGTTAAATCGAAAAGTGTTGAGGCTGGTGACCATTTGTCTTTAAAAGCGGTGGCATAAACTATCGGTTTAAAAGATGAACCCGGAGATCGCTTGGCAATGGTGACATTGACATTACCTTGATTTTCAAGATTAAAATAATCTATTGATCCTACCATGGCTAAAATTTGTCCATTTTTAGGATCAATTGAAACTATTCCAGCATTTGAGGCGCCAGAATGCGATAAAACTTTTTTTGATTCTTGTTCAATGACCTCTTCGGCAATTTTTTGTTTGTCGGGATCGAGAGTGGTGGTAACTTTTAGGCCCCCTTCTTCGACGATTTGATCACCATATTTTGCCGCTAGAACTTCTTTAACATACATCACAAAGTGAGGAGCAATAATATTTTCTTTACGTCGGGCAAAGACAATTTTTTGTTTTTTAGCTTTAGTCGCATCTTCCTTGGAAATCATTTTTAAATTGACCATGCGGTCTAAAACATAATTTTTCCGTTTTAATAATTCATCACTGTGACCACCATAGGGTGAATAATAAGAGGGTGCTCGAGTCATCGCGGCTAAAATTGCAGATTCAGCCAGGGTTAAATCTTTGGCATTTTTATCAAAATAAGTTTGCGATGCCGCTTCAACGCCATAAGCGTTGCTGCCGTATGGAATTTCATTTAAATACATCGTAACAATTTCGTCTTTGGAAAACATAATTTCTAATTCAATGGCTAAAATTGCTTCTTTTATTTTTCTGATCAATGTCCTTTTCGGGTAAAGGAGGGCATTTTTAACATACTGCTGAGTAATGGTTGAGCCGCCCTGTAAATATTTTGAGCGACGAAAAACGTCATTATATAAAGCTCTGGCGACCCCGCGAAAATCAATGCCATGATGATGATAAAAGTTTGCATCTTCGGCCGCAATCGTGGCATTTTTAACTGAATCTGGAATTTCATTATATTTTAAGGAAATTCGTTTCTGATTACCGTAAATCGCATAAAGCAAATTGCCATTTCGATCAGTAATTTGTGTTGACTCTGCCGAACGATGACTTTTGATTCTGCCTGGTGTAGGTAAGTCCTTGGAAATCCAAGCTAAGCCACCCAATAAAATAACACCAATACTTATCAATATATATAGGAATACCTTTTTTTGCTTTTTAGATTTTAGCGGGAATGGCCAGAGTTTTTTCCCGAATTTTCTAATTGGATTTTTACTCGGGACCCAAAAAGCTTTTCTCATTACTTACTCCTTATTTATTAAAAATTAGGGGTGACAGCCGACTTGCCCAAGTTCCGCCAAATGCGGAACGAGGGTGGGCTTAGCCCATCGGCGCCAGAGGGGGCGGAGCCCCCTATGGAAAAACTATTTACATTATACTAATTATTCCGTATAATAACAAGTAAATAGAAGCTAAATTGAGATTTATCAAATTGAGAGGTAAAAATGTCTAAAGCTAAAAAATTATTAGGTAATGGTATTGTCGAAATTCATGAGGAAGAGTCGTTAGAAAAAAAATTAAATTCTGGCCGGAAGTTGCGAATAAAACACGGAATCGATCCGACTGGTCCTAAAATTCATCTTGGTCGAGCGATCCAATTTTCTAAATTAAAAAAACTTCAAGATGCAGGCCATAAGATCGTCCTAATTATTGGTGATTTTACCGCTCAAATTGGCGATGCTTCAGATAAAATTGCGGCAAGAAAATCTCTCGCTGAGGCGGAAATTAAAAAGAATTTATCAAATTATACCGAACAAATCGGTCGTATCATTAATCTTGACAAAACTGAAATTAGATATAATAGCGAATGGTTGTCAAGAATGACAGCTGGCGAGTTATTGCAATTAGCAACGAGTTTTACGGTTCATCAGCTAATTCACCGGCGTAATTTTAGTGAGCGCTGGAAAAAGGGTGATAAAATTGGTTTACATGAAATTTTATATCCATTATTGCAAGGTTATGACTCGGTCGCAGTTAAGGCGGATGTGGAAATTGGTGGCACAGACCAACTATTTAACCTACTGGCTGGACGGATTATCCAAAAAAAATTTGGCCAGCAACCTCAAGACGTAATTACTTTTGAAATGCTCCCAGGTTTAGACGGACGTAAAATGTCGACTAGTTGGGGGAACGGCGTTTATATATTAGATGAACCTGATGAAATGTATGGCAAAATTATGTCCATGCATGACGATCAAATTATGACCTATGCTAAATTATGCACAGATTTATCTGAGGACGAACTTGGAAAATTTAAAAATCCACGTGACCAAAAAGCATATTTAGCTCTGGAAATTGTAAAATTATATCATGGTGAAAACAAGGCTAAGAAAGCAGGTATAGAGTTTGACCGAATTTTTAAGTCAAAAGATTTGCCTTCTGATATTGATGAAATTAAGATTGATCAAAAAGAAATTGGCGTAATTGATTTATTTGTTAATAATAAATTAGTTTCTTCACGGTCTGAGGCAAAAAGGTTAATTGAACAAGGCGCAGTGAAAAAAATAGTTAATAATCAACAATCAGTAATCAACAATATTGATGAGAAAATTAAAATAGATGATGGGATGGTTTTTAAAATTGGTAAACGAAAATTCGTAAAGATTAAAACGAAATAAAATGAAAAAAAATATCATCGAATTATTAGAAAAATTATATCCTGAGGAAAAATCAATTCGAGTGGAAGTTCCTCAGGAAAAAAATTATGGCGATTATGCCTGCAATTTGGCTTTTGTAATGGCTAAAAAATTAAAGAAAAACCCTACTGAGGTTGCTAAAGATATTGCGACGAAAATTATAGCGGGAAAACCAGAATTTTTAGAAAAAGTTGAAGCTAAAGCTGGTTTTGTAAATTTTCACTTAAAATCAGATCATCTGCAACAACAGATTCTAAAAATCATCGATCTAAAAGATAAATATGGTCAAAATAATAGTGGTCAAAACCAAAAAATTCAAGTGGAGTTTGTTTCGGCAAATCCGACCGGGCCATTAACAATTGGCAATGCTCGAGGCGGGGTAATTGGTGATGTTTTAGCTTCGGTTTTAACTAATTCTGGATATCGAGTTTGTCGTGAGTATTATTTTAATGATGCGGGTGGTCAAATCGATGTTTTGGGTCACTCAGTATTAAAAGACGATCTGGCTGAATACAAAGGAGATTATATCGATAAATTGAATTTAGAGAATCAGGAAAAAGATTATCGCCAAGCTGGCATTAAGGCCGCTCAAAAAATTATTTTACAAATAAAAAAAACATGTACAGATTTAGGGATTAATTTTGATGTTTGGTTTGCTGAAGGTAAGGATCTGCGAGAAAAAGATAAAGTCATTTTTATAATTAATTGGCTTAAAAAGAAAAATTTAAGTTATGAAAAAGATGGGGCAATTTGGTTTAAGTCAAAACAATTTGGAGATGATAAAGATCGAGTTTTAATCAAAAAAGACCAAAACCCGACATATTTTGCGGTAGATTGTGCGTACCATTACAATAAATTTATGGAACGGAAGTTTGAACGGGTAATTGATGTTTGGGGCGCAGATCACCATGGCGATATGAAAAGAGTAGAAGGTTTTGTGAAAGCTCTAGGCTTTGCGGATAAATTTAAAATAATTCTGCATCAGTTTGTGCAAATTGTAAAAGACAAGAAGCCGGTACGAATGTCAAAAAGATCAGGAAATTATATTTTGGTTGATGAAGTTTTAAAAGAAGTTGGTTTAGACGTTTTGCGCTTTTTTATGCTTCAATATTCCGCCAATGCACATTTGAATTTTGATTTAAAATTAGCCAAAGAAAGATCGAAAAAAAATCCAGTTTTTTATATCCAATATGCCCACGCTCGAATAAATAGTATAATCGCTAAATCAAAAATAGAAAATTTAGAATTTAAATCCACGAATTTAAATTTAAAATTATTAAAAAATAAAGAGGAAATTAATTTAATCAAAAAATTGATTCAGTATCCAGATATTGTTTTGCAAACCAGTCAAGATTTTCAAGTGCAAAGATTACCCATCTGTGCCATTGAATTAGCAGATACTTTCCATAATTTTTATGAGAAATGCCAGGTAATTTCTAATAATAACGAAGAAACTAAAGCCCGTTTAGCTTTAGTAACGGCTTGTCAGATAGTATTAAAGAATTGTTTAGAACTAATGGGTATTTCGGCGCCGAGAAAAATGTAAAAAAATAGAGTTTTGGCATCTAATTTTGAAAACTTAGCTTACCTAAAGCATAAACTGATAAATATAATTATCAGCTAAAAGGTAAGCTTTTTTTGTAATTGGATTAATCGTTAAGTCTTTGACATCGCCAATATCTGAAGGGAGAACATATTGTCCAAGATAATTTCCGTCTTTGCTATATTCAATGATTCTTTTAACTTTATTGTCTAAAATATAAAGTGAATTTAAATTACTATTAGTGATAATAGTGACTGGTTGTTCAATTTGTGAGTTCGGATAAGAGGGGAGGCCGGATAACTTAAAATCAGAAATAATTTTTCCGGCGGTAAATTTTAAACAAATCCCTTTATTATCAATGACATAAATATCACCATCAATGGCGAGGGAAACTGAGTTTTTAATATCAATATTTTTACTAATAATTACTTCTTTGCCTCCAGACCAGCCAGAAGCAGTATGAGTATGCTTGTAAATTTGGTTAGAAGTTGGAGAAAGTAAATAAAGATTATTAAAGTAATTTGCAAGATGGACAGCTTGCTCCCAACTGCCAGAAATTAAATTTTGTTTTTCCAATTGATTGTTATTTAAATTTAAAGAGTAAAGATTTTGGGAGTTAGTGAGCCATAAAATTTCTTCGGTGAAAGTTGAAGCAATTTTAGCCTGGCCATCATCGGCGGGAACCTGAAAAACATCTTGGGTGCTATAATCAACCTCGGAAATTTTATAAATTTTGTTATTTTGTTTATTGGCGGCAAATAAATTTTTATCCAACAAAGTAATTTCCGAAACTTGCGGATTAGAATCTTGGGCGGCAAAATTAAAAACTGGTTCAGTTTTTGATAGCCGCTTAATATTATCAATTTGATCTAAAGCAGTCTGAATTTCATTATATAAAGATTTGGCTTTTTCTTTAGTTTTGGGATCTTGGAGGGCTGGTTCGAGCAGAGTGAGAGCTTCTTGGAATAATGTTCTCGCGGCATCTTGATTATTGGTTGATAATTGTTCATTTCCGGCAGTTTTTTTAGCTTCGGCTTCGAGCATAATTTTCGTTAAGTTTGGTTTTGGTTTTGATAAATTTACTCTAATAGCATTAACGCCCCATATTAATAAAATTACCAGTAAAATAATGATCGCGATTTTACGTTGTTTGGTGACAAGGTAAATAAATTGTCGGCCAAGAAATTTAAAAGTTTTACCAAGTGAGGAGATAAAATTTTTCAAAAAGGAGCCTTGTTTTGGTTTTTCAATAAAATTATCCCATTCTTTGGGTTGTCCACCCTTAATTCGATTAAGCGCTTTTTCGCGTCGGGTTTTGCGAATATTTGTAAATGATTTTTTGCCGGTTCGTCCGATACTAATAACTGCTTTACCGATAGAAATAGTAACACGTCGGAAAACCGGACCAAGCTTTGTAATGGCTGATTTCCAGTTGCTGCTCAATTTATTTTTAGTGCCAGCCAAGACAGGTTTGGTTTTTTTGATGGCTTTTTCTAACCAAAAATCCTCTTTTTGATCAAGATAGATAGTTTGGGATAATTCCGGAGGGGGTTGAAAGGTGCTTTTATCAAAAGGCACCATTTCAATGGCGAGGGAGTTTACGTTAATAACCTTTTTGTTTTTAAGATATTGTCCAATTTCATGAATCGCCGAAATTGGGTCAAAATTTTGAATAAATGATTTAAGCTGGGTTTCAGACATGTGTCGGAAGATTTCAAAATTAGTAAAAAAGAGTTTGTCTTCCTGCCTGAGATCGCCGGTAATAATATTTTCAAAGGTTTGATTGGCAGAATGATTATTTTCGGCACTTGAAATGATGCTTTGCCAAGATTGATTACGCAATAAAAAAGCTCGAGGAGTACCAGTCCAGGCAATGTGAACGTGTCGGTTATTCACTGCGGCGACAACGGCGTTTATATTATTAGTCCAACTGGTTTCACCTTTCTGGGCGGCCGCAGAGAGGGCTAAATTTGTTTTTTTGAGCGCTTCCTCAAAGCGAATTTCTGAAGTTTTGGCTGTTCCTGATTGGAAATAGTTTGAGACTACTGAATTTTGAATTAATTTACCAATTTCGGTGGCTGGATGCCAAGGGGTAGTAATTTCGATTAAGAAGTACAAAGTCCCTAATTCTTTTTTATCTTCGTCTGGTTCAAAAACTTTGACAGTTAGGAACCTGTCGGCGAGTTTGGTTGAGGTCGCAATTTTACCAAATCTTAATTGTGGATTATTATTCATATAAAAAATTTACCCCCAGCTCTCTAAATTTAATTATAACAGCAGGATTTGAAATGGCAAATAAATGGCATAAAATAGAATTAAAATCGTGGATTTGTTATAATTAAATTGCCCTGTTGTATCTGTCAAATTGGCCTACAATTTTTACATTGGGAGTTTGTAGATTTTTAGGCCTTGGTCTAAAAATAAGAACACCCACTTGGTTTTTCAGTCCAATTTTGATTATGGTGCAATAGGGTTTTACGGGGTGTCGTATAACGGCTATTATGCAGGGCTGGGGGTCCTGTGACCCGGGTTCGACTCCCGGCACCCCGACCAATCTAAACATTGCGAATTTTCAAGGGAAAGAACTTGCTCGCCGAGTTTCGGCGGGCGGAAACGCGGAGCGGAGCTAATCGAGCATTTTTCGTTCAAAATAGGCTCGAGCTTCGTTCAGTAATTGCGACCAGATTAAATATAAAATGAGGAGGAAATTATGAAAGGATTTTATGGAAACATCGAAAAGAATACCTTGGGAAATAATAATTTTCGTAAAGTGCTTTATACCGGCAAGCATAGCCAATTAGTTTTAATGAGCCTAAAACCGGCTGAAGAAATTGGTATGGAGGTTCATCCTAATAATGACCAATTTTTCCGTTTTGAAAAAGGACAAGGCAAATGCATTATAGATGGAAATAAATATGAGCTATCTGAGGGGGTGGCGATTGTGGTGCCAGCAGGGGCTGAACATAATGTGATTAATACATCCGCGGGCGATTCCTTGCAGCTTTACACAATTTACTCACCGGCACATCATCAGGATGGGATCGTAAGGGCGACTAAAGAGGAGGCTGTCAATGGGCCGGAGTTTGACGGTAAAACGACTGAATAAAAAGTATAATTTTGAAAAATCGCGCTAAGAACGGCTGGCGCGATTTTATTTTAAAATATAAATTTATTTAAATTGGGGAGGCAGGAAATACTCGCACTAAATATAAGAGCCAATTAACGATATAGGTGAGGATGAGGATAAAAAAGTTAAAATTTAAAAAGATTGAAAGAAATAAAACTAAAAACAATAAAGGCATGCCGATTTGTTCAAGTTTTGCCATTGTTTTTTCATTTACAAAAAGATATAAAATTTTCGAACCATCTAAAGGCGGAATTGGTAAAATATTAAAAGCGGCTAAAATTAAATTTAAATTAACAATATAATCAAATAAAATATAAAACCAGGTATTTTCAAGACCAAAATTGAAATAAATATTAAGTCGGTATGGAATTGAAAAAATAAAAGCGACCATTATATTAGCAATGGCACCCGAATAAGAAGTGAGAATAATGCCTTTCTTTTCGTGGGCAAAATTTTTAGGATTAAAAATCACCGGTTTCCCCCAACCAAAACCGGCTAAAAACAAAAATACCGTTCCCAAAGGATCGAGATGGGCTAAAGGGTTTAAACTCACGCGCCCCATTTTTTTAGGAGTTGGATCACCAAGTTTATAAGCGGTCCAAGCATGACAAAATTCGTGGATTGTAATCCCGATAATTAAAGCGACAATAAAGTAAATAAACTTGACAGGAGACGAAATTAGTTCTAAAATAAACATGTTGTATCCTAATTATTAACTTTGCATTTCAATTTATTTTTAAGGATTCTGATGGCTAAATGTCAGGTTTGCGATAAAGGTTTAAGAAAAGGCAATAATGTTTCCCATTCCCATCGTAAGACACGCCGAAATTTTAGCCCAAACATTTTTCGCAAAACCATAAAAGTTGACGGGAAAACTGTCAAAATTACAATTTGTTCGAGATGCTATAAAAAACAAATTCTCTAAAGAGATTCTTTTTTAATTTTATCAAAACATTCCTGGCAATAAACCGGGATGTTTTTTTTGATATCCAAAAGAACTTTAGCAGTTTTGCCGCATTGATCGCATTTAATTTCGACCATTTCTTTGTTAATTTCTTCTCTTTTTTTCTTTCGACATTCAGGGCAACGGGCTGGTTCATGAACAAAACCTTTGCGGGCAAAAAAATCTTGTTCAGAAACAGAAAATACAAAAGTATTTTCGCATTCTTTGCAGGTTAATTTTTTATCTTCAAAAGGCATAGTAGTAAAATCCTTTTTAATTTAGATGACCAAATTCATCTTAATTATAACAAATAATTAGTTTAATTGCCAAGTTATTGAGATTTTTTGAGATTTTAAATTTTTCATTTATATGATAATATAGGAATGAGGCATGATGAATAAAGATTCGAAGATGAGTAAAAATATAATGCCGGCTTCAGATTGGTTGAAAAATCTGAAAACTAATTTTTCTCATGCCTATCTAATTTTGGGTCCGGCAAAAATCGGGAAAATGATTTTTGCTGAAAAAATTGCCCATTTTTTATTATCCGAAAATCTTGGGTTAAATTCTCCTGATTTATCAATTATTGAACCTATAGGTGATAAAAATCCGACAATTTCAATTGAGGAAGTTCAAAAACTTCGTCAGGCTTCACAATTAACTTCAGCTCAAGGTGGTAACAAGGTAATTATTATTCAAAATGCTCATTTAATGACTTTACCGGCGCAAAACGCGATTTTAAAAACTTTAGAAGAACCGCCGGCCAAAACATTTTTAATATTAACTGCCATTTCGAAAAAATCAATTTTGCCAACAATAGTTTCGCGTTGTCAGAGGATTAGGCTTAATCTATTTTCAGAAACTGACATTAGAAATTTAATTGGAAATCGAGTCCCAAAACCGCAAGCTGATTTAATTGTCCATTTTTCACAAGGCGCACCTGGAGTGGTAATGTCTTTTTTGGACAATACTAGCCAAATTGATCAATTTCAAGAAATTTTTCTTCAAATCGGGAAAGCAATTTTAACCTCAGATGTTTTTGTAAAATTTCAAATTGCGGATGAATTTTCAAAAATTAAGCCACAAGATAAAGCATTAAATATTTTTGAGATTTTTTATCGAGAATTATTATTGGCAAAAATTAATCCTGACTATCAAATATTGAAATTTTTAGAGTCTGGTAAAATTGAAAGAATTCTAACAAAATATGAAACCGTAAAAATCATAAAAATTTTACAACAGATTTTGGAAACTAAAATTGCTTTAACTCAAAATATTAATCCTCGTTTGGCTTTTGAAAACTTAGTTTTAGCATTATAAGAATTATTATGAAAAATATAAAAGTAAAATTATATAATCAATCTCAGATAATCAGTTGTACCGTACCCGAGGAAATTGATTTTCAGCTTGGAGATAAAATAATAGTTTTAGTGTCGGACCGATTGGAGTTTGGCGAGATTTTATGTCAAAAATCTTGCCATCAGGAAAATTTAGAAAATAAAATTGTGAGAAAAGCAACCCCGGAAGATTTAACCAAACTCGAAAAAATTGAAAAAGATAAAAATGAAGCCAACCAGATTTTTGAGCAAAAAGCCAAAGACAATAATTTGGAAATGAAATTGATTAAATCAGAGATTAGTTTTGACGAAAAGTATATTACTTTTTATTTTTCTGCCGAAACCAGATTAGATTTTCGGAGCTTGCTAAAGGATTTAGTACGCGTTTTCCATAAAATGATTCGTTTGCAACAAGTCGGTCCACGCGATGAAGCTAAATTAATGTCTGGTTTTGGTCCATGTGGTCGAGAATTATGTTGTCAAAAATTTTTAAACCGTTTAGAATCTGTGCCGTCTAATTTAGCCAAACTGCAGAGCTTATCACAGATTTCAAGTTCAAAAATTTCAGGAGCTTGTGGAAAGTTAATGTGTTGTTTATCCTATGAAGTTGGCACTTACCAAGAATTAATTAAGGAATTGCCCAAGGTTGGGGATAAAATTGAGACTAATCAAGGCGAAGGTCGGGTAGTTGAGTTGGATGTTATTAATCAAAAGGTCAAAGTTGAATTAGCTTCTGGAAAATTAATTAGACTTCCCATTAAAAAATAGGCGGGTAGATGATTGAGTTGATTTTAATAATTAGCTTGGCAATTATTTTTGTCATTCTATTGAGAAAATTGCCTGAAGTAAACATCGATGAGATGTCTGACTCGTCATTCCCGGTAGCAGTTAAAAAAAACCAAGCCATAATGTCTCATGGTCACATTAAACAGCCAGCGCCACAAGATGAAAATGAAAAATTATGGCAAGTGGCAAATTTGGAACTTGAAAATAAAAATTTTTCAAAAGCGGAGAAGCTTTTTATAAAATTTGCCACCTTACAACCCGATAATCCGGAAATTTATGGCAAATTAGGATTGATTTATTTAGAACAAAAAAATTATCTTGATGCGAGGGAGTCTTATGTTGAAGCGATTAAATTTGAGCCAAAAAATGCACTTTGGTTACATAATTTGGGTTTAGCACTCTTTAATTTAAAACGATTTTCGGAAAGCATTGATTATTATAAAAAATCAGTTGCAATTGAGCCTAATAAAGCCTCGCGATTTTTTAATTTAGGTTTAGCATATGAAGCCTGTGGTGATCATAAAAATGCCCTCCAAGCATATGAGCGAGCCGCGAAACTTGAGCCTGATAATGTTGAATTTCAAGGTTTAATTGAGCGCATCAGATTAGAAATTAATAAAACCCATTAAATTTTACTAATTGACTTTGGTGGAATTTCAAGTTATAATAAATTTAAAGTTCATAACTTGGCGATTTTATGATTTGGATTATAAATTAGCTTTATAAACGTACCGATGTAGCTCAGCCCCAAAGGGGCCCCTTCGGGGCGGCAGAGCAACTTCAACCAAAGGCTGATCGGCCAATGGCCGAGTTTTGCCTGCCCGCCATGGTCCGAGCCGAAGTAACTCAGTGGTAGAGTAGCTGTTTTGTAAACAGCAAGTCGTGGGTTCAAATCCCACCTTCGGCTGAGGCGATGGTTTTGGGCAGAAGAGATTTTACCTTTGCTTGAGCCGTTATAGCTCAGCTGGTAGAGCAACTCCATGGTAAGGAGTAGGTCGTCGGTTCAAATCCGACTAACGGCTGAGGTAAGGGCGAGTTGGGCGGGTGGCAGAGTGGTCAAATGCACCAGACTGTAAATCTGGCGCCTCACGGCTCCGTAGGTTCGAATCCTACCCCGCCCAAATATCAATTTATATAAAAGATAGGTAAGATTATGGCTAAAAAATCAAAAACAATTAAAATTCAATTGATGTGTACGGAATGTAAAGAAAGAAATTATACGCTTAAAAAAAATATTCAAGAACATAAAGAAAAATTTGAATTTCAAAAACATTGCCCAAGATGCCGAAAACATACTCTGCATAAAGAAGTAAGGATTCCAAACCCTAAAAAATAGAGATGATTTGGGATTGTGGAAAATAATTATAAATTCATAATTGAGATGAAGATAGGGGTGTAGCTCAGTTGGCAGAGCGTCGCTCTCCAAAAGCGAAGGCCGCGGGTTCAATTCCTGCCACCCCTGCCATTTTATCAAGCTGATTTTATAGTGATGAGATAATAATATTATTTTGACAAAAAGCATAAATTTTATTATATTTAAAATGGTTAGAATTTAGGATTTTATTGTGCAACTTAGGAGGGGCGTGTCTCCATATTTTAGTAATTTTTTACAGCCGGTTTTTAATAAAATCAAGATTGGTTTTGATTTTATCTCCAGAAGCAGGCTGTTTTTTATTTTGATTTTTATGGCGGCAGCGGCTTTGGCGGTATTTTTATCTCCAAAACCACAGGTTCCAGGAATAAAAATTTCACCTTATACTATTGTTGGTGATACGGTGACGTTTACGGCTGGAGATTCTTGGATTGCAGATTACAATGATCCTCAGATTGAAGGTAAAAATATTATTGTCCAAAATGGAGCAAGGGTTTTTATGAATGGTGAACATGCCTTTAATTCAATGACAATAGAAAATGGTGGGCAATTAGGTACGGTCGGTATTGGTGATAATTTTTTGATTAAATGGACCGGGTATGTTCAGATTCCGAGCAATGATATGTGGATCAGATTAACTGGCGACGATGCGGTTAAATTGCGATTAAGACCTCTTAATGGAAGCTGGCAAGAGGTATCCAATTGGGTAGCATCGTGTGGAGCACAATGTCCTCGAAATGCTGATATTGGTCCTTTAAGCTCAGGATTATATGAAATTGAAGCTTGGTATCGAGATGATGTTGGAATTGCAAGAGTGAGTTTGCAAATGACCACGGGAATTTTATTTTCTTTAGAGCCAATTGCGACAAATTATCTTTTTACCGGTTTAGATGCAACTCATACCACGGCTTGCACGACAAATCCGGTGGATTTTAGAAATGGTCTTTGTGGTGAGTATTACCCTTGGGCGGAATATACTGCTGATCCGGCAGATGTTGATCCTAACCATAACATTCAAAACTTTGTCAGTCCAATGGTTGATTTTTATTGGGAGTTAAATGATCCATTTAAACGAACTTCAGATTTTGCCTGGCTAAAATTAACGATTAATAATGATTTAGATGTCAAATCTGGCGGTCAAATTCGAATCGCGGGCGGCAGAAATGAGGGACCATATATTGCCGAACTTTATGACACTACCGGTAATATAGATCCGAGATTACCGATAACTGTTTATGATGATATGAATCAAATTCAAATTGGTAAGTTAGAGGTGAATGCCAATAATATCTATATTGGTCAATCTGATCCTTCAGGTTTAGATCCCAATGCTATTGTTAGCATCAATGGTTTGGATGCGCCAAAATTTAAAGGATTAGTCGGTGATTTAAGAGATGGAGGAAATGCAGGGATAGTTAATTTTAATGTAGTTTACAATTTTTGGATAAATGATAGTGGTTTAATTGAAGCGATTGGTGGAGATGGTAGTCCTCAGGCGGGACCTTCAAGTGGTGGTTCTGGTGGTGGAGGGTCTGGCGGAATTGTCAGAATTTATCCTCCTCAACTCTTTCGGGGATATGGAAATATTAATATTTCTGGAGGCACGGGCGGAGAAGGCACCGGTGTGGCATCAGTTGGTCGGCCGGGTAGATCACTATATGCAATTACCGAAAATGCCTTTTATTCGATTGGTGATACTCCTATTCCAATTCCGCAATGTTGGCGTCAAGGGACTGATTGCGTAGCGGGTGGTGTAAGTCGATATAATACCTGCGAAACCAGTGGGTCGCGAGTTTGGCTTGGTAATTGCGGTAACGTTGCGCAAGCTACTTCAAGTAGTCAACATGGCGGTTATCGGGGGGGAAATTTTGTGCCACCCCCATATAATGGAAATTTATCAGGAGCCGGTGGCGGCGGAAATGGCGGTGGAGGCACTGAGGGCGGCGGTGGTGGGGGTGGAGCGGCCGGTGCGGCGTTAATTGGTGCAAACAAGCTTGATCCTGTTTCATACACCTCAGTAAGTAATTTGGTTAGTTTATCTTCGGGTGGTCGCGGAGGTCAAGGTTCAGGATCGGGCAGTGGCGCTGGAGGACTTGGGGGGACACCATTTATTAATATAGATAATAACATACATGAAATTTATCAAGCTGCGAATCTTAGTTTAAATAATCCGGGAAACTGTGGGGTGGATGGTAGTTTAGGCGGTGGCGCTGGCGGTGGCGGTGGAGGCGGTCCATTTTTTAATATTTCCTTCCAACCAATTCTAATACCTCCTCCCTCCGCGATTGAGGTTGAAGGGGATGTCCATGCCAAGGGAAATATCTCAATTTCCGGAAACGCGACCGGAGTTGTGACTGCAACCGGGCTGTCAATTAATACTAATTTTAATGCCAATGAATTAAAAGTGAAACTTACCTCTTACACAATAGATTCTGCTTCATTTGCAAATTGGGAAAATGTGGTGACAAGCACCACGACCAAACTTTTTGAAACTATTAAAAATCGCTTGCTTACTGAAAGGGCACAAACTTTTACCTCTGAAAAATATTTAAATTTAAATCCGGAAGAGACTCCGGAAGGTGGGGTTTGGCGGGCGGCAACATTACCCGAACTAACTCCTTTGGGAGATACATCTTATAACGGACGTGGCACCTTAATTGTGGAAAATCAAAATGTTAATATCAATAGTAATCTAACCAGTTCAAGTCCTTCAATGATGGGCTTAATCGTTTTAAACGGAAACGTTACTATTGGTTCTGATGTGACAAATTTACGGCTGGCAATTTTTGCGCCCAATGGGACGATTACTATTGCCAGTAATCCTTTAAATAGTAAATTTACGTTTTCGGGTATCTTAATTGCGCAATCAATTTATATTCAGCGTTCAAATTCAGATATTAATTACAATCAATCGATTAATGGAGTGAGGAATAGCTTAGTGCCCGATAGATATTATTCTGCTTTGCCAGGATTTTCGCAAATTCTGCCGCCAAGTTGGCAAGAAACGGTGTTATAACCAATTTTTATTTATATTAGTTGGAAAAGGATGTTTTTTAAAAAATTATCAAAAATAATTTCTAAATTTGCGTTTTTGGGCCGATATTATTTTATGGGTTTAGTTTTGGTAGTTATAGTTTTGATTTGGCTGATGGCTCCAAAAAATAATCCACCCGCTTCTCAGGTTGAAGGTACTGTGAGTATAATTGGTGATACGGCCACATTTTCAGGAGAAAATTTTATTGGCAGCAATACAGATTTTGACACAAATGGCTCAAAAGGGATTCGTAATATTGTGGTTGAGCCCGGAGCTAAAGTTTTTGTAAATGGTGACCATAGTTTTGGAAATATTACCATTAAAGATAGCGGTTCTTTTGGTACTACCGGCATTAATGATAATTTTTTGGTGAAATGGACCGGGTATATTCGGGTCCAACCAAGTTGGAAAAATATCAGATTGGTTGGAGAAGATGCCGTAAAACTGCGCTTGAGACCGCTTAATGGTCAATGGCTTGAAGCTTCGGCATGGACGAATAATTGCGGCAGTGCCTGCCCAAGCAAGGCAGAAATTAATTTGTCATCAGCCGGCCTTTTTGAGGTTGAAGCTTGGTATTATAATTTTGGGGGGATGGCTGATGTGCAATTGCAAAAATTGGCGTTTCCTCAAGATAATTCATGGTTTGATGCGCGTTATTCAGAGCCAATTCCGGCAAATGAATTATTTACCGGAATTGACTATGATCATGGGACCGCCTGTACGCCTAAGAGTAATTTTCAAAATGGTTTATGCGGCGAATATTATGCGATGATGACATATTATAATGATCCGACGACTTATAAAAATATTGCCGGTTATTTGGATGATCATTTAACGCAAAGAAGAATTGATAAAATGGTAAATTTTAGTTGGGATTTGGCAGATCCTTTTGAGCGGACTCCTGACATCCGAAGTAATAATTTTGCCTATTTAAATATTTACTCAGATGGCGATATCGTCATACGACCTGGAGGTGTTCTTGAAATGGTGGGGGGGAGAAATGGCGGGCCGTATTTGGCCGAGACTTATACTTATGATAGTGCGACGGTGGTGAATGTTGATTATAATGATGTTGAAAAAGTGGCGACAGGCCGATTGTATCTGACTTGTAGAAATCTTTACTTGCAAAGTAATTTAATCCCCCGTAAATATGGGGTAATTAAAGCCAATGGTTTATCTCCTCTGAGTTTAAGCAATTTGTATCAAATTGATATTAATGGTGATCGTCGTGATGGCGGTAATGGCGGGATAATTAAAATTACCACGACCCAAAATATTAGTCTCGAAAGTCAAAGTCAGATTGAAGCTAAGGGCGGAACGGGCAGCCCCTTGCCCGGTCCGAACCGTGGCGGGTCAGGAGGTGGCGGATCCGGTGGGATTGTAAAAATATCAGCCGGCAATTCACTCGATAATTCAGGCAGGATAAATGTTTCAGGAGGCAATGGCGGTGATGGTTCCGGGGTAAAATCGATGGGTCGGCCTGGTCGATCTTGGTTTTCTTTGCATGAAACTCAATTTTATGGTAATCCAATGATTGTCTCTGATTGTTGGCAAACTGGCGGAGATTGTGGTGAAAATGATTACCACACTTTAAAAACTTCAAATCCACCCAATATTGGCTCGACCTGTGGAGTTAGTGGCGAACAAACATTTTGCAGTAGCGATGGTGGTTGGTACGGTAAAGTATGGGGAAGATATGGTAGCCTTGGTGCGGGAGGCGGCGGTGGTTATTGTCCAGGCATGGGAAGTGGTAAATCAACTCAAGGTGGAGGAGGAGGCGGTGGCGCTGGTGGAGTGGTGATTGTAAATGCGGCGAGCGTTTCAGACCAAAATAGTTTAACCGACTCCTCATTTTTGGGTGCTCGGGGCGGAAATGGAGGAAAGGGAGCTGATGGGCCGGCAGGTGGTTTAGGAGGAGTCGCGGCGACAAATTTATTAAATAACCGGTATGATATTAATGACGCGTTAGAAATTAGTAAGCAGGCACAAGATGGCCAATGCGGAAGCCATGGTGATCAAGCTGGGGGTTCGGGTGGAGGAGGAGCTGGCCCAGTGTTAAATTATTCACTAATTGTTCCGCCAACGCCCCTTCAAGGTCTGACCATTGAAGGCGATGTTCATGCCGCCGGTAATATTTCAATTTCTGGTTACGCCACCGGTATTGCTTCAGCGGGGGGAATAGTTAATTATTCAAACTCTGGTTTTCGTGGCAATTTAGGGGATGTTTCTTCGTATACTATTAACTCAGAATCATTAGCGAGTTGGGGGAAAGTTGTGACAAGCGGTGACAAATCCTATTTTCAACAAGTTTTAAAACGTTTAAAGTTAGAACGAGCCTTGCCTTTTTTAAAAAGAAATTTTGAAGATCTAAACCCGAATATGACCCCAGAAGGGGGTGTTTATTTGGCAACATCATCCTTTCCAACTCAATTAATGGGATACAAGGGGCGTGGAACGGTTATTATTGAAAGAGGTGGGCTAGAAATAAATGGAGATTATTGTTGGAGTAATGAGCCAACCGATTTTATGGGTTTTATTGTTGAAAGCGGCGATGTTATTATTCAACCTAATACTTCATATGTCAAAGCGGCGATTTTTGCCCCCAATAGTGATATTCGAATCTTAAAAAGCAATAAGGGTTTAGAGTTTCATGGTCTAATGGTCGCAAAATCAATCACAATTAAACCGTCAAATATGCCAATTAATATTCACTATGATCCAAAAATAAATGGGACGAAGTTTAAATTAATACAAAACAAATTTTATTCAGCCTTGCCGGGGTTTTCGCAAATTTTACCGCCAATTTGGAGTGAATCTGGAGCTGAATAAAATAATCAATTATATAATACAATAGCTTTAAATTTTGGACTTGACACCCTTTAAGGGTTTATATTATACTAAAAGTAGTTATAAAGGAGGGGTATGACGCGCTTAGACATAAATCCAGAAGTTGAGCAAGGTATTATTAATGCTCAAAATCAATCTCAGGCACCGGCTGAGGTGCCAAAATTAAAAGCTCCGATTAGGACCAGCAATATCGTGACAACTGGTTTTTTGATAACCGGTTTTTTCTTGTTGGTTTTTGGGGGCTTATTTTTGTTTAATGTGATGAAAAAGTCAAGTATTAATTCAACGTCGAACAAGATCGGTCAAGCTAATGATGAGATTTTGAAAATGGGAGATGTGAATAAGCAAGCTGAGGCTTTATACTCCCAAATTAATAATCTCGAAGGGCTCTGGGCTGGTCGTAATCTTTGGTCAAACGTGATGACTAAATTAAGTGGGACAATGTATAAAAATGTGAAATTCAATACCGTCAGTTTTGCCAGTCCAAATACTTTAACCATCACTGGTCAGACAGATTCACTTTCGAATGTGGCAAAAATGTTAGCTTCGTTAGAAGGAGACAAGAATTTTTTGAACGCCAAATTAACATCAGTCACGGTAGAGGAAGGTGTGGTTAGTTTTAATATTGGCACCGGTTTTACACCGTCATTATTGGGAGCTAGCTCAGGATCAAAATAATTTGATTATATTATTTAGAATTACTAAGGAGTGATAATGAAACAACCTTCTGAGTCGAAAAAAACCGAACAAGTGGGAGCAATTCTGCTATTATGTCTTTTAGTGATTGTTTGTACAATTATTTTTGGGATTCGTCCTCAAATTTCATCTTTAAAAGAAAATAATATCACGGCGGCGGCCAAGAAAGACGATTTGAAGGATCGACAAGATAAATTAAATAATTTACAAACTTTAGCCAAGGAAATTAATGCGAATAAAGCCATCGTGCAAAAACTAGCCATTGCTTTACCGACAAAAGAAAAATTAGGGGAGCTTTTGATTCAAGTTGATACTATTGCCAATAACCAGAATTTAAAAATTATTAATTTTACTCCTTCGCTCGTAACTCAACAAACTGGGGACGCCTCGAAAGATTTTACTGAAGATACGGGTTCTGCTTCCACTGATGGTACCGCCTCCACTACAACTATTCCGGGCGCGATTGGTGGTGCGGCGCAAACTTATGCTTTTACAATGGCCGTGTCAGGAAATTATTCTTCGATTGTAACCTTTATGAAAAATCTTGAACAAAACTTAAGACCAATGGTGGTTAAAAATGCTGAATTCGCCGCTGCTGAGGGCGGGAATCCAGCCATAGATGCCACTTTCGAAATTGAGACATATTATCAAAAATAATTATCAAAGGAGTAGAAAATGTCTCCGAAAACAATAAAATTGATTGCTTTTATTCTCGTTCTCTTACTTTTAGGGGGTGGTGGCTATTATATTTTTTATGCCACCAAACCATCTCAACAAGAAATTGACTCGCAAAGGGAGAAAGTGATTATTGTTCCCGCAAATATTTTACAAAACAATGCCGCTAAAAAAGTTAATAATTTCATGAAAAATGGCACTTTACCAATTAAAGTTGAAGCGAGCGAAAAAGGCAGAATTAATCCCTTTGCTAACCTATAAGAGTAAACCATGCAAGATTCAGTATCGCAACAAAAAAAACCTGGTAAAAACCTTGGCGAGGCTGGAGATATTTTAGATATTGTTTTAAAAAAGGGTTGGTTAATTAGACCCCAAATAGAACAAATGCGCCAAGACAGTCTGGTATCGCAAAAGTCAGTGACACAAATTTTAGAAGAAAGCGGTTTAATTAGCCAAGAAAAATTAATTCAGGCTTACAGCGATTTTTTTAAACTTCCTATTATTAGATTAAGAGAATTGTATGTTCCAAGACAAATAATTTCAAAAATTCCAGAAAAATTAGCTAAAAAATATTTTATTCTCGTTTTTGATCAAAAAGCAGATCGATTAAAAATGGCCATCGCCAAGCCTGCTCGTCTTCAATATGATCGTCCGGGTGTCCTGGCGGATATTCAAAAAAAACAGAAAGTCGACATTGATTTATATATCACCTCTGAAGGCGATTTTAACGAAGCCTTAAAATATTATCATCTTAAACCGAAAATAAAAATTGATCAAACTACCAAACTTACCGAATTACCAGATAAATCAAAGAACGAGAGCCAACCTGAAGAAAAATTACCCCAAATTTTAGATATTTTAGTTAGCCAACGTTTAATTAATCAAAAAGAAGCTTTAGAAATTATCAAAAAGGGCGAAAAGCAAAATGTGCCTTTTGAAAATATTATTCGCGAAGAAGGTTATGTTTCTGATGATGAATTAGCAAAAGCACAGGCCCAGCAATTTAATTTACCTTACTTGTCTTTAAAAAATTTAAAAATTTCCGCTGAAAATATAAGAAAATTCCCGATTGAAATTTCGGAAAAATATCGATTAGTGGTTTTCGAAACCTTGTCAGATAAAGTTTTTAAAATTGCCACCGCATATCCTGAAAATCCAGCCGCGCATGAAGTAGTCAGCTTTCTAAAATCAAAATATGGCATTACCGGATATTTACATATTACCACCCCGCAAGATATTACCCTGGTTTTGGAAAAATATAAAGAATCGGAACCTGAGAAAAAAGGCGAACATAAAACATTCTCATTGTTCGGTGAGGGAAATGAACCTTGGAGACCTCAGGCTAAAGAACCTAAACCAATTGGTGAATTAGATATTGGTACCTTAATTAAAAAAGATATTCAAACCAAAGAAGAATTAGAAAAAATTACTAAAACTGGAGATATTCCCAGAACCGTCGCTGGCTTAATTAATTTCGCCTTAGTTAAAAAATCATCAGATATTCATATTGAACCTTGGGAAAAAGAATTACACGTGAGATACCGTATTGATGGTGTTTTACGGGATATTATTAAGATGGACCGCAAGATGCATCCTGGAATTATTGCGAGAATAAAAATTTCATCAAGATTGAGATTAGATGAGCAACGAATACCTCAAGATGGTCGGTTTGCAATTAGTTTCAAAAACCGCGCGGTCGATATTCGAGTTTCAACCCTACCCACCAGCAATGGTGAAAAAGCGGTTTTGAGATTATTGGAAAAAACCAAAAAAATAATTTCATTTGAGGAATTAGGTTTAACTGGCCGAGCTTTTGATGTTTTGGCAAATAATATTAAAAAACCGTATGGGATGATTTTAGCGACTGGACCGACCGGATCTGGCAAAACCACGACTTTATATGCAGTTTTACAATCAATTAATACTTCACAAACCAATATTGTGACCCTTGAAGATCCAATTGAATATCAAATTGATGGGGTCAATCATTGTCAAGCGAGACCCGACATTGGTTTTTCTTTTGCTGAGGGCTTAAGAAGTATTTTAAGGCAAGATCCAAACGTGATTATGGTTGGTGAAATTCGGGACAAGGAAACGGCGGGGATGGCGGTTCAGGCCGCTTTAACTGGTCATTTGGTTTTATCTTCGTTGCACACTAATGATGCTGCAGGCGCGATTCCGAGGATGCTTGATATGGGAATTGAACCATTTTTAATTGCTTCTTCACTTTCAGCAATATTAGCTCAAAGGCTTGTGAGGAAAATTTGTTCAAAGTGTAAACAACAAATTCAGATGCCAGCCGAGGTGATTGGAAAAATTGATCGGGAATTGGCTCAAATCCCACAGACTTCTGGCGTTAAAGTCCCAAAACCTTATACCTTTTGGAGAGGTAAGGGTTGTCCAGAATGCGAAGAAGGATACGTCGGTCGTATCGGTATCTTTGAAGTCTTACCCATTTCGCATCAAATTCAAGCCTTAACAATCAAACAAGAATCAGCAAATGCTTTAAAAAATAAAGCCATTGAAGAGGGGATGCTGACAATGAAACAAGATGGTTTATTAAAAGCATTAAATGGATTAACAACCGTTGATGAGGTTTTTCGTACCACATTAATTGAATAAAATTATTTGATAACTAATAAATTATTAGAAAATAGAGGTATTATGGATCAACCATCGAATCCTACTCCCCAAAAACCAGCCACACCGACAACAACTCCAACTAACATAAGTTCTGAAAAAGGCTTGCAAATTTCTGGGGAAATTACTCAATTATTAGATGCCGCCGTTAATAACGATGCATCTGATTTGCATTTATCTTATGGCGTGCCGCCAACTTTGAGAATTGATGGCCGGTTAGTGCCAATTGAGGGCAAAACAGCTTTAAGCGCCGAACAGGTTCAAAAATTAGTCTTTAGTTTTATGACCCAAGATCAAAGAGAAAGATTTCTACAACGCAAAGAGGTTGATTTTTCCTTTAGCTATGGCGGCAAAATTCGATTCAGAGTCAATGTTTTTTATGAAAAAGGCTATGTCGCCGCTGCCTTAAGATTAATTTCGACCACGATTCGTACCCTTGAACAGCTAAATTTACCGCCAATTTTAGAAAAATTTACTTTAGCTTCACAGGGATTTGTAATTATCACTGGTCCAACTGGTCATGGAAAGTCTACGACCTTAGCGGCAATTATCGATCATATTAACCGCACGCGTTCGGAACATGTGGTGACGGTTGAAGATCCAATTGAATATATTTTTAATAATGATAAAAGCATTATCCAACAGCGAGAAGTTTATGCTGATACGTTATCATTTGCCCGTGCTTTAAGATCAATTTTGCGAGAAGATCCAAATGTCGTGCTAATTGGTGAAATGCGAGATTTAGAAACTATTGAAGCTGGCCTAACAATTGCAGAAACTGGGCATTTGGTTTTAACTACCTTGCATACCAATAAAGCGGCTGAAACGGCGGATCGCATTATCGATGTTTTTCCGCCTCACCAGCAGCAACAAGTCCGTTCACAATTAGCCAATGTTTTATTGGGGGTTGTTTCACAAAGATTAATTCCGAAAATTGGTGGGGGACGAGTTCCAGCAGTTGAAGTGATGCTCGCAAATTCCGCGGTTCGAAACGTCATTCGTGAAGGTAAAACATACCAATTGCCAAATATTATTTCAACTTCTGTTTCTGAAGGGATGATTAATTTAGACAAAGTTTTGGCAGATTTAGTTTCCAAAGGGGAAATTACGGTTGATGATGCATTAACATGGTCTTTAGATCCCAAATCATTGAAAATGTCTATATATTAAAGGAGGGGAATGCCCGACAATTTTGAATTTGAAGCTCGTAATCCTCAGGGTCAAGTCGTGACCGGGATGATTTCTGCTGATGATTTGGCCAGAGCTGAAAAAATTCTCACCCATAATAAATTAACCGTGACCAATATTCATAAAAAACAAGAGCTGTTAGGATTTTTAGAAACTATCACAAATCGGATCTCACTTCGCGACAAACTCTTATTTTGTAAACAGTTGGCAACCATGATTGAGGCTGGATTCCCAATTTTACAAGCCTTAGAGGTGATTGAGACACAAACTACTAATCGTAGTCTAAAAGATCGAGTTTCACAGATTTCTGCCGACCTTCAGCAGGGCCATAGTTTTTCTTCAACGATTGAAAAACAAGGTGATATTTTTTCACCCGTTTTTATTAATGCGGTTAAGGCTGGTGAAGCTTCGGGAAAACTGCCTTATGTTTTAAGAAAATTAGCTGATAATATGGAGCAAGATTATACTTTTATGTCAAAAATAAAAAGTGCGGTTGCATACCCAATTTTCTTATTAGTTGCGATGGTTGGTATTGGGATAATAATGTTAGTGAAGGTAATTCCACAATTAGAACAAATTTTTAAAGAATCAGATGTCGAATTGCCTTGGCCAACGAAGTTTTTTATTTGGGTTTCAAATGTATTTCAACATTATTGGTGGATTATTTTGGTATTATTATTTTTGGCGTATTTAGCAATTCGGGCTTGGCGAAAAACTGAATCTGGAAAATTCACCATTGATGTAATGATGATTAAAGCTCCAATTTTGGGTCCGGTAATGAATTTAATTTATATGTCGAGATTTTGCCGCACCTTCGCAATTTTAATGTCAACTGGGATTCCCCTATTGGAATCGATAAAAATTGTCTCTGAAGCAATTTCGAACGCGGTTTTTAAACAAGCCTTAGATGAGGTTTATGCACAGGTTGAAAAAGGAATTCCCGCTTCGACGCCCCTTGCTAAAAATAAAATTTTTCCACCGATGATTCCTAATATGATGAGTGTGGGCGAAAAAACCGGCAAATTAGATGAAATCTTAGAATCTTTGGCTAATTATTATGAATTAGAAGTTGATAATCAGATGAAAAAGTTATCCTCATTGCTGGAGCCAGTTTTAATTGTTATTATTGGAATAGGTGTGGCAGTAATGGTATTTTCTATTATTATGCCAATTTATAATTTGGCGCAAGTCATTTAAATTATTAGTAAATTGATTTTATTATCCTGATGTAAATAAATTAACATCGGGAGGAGGCGAATGATTCGCAAACCTAAAAAAGGTTTTACGTTGGTGGAGCTATTGGTAACAATTGGAATAATTGGAATATTAGCAGTAATTGCGTTTGTAAGCTTGAATGGTGCTCGTCAAAGAGCTCGCGATTCGAAAAGAATTGATGATTTAAAACAAGTTCAAACCGCTCTGGAAATGTATTATGATGATAAAAAAGTGTATCCTGATACTTTGGCTGGAACCGCTCCTTCGTGCGTGATAGAACCTTCCTATACAGCTGAGGGATGGAATTGGTGTTTAAGTTCTCGAGATAATCCTTGGGTACCCTTGATAAGTCCAGCTTATATCCCAACTTTGCCTTTGGATCCTCAACATCGGGCAAAATTTTATATCTATGGCGGTTTTACCAATAATTATAAATTATTAATTCCATATATGGAGAGTGGGACTGGAAAAAGTTTAGCGTCTAAAGATGGAGGTTGTCGTGCGAATCAATATGAAATTTATTCTCCGACGGCAGCAAAGTGGTGTTATGGTCCAACTTGTTCAAATCCTATTACCAAGTGTGATACCCCATAGTTTAGTTAAAGGTCGATTTAAGATATCAGATTTAATAAAATTATAAATTTAAAGGAGGTAGAAAATGTCAAGAAAATCTCGAGGTTTTACTTTAATCGAGTTATTGGTAGTTATTGCCATTATTGGTATTTTGGCCGTAATCGTTTTACTCGCTTTAAACTCGGCTCGTGTTAAAGCCCGTTTTGCTTCCGGTCAGTCTTCCTTAGCTTCGGCTCAACCTGCCGCGGTCATGTGTACTGATGATAGTTTTGCTCTTAACGCCGCCGCTCCTGCTGGAAATGTTTGTGCGGATACATCTGCCACAAACGCCACTTGGCCAACTGCTGCACAGTGGAGTGCCTTAACTGGTTGGGGTGCAATTACTGTTACTGCTGTTGGACCAGATGCGTGGTCATACAATGCTGTTTTTAATTCTGGTGGATTGAATAAAACTGTTACTTGTACTGTCAACGGTTGTACAACAACATAGTAAATTTTTAATGAGATAACACGATGCAAACACTGGTAATTCTTGGTACATTTATTTTAGGGTTAATGATTGGCAGCTTTGCAAATTCAGTTATTTACCGATTAGCTGATTTAAAAACAATATTAAAGGAAAGGTCCCTTTGCCCACATTGCAAAAACAAATTGGGCTTTTGGGACCTAATTCCTTTAATCAGTTTCGCTTTTTTGCTTGGTAAATGTCGATATTGTAGTCAAAGAATTTCTTTCACTTATCCGGCTGTTGAATTACTAACCGGCCTAATATTTGTCACAATTTATTTATATTTTGGACTGACCTTTTATGCAGTCTTATTGGCAATCATTTTTGTCGGTTTAATAGTGATCGCTTTTTATGATTTTCGAAAAATGATTATTCCTGATGAAATATTATTACCAATTGCCATTTTAGCTGTTTTAAGCTTAATAATGTCGATTTTTGTCAAGTCCGGTTTTGGATATCCAAAAACAGGCTTAGAAAATTTGTTATTATCATTTTACGGTTTAGTGACATTTAGCTTGCCAATAATTTTTTTATTCGTAGTTTCAAAAGGTAAGTGGATGGGTTTTGGGGATATCAAACTTGGTCTATTTTTAGGATTAGTATTGGGGTTTCCATCAGCAATTGTAGCAATTTTTCTGACCTTTTTAATCGGAGGATTGGCAGGCATAATTTTAGTCGCTTTAGGCAAAAAACAACTTAAAGATAAAGTTCCTTTTGCACCATTTATGATTTTAGGGATGATGATGGCGATTTTTTGGGGAGAGCAGATACTAAATTGGTATTTAGGCTTAGGTTTTTAAATATTAGGAGGAAAGATGTCTCGAAATTTATCCCATCAATCAAAAAGAGGTTTTTCTTTGATTGAATTATTGGTCGCGATATTTATCATTATTATTTTAACCACGGCTATTTTAGTCAGTTTAGCCAAATCTCGCGAAAAGTCCCGCGATAATAAACGCAAGACTGATTTAGCAGTTATTCAACAAGGACTCGAAATGTATTATGCGGACCAGCATCAATTTCCTCCCGGAAGCTGTACTAATGTTTCCAGTTTGTCAACTGATCCTTCAAGCCAAAATGATTTTTCTAAATATGTTTCGCCAGTTCCCGCCGATCCGTACCCATCTTTAAATATCAGCTATAAATATAATTTAGTCACAGATACAAATAATTTTCCGCACTATATTATAGTTTCAACGCTTGAAAATAGAAATGATTCAGATTATGACAAAGCCTTAACCGGAACTTATTGGGCAACTGCTAATGATGCCTGCGTTGGAGGTTGGTATGGGGCTGGAAAAAATTATCATTATTTCGTGAGTTCAGATTAAATTGTTGATTTGGATTAAATCGCACCATGACTAAAAAACAAAAATATTCACTAAAACCCAATACCACAATTTTAAATGGTGGTTTTAGTTTAGCTGAACTTTTAGTGACGATGGCAATTATAATGATTTTAATGACTTTATTTATCCCAAGTTATCGTCGTTTTAGCCAGCGAAACGATTTAAGTTCTTCGGTTCAGCTGATGAAGGAAGCGGTTTTAAGAGCGCAAAGCTTAGCATATGGTCCTGAAAGCAGCCCTTTAAGTCCAGATTCTGTTTCTTATTATCGTTTTGTATTTTATCCTGATGAAAAACCAGCGGTGAGATATGAAATAAAATTTGGTTCAATGGCAACTTCGACGTGGGACTCATTAGATACTTCAGGTAATAACCCCACCTCGACTTACTTAATTGATAATTATGAAAAAACCATTGAGCGTGGATATTTGCCAACCTCAATTGCATCTTCTTCGGGTTCGCTTAAAACTTTTGGTACGACTCGTGAAGGGTCAATTACTTTTCAGGTTATTAATGGAGCTTGTTATTATTCCTGGCAGGTTTATTCCACTCCAGCAGATAAAAGTTATGTTTTTGTAAATTTACAAAATAATTTAACCTCAAGTTTAGTTTTTAATACTGGTTCGTGTAAGCCATCTATTCAATAAAATAATAATTGGATTTAAATAATGTTAAAAAGCATTGAAAAAAAACAAAATTCTGGCTTCGGGATATTAGAGGCGATTATTGCTTCTGGCATTATTGCTCTTTTTTCAGCTGGGGTAGTAATTTTAGGAAATATTTCCCTTAGATCGGTAGTTATTAATAAACACAAATTGCAGGCTTCATATTTGGCTCAAGAAGCGGTTGAGGGTTTAAGAGTGATGCGCGACACAGCCTGGATTGATGAAAAACCGACGACTTCTTGGAAAGAATATATCACCAAAAGCTGTTCATTGATAGGTGGTGTTTATACTTGTTTAGGTTCAATTTCTTGCACTAATGGTGAGTGTGGGGTATTTTATTCACCAGCATATCAGCGTTGGCATCTAAACCCGACTAATATTTATTATTGTAGTGATTTGACTACTTCGGCGAGTGCGTCAGGTTGTGCAGGAGGAGCAATTTATACTCAAAAAATTACAATTCGTCCTGGAGTGGCGCCAAATGATAAAACAGCGGATGTGATTGTGGATATTTCATGGAAAGATTATGATAAAACCAGAAGCGTGGTTATAAATACAATATTAACCGATTGGATGAGTTATTAATGAAAAAAAATAAATTAAAATCTGGATTTACTTTAATTGAAATTTTAATTGCCTCCTATATTTTTGTGGTGGTGATGGTGGCAGCGACGGTTATTTTTAGCTCTTCGGTTGGTGCCAAGATGAAAGCCCAAGTATATTGGGAAAACCAGCAAGAGGCTCGTTTTGCGATGGAGAAAATTACCCGAGCCACCAAAGATTCAACCATAAAAAGTTTTGCAGTTGAAAGTGGCCCAAAATTAATACTTTGTTCAGATTATTATAGTTCTTGTTCTTCTGCTTCGGCTTCGGGCGGCAAAGCCTTCCAATTTTGGTATGACATAAATGCCAAAGCGATTTATATGCAAAAAGGAGGATCGACGGCAATTCGTTTAACTTCAAGTAATGTAGAAGTAAGTAATGTGAGCTTTTCCCCAAGTAACCCCGCGACAACCCCCCAAAACGATGAAAATAAAACTGTGCAAAGATTCGTGACCGTTTCTTTTACAGTTAAAAATGCTCCGGGAATAAAAAGAGTCAGTTCTGATACTTTGACGCTTAAAACCACAATGGCTCTGAGATATTATTATAAATATAAATATTAATTATTTTAATTTATGAATAAAAAAATTCAACAAATTAAGAAAAATTTAAGATCAAAAAGCGGAGCGGCATTATTAATAACCATGTTGCTTATTGCAGGGGTAGGTGCTTTGGCTTTGGCTATTTCTCGAATAGTTTTATCGGAAATTAGAATTTCCGCTAGTTACGCCGATTCAGTTATTGCTTATCAGGCGGCGGAAACTGGTATCGAGAAAGGATTATTAGAATTTAGAAATAATCGGACATGGGATGACAAAACTTTTTCAAATTCCGAGCAGAATTATACAGTTTTAATTAACACAAAACAGGCGAGTCCGGTAGAATTTGCTCGAATTGATAGGGACAAATCATACACTTTAGATATTTCTAAAAATACCCAAACAATAAATGTATATTGGCAGGCGCGTTGTACCCCGACTTGTAATAATGTTGGAATATTTGAATATCAAATTTCTAGAGACACGAGCGCCAATTCAGAATGGAAATTAATCGGCAATTCTACTTTAAATACAGGAAGCACCGATAATATTGAACCCGGGGTGATAACTTCAGCTCGAAAATATTTAAGGTTTAGGTTTTTGACGCCATATGCTAACACCTGGGCTTTTGTTAAATTATCGAGCGCAACTGAACAATTACCTAGCCCAACATTTACTATCGATTCAACCGGTACCTATCAAAAAGTTAAAAGAGTTTTACGGGCAACCCTACAACCAGCAACCGGTCAAGTGATTAGCATCTTTGACTATACTTTATATGCCGGGGTGGGTGATATTGCGCCATAATTTAGTTTGCGAAAAAACTAACTTTGGGTTATAATCAGTTTATGAAACTAGATAAACTGATTATTTTTTGTGATGGGGGAGCTGCTAATAACCCAGGACCAGCCGCAGCAGGGGTTGTTTTTTATAATTCAAATGGTAAAAAATTATTACAGATATCAAAATATTTAAGTTTGCAGACCAATAATCATGCAGAGTATCAGGCGGTGATTTTAGCCTTAAAAACTGCGCAATTAAAATTTGATCCTGAAGTTATCGAATTTTATTTAGACAGCCAATTAGTGGTTGAACAATTATCTGGAAATTATAAAGTTAAAAATCAAGGCTTAAAACCATTGCATTTGGAAGTGAAAAAATTACAATTAAATTTTCCATTAGTTTTTTATCATCATATCACTCGTGAAAAAATCAACTCGCAGATCGTTTAGTTAAAAATGAAATCAAAAAAAATATTAAAAAAGGTGATAATTATGGAAAATTATAAACCTTTATCTCCGGAATCCGAAAAAGAAATTTTGAAATTTTGGGAAAAAAATCGAGTTTTTCAAAAATTAATTGCTAAAAATAAAAATAAACCGGCTTGGTCTTTTTTGGACGGACCGATTACGGCTAATAATCCCATGGGCGTGCATCATGCTTGGGGCCGAACCTATAAAGACCTTTTTCAGCGCTATCACGCAATGAAAGGCGAGGAGCAGCGTTTCCAAAATGGTTTTGATTGCCAAGGGTTATGGGTGGAAGTTGAGGTTGAAAAAGAACTCGGCTTTAAAACTAAAAAAGAAATTGAAGAATACGGTATTGAAAAATTTGTCAAAAAATGCAAGGAAAGAGTTCAAAAATATGCGGAGGTCCAAACTGAGCAATCAATCAGGCTTGGTCAATGGATGGATTGGGAAAATTCTTACTATACTATGTCAGATGAAAATAATTATGCGATCTGGCATTTTTTGAAAAAATGCCACGAGAAAGGTTATTTATATAAAGGTCACGATTGTGTGCCATGGTGCCCAAGATGCGGTACTGCCATTTCCCAACATGAAATATTATCCGAAGAATACCGGGAAATTTACCACGAATCTGTTTATTTGAAATTACCAATAATAAACTCTGAGTTTAAAAATAGTTTTTTGTTGGTCTGGACAACCACACCTTGGACTTTACCGGGAAATGTCGCAGTAGCGGTTAATGATAAATTAGAATATGGGGTATTTAGCAATGGGCGGGAAAATTTAATTTTGCTTAAAGATTTAGCTACCAAAATCTTAAACCAAGATTTTAAACTTACCAAAACCCTCAAAGGTCAAGATTTGTTAGATTTAAAATATATCGGTCCATTTGATGATTTGGAGATGGTTTTGGGGGCGAGAGAAAAAAATCCCGAAACATTTCATGCGGTTATTAGCGATAATAATTTGGTCACTTGCGAAGAGGGAACTGGTTTAGTTCATATTGCACCGGGCGCTGGTGCTGAAGATTTTAAATTAGCAAAATCTAAGAATTTATCAGTCATCAACTTAATTGATGAGTCAGCTGGGTATTCGCCTAAACTTGGTGAATTCTCGGGCCAAAATGCCAAAAAACATCCTGAAATTATTTTAGAATATTTAAGAAATAAAGATGCTGGCAAATATTTTTATAAAGTTGAAAAGTATCAGCATCGATATCCGGTTTGTTGGCGATGCAAAAAAGAATTAGTCTGGCGAGTCGTTGATGAATGGTATATTTCTATGGATAAACTTCGCGAGCCAATGACGGTGATAACTAAACAAATCAAATGGCAGCCTAATTTTGGCTTAGCTCGGGAATTAGATTGGTTGAAAAATATGGAAGATTGGTTAATTTCAAAGAAGCGATATTGGGGTTTAGCTTTGCCAATTTTTGAATGCGAATGTGGTAATTTTGAAGTAATTGGATCTAAAAAAGAGTTGGAAGAAAAAGCAGTTTCGGGTTTTGATAAATTTGCCGGACACACTCCGCATCGTCCCTGGATTGATGAAGTAAAAATTAAATGTTCAAAATGTAACAAACCAGTTTCTCGCGTTAAAGACGTTGGTAATCCCTGGTTAGATGCGGGAATCGTGCCTTTTTCCACCATGAAATATTTTGACGATTATGAATTTTGGCAAAAATGGTATCCGGCAGATTTTATTTGTGAATCATTTCCCGGTCAATTTAAAAATTGGTTTTATTCATTAATTGCCATGAGTACAGTTTTAGAAAATTCCAAACCCTTTAAAAATGTTTTGGGATTTGCGACTGTTCGCGATGATAAAGGTGAGGAGATGCACAAATCAAAAGGAAATACAATTTGGTTTAATGAGGCAGTTGAAAAGGTGGGAGCAGACGCGATGCGTTGGTTATACAGCTTGGCTGATCCTTTTTCAAATTTAAATTTTGGTTACAAGAATATCAATGAAGCTAAAAAAGAGTTAATTATTTTTCAAAATGTAGTTAATTTTTTTGAAACCTATGCTAAAATTGATGGATGGCAAAAAAATAAAAATATTCAAGATTCAAAAAATTTATTAGATAAATGGATTCTCTCCAAATTAAATTCGACAATTGAAAATGTCTCGGGGTATTTAGATCAATTTAAACCGCACAAAGCAACTCAGCAAATTAATAATTTAATTTTAGACCTTTCACTTTGGTACCTGCGCCGCAGTCGTAAAAGAAGAAATGAAGAATTTTATCAAACGCTTTTTGAAGTAATTTTTAATATAAATATATTATTAGCGCCATTTTTACCTTATTTTAGCGAAGCGAATTATCAGCGTCTCAAATCGGAAAATGATCCTGTATCTGTGCATTTGTTAGATTTTCCAAAAGCCAAAAAAGAATTAATTTCAACTGAGTTAAATGAACAAATGGCAATAGTTCGTGAAATTGCTTCGCTGTCACTGTCTTTGCGAGACGATGCCGGTATTAAAATTAGACAACCGCTTTTAGGACTTTCGGTTTGGGGGAAAACGAGTCCGATTGAACTAAAACCAGAATTATTAGCAATTTTAGCCGAAGAAATAAATGTTGAAAAAATTGATTTTAAACCTCAAAAAGATAAAGAAAAATTTATCATTAAAAAGATTAAAGATTTAAATTTTGCCTTAGATATTGAGATTACTCCTGAGTTAAAAAGTGCGGGAATTTTAAGAGAATTAACCAGATTAATCCAAGAAACTCGAAAATTTGCTAATTTAAACCCTGACGATTTAGTTGAAATATTCCTGAAAATTGAGGATACAAATATTCAAAAAATAATTTCTAAAAATCTATCAGAGTTTCGAAAGAATATCTTAAGCTCAAAAATTACTTTTGAAAAAAATGACGTTGATTTTAAAAAAGAATCTAAAATTGACGGTAAAAATATTTGGATCGGAATCAAAAAATAGGAGATTTTGTGCCTGCAAAAGCCTCAAAAACAATTGATTGGGTCTTGTATCTTTTGGTGTTGTTATTAATTATTGTCGGAATTTTAGTAATTTATAGTATTTCTTATGATTCGAGCGGCGGGAACATTTTTCGAGATCAGATTATTTTTGCGATTATTGGTACCATCATGATGGTGATTTTTACTTTTTTGGATTATCGGAGCTTAAAGGGGTTATCAATATATTTATATTTAATTGGTTTGGTTTTATTGGTTTTAGTATATATTTTTGGGAAAGTGACCGGCGGCGCCTCAAGATGGCTTGATTTGAAATTTATTCAACTTCAACCTTCAGAAATTTTTAAATTTATTTTAATCATTACCATGGCTTCATATCTATCTAATCATCAGCGGGATTTTAGCTTCCGTCATTTTATTGCGAGCTTGCTAATTATTGTGATGCCAATTATATTAGTTTTAATTCAACCTGATTTTGGGACGGCCTTAATCTTGTTAATTATTGGCCTAAGTATGCTTTTGGCTTCGCAAATAAAAAAAATTTATTTGTTTTTATTGGTAATTTTAATAGCAATTTTTACACCCTTGACCTGGTTTTTTATTTTAAAAGATTATCAAAAAATACGATTAATTACTTTTTTGAACCCAAAAGATGATCCGTTTGGGGCAGGATATAATGTTTTACAATCATCTATTACGGTGGGTTCCGGGATGCTATATGGTCGAGGTTTTGGAAAAGGGTTTCAGAGCCAATTAAAATTTTTACCAGCTTCTCATACTGATTTTATTTTTGCCGTTTTTGCAGAAGAATTTGGTTTTATTGGTGCTTTAATTATAATCTTATTTTTTGTAATTTTAGTGATTAAAATTATTCAAATTGCCAAAATCGCGGCTGATAATTTTGGGATGCTTTTCACCGTCGGAGTCGCCACTTTATTTATTTTTCAAGTTTTAATTAATATTGGTATGAATATTGGGATTATGCCAGTGACTGGAATTCCTTTGCCATTTATTAGTTCTGGCGGTTCAGCCCTGATCACAAATATGGTATTAATCGGTATTTTACAAAGCATTATTATTCGACATAAAAAATTGAATTTTGGCTAAGATATAATTTGATTTTCGATTGAATTGATTGACAATAAATGTAAATTTTGCTATACTGAGGTAAGATTGAGGAAATATGAAAGCTATCATTTCTTATTTAGGAAAACAATTTTTAGTTTCTGAAGGTTCGGTTTTTGAGGTTTTGACGCATAATTTAAAAAAAAGCGACAAAATCAAAATCGATAAGGTAGGTTTAATCGCCAATGGCGAGAGTATTAAAATTGGAAAACCTGAGGTAGCAGGCACAATAGTTGAAGCGGAAGTGGTTGAAATTGGGAAAGGTAAAAAATTACGAGGGATTAAATTTAACGCTAAAAAAAGATATCAACGAATTTTAGGATATCGCCAAGTTGTGGCAAAAATAAAAGTCAATAAAATTAAGGTTTAATGATGTTTTCAAAAATTACAAATTATTTTACACAATCATTTCAGGAATTAAAAAGGGTTAATTGGCCAAAACGAAATGAAGTGATTAAGTTGAGTTTAATTGTAATTATTGCGACAGTTATTGCAACTTTAATTGTAGCGGGGATCGATTGGTTATTATCCCAATTATTAAATTATTTTGTGATGAAATAAATCAAATATTGATTTTAAGTTTCGAAAAGTGAGGATTAGTGGTCAAAAAGATTAACCCAAAATCAAAAGAAGCAGTTAAGGGTCAAAGAAGTTGGTACGTGATTCATACTTATTCTGGATATGAAGACCAAGTGGCAGAAACACTTAAAGAAAGAATTGAGTCTTTGGGAATGCAAGACAAGATTTTTAATGTCACTGTTCCTAAAGAAAAACAGATTGAGATTAAAAGAGGCAAGCGCAAAGTGGTCGAAAAAAGAATTTTTCCAGGCTATGTTTTGGTTGATATGATTGTCACTGATGATTCTTGGTATGTGGTCAGAAATACACCTAATGTGACTGGTTTTATTGGTTTTGGTACCCATCCAACGCCGATTGCGGATTCAGAAATGAAAATTATTCAGAAAAAAATGGGGATTGAGGAACCAAAATACAAGATTGATTTAGTGATCGGCGAGAGTGTTAAAATTACTGATGGTCCTTTTTCTGGTCTGGAAGGAGTAATTGATGAAGTTGATCAAGAAAGAGGCAAGGTGAAAGTTTTGGTGTCGATGTTTGGTCGGGAAACCCCGGTCAATTTAGACTTTTTACAGATTAAGAAAATATAAAGGACGATTGTGGCGAAAACGATTAAAACGAAAATTAAATTACAAGTTCCGGCTGCAGAAGCTAATCCAGCACCTCCGGTTGGTCCAACTTTGGGTCAGCATGGTTTGAATATTATGGAATTTTGTAATCAATTCAACGAAAGAACTCAAGATAAAAAAGGCACTATTTTACCAGTTGAAATTACAGTTTATGAAGATCGAACATTTGATTTTATTATTAAAACTCCACCAGTTGCGGAGATGATTAAAAAAACTTTAAATTTAGAAAAAGGTTCAGGTATCCCAAATAAAAATAAAGTTGGGAAATTAACCTGGGCGCAAGTTGAAGCGATTGCGAAAGATAAAATGCCAGACCTACAAGTTAATGATGTTGAAGCGGCCAAAAAAATTGTCGCCGGAACCGCCCGATCTATGGGTGTTGATGTCGCATAAATTATAAAATTTCATCAATATCAAAAAATCCCCTTTTTGGGGATTTTTTGGTTAGTTCTACCTACGAGGAGGAAAGCCAAAGGAGGGGCAAAGACTTCCACTTCACTCGTAGGTAGAACTCAATAGCTGAGAATTTAGCTGATATTTGCGATTCTTAGCTACAGGTGATATTATAGCATATGAGAAAATAAATGTCAAGTCTGGTATATTCAGTGAAAATTTATCAAAATTAGGCACATATGAAAAATTTACAAATATTAAAATTTATCTTAAATGACCCAAGTTTTCAGAAAATTAGAACTAATCTTAATAATGGTTTAAAATCGGTAAGAATCTCTGAAAAAATATCAACTCGTTCATTATTAGTAGGAGCATTATCATTTATAAAACCGGTGGTTGTAGTCGCCAAAAATAAAACTGAGGTGATACAATTTGCACACGTCTTAAATAAATTGAATCTAAATTTGGATATATTGGAAAATAAAAATAAAAATAAAAATTTTCTAAAAATTTTAGATGATTTTAATCATAAATCAACACCATTTAAAATAATTATCACTACGATAGAAGTTTTAATTGATAAAATTATTAAACCCGAATCATTTCAAAAACAAATTTTAATTTTTGAAAAAAATCAAAAAATTAAACTATCCGAAATGATTAATCGCTTACAACAATCTCATTATCAATTGCAGAATAAAGTTATTATTCCCGGAGAATATAGTTTAAGGGGAAGTGTTTTAGATGTCTTCCCTGAACATTTTCAAAAACCTGTTCGCATTGAGTTTGTTGATGATATGATTGAACAAATTTTTGAATATGATTTATATTCTGGTCAAAAAGATAAAAATCTTAATTTGATTAATATTATTCCCAAAAATAGCAATCAGTTAGATGGTCGGGTATCAGATTGGTTTTTAAAAGATTCGTTAATAATATTTAATGAATCTCAAGATATTATATCGCAAATCAAAAATTTAGAAGTAATTGGCGAAATTGATTCGATTGAAAATTTCAAAAAAACAATTCAAGCAAAAATTTTAAATTTAGATTTTTTCGTTCATAATATGAAATCTAAAAATTTTGAGGTTTTAAGTTTCGAAAAATTTGCCGGAAAAATTAATATTTTTCGACAAAAAATTATAGATTTTAATAAATTGAATTTTAAGACTTTTTTAATGTATCCTATAAATTTAAAAATTAAAAAAACGTTAAAACAAAATCGGATTCATTCTATTGAATTGATTAAGTCAGAATTTGATGAAGGGTTTTATTTGCCAAATTCAAAAATTGCCTTTTTTTCTGCTAAAGATATTTTTGGATCAATTATAAAATCAATTTATCGGAAAGCTAAATTTAAAGAGAGAAAATTTATTGAATCATTAAAACCATATGATTTATTAGTTCATTTAGATCATGGGATTGGACGTTTCTTAAAAATTGATTATTTGCCAAAAGATTTAATGCCAAATTCCAAATTTGCCCAAATTAAATATTTATATTTGGAATATCGCGATTATGACAAATTATATATTCCCGAATTTCAAGTTTCAAAGTTAACAAAATATATTGGAATTTCAGGAAAAACTGCCATCTTATCAAGAATTGGGACCGCCAGTTGGGAGAGAATTTTAACAAAAGCCAAAGAAAATGCTAAATCAATCGCTTTGGAACTCTTGTCAATCTATTCATTAAGGCGGGTAAAAAAAGGTTTTCGATTTCTTGCAAATTTAGAATGGGAAAAATTGCTCGAAAATACCTTTGAATTTGAAGAAACTCCCGATCAAACAAAAGCGATAATGGCGGTGTTTCGTGATATGGGAAAAGATACCCCAACCGATCGTTTAATTGCCGGCGATGTTGGTTTTGGAAAAACCGAGGTTGCAATTCGCGCCGCCCTAAGAGCCGTTGCTTCCGGAAAACAAGCGGCAGTTTTGGCACCAACTACAATTTTAGCAGAACAACATTTAGCAACTTTTCAAAGAAGGCTGAAAGAATTTCCGGTGAAGATAGAATCTTTGAGCCGTTTTAAAGATAAAAAGACCCAAGAGAAAATAATTTCTGAATTAATAAATGGTCAGATCGATATCGTAATTGGGACGCATCGTTTGCTTCAACAAGATATTAATTTTGCCAACCTGGGTTTGGTAATCATTGATGAAGAGCAAAGATTTGGAGTTTCGGATAAGGAAAAATTAAAAAGATTTCGGATTGAAGTTGATGTCTTGACCTTAAGTGCGACACCAATTCCGAGAACATTACAACAGGCAATGGCTGGCATTAAAAAAATAAGTTTTATTGAAACTCCTCCTCAGAATCGCCGACCGATTAAAATTGCGTTATCAAATTATAATTACAAGTTGATTAAAGCTTATCTTAAAAATGAGTTGTCAAGAAATGGACAAATTTATTATTTATTGCCTCGAGTGAAAAATATTGAAGCTAAAGTGGCATTTTTACAAAGATTATTAGGCCAGAAGGTAAAAATAATTACCGCTCACGGCCAAATGAGAGAGGATTTATTGGCTAAAGCAATGCTAGAATTTACGGCAGGCAAGGCTGATATTTTAGTTTGTACAAAAATTATTGAAAATGGATTGGATTTACCAAGTGTCAATACTATAATAGTAGAAGAAGCACACCGTTTTGGTTTAGCGGAATTATATCAGTTAAAGGGCCGGGTTGGTCGTGGAAATGTTCAAGGTTATGGTTTATTCTTAGTACCTGATCGCGAAAATTTAAATCTTGTGGCTAGAAAAAGATTAACAGCCTTTTTAGAAGCTCAAGACTTAGGTTCGGGACTGCAAATTGCCCAAAAAGATCTTGAGATTCGGGGGGCAGGAAATATTTTGGGTCAGGAACAATCAGGTCATATGGTTGCGGTTGGTTTAACTTTATATTCTCAGCTTCTTCACGAAGAAATCACAAAACTAAAGGCAGGTATAAAAAATTAATAGTGCGAATATAGATCATAAGGGAAAATAATGAATGATTTGTCCTATCGGGTAGGGATGAATACAATTGGAATAGGTCCGGCGACCTTTTCGAAATTATCTAACCATTTTTCGAGTTTAAAATTAGCATGGTCTGCTAATTTATCGCAGCTTAAGACGGCGGGTTTGCCAGAAAAATTAAGTTTAAAATTCATTGAAAAAAGATCTAAAATCAACCTTGAATCTGAATTAACGAAGATTAATAAATTAAATATTAAATTAATTACTCCAGAAAACTCTACTTGGCCTAAATTATTATCAGAAATTTCGCGTCCTCCATATTTGTTATATTGCTTGGGCGATGAAAAGGTATTAAATGATTTATCGATTGGCGTGGTGGGATCTCGAAAATTTACCGCTTACGGGAAATTAGCTTGTGAAAAAATTGTTTGGGGTTTAGCGCAAAACAATCTCACCATTGTCTCGGGTTTAGCCTTGGGCATAGACACGATTGCGCATAAAGCAGCGCTCGAAAATGAGACCAAGACGATTGCGGTTTTGGGGACTGGTTTAAATTTTATATATCCGAGGATTAATTTTCGGCTGGCGGAACAAATTCAAAGTCAGGGTTGTTTAATTTCTGAATTTCCCTTAGGAACTGTAGGGATGCCGGGAAATTTTCCACAAAGAAATCGAATAATATCTGGAATAACAATTGGAATTTTGGTGGTTGAGGCAGCGATAAAATCTGGAGCGTTAATTACCGCAAATTTTTCCTTAGAACAAAATCGAGAAGTTTTTGCGGTTCCAGGTTCAATTTTTAATCCACAATCTGAAGGTTGTTTGAATTTAATTAAAATGGGCGCAAAAACCACCACTTCTTATCTTGATGTGGTAGAAGAACTTGGAATAAAAAATCAAATTTCTAATGAAGCTGGTGAGGTTGAATTCGACAATGAAGCGGAGCGGAAAATTTATCAAGTTTTAAGTCCAGATTCAGCCTTGCAAACAAACTTAATTATTCAAAAAACTAAACTATCCGTGCCTGAAGTATCATCGACGTTAACATTAATGGAAATGAAAGGAATAATCAAAAATTTGGGTGGTCAAAATTATATTAAAAGGCAATAAATTGATTTTGTTTTGAATTCAATTCATGATAAAATAAAAATAGGAAATAAATTTGTAAAACTTAAAATTTAATTAAATTGAAATAAAACATCAAAAGGAGGCCAGATGCGAGATTTAATTATTGTTGAGTCACCAACAAAAGCAAAAACTTTGGCCAGATTTTTAGGATCTAAATATCAAATTGTAGCCACCATGGGGCATATTCGTGATTTGCCGAAAAACTCAATCGGGATAGATATTAAAAAACACTACCAACCCAAATATATTATTCCAACTCGATCTAGAAAATCAGTCAAAATTTTAAAAGAAAAAATTAAAAAAGCCAAACAGATATGGTTAGCGACAGACTTCGATCGCGAAGGAGAAGCGATTGCATGGCATGTCGTGGAGATAATTTCCCCAAAAATTGAACCGAAACGAATTACCTTTCATGAAATTACTAAACCAGCTATTTTAAAATCTCTCAAGCACCCTCGTCAAATTGACCAAAAACTAGTTTCCTCCCAACAAACCCGCCGCATTTTGGACCGTTTGGTCGGTTATAATTTATCACCATTTTTATGGCGAAAAATTACCTCTGGATTATCGGCTGGTCGGGTTCAATCAGCAGCGGTCCGTTTGGTTTATGATCGGGAAAAGGAGATAAATAGTTTTAAAGCCACCGAATTTTGGCAAATTTTAGCTAATTTGTCGAAAAAGAATAAAATTAAAGAAAATTTTAAAGCTGGGTTAGTTGAAATCGATGGTAAAAAATTTGATAAGATGACGATCGGCAAAAGGAAAGCCGATAATATTCAAAAAGAATTAAAATCAGCAAAATACCGAGTTAAAAATCTTGAAACTAAAAATGAGAAAAGATATCCAGCGCCACCCTATGTAACATCGACTTTGCAACAAGATGCTTCGAGGAAACTTGGATTTTCCGCTAAAAAAACGATGATGATTGCCCAACAGCTTTATGAAGGAATAAAAATTTCTGGAAAAGGCCGGGTGGGTTTGATTACTTATATGAGAACTGATTCTGTCCAAATTTCTAAGAAGGCTCAAAAAGATGCCTTAAAAGTGATTGAACAAGTTTATGGTCAAAAGTATGTTCCTGAAACGCCACGAATATTTAAGACTCGATCAAAATTAGCCCAAGAAGCTCATGAAGCAATTAGGCCGACATATCCTGAAATTGAACCTAAAAAAATTACTCAAGATTTAAGCTTGGATCAAAATCAATTATATGGTTTAATTTGGAAAAGATTTATCGCCTCACAAATGAGAGAAGCGGAATTTGCGGTCACAATAGTGGAGATAGCCGCTAAAAAATATATTTTTCGTGCCAAAGGAGAACAAATTATTTTTATAGGTTTTTTAAAAGCATATTCGGTTCCAGTAATTTTTACTTTACCGGTTATGAAAATTGGGGAAGAGTTAAATTTAATTGAATTAATTAGTGAGCAAAAATTTACCGAACCTCCAGCCAGATTTACTGAAGCTGAATTAATTAAAGCTTTAGAGAAAAATGGTATTGGTCGACCATCAACATACGCACCAGTCATCACCACAATTCAAGATCGTCGTTATGTAGTTAAAAAAGGTAAATATTTTTATCTTGAAGAGTTGGGTGAAATGGTGACTAAATTGTTAAAAAAACATTTCCCTAAAATTGTTGACATCGATTTTACAGCGGATATGGAAAAAGATTTAGATAAAATTGCGATGGGCAAAAAAGAAAGCGAAGCTTTTTTAGATAAATTTTGGTTAGATTTCTCGGCGAATTTGAAGAATAAAGAAAAAGAAGTCAAAAAAAAGGATTTAATTACACAAACAACTGATGAAAAATGTGAAAAATGCGGCAAACCAATGGAAATTAAATATGGTCGTTTTGGAAAATTTTTATCTTGTACTGGTTTCCCGGATTGTAAATTTTCAAAGCCATTAGTAGAAACTGGTTCGGTGCGTCAAGATAAAAAAATTGAAAAACAGATTTCCAATGAAAAATGTGAAAAATGTGGTGCAGACATGGTCATTAAAGAAAGCCGATTTGGTCAATTTTTGGCCTGTTCAAAATATCCAAAATGTAAATTTACCAAATCAATTATTAAAAAAATTGGCTTGACTTGTCCAGAATGTGGTAAGGGTGATATTATTGAAAGACGAACCAAAAAAGGAAAAGTATTTTGGGGTTGTTCGCAATATCCTAAATGTAAATGGGCGAGTTGGGAATTTCCAGACAAGCAAAAGTTAGAAAGTCAAAAATTAAAAAGTGAAGAAAAATGACAAATATAATTCCAGAATCCGTCTTGAGGTTAATTGATAATTTTGCAAAACTACCGGGAATTGGTCCTAAAACCGCTTCTCGCTTAACATTTTACTTATTGCATTTGTCAAACCTGGAAGTGACGGAATTAGGTGAAGCAGTGATAAATTTAAAAACTAAAATTAAAAATTGTTCTGAATGTGATAATATTACGGTAGATAATTTATGTCCAATTTGTGCCGATCCGAAGCGTGATCGGACCAAAATTATGGTGGTTGAAAATCCTTTAGACGTGATTGCGATCGAGAAAACTAATGAATATAATGGCTTATATCACATTTTGGGTGGCGCAATTTCACCAATAGATGGAATTGGGCCAGATGATATTAAAATTCCGGCACTTTTGAGGCGTCTGAAAAAAAGCAATAAACCAATTTTGGAAATTATATTAGCTAATAATCCTGACTTGGAAGGCGAAGCAACGGCAATGTATATTACCAAAGAAATTTCTAAAATTAAATCTGATAATTCAAATTTAAAAAATATTAAAATTACGAGAATTGCCCGCGGTTTACCGGTTGGAGGAGATTTAGAGTATGCGGATGAAATTACTTTATCTCGAGCCTTGGAGGGTCGTAAAGAATTTTAGAGGAGGCTAAATGAGTTATATATGCCAAAATTGTGGGTTTGTGACTGAAAAATTAACCGAAGAATGTTCAGAGTGTGGCGGGTTATTAGAAGAAGCCGAACCAGTAATTGACTGGTTGGGTGAAGGGGAGGGGGACCACGACGAGGATAAATCAAACGAACCACGTCATAAAAAATTAAATAAAGGCAAGAAAGAAGAATAATGGCATTAAAATTTTTTAATTCATTAACACGCCAAATCGAAGAATTTACTCCCGTTAAAGATCGAAAAGTTAAAATGTATAGTTGTGGGCCGACGGTATATGACTTTGCTCATATTGGCAATTTGCGCGCTTTTATCTTTTCTGATTTGGTGAGACGGGTATTAGAATTTAATAATTATAAAGTCTGCCAAGTGATGAATATTACTGATGTTGGACACTTAACTTCTGATGAAGATGAGGGCGAGGATAAGATTGAAAAAGCCGCTCAAAAAGCTCAGACCACAGCTAAAAAAATAACTAATAAATATACCCAGGCATTTATGGCCGATTTAGAAAAATTAAATATCAAAAAACCGACCATTTTGCCTCGTGCAACTCATCATATTGCCGAACAAATTGATTTGATTTCAAAAATAGAAAAAGCCGGATTTACGTACCGAATTTCGGATGGGATTTATTTTGATACTTCAAAAATTAAAGATTATTCGAAATTATTTGGAATTCGCAACCCAAATTCAAAAAGAAGAATCAAAAAAAATCCAGAAAAGAGAAATGAATCAGATTTTGCTTTATGGAAATTTTCTTCAAAAAATCAAAAACGCCAAATGGAATGGGATTCACCTTGGGGTAAGGGATTTCCGGGCTGGCATATCGAATGTACAGCGATGAGTGAAAAATATTTAGGGAAGATATTTGATATTCATACTGGTGGCGTTGATCATATTCCCGTACATCATAAAAATGAAATTGCGCAAAGTGAAGCTGCTTTTAGAACTAAATTAGCAAATTTTTGGCTTCACGTGGAATTTTTATTAGTTAATGGTAAAAAAATGGCAAAGTCATCGGGAAATTTTTATACCTTAGCCGATCTTGTGCAACATGGTTTTTACGCTCAGGCATTTAGATATTTAATGTTAACAAATCATTATCGGTCAAAAATAAATTTCACCTGGGAAGAATTAGAAAAAGCCCAAAAAACATTAATGGGAATTTATGTGATTGTGGCGATGGGCAATAAAGGTCAAGATTTGTCTTCCCAAATTAATAAAGCCATTTATAATGATATAGATATTCCATCTGCCTTATCTATTTTGCACAAAGCCAATAATGCAAAATTATGGTTAAAATATGATCAAATTTTAGGATTGAAATTAAATGAAGCCACAATGATTGATCCTGATTCTAAAATAATGACAATTATTCAAGAGAGGGAAAAGCTCAGAAAAGACAAAAAATTTAAAAAAGCTGATTTAATCAGACAAAAATTATTTCGATTAGGTATGATGGTCGAGGATACTCCACACGGTCCGAAAATAATTAAATTTCCACAAAATTAAAATAATGTCAAAAAAATTAAAACTGGCGGTAATTTTTGGTGGTAAAAGTGCGGAACACGATATCTCAATTAATTCGGCAAAACAAGTAATTGCCGCTCTTAATAAAAATAAGTATCAAATAACACCAATAAAAATTTCACGAAAAGGAAAATGGTCTCAAAATTTAAATAAAAACATATTTGATCTAGTGCTTCCGATTTTTCATGGTTCATTTGGCGAAGACGGTAAACTTCAAGGGATGTTAGAGATGATGGAAGTTAAATATGTTTTTTCTGGGGTTTTGTCTTCTGCGCTCTGCATGAACAAAAAAATCTCGAAAATTATCGTTAAAAATCTTGGCTTTAAAATTCCCCAAGATACTATTATTGAAAGGGGGCAACAATACAATATTGAAGAAGTACTTGAAAAAATTCCCTTGCCCTTATTTGTAAAGCCAAACCAACTTGGCTCTTCAATAGGTGGATCAATAATAAAACAAAAAAGGGATTTAAAAAAAGGGATTAATCTTGCGTTAAAATTTGATCAGGTAGTAATAATTGAAAAATATCTTGAGGGACGAGAATTAACAGTAGCGGTAATGGGGAATAAAAAGCCAGAAGCCTTACCTGTAATTGAGATTATTCCTCAAGTTTCAGATTATTTTGATTATCGAGCTAAATATGAAGTTGGTGGAAGTTTAGAAATATGCAGCTCAAATCCCGGCCACAATATTTCTCAAAAAGTTCAAAGAGAGGCGATTGAAATTTATAAGGCTTTGAATTGTTTTGATCTAGCCAGATTAGATTTTATCTGGCCCAAAGATTCGAATGAAATATATTTTATTGAGATCAATACAATTCCCGGAATGACAAAAACCTCTTTGGTTCCAAAAGCGGCTAAAGCGGCGGGAGTAAATTTTAAAGATTTATTAGATAAAATAATTCAAATGGCCCAAAAGAGATATCTTAATGAAAAATAATATTAATAAAACAATTAAAATTATTTATGAAGATATGGATTTAATAGCGATTAATAAACCCGCGGGTTTATTGGTACATGAAACAGGGAATAAAGAATCTAACACCTTAGTAAATTATATTGTGCGACATAATCCTGAGATTAAAAAGATAAATTGGCCACAAAAAAATCGTCCGGGGATTGTCCATCGTTTAGATCGCGATACATCAGGGATAATTATAATTGCTAAAAATTTAAAAACATACACAAAATTAGCAGAACAATTTAAAACTCGAAAAATCCAAAAAGAATATCTTGCGCTCGTAATCGGTAAATTACCAAACAAAACAGAAGCAGTTTTTAAGCCAATAGGTCGAAAAAAATCTCCAAAACTAATAATGACTTCAAGTTTTGGCAAAAATGCTGAAACTCATTTTGAAACCCTCCAAGAATTTCATTGGCAAAATTATATTTTTTCAAAACTATTGGCAATTCCTAAAACTGGTCGAACCCATCAAATTCGTGTTCATTTAAAATTTTTAGGTTTGCCAATTTTAGGGGATTTGTTATACGGCAAAGGCCAAGCTAAAAAAATTGCCCAAAAATTAAAAATTAAAAGACAACTTTTGCATGCTTATAAGATTACATTTTTACACCCAACAACTAATAAAGTTATTTCTTTTAAAGCTAAAATTCCTCAGGATTTTAATAATATTTTACAACGACTTTCTAAAAAATAATTTCGGCTTGAAAACTAAGCATAAATATTTTAAAATAAGAACACAGGTGAAATATGAATTATGCTTTACTGGTTGCTGGGGGAACTGGGACCAGATTATGGCCAAAGTCACGCACAAGTCTCCCAAAACAATTCCACAATTTAATCTCCCAAAAATCGATGCTAAAAGATGCGTATGAAGCACTTTTGCCTCTTTACGATAAAAAGCAGATTTTTTTAGTTTCACCAAAGCAATATTTGACTAATTTAAAAAAAAATTGGCCAAAAAAATATTATAAAAATATTATTTTAGAAGATAAGTCTTTGGGAACGGCCATGGCAGTCGCTATCGGAATGAAAGAAATTGCCAAAAAAGATTCCAAAGCGATCGTGACTGTTATTTGGGCAGATGCTCATATAAAAAAACATCAAAATTTTATTAAGGCAGTTAGGTTATCGCAACAAGTAGCGTCAGAAAAAAAGGTGGTTATAATTGGGGTGAGACCCGAATATCCGGCAACAGGATTCGGGTATATAAAAATTGGAAAAATCATCCCAGGATTTGTGAAAGAAAAAGTATCTTATATTGAAAAATTTGTTGAAAAGCCCAATTATATATTGGCGCAAAAATTTGTAAAATCTGGTCAATATTATTGGAATCCTGGAATATCAACTTGGCAGGCGACACATTATCTTGAAAAATTTAACAAACTAATGCCTAAACATGCTCTGGTATTAAGCGGGAAAAAATCCATTGAAAAGCTTGAACCTACGCCAATTGATTATGGAATTTATGAAAAAATTCAGGGCATGGTGACTTTTGCTGCAGATTTAGGTTGGTCTGATGTCGGATCTTGGAAATCATTAAAACAAATCTTGGCTTCCAAAAAAGCAAACCATATTTCTGGTAAACATATTGGTTTAGCAACTAAAAATTGTTTAGTGATGGGCAAAAAAAATCTGATTGCAACCTTGGGTGTGGAGAATTTAGCAATTATTGATGAGGGTGATGTGATTTTGGTCGCAAATATGGATGAAGCTGAAAAAATTAAAGAATTAATTTTGGAAATTTCTAAACAAGGTTTATCGAAGTATTTATAATTTATTGAAAACAGAAAGGCATTAATGAATAAAAGTATTTGGATAAAATTAGGGATAATTATTGTGCTGGTCGCAATTTTTGTAATCATAGATATGCCATCAGGGTTTAATAAAATTGGAATCAAAAAAGATCCAAAACTCAAAAAGGGGCTGGATTTAGTTGGTGGCAGTGGAATCGTTTACGAAGCTGACATGAGTAAAATTGATCCCAAAGATCGTGCCAATGCCTTGTCTAGCTTAAAAGATACCATTGATCGACGTGTCAATGCGTTAGGCGTAACCGAACCATTGATCCAGACTCGAAATATTGGTGATACACAAGGTTTAGTGGTTGAATTACCAGGTATTAAAGATGTGAATGAAGCGATAAAATTAATTGGTCAAACTGCAAATTTAGAGTTTAAGGAAGTTGTCCAGACTGATAAGGGGGTAAGTTACGTGAAAACAGATTTATCCGGCCGGCATTTAAAAAAGGCAACTGCCCAAATTGACGAACAGGGTAATCCTGAAATTGCGATAGAATTTAATGCCGAGGGGACGAAGATTTTTTCAGAATTGACAAAAGAGAATTTACAAAAACCAATTGCAATTTTTTTGGATAATGAATTATTATCTGCACCCACCGTTCAGACGCAGATTACTGACGGAAAAGCAGTTATTACCGGTAAATTTTCGATTGCTGAGGCGAAAAAATTAGTTTTGGAATTAAACGCAGGCGCGTTACCAGTACCAGTTAAGATTGTAGAACAAAAAAATGTTGGCGCAACTCTCGGTCAAGATTCAGTCAAAATGGGTTTATTGGCGGCAGGGATTGGTTTAATTGCGATTGTATTATTTATGTTAATTTATTATAAATTAGCCGGATTAGCGGCAGTTTTAGCCTTGGGGATTTATACGCTTTTGGTTTTTGGGATTTTTAAACTCTCGAGTTTCACACCAGCCGCGATTACCTTAACTTTACCAGGTTTAGCCGCGTTTGTATTATCGATTGGCATGGCAGTCGATGCGAATATTCTTATTTTTGAACGCACCAAGGAAGAACTGAGAAACCAAAAATCAATCTTAACCGCAATTGATTCTGGTTTTCAGCGTGCTTGGCCGTCAATCCGCGATTCTAATTTATCCAGTATTATCACGGCAATAATTTTGTTTTGGTTGGGAATTGGGAGTATCAAGGGTTTTGCGGTGACCTTAGGGGTGGGTATTATTATTTCAATGTTTACCGCCATCACCATCACCCGAACTTTTTTGCAGCTTTTGGGAATGACTTGTTTGAAAAATAAAATTTCTTGGTTTGTTTAAATTTATCAAAAATATTAATAAGAGGTAAGATGAACATAATTGGATTAAGGAAATGGTGGTTTATAATTTCAGGATTAATAATCATTCCAGGAGTAATTGCGATGATTTTGTGGGGTTTTCGATTAAGCGTTGATTTTTCGGGCGGTACTTTATTGGAAATTACTTTTCCTGATAGAAAAGCCGTGACACAAACTGAGATTGAAAAAAGTTTAACGCCATTAAATCTGGAAGCGACTCAAATTCAAAATACGGGTTCGAATTCAGTCATTATTCGCACCAAACCATTATCAAGCGATCAAGTAAATAAAATCCAGGAGAATTTAAAAAAAGATCTAGGGAATGTCAAAGAAACAAGATTAGAAACGGTTGGGCCTTTAGTTAGTAAAAACTTAACTCAACGAGCCATTATTGCGGTTATTGTCGCCTCAATTGCGATAATTTTTTATATCGCTTTAGCGTTTCGAAAAGTCTCAGCCCCAGCAAATTCTTTTCGATTTGGAATTTGTGCAGTAGTAGCATTAATTCATGATTTATTATTCGTAGGTGGAGTTTTCGCGATTTTGGGACATTTCTTTGGGGTGGAGATAGATGCTTTGTTTATTACGGCTTTGTTAACAGTGATGGGTTTTTCGGTACACGACACAATTGTAGTATTTGATCGGATTCGTGAAAATTTAAAAACTTCCCCAGAATTAACGTTTGAGCAGGTTGCCAATAAAAGTATTAATCAAACTTTAGTTCGGTCATTAAATACTTCTTTAACGGTAATTTTTGTCTTAATTTCTTTAATAATTTTTGGTGGCCAGACCTTGCGTTTTTTTACCTTGGCATTATTAATTGGAATCCTAATTGGAACATACTCATCAATCTTTAACGCCTCACCATTATTAGTGGTTTGGCAAAATTGGACTGAGCGCAAAAAATTACTAAGAGCCTAAATTGGTGGTCTAAATATAAAATAGGCGAGAATGAAGATTTTATTTTTGATGCTAAAATAGAAGTCTTGTCGGATAGAGTTAAATCTATATATGATAATACGGATAGTTATTAATTAAATTATTATTTTGCGACGTTATTTTAATCTTTAATTATTAAATTGTGCGACGTTAATTTTAATAAATATATAGCTTGATGAGGATTGATGCAGGCAATAGAATTAGGCGAGTCGATTAATACATTATTATATAATAGGTAAATTTAGGCAAAAAAATTAAAATCCATCTTAGCTTCATAAACAAATTTTGGCAGCTTTAATCGGATAGGGACGTCGTAAAAGATATATTGTGCGAACAAATTTCATACTCTCTCAGTATACTGTCTTCTAATAGCTAATATAGGTGTAATAATTCATATTAATTATTAATTAAAAACAGAGAGTCCCTCTCCTCTCTTTAATAGTATATAACCCTTTGTAATTAATTTGATCGCATTTTCTAATGATTTTAGTATCTTTATCAATCAATTTTTAATACCATTTATGTCGCAAAACTATTATTTAGCTTCATTTTAATATATCTTTAAGGAATTGAAATTATTAATTAAATTTAGTATTCTAATTAATTTTATACCATATAATATTTAAAATTTTTAATTTATCATATTCCAATTATTTTATTAATAAAATAAAAATTAACCCCCATCATTTATTACCATTAGCTTGGGCGGAATTTGACATAAACATTAAAAGTGAAAAACTTAAAAAAATTAATGAATAAATTAATTTGAATGATGGTTGAGAAAGATTCATTTGCCCTCCTCAAAAAATTTAAATCTTAACGTTTAAATATGCGAAATAACATCTTCACCGGTCATTTGTTCGGGTTTATTTATTTCTAATAAAGCTAAAACTGAGGTCGTAACATCCGATAAAACACCAATAGGATTATTAGCAAAAAATACTTCTTTGGTATCTTGGGAAGTTTGAGTCTTTTCTTTGTCAATTAAGATTATTGGAACGGGATTGGTGGTGTGTTCAGGATCTGGTAATTGAGTTTGTGGATTAATCATTTGTTCGGCATTACCGTGATCAGCAGTTAAAATAACAGCATAATTATTTTTAAGTGCTGAATCAATTATTTGTCCAACAGATGAATCAACATATTCGCAAGCTTTAATGGCTGCTTTTAGATTTCCGGTATGACCAACCATATCAGGATTAGCTAAATTGGTAATGATAAATTGGAAATATTGCTTTGAAATCATTTGTGTTAAAAGTCTGGTAATCGCCTGAACTGACATTTCTGGCTTTAAGTCATAGGTGGCAACTCGTGGTGAGGGAATCATTTTACGGGTTTCGCCAGGATAAACATCTTCTCGACCTCCGTTAAAAAAATACGTCACATGAGCATACTTTTCTGTTTCAGCGAGGTGAAATTGTTTTAATTTATTATTAGCAATAACCTGGGCTAAGGTATTATCAATATTTTGTGGGAAGTACGCGATTTTAATTCGAGGCGTAGATTCAAAACCGTAGTTGGTAAAACTGACAAAAAAAGTATGATCAATATAATTTCGTGGAAAATCTTTAAAATTCGGGCTAACTAAAGCGGCTGTTAATTGTTTGGCGCGATCAGCGCGGAAATTAAAAAAGATAATGCCATCTTCAGCTAAAATGCCGGGATTATTTATAATTTGGGGTTTGACAAATTCATCTGTTTCCCCTAATTTATAAGCTGATTTTAAGCCTAAACTGGCGCTATCGGTTTTTTGACCTTTAGCTTGGGTAATCGCTTCATAAGCTAACTGAGTTCTTTCCCAGTGTTTATCGCGATCCATGGCATAATATCGGCCTGAAATTGTGGCTATTTCCCCTATCTTTTCTTTTTTAATAAACCCCTCTATTTTACTAAGAAAAATTTGGGCTGATTTTTGAGGTGCATCGCGACCGTCTAAAATTAAATGCAAATAAACTTTATTTATTTGTTCATTTTTAACTAATTTTAAAAGTGCAAATAAATGATTTAAATGAGAGTGGACTCCCCCATCCGAGGCTAAGCCAATTAAATGCAAGTTGTGGTTAGTTTTTTTTACAAAATTAATTACTTCGAGCAAAGCCGGGTTTTTGAAAAAAGAACCATCTTCAATGGAGAGATTAATACGAGGCAAATCCTGATAAATAATTCGGCCCGACCCTAAATTTAAATGACCAACTTCAGAATTACCGGTTTCGCCCCACGGCAAGCCAACTTCTTTGCCGCTTGCCATTAATAAAGTATGGGGAAAATTCTGAATTAAACGGTCAAAGTTCGGCGTTTTCGCTAAATTAACGGCATTGCCTTCGTTTACCGGTGACGCACCAAAACCATCTAATATTAATAAAATTGTTTTCATCGATGATATAATTCAATATTGAATTTACTAATGGCACCACCTTTAGTGACCGTAAAGGTTGGGCTACGATATGTATTATAGCCTTCCTTTTCGGCCGTAATATAATATTCTCCTGGCAAGGGGACAAAATTAAATCTTCCTATATCATCTGTAACCTGCGTTTCTTGAAGTTTGTTGAGTTCTTTTTTAAAAATACGCACCACGACCATACTAATCGGTTTTTTATTTTTCTCATCCACTACCGTCAACATCATCCCCCAAGCCGGTGAAACATCTCTCAAAACCACCACCTTTTCATCCTGAATATAATTGATTCTTGATTCATAGATAATGTTTGGACCAATTTGAATTTTCGCTTGGTTAGATTTAACTAATTTTAATACACCGGGATCAGTTTCAAGCATTTGTTCGGCAACTTTATTTTTGCGAATAACATGATCGTCTTTACTAAAAACAATTAAACCATCACCCACGTTATCAATAATTACTTCGGCGGATAATTTGAGCTTTTCATTTAATTTTTTCAAGTCATCTGAAAGTTTACCTGCTAAAACTGCGATTACAAAAAATGAGACGGTATTAACAAAAATGACTAATAAATCCATAGTATTAAAGGTGTCAGCAATTACTAATTTGTCATATAAAGAAAAACTTATATATGTAATCACCACGATCGTGCATAAATATATGCCTTTTTTTGCATTTTCTAAAATGGTATGAGCCAAAATTAGGACGGTAAATACCGAGAAAAATAGATAGTTTTCAACTCCCGCCTGTCTCAACAAATACGCGGCAATAATAATCTCAACCGTGGCTGAAATATAACCTAAGGCTAGCATTCCTCTTTTGATTTTTGCTGAATAATATAAAGCCAAGGTCAGTAAAAAGAGTAAGATTATTAGATAAACTAACATAATTTCCGGGACAATATGAGTAAAAAATAATAAGGCAATAAAGATCGGGATGACAACGATCCTAATTCGAACTGCTTTTTGCGTTGCCACAACTAATTTTTTCGTTTTATCGGTCTCGGGCATATTTTCCTTTTAAGATGTTATCTAATTTGATTGTAAACTTTTAAAAAAATTAATACAAGTTTTAGCTTTAAATTATTAAATTTTATAATGCTGATAAAAAAATAAAGGCCCTGACTACGGGTTAGTAGTGCAGAGCCAATTGTAATGTTGGTTCGGGTTGGGAGTTTGGGTTTGGTCGATCTTGAGGTTGGGTTTTGTAAAAAAGTTCAAAGATTTGTATCTCGTGTGGTTTTTTGATATCAATGCCGAAAATTATGCACGCAGCCTGAAAACGTTCAGAGGAATCAAGGCGAGAGTTAATAGTCTCCAGATTTGCAGGATAAGGGGTATCTCCTGGTCTAGGGAAGGCTGTTTGGCATTTTTCACAGCGTAAGTCTTCGGGCTTAACCTCTCCGATATAATTGGAGGTATCTTTTCGGGCGAAAAAAATTGTGACTGAGTCTTGCTGGCAGATGGGACAAATGGTGGTTGGCAAGGTATTAATTTTTGACATCAACCACATCAAATGAATATAAAAACGATTGTTGTGGCGACGTCGAAGTTTGAGCTGTTGCCTTAACCATTTCAAATTTGTGAAGATTAGGATTTCAAGATATTGTTCAGTTTTGTTTATCCAATACGGTTTGTCCGGCACATATGAGTTGGTCACGGTTTCTCCCCCTTTTCTCGATTAACTCACAATGCAGTATTATAAAATTATACTACAAATATTAATTTATGTCAAGATAAATCAAGATAATTATACTGATGAAGATTGAGAGATTTGATTTTTATTGAAACTTTTTTTTCGAGCCTCAAAAATAACCAAGAATAGAATAAAGGCAATTATCGCTAATCCCCAGACAAATGGTGTGGGCACGGCAGTTTTAAAAACTTTTTGCATCGGCTCAAAACCAATCACAAACCAAAGCATAATCGCGGAGACGATTTCTGAATAAATTAGCCATTGATTTGAAAAAATGCCGGTTTTAAAAATTGATAATTTTTCACTTCTTGAGGTAAAAGCATTGGCAATTTGGCAAAATACGATCACGATATAAGTTGAGGCGGTAGCTTGCCAATAAATTGGACTTTCGAGATTTAAACCTGACTTGAAATTCCACCCAGATTGATGTAAAGAAACTATAAAAATAAGTAAACCAAATATTCCCATCACTAAACCGACCTGTAATAAACGGGATAACATTTTCAGGTTAATAATTCGTTCGTTTTTTGAGCGAGGGGGGCGATTCATAATTCCGGCTTCTTCTTTTTCGACACCCAAAGCTAACGACGGTAAAACATCAGTCCCTAAATCGATGGCTAAGATTTGAATCGCGATTAATGGCAAGGGCAACCCCAAAATTAAAGCAAACAATGGCGCAAGTAATTCACCAGAATTTGAGGAAAAAACATAAAAAACGAATTTTTTGGTATTGTCAAAAATTCGGCGTCCTTCTTCAACCGCATTAACAATAGTGGCGAAATGATCATCAAGCAAAATCATATCCGCCGCCTCTTTAGTGACATCTGTACCAATCCGGCCCATGGCCACGCCAATATTGGCTTTCACTAACGCTGGGACATCATTGACACCATCGCCGGTAACTGCCACAATCTCGCCCATTTCCTGTAAGGTTTTCACAATTCTTAATTTTTGTTCAGGTTCAATTCGAGCAAATATTATCTTATCTTTTAGAGAATTTTTTAAAGCTAAATCATCCATATTATGTAAATCTTCACCGGTAATAATTTTGGTATCAGATGTGGCTAAACCAATTTGGAGAGCGATGGCTTTGGCAGTAAGTTCATAATCACCCGTAATTAAAATTACTTTAATCCCAGCTCGATTGCATTTTTCCATCGCCTCTTTAACGCCTTCTCTGGGTGGATCTTCAAGTGCTACAAGACCTAAAAAGGTTAAATTATTTTCAATCTCATTTTTGGGAATTTTCCTAACATTTTTAATTGATGATTTTGTAATTTTTTTCATCGCTATAGCTAACATACGAAAACCTGAATTTGCCATTGAATTATGTTTTTGCATGATAATTTCCTTTTCCTTGGTTTTTAGGTCGCACAATTTTAGTAATTCAAGGGTGGAGCCTTTTGTAAAAACAATTAATTCATTTTTGGAATTTTTAACAACCACACTCATTTTTTTTCTTTTTGAGGAAAATGGAATTTCGTGGATTCTGAGATTTGATTTTCTAATTTCTTCAAAGTTATGATTATTTTTTTGGCAATATTCTAAAAACGCGACTTCTACCGGATCCCCAATTGGTTTATTGTCAAGAATCGCATTATTACATAAAATTAAGTTATTAATAAAATATTCTTTTTGATTTTTAGAAAAATCATTAATTTGAGGCATAGTATTAACAACTGTCATTCGACTAGTCGTAATAGTACCAGTTTTATCCGAACAAATAGTAGTAACTGAACCCAAACTTTCAACATGAAGTAATTTTTTCACTAAAGCTTTCTTTTTTAGCATCCGTTGCGCACCCAAAGATAAGGCGACCGAGACTATTGCTGGCAAGCCTTCAGGGACTACCGCAACCCCGGCCGCGATGGCAAAAAGTAAACATTCTTTTAAGTCTCGACCCAAAACATAAAGTATAACTAAAACTGAAATGGCAATTGCGCTCGCGACAATCGCGGTGACTTGCCCGGTATGAGTCATTTCTAACTGCAAAGGGGTGGGAGTTTCTTTGATTTTTTGGCTTGATTCGGCAATTTTTCCAAATTCAGTTTCCATACCAGTATTTACAACCACGGCCTTGGCGCTTCCTTCTACAACTGCAGTGCCCATATAAGCCATATTATTTATATCAGCTAAGGTTTCGTCGTGCTTAATGATAGCGTGATTTTTGTGGCGATGATGTGATTCACCAGTTAAAGCGAATTCATTAGTTTTTAAGTCAGATGATTCAAAAATTCTGGCATCGGCGGGAATTAAATCGCCAGCCTCCAAAACCAAAATATCTCCCGGTACGAGCCTGAAGGTGAGAATTTGTTTTTCCTTGCCGTCCCTGATCACTTTTGCCATAGATGGCAATTCTTTTTTAAATGCGGCCAGGATTCGCTCCGCGCGATATTCTTGAATAAAGCCAATTAAGGAATTTACGATTACAATAATTAGAATAATTAAACTGTCTCGAGGTTCTCCAATAATTAAAGCAATTCCAGCGGCAACTAATAGAATTATCGCGAGCAAATCTTTAAATTGATAAAGAAATTTAAAAAATACCGGCACGTTTTGCGTCTTTTTGAGCCGGTTTAAACCGAATTTATCTATGCGAAAAAGGGCCTCCTTTGAATTTAGCCCCTGTTTGTTAGTTTTGAGTTTGGAATAAATTTCTTCAACTGTATTCTGGTAATAGTTTGACATTAATTAGTCATCCCAGATTATTGACAAATAGTAGTTGGTACGGGTTGATTGGGATGGCCGTGTTTAACCCATTGGCTATTTTGACAAATCCAATCATCTTTAGGTGAAGACATTTTTAGAATCGCGACTCGTAAAATAATTACCATTAAAAATATCCCAATTATAATTAAGATTTTTTTCATTTTTATCTCATCTTAAATATACCTTTTTCATGGTATTTTACAAGGATATAAAATGATATAATTAGGAACTAAAAAACCCTCCTTAAAAATTGGGAGGGTTTTTTAGTTTTCAATCGCAAACTTATCTTCGTTCGCGCATTGGTCTGGCAACATTGACTACGATCGCTCTGCCTTCAATGTCTTTGCCATTCATTTCTTTAATGGCACTTTCGGCAGTTTTGTCATCTACCATGGTTACAAATCCAAAACCTTTTGATCGGTTTGAGAATTTGTCCACAATGACCTTAGCTTCAGCAACTTCACCGATACCGGCAAAAAGTTCTTTTAAGCCATCATCAGTCAAAGTGTAAGGTAGATTGCCAACGTAGAGTTTGTTCTTTTGTCCTTGCTCTTCCATTTTTTCTCCCAGGCCTAAGCCTGTAATTTTACTCGTTGAATTCCTCGGGAGAATTTACCTAAGATCTTTAGATAGAAAGTCATCCACAGAGTGCTTCAAACGATATCTTAATATGTAGTTATAGTATAACAAATTAAATTGAATTTGTCAAATTGAGGCTAAAAATGATCTTTGGTTAATTTATCTTTGATGAGATGCGTGAAAAAACCGCGTTTGCCTTCTAATGCCCTATCAATACGACGAAAATGAGCGTCAAGACGCGCTTCTTTTTTATCAGGAATCTTTTCGCCTTCATTTCGTAGTTTTCTTACCGATCCTTCCACTTCGGGAGTTTTATGCAAATCCGTATATTTTTCAGTAAGAAATTCCGGAGTTGGATTATTTTCTATGCCCATTTTGTTCAAAAATAGTTCGAGCAGAAGCGAGAATACACCACCACAACGTATTTTGTTTTAATTTAGGTCAATTATCTCGCCTTCTTTGAGTTCAATTAAATTATCAACTTTGGAGTGATGATTATTTTTGAGATCCTCATCCTTTAAATTATGTTTTGATTCGTCAATGTTTTGATTTAGATCAATAATTTGTGGTGTTAGTTTATTTTCTGATTGGGTTTGGGGATTTGAAGCGGGGGTATTATTTTCAGTTTTTTGATTATTTTCTTCAGATTCACCAGACTCGGAATTTGCCATTTTTTGATACCAATGATCGTTTTTTTGATCAGTATATTCGGCGTATTTTTGTGAGCCAACACGGATGATGGCTGAGGGGCCTTTTAATTTTGAAAGTTGATTTTCTGAGGATGATCCTCTATCGGAACTTGAAAATGAAATCGCGTTTGGATTAGCTGGGTTTTGAAAATTATTATGTGATTCAGAATCAGTTCTTGGTGAGGGTTTTGAAGCAGTTGCGGACCATTCAGCAATCAATTCTTCGACTTTTGCTCGGTCGCTGCCATACTTAGTCCGGGAAGCGGCCATCGCCTGTTCCTTAAAGCCTTCGGGTTCATCTGGTAAGGCAATTGTGATTGCGGAAAATGCCGGGCAAGTCACGCCCTCAATCGACATTTTAATATAAATATGATATTTATCAAGATTAACTAAATCACTTTCTTCAAAAACTGGTGAATATTCTTTTGCTAAAAAAGGGGCGTCAGAAGCACCCACGCGAAAACTAATAATCGTGCCAACGTTGCCAAAAACCGCTTCTCGAACCTCTTCTGGCATCTGGGCGATATATTGGTTGGCAACCGCAATATTTAATTTATATTTTCGAGCTTCAGAAAAGATAGTCGCAAAAGATTCGGTGGCGAAATTTTGAAACTCATCAACGTATAAATAAAAATCGACACGATCCTCTTCGGGGATTGAAGCTCTGGCCATGGCAGTAAGTTGAATTTTGGTGATTAACATCGCGCCCAATAAGGCGGAATTATCTTCGCCGATTTTACCTTTGGATAAATTAATTAAAAGAATCTTTTTATTATCCATAATATCTTTCATGTCAATGGTGCTTTTGGGTTGACCAATGATATTGCGGATTGTTTGTGAAGAAACAAATTGGCCGACCTTATTTTGAATTGGCGCCACCGCTTCAGAGCGAAGACGGTCATTATAATTTTCAAATTCTTCAACCCAGAAATCACGAATCACCGGGTCTTTAATTTGGTCCATGACTTTATGACGAAAATTTTTATCGTTAAGCATTTTTAAAATACCTAAAATTGTCGAATCTGGATAATCCAATAAAGCCATGACCGCATTTCTTAAGATGTGCTCTAATCTTGGACCCCAAGTGTAAGCCCAAATTTTTTGGAAAATTCCGACCAAACCAGAAGTAACAATATTTTTTAGATCAGGACTGACATTTTCAAGCAAATTAAAACCAACCGGATGGTTAATATCGGAGGGGTCAAAAAGGACCACGTCTTTGACTCTTTCGGCGGGGATAAAATTTAAAATTCTTTCGACAAAATCACCATGCGGATCGACAACGGCAACCCCTTTACCATCGCGAATATCAGAAATTACCATGGTTTCAAGCATGGTAGTTTTACCAACGCCGGTTTTACCAATAGTGTAGAGATGTCGACGTCGATCATCAAGTTTTAGACCAAAATCAGTGGCGGAATTTCGAAAATCAGTTTTAGCGAAAATAACCAATTCATCCTCTGGGACGGTACCAGCAATTGGTAAATTAGCCGGTGGTTCGCCTTTTTTACTACCAGCCCAGACAATATTTGGAGTTTCTACGGAAACTGAAGGAAGGTGAAAAACCGAGGCTAATTCCTCAATATTAAAAATATAGGTTGATTCTGGAAACATTCTCGCTCGATATGAATTTAATAATTTTTCATCAGAAATTTTCACCGGTCCCGAAACAAAACCACTTAAATTAGTCGTATTAAATTGTTTAAAAGCACCGATAGTAGTATGTAATTTACTGCGCGCTGAGGTGACATCGTTTGCCCAAACAAAAATTCGAATTTTAGTTTCAAAACCTAATTTAGTAATTTTTTCTTCGATGCCTTTCAAGCCTGCTTCAACCGGAGCTGGCAATTGTGGTTTTTCTTCGGCTGTAATTTGAGCTTTGCGATGATCGGCGGCCGTTTGTGGTTGGGCCGCGGTTAGGGCTAATTCCCCGATAAGTTTTAGAAATGATTTTCCAACTTGTTTGAAAGGAGAAATGGTATCAGCTTTGCCGGTTCTAATATTATCAACTAAGGTAATACCTTTCGCTTGCCATTCATCAGAGACTGGTCTGGTTAAAATTTGAATCCAAATTTGATCTCCGGGTCCAACTTCAGTTAGGGCACCCGTAATGCCAGCCAAGGGATCAACTTCAAAATTTGGAAAGGTTTTTATTGGGTAGCAATCAGATTTGGTAGTTCCGAGCTCAGTTGAAGCGGAAATCAAGCCTTTATCTTTAATTTCTTGGGTGTAATCTTCAACCTCTTCAATGTCAACACTTGGATATTGAGCATAAATTTGACCCTTGACAAATTCTTTAATGCCAGCCGGCACATAAACATAAAAACGAATATATTTGTCAATTGAAACAATCTCAAAAGATAAATGATCTTGAATTGCACCTTCCGCATTAAGTTCTTTCGCGGTTTTATAAATTCCATGTAAAGCCGCAAACATTTGTTCAGCAGCTAAGGGGGATTTTTCATTATCCTTGGGAACTGAAATTAAAAGTAAGTGGTATTTTTGATCATTTACCCAGATTTTTTGTTTTTTAGTCCGAATAATTTTAATAATTATTGAAAGGACGAAAATTATTCCAATTATAATCAATAAATACGTTAGAATTATAAAAAAGAGGGACAACATTGAAGTTGAATTAGTCGTATTTAAGAAGTTTTCAAACGGAGACAATAGATTCATTAATTTCCCTCCCAAATCTTAATTATTTTCGAGCAATTTGCCAACGGCCGGTTTTATTTTTAATAAATTCTTGGTGTGAGTTTAAGTTCATAAGAATCGTATTTTTAGAAATAATTCGTTTTTGTAAAATTTGTTCGCAAATTTGTTCTTGAGTTAAACCTTTGGGTTTATTTTTAAGAATTTTTCTAATCAAGTCAAAAACAGTGCCTGGTTCATAACCCCATTTTTTCAAAGCATAAATTCCACGACCAATTAAAACAAACCGATCATCAGAAATTAGTTCATTATGAACCGTGGTTTGAGTTGGATTTTTAGTTGAAAATTTTTTATTAGAAATCTGTTGTGTAATTTCAATAAAATGCAAAGGTTTTTGAGCGTGATTTAAAACGTAAAAGATTTTATCACGGGTATTTTTAGGATTAATTTCTGGCCAAAATGAAAGACCAATCGTATTATTAGGGCATAAAATTAATTTATTTGAGCCCGAGGCAATCGATTTAATGATCGTTGGTGAAAGGTTCAGTTTAGTTTTAGTAAAATAGAGTTTAGCCAGATTTTCGATAATTTGGGTTTTTTTAGCTTCGTTGAGCAGTTCGATTAAAGTTTTGTTAATCTTTAGTAATTTTGCCAATTTAATTTTACCAGTGGTCCAAAAAGCCTCGGTTTGCGGGGTTTTTTTGATTTTAATCAAGTTAGGATTAATTCGGCAAATAATTTCAACCGCACCAACCTGTTTTGTAGCCGCGTTTGGAAAAATTTGCGAGGCTAATTGATTTTCAGCGATTAAACCTCCTTGGGAATCAATAATTTTTTCAATTTTATGAGCTAACTTTTCAAATTCTAAATTTTTAATTCTTTTTAGTTTTTTAAAGCTAAAATTTATAATTTGACGAACTCTTTCACGAGTAATGCCGTATTTTCGGCCAATTGCCTGGAGAGTTTTGTTCGCCTCGTTAGTTAAGCCAAATCTGGAAATTAAAATTTCTTGCTCTCGACCTTTGAGTAAATTTAAATTTTCAAAAATTTTTTGGTTTAAATCTAATTTCTCCATGATAAATTCTTTCTGGCCCACCCTTTGAAATTTAAGCTAATTTACTTTATATTATAGCATTAAAAATATTATTTGTCAAACATAATTAATTAAATTTTCTAATTAATTTGGTAAAATGCTTTCCACCGCCGCCCATTTAGACTTTTTATCTTTAGGAACTAAAATAGTAAGTTTATCACCAGTTTTAGCCTTAAAATACGTAATTGAGGCTGGTAAAACCTCATAGTTATCTTTTTTTTCAGTGATTACAGTGGGTTTACCACTTTTGTTTATTTTCAGAATGCCGACTCGCCGATCTCGATCGATTGGTCCGGTTTGTTTGAAAATAAAGGTGCCATTTTGCAAAATAGTCAATTTTAGCGCATCACCTGAGACTAATTTTGATTTTGAGGCATAATTGGCTGGAACTGGATATTTTTTCCCTTCTGAATCAATCATGCCTTCGCCGTTAAAGAAACCCTCGATCACTTTTCCATTTGGGTCTGATAATAAAATTTTCGGATCCAAATCTTTAGTCAATTTAGTTTTTTGAGATTTTTTAGATGATTTTTGCCCAATTAATTCTTCAAGCAATTGAGATGCGAGATTAATTTGTAAATTTGCTTGATGCAATAAAAAATTAATCTCTTCAAATTTTGATTTTGTCATTTTTGTTCACCTCCTACAGTGAATTTTCAATTTTATTTTACAGCTTGGTTTCTGAGTTTGCCTCCAAACCGGTTAATTGTTGAGCAGTACTGTCGAGCCTGGCGCGTTTAAAGATTTCATCGGCAACCTGCTCTTTACTTTTTCCATATTTATCTCTCGAAAGATTGACAACGTGCTGTGCGATTTGAAGACTTGGAATATGTTGATCTTGAAAAGTCGCCATACTAAAAGGCTTCGAGGCGACACCATTGATTAATAATTTTAAGTATGCGTGAAATTTATCAATATTAATTAAATCTTCTTGATCAAAAACCGGGGTAAATTCTTTGGTTAAAGTATCTGCATCGGCAGCACCAACTCGAAAACTAATTAGAGTACCAACATTACCAAAAATTGAATCTCGAATTGGTTCTTCAAGCTGGGCAATATATTGATTAGTTAAATTTAAACTAAGATGATATTTTCGAGCCTCGGAAAGAATTTGCGCAAAATTTTCCGTGGCAAAATTCTGAAACTCATCAACATATAGATAAAAATCTTTACGTTGATTTTCTGGAACATTTGCTCGGCTCATGGCTGCCATTTGAATTTTAGCCACACAAATCATTCCCAATAAATTCGAATTTACTTCACCAATCATACCTTTTGATAAATTGATTAATAAAATCTTGCCTTCGTCCATAACCTGTCTAAAATCAAAAGCTGATTTGGTTTGACCGATAATATTTCTCATCATTTCATTGGTGATAAAACGGCCGAATTTTGAGGTAAAATAATTTAACATTTCAGATTTATGAAAATCAGCAGTTTGCGCAATTTGTTTCTCCCAAAATTCTTTAACTTGCGGATCATGGAGGTGTTTTACTTTTTCGTCTTGAAAACCTTTATCAACAAAAAGCCGTGGAATTTCAATTAAAGTCCCGCCTTCTGGATCTGACATTAAAGTTAACGAGGCATTTCTCATCCAGTGTTCCCATTGCGGACCAACAATACCAATTCGAGTCGGATCAAATAATTTATAAAAAATTTGAATCGCTTCTTGAACGATAAAATCACGTTGTTCAGGCGTGGCAGCTTCGAGTAAATTTAATCCTAAAGGACGCGCCGTATCGGCGGGATTAAAAATAATCACATCGTCAAGACGATTTTCGGGAATTTTTGGTAAGATTTCGCTAATAGCATCTCCATGGGGATCAATATAACAAATTCCTTTGCCGGCCCTGATGTCAGAGATTGCCATAGATACGAATAAAGTGGTTTTGCCAACACCGGTTTTCCCAATTGCATAAAGATGTCGGCGCCGGTCGTCATTAGTAATTTTGACTTCTTTCCGCTCACCACGGAAAATAGATTCTCCTAAAACAGTGCCATCAACTGGAAGATTTGAAGGGGCGGGCGCATCTTTGGCAGACAACCAATTAATATTTGGAGTCTCAATGCCTTTATTTGGAAAATGAAAAATCGTCGCTAATTCCGCGGTATTTAAAATTTGAGCAAATTTCGGATCGCCAAAACGTCTAAAAATAAAATCAGTAAGAAATTTTGCTTTATTTTTTATCTTAAGCTTTTTAAAACCATTTAATTCTGGGTTGGTTAGTTGTGCGAAAGAACTTAAAACGTTATTTAGATGAGCTTCTGATTCTTGTTGGTTTGGAGAAGCACATAAAACTCGAATTTTGGTACTAAAGCCAACCTTGGACATTTTTTCTTGAATACCTTTAATTTGCGTTTCAATAACTGGAGAAAGAGGTTCTACAGAGCCTGAACTTTTATTTTCTGGTTGGAGCGGTTTTCCAGCGACAGTGTTGCCCAAATCTTTTAAAAATGATGCTGAACTTGATTTTTTGCCAGTTCGCAGATTTTTAATCGTACTTTCACAGGTTTTTCGCCAATCATTGTTTTGAGGTCGAAAAACAATTTGGACAATTGCGGCATTATCTTCGCCAATTTTAGAAAAAGTATTAGAAAGTGCGGCAAGAGAGTCAGATTCCATTTGGTGGTAAGTTTTGATTGGATAGACAAAATTCTTAGCCAAACCTAATTTAGCCGTGGCAATTTTCTGACCAGATTTAAAGGGATTAAAATAAGGCACAATTTCAATCGAGGCTGAGGGGTATTGGCCATGAATTTGTTTCTCGACTAAGCTGATGAGTTCTTTGGGACATGAAACAAAAAAGCAAATTTCACCACCAACCGTTGCCATTTCAAAGGTTAAATGCGGTTGGCCAAGAACTTTGTTTTTGAATTCAGATGAATAAATACTATATAAAGAGGAATAGAGCTGATCCATAACACCCGCGAATAAAGACGCCAATTCTCGTGAATCTCTAATTTCTTCTTCTTTTTTGCCTGAGATTTTGGAGACTTTAATTAGCATCATTTTGCGGTTTAAAACTTGTTCATTATCATGTTTACCAATAAGGCTGGATTTGATGAGATGATAAATTATCCAGATTAAAAAAAGACCGATGAGAGTTGCCAGAGCGGTAATGCCAAGGACAGTAATCATTGGTTTGTCGATAATTGTCGAGATAAATGAATCGTTCATTTTTGCCTTTTATTTTTATTTTAGTCGCTTTGTTCAATTTCCGCATTTACAGCTTGAATTGCCGTAGCAATGGCGCCACCCTCATCTTGTTCGATGCCTGGACATAATTTAGCTTCTAAGGATTGAACAGTTTTGAGATGATACGAAGTAGGTTTTGGAGGAGTTAATATTAGGGCATCTTCGGGGTTAATTTTAGGGACTTCAACCGCTTCTCGTTCTGCGGCTGGGATATTTTGATCAGTACGTTTAACTTCCTCGTCGATAATTTGCAGTAAGGTTTCGTTTTCAAGTCCAGCTTTAGATGTTGGTAATCCCGAAGTAGCTTCTTTTTCAGAAGTTGTTGGGACTGTTTGATCTGGAAGGTGAGAGCCAGGCCTTTGTTCTAAAGGTTGTTGATAAGTCATTATAAATATGTAATTTCCACCTGCTGGCGGATTTTGTTATTTTTATTATACAAGGAATCTGATTTTTTTGCAATAGAAAGTTTTTTTTATAAAATAATAGCCCTAGCGGCAATGAAGGTACAGCCAGGGCATATGATAGCCTGAAATAGTGATGATTATTCGGATTCGGAGACAGGCTTAATGCTAAGTGGAAGGAGTAAAGCACCTCGGCCTTCTTGAATTTCACGCATATGCTGCCCAAGAGCATGCACCATACTTAGTGTCAAACAAGAAAGTTTGGGTGATGGTTTTGGGTCGTTTGCTGGTGGTGATGGTTTTGGGTCGTTTCCCAACGCGATCGCCTCCTGAGGTGGTTTATGATCCATTGTTGACTAAGTAAGAAAATCTTAGATAGTAAAGGATGAAGTTGATCGAGTGGTGGTAATTACGGAGAGATGAATCATAATGGTATTTGCGCCATGTATTCAAACTTGAATACATCAATTGTGCTTCGTTATTAGAGAGCTGAACAGGTCTATTTTCAGCAACTGCCTTTTCAAGTCTTGTAAAACAGGAAGTCTCGAGCCCACTCAGTTCTGAGCGAATCGCGAGGATATTTTGGCAATGTCTCTCGCTTAGTTCTATGAAAGGACAAGCGGGAAAGGGAAAAGTAGGTGCGTATACGTCCATAAATGGGGATTGCCCGGGACGAGTTAAGGCATTATATTCGGCGCCAACGTCCATCTTTGTTCATCCTTTCGTTGGTACGACTCGCGAAGTATCTCAATTCTAACACAAAAGTCCTATGTTTGTCAATATTTAAAGAAAAAACCTGACGGACTTGGAATCGGCTTGTCGGCCAGGTTGGAATAATTGATAGGATTAGGATTGATTGTGAAAAATTGGGGTGGTTATTGAGGCGTTATGCCATAATGTCGCCGATTTATGGGATGTTTGACCAGTTGAAGCTGAATAGATTCAAGTTGGGGATCACAAAACATCGAATGCGGGCTAGTTTTTCGCAATATGCCTTTAAGGATATCAAGTTTGAGTATTGGAAATGCGTAACAGTAGCACACAGCTGCATTATAAAGACATGTTGATTCGTTATCAGTTAGAGTTTCACCCGATTCTACCTTCGCACAAATTGATTGAAAAAGAGACGACAATTTATTATCATCAGACCCAATATTATCTATAATTCTGATGATCAAATCATGTTCTTCGGCGGTAAAGACCCGATGGTTTCCTATTGCTGTTTCTGTCAACGATGATTCCTCCTTGTCGGTATCAATCAATGTCATTAAAACTATATCATAAAATTTTCGTGTTTGTCAATATTAAAATTTAATTATGTGCGTATTTTTTTCATCAATGTTTGTATAAGATTTAAATTATGAAGCGTTAGCAAGCGTAAGCCTAAAATTTCATTTTCACGAATTAAATGTGATAAATAGCTTTGTGAGAACTTGTTTTGACACGCTTCGCATCTACAATTTACCATGATTGGTTTTGGGTTTAATTTTTGACGACTTTTGCGAAAATCAATTTTGTAAAATTTTGTAAATTTTTTTGTTACCCATACCACACCATGCCTGGCTAACCTGGTTGGTAAAACACAATCAAACATATCAATGCCTAATTTGGTAGCGCAGATTAAATCATCAGGTTCGCCTACTCCCATTAAATGGCGAGGTTTATTTTTAGGCAAGATCTGATCTAATAATTTTACTATTTGCCACATTTTCTTTTTAGACTCCCCGACTGCCAAACCACCAATGGCATATCCCGAAAAACCAATTTTAATTAATTCTTTAGCACAATTTGTTCGCAAATTTTTAAAAGTCCCACCCTGAACAATACCAAATAAGGCAGGTTTTTTAGGATTATTTCTAAAAAGCTTTTCAAATTCTTTTTTAGATCTTTTTGCCCAATCAAGAGTTAATTGGACTGCTTTTTCATGTTTTGTGAGCGGAGAATTTGCCGGCAAACAAACATCTAAAGGCATAATAATATTAGAACCTAAATCTTTTTGGATTTGAATAACCTTTTCTGGCGTAAAAAAATGTTTTGAGCCATCTAGATGAGAACGAAATTCAACCCCGTTTTTATAAATTTTAACTAAAGAACCATTTTTTAAAGAGGTTTTAGCTAAACTAAAAACCTGAAAACCGCCAGAATCAGTTAAAATTGGTCCTGGCCAATTCATAAATTTATGCAATCCACCCATTTTTTTAATCAATTTTTCTCCAGGCCGCATATATAAATGATAGGTATTGGCAAGAATAATTTCACAACCGCTCTGAATTAGTTCTTTGGGACTGACAGTTTTTACACAAGCTTTTGTACCCACTGCCATAAAGGCAGGTGTCGAAAACCTGCCTTTATTCGTGGTGATTTGACCTACACGTAAAGATGACTTTTTAGAGCGTTTATAAACAATAAATTTAAACATAATTATAAATTAAAAATAAAAAAGTTAAAAGTAAAAATACAGATTTAAAATATAAAATTAAATAGGATTTTTTATCTTTTCTTTTTATTCTTTAATTTTACTTCAGTTCAACTTGCGCACCAACCGCTTCAAGCTTTTTCTTCATTTCTTCAGCCTCTTCTTTTTTAACATCAGCCTTAAGGTCTTTTGGAGCAGCTTCGACTAAATCTTTAGCATCTTTTAAACCTAAAGTAGTTAATTCGCGGACCGCTTTAATGACATTAATTTTTTGATCACCAGCGGCTTTTAGAACCACTATGTAAGAAGCTTTTTCTTCGGCTTCGTCTTCACCGTCGCCAGAAGCTGCAGGACCGGCCGCTTGTACTATTGGAGCGGCGGCAGAAACACCAAATCTGTTTTCTAATTCTTTGACTAATTCAGATAATTCTAAAACTGACATAGATTCAACCTTCTTGATAATTTCCGTAAATTTGCCTGAAGGTTCAGGTTTGTTTTCGGGGACCGGTTTAGTCTCCTCCGTTTTTATTTTTTCAGTTTTTGGCGTTTCGATTTTTTCTGGTGTTTTGGTTTTTACTTCGGCTGGTTTGGTTTCTTTAACTTTATCAGCTTCGGTAGTTTGATCTTTTTTTTCTTCGTCTGACATTTTTCTCCTCATAAAAATTTAATAATTTATTAAAATTAAGATTTATTTTTTTTGGAATATTGCTTAATAATCGAAATTAATCCTGAAATATTAGCCTTTAAAACATATTGCAAACCAGAAATTGGAGCTGCAAGCTGGGAAACTAATTGAGCTTCAAGAATTTTTCGATCTGGGATTTTGGCTAATTTTGCCACCATTTCTGCGGGAATAAATTGGTTTTGATAAATTGCCCCCATTATTGCTTCGGGCTTTTTAAGATTTTTAAGAAACTTAACCACAATTTTTGCTGGTTCAGCTTCATCAGCATAACCCAAAACCAAAGATTTTGGTCCAAAAAATACATTCTCATCTAATTCCAGATTATTTTGTAGAAAGGCTTTTTTGATTAAGGTATTTTTAATAATTTTTAATTCAGCATCTTTTTGTCTTAATTCTCCTCGTAACTCGGTTAATTGTTCCATCGTAAAGCCAGCAAAATTAAATAAAATGATGATTTTGGAGTCAGGAATACTTTTAGATAATTTGTCTAAAATTTGATTTTTTTTAGTTTTTGAAATTGCCATTTAGATCCTAAATAAAAAATTCTGTCCAAAGACAGAAAAATTGAGTTTGTAAATTAATTTCAATTTTTTACCTCGGCAGGAAGCCTTGGGGCTATTATGATTAAATCGCCTGCTGTCTTTGGTATTTATATTATATCAAATAATATTTTAATGTCAAGAAGTTATAATTTAATCTTAACTGATGGACTCATTGTGGAACATAAGGCAATACTTTTTAAAACCCCTTTTTTGGCGGTGGCGCGATTTGATTTGATTTCTTGAAAAATTTTATTATAGCTGGCTAACAAATCATCTTCACTTTCGGAAGTTTTGCCAATTTTAACATGAATAATATTAAGATTATCAATTTTTAACTTTCCAAAGTCTTTTTTATCGCTTTTTTTAAAATTCATTGCAAAATGAGCTTCCAAACTTTCTGGAAAATTCGCTTTCGAGATTGACCTAATCATCTCAATCGCTTCTTTTGGTGACTCAACCATGCGGGCTGGGAGTTGTTTTTTGCTTTCTAAATATTTTTGGCTGCGAGATTTTTTCTTTTTCGGTTTAACTTTTTTGGCTTTATCTTCATAATTTTCAGCTTTTTGGAATTTCTTGGTAATTTTAGCATCTTTAATTTTAGATTCAGTGGAAATATTTTGCTCTTTATTGTGGAGTGTTTCTGGTTCCCCAGAAATTATGATTGATTTTTGCTGTCCCATTAATCTCCTTAAAATATATTAATAAGTATGAGCTTGAATCTGTTTTGACTTAATTGATTGTATAATAATATCTTCAGCTTTGTCAAGACTTAAATTTAGGACTGGAATTTCTTGTTTGGTAAATTTTTCTAAAACAAATTCTTTGGCATCAATTTTATATATACCAGAATTAATATCGGCATGGCTTTGGGCAATATCTTCACCAATGCCAATTCTAATTCTGGTGAATTTCTCCGATCCTAAAACGTCAATTATGGATTGTAAACCATTGTGCCCGCCAGATTCTCCGGAGTTTCGAATTCTCAGGCGAGAAATTGGCAGGTCTAAATCATCTGATATTACCCATAAATCTTCAGGACAAGCATCATAATATGAGAGGATTTTTTTTACCACTTGGCCTGATAAATTCATAAAACTGAGGGGCTTGGCGAGAATAATTTTTTGACCCATTTTTTGGGTTATAGCGATATCTGCATTAAGCTTCTTTTCGGTTTTGAAATTAATTTTTAATTTTTTAGCAATTTTATCAATCACTAAATAACCACAATTGTGGCGGGTATTTTCGTAGCTTTTTCCGGGATTTCCCAAACCAACTATCAGCATATAATCCTCCAATTTTTAAAAGCCTGGCAAACCTAAATCTCCTGATATTTGTTTCATCTTTGAAGTCGCAATTTTTTGAGCTTCTTTATTAGCTTCATTAAAAGCATCCTTTAAGGCTTTTTCAATACGGGTAGAGTTTTCTGGGGTCAAGATCTCAGGATCTAAATGGATACTTTGTAATTTTTGGTCAGCCGAAACTATTACTGAAACTTGTCCAGACATACTTTCAGCTTCAATTTCAGTCTTAGATAATTCTTTTTGAATCGTTTTTGCCTTTTTTTGCAAACTCATTAAATTTCTCGCTTGTCTCATTTTGTCAAACATTGCCATTTTTGCTCCAATTCTATAACTTAAAAATTAATTTAATTGTTTAGGTTAATTTCAGCTTCGATAAATTCTTCTAAATTTCCATTCAAAACATGATCAGTTTTTTTTGATTCTATGTTTGTCCGGTGGTCTTTAACTAATTTATATGGCTGTAAAAAATATGAACGAACTTGTGCTCCCCATCCTGGACCATGATGTGAGGTAGTAATTTTTGATAATTCTTGTGTATGCTGGATTTCCATTTCCGCCAAAAGTCTGGATTTCAAGACTTTTAAAGCCTCGTTTTTATTCTGAAATTGTGATCTTTCGTTTTGGCAGGTGGCGGTGATTCCAGTTGGAAGATGAGTGATACGGACCGCGGAATCGGTGGTATTAACACTTTGTCCGCCATGACCTCGACTGCGGAAAACTTCGATTTTTAAATCTTTTTCAGGAAGATCAATACTTTGAGGATTTTTAATAATGGGAATAATTTCCACTAAAGCAAATGAGGTATGACGGGCTTTATCGGCATCAAAAGGGCTAATTCTTACCAATCTGTGAATCCCCGCTTCACCTTTTAAATATCCATATGCAAAATTACCGACTATTTCAATGGCGACATTTTTAATGCCAGCTTCTGCAGCAGGATTTAAATCTAAAATTTTAGCGTTAAAACCTTTTTTTTCGGCATATTTTAGGTACATGCGCATTAGCATTTGTGCCCAATCACAGGCTTCAACACCGCCAGTGCCAGAAGAAACCGTAATCAAGACATTTTCGGGATCGAATTTGCCTTTAAAAATGGCTGGTCGATTTTTCATAAATTCAAGCTGTTTTTTGAGCTGATTGTATTCAGCGACAATTTCATGAGCTTTTGCTTGATCGTCCCAAAAATGAGGCGATGACATTAATTTTTGAATTTGTTCGAATCGATCTTGATTGGACATTTTGCATACCTATTATATATTATAACACAAAAAAGCGCCTCGAGTAAAGACTCGAGGCGCTTTTGGCGATGCTAATTTGTTTGAAATTTAGATCATACGACTTTCAAGATAGGCTTTGTAGAGTTCTTTTCTATTCTTGAGGTAGTAGTAAATACCAATAATTACAGAAGACAAAACTAAGGCTAAGGTAGCCATACCACCGGTTGGAGGCAAAACTTTAGCACTTAAAATCTGAGGTTGGACTGGTGTAATAGGTGCAACAACCTTAATGGTTGTTTTAGCTTCAGATTGGTGTCTAGCACCTTCTGAGGTTTGAATTTTGCCAATATTAGTTAAAACCGTACCATTGGTTAATTTTTTGCTAGTGACAACTTTAAAAGTAATATAACCTGATTGACCAGGTGCTAAATCTGGAACAGAAATACCAGAACCAATGATGCCATCGACTAAAGTATAAGTTTGTCCATTAAAGACTAAGATGGTGCTACCGGGAACGTAAGTTACGCCTGCAGGTAATACATCGCTAATAATCACCCCGTGAGCAATACCTTCACCAGTATTGTTGTACTGTAAATGATATTGTAAGGTATCACCGGGGTTAGCGAAGTTAGCCTTTTGCCAGATTGATTCATTTAAGGTTAAATTTCGAACGGTTTTTTCGATATTAACAAATGGTCTGGCAGGAGGAGTGACAATAATATGGGTTGAAGCTGAATCTTGTTTTTGAGCAATATTATCAGCTGAGATTTTGGCAGTGTTAATTAAATTAAATTCACCAACTGAGGGATTATTATCAACAGTAACTCGAAAAGTGATAACCCCAGAAGTGCCAGGCGCTAAATCACCTAAATTGACACCTGTTGAAACGATAGAATTTGATAATTGACTTTCGTGGCCTGCAATGTTTAATTTGGCTGAATTTGCCACAAAATGAACTGGAGCACCAGCCACGTTTGGCAAAACATCAGAAATTCTAACTTGTTTGGCATTAATGTCACCAGTAATTGTAAAAGAAATCTTGTATTCTAAGGTTTGGCCGGCTAAAGCTGAGTTGCTATCCACAAATTCGGATTGATTTTGTGAAACATTTCGAACTAATTTGGTAATAGTGTCATTAACCTGGCCCGGCATGACAATAGTCACTTTGGTCTTGGCTGAATCTTCTTTAGAACCAGCATTTGAGGAAGTAATCTTAGCCTTATTAATTAAAGTGTATGAGCCTGGAGTCAATGATTTAGTAATTTTGACTTGAAAAACCACAAAACCTGAATTTTCATTGCCAGTTTTCAAATCACCCAAATCAATTCCAGAGCCAGTAATGCTATCAGCTAATTTAGTACCAGCGGTACCGGTTTTATTGGTGTAGAGATTGGTTGATCCGGCCACATAAGAAACATAGTTAGGTAAAGTGTCAGAAATTTTAACATTTTCAGCCGTGGCCAAACCTGAGTTTTTGAAATATAACTTATAAGCTAAAGTTTCGCCAGCTTTAGCAGTATTTTCTTTAACCCAATTATGAGTCCCAGATTGAGTCGTAGAATTTGAAACGGTTTTGTCAATAGAAATATTAGGTTGGCCTGGAATCTTGACTTGGACTTGGAAAACTACATAACCGGCAAATTGCCAGCAACCATTAACATCACCGATATTTATACCTTTTGAAGAGGTAATGCCATCAGCTAAAGTTTGTGGAGTTTGCGAACCATTGGCATACCATTGAGTAGTACCGGGAATGTATTCCACGGTTGATGACTGCGCGGCGTTAATAGTGAAGTTATCTTTAACCTCAGAAGAGGCATTGTCAGCTTTTAAATGACCCTTTAAAACTAAGGTTTTAGCGGTATTTGTAGGAAGTTCAACGCGAATAGTCGTGTTTTTGGCAGTAGTTTTTTCCACACCATTGTGATAATAAGCAATCACGGCCACAGAATCGCCGGCTTTGGCGGAAACCGGGTCATGCCACTTAGTTTCGTTTTGGCTGGCATTAGCGCCTCTTAAGAGCTCAAAATCACCTGCCAAAAAGTTAAATTTTGGACCAGAAGCTAACAAATCAGCCGGTAGGGTTAATTGGGAAACAATGATTGCTGTGAACACCAAAAACGCCTTTCTTAATTTTGAATTTTGAAAGGTAAGGGTTTTCTTGATGTTTTGGACTAATTTTTCAATAAACTTAGGCATAATTTTTCCTTTAAAGAAATTTTTACTATTTTTAAATAGTTGTTATATATTATCATAATCTGTTTTGTTTGTCAATATGTTTTAAATATTAAGGAATTTTTCTAGTTTAAAATTAAGTTTAAATGTTTTAAGTTTAATTTTAAGTTAGAAAAAGTGAGACAGGGGCAGCAAGCTGCGGGTGTATGCAGATCGCATACTAGCTTGCTGCCCCGAAATGGGCGGGGTGAGACGTGGGATGGTTATGGGACTGGTGGCTCTGGTGGGGGTTGGGGTACGGGTGGTTCAGGAGGAGCTCCTGGACCTGGAAGGTCCGCAGCGGGAGGAGGAACAGGTGGTTCAACGGGTGGGCCGGTGACTCCCGGAATAGGCTTTTCGCCAGGTCCCGGGGTTGGGCAGAACTCTTCTTCAGAAGGAGCTTGTGCTCCGGGTGTCGGCAACCAAATGAATCCATAGCTGGGTGGTGACTCCCGTTTCTCCCCGGTGTAGATAGGAAGACGAAGGTCGGGTGCTGAGGAAAGCCTGAGGGGACAAACTGGCGGTTGCCACGTGGGTGGCAGAGCCACAGGTTCGGGTTGTCCGGGAGGTCCAAGTTCTCCTGGTGGTCCTTGAGGACCGGCAGGTCCGGGTGGGCCTTGGATGACGGGAATCGTAACCACCTGCGGTGCAGTCCAGACCTGGTACATTGACCAGTATCTGGTTGCGTCCCCTGTGCGGTACTTCCCATCAGCGGGAACGTGGATAATGCCCACCAGCAACATTTGCCGACAGGCTTCACGAAGACCATACGTATCTGATCCCGAAGGACCAGATGGTATAGTGGCCAAAAACCGCTGCTCCCGAATCGTCAACTGACGATCTGGGACGACGTTCTTAATCTGGATAGTCGTGGATTGCTCGGCGAATGCAAATGCCGAGCAAAGGACGACTAATGCCAACACGAGTCCGAAGACCCGGGTCATGCTACTCACCTCCGAAGTTGAATGTATTGACGGGGCCAAAAGTCCCGTTATCTGTCACGGCTCGCACCTGAAGGTATTTCGCTCCAGGGCAAACCTTGTAGTTGACCGACTGAGCAATAGTGGACACCGGATCACTCCACGCCGTCTCCTGATTGGAGGCAGTGTAGGAGTAGACAAACCGGCTGATGCCTTGTGGCAGGACGAGCCGAAACTCGTCTGACGACACCTGTTCGATTCGGATGACCAGATCCCTTGCGGGTTCCGGCTTTTCCATTTCGACAGGTTTTGGTGCTTCGGTCACGACAGCAGGCGTTGGGGGCGGAGTCGGTGAGGGTTCTGGAAGTGTGTATGTGATTTCGAGGATAGCCGCTGATGCGTGATCGCCGTCCCACGCCCAAACCTCATGGCCAAATTCGGCACCGTTTTGGTATTGGAGTATGAGCCCAAGGTAATTGCCAGGCTGGTAGCCGGATTGATCAACAAAGTTCTGAACCAAGGTTTTCAGGTTAGGCGTACTATACCAACCACCTAGAACAAAAGCAGGCAAGGTCCACATCACATTACCTTCTATTTGCTCATCCCAGAAGACCGTGGTAAATGGAGGCGCAGAATCTTGTTGGATTAATCTGATCCCACACTTGGGGCCACTAAGGCTCACGCTGCGAGCTTTAAGGTTGACGTAAGCGCTTTCAACAGTTGCTCCTTCGGGTATGTCTATGCTCCATCTTAGGCCAGCAATCATATCTGATTTGGAAAGGTAAAAAGACGCGTCATCTGGTCCGACGGTGTCAATTCTGGACCAAGC
>Ga0209323_10000019_pt1 | contig 106685 bp, 163 predicted proteins | sample Rifsed19ft2_FD_184014 | JGI IMG/M metagenome (GOLD analysis project Ga0209323, IMG submission 184014) | Soil microbial communities from Rifle, Colorado, USA - sediment 19ft 2 (version 2) | ecosystem: Environmental > Terrestrial > Deep subsurface > Rock core/Sediment | place: Rifle, Colorado...
GGCAGTGGAGCCCACTCGTCGGGCGGCTCGTCGTGCAGGGGTGCTGCAGTCGGAACGGAGAACAGGATGCGGAGGCAGTGGAGCAACAGCTCGGCGTATTCGCCGTCCGTGAGCTCGAAGTCGGAACGGAGAACAGGATGCGGAGGCAGTGGAGCGCGGAAGCGTGAGCCAAGGTCGAGCAGGCGAGACACGTCGGAACGGAGAACAGGATGCGGAGGCAGTGGAGCACGGTCGCCCAGGGCCGCGTCCTGCACCTTGATTACGAGTCGGAACGGAGAACAGGATGCGGAGGCAGTGGAGCGACCGCTCCGCCCGACGGGCCTCGAGCTCCCGGGCGTCGGAACGGAGAACAGGATGCGGAGGCAGTGGAGCACGCAGGTCCCGGCGGTCACCTGGTTCGTCGGCAAGTCGGAACGGAGAACAGGATGCGGAGGCAGTGGAGCCAGGTCGAGCTCGTGGACAGACAGGCCGACGGAGGGGGGGTCGGAACGGAGAACAGGATGCGGAGGCAGTGGAGCTGTCCTACCATTACCGACAGCTAACGGATGAGCGCCGGTCGGAACGGAGAACAGGATGCGGAGGCAGTGGAGCTGGGTCGATGACCTCGGGCAGGAGGACCCGTCGGGTTGTCGGAACGGAGAACAGGATGCGGAGGCAGTGGAGCGACACCTACTTTGGACTTTGCCGCCAAGCCGCCGAGGTCGGAACGGAGAACAGGATGCGGAGGCAGTGGAGCGCGTCCTCGCTCGCCGGATTCGAGTTGCCCCGGCGAGTCGGAACGGAGAACAGGATGCGGAGGCAGTGGAGCTGTTCAAGCGGCACGCTCGTTGGCCAGTGTGTCCGCGCGTCGGAACGGAGAACAGGATGCGGAGGCAGTGGAGCAGCACGCTACGGACGATCCATCGGTCATCCAGGATTGGTCGGAACGGAGAACAGGATGCGGAGGCAGTGGAGCCTGAGGGCGTAGCGGTGCCGATTGAGCGTGACCATGCTGGTCGGAACGGAGAACAGGATGCGGAGGCAGTGGAGCTGGTCGAGGTCGGCCAACGCATCGGAGGTGCGTTGCAGTCGGAACGGAGAACAGGATGCGGAGGCAGTGGAGCGATCGACCCGACGTCTTCGACGGCGGGCCCGAAGCAGTCGGAACGGAGAACAGGATGCGGAGGCAGTGGAGCTGGGTCGATGACCTCGGGCAGGAGGACCCGTCGGGTTGTCGGAACGGAGAACAGGATGCGGAGGCAGTGGAGCTTGGCGTGCGGTACCGGCAATCTGCCGAGGTCATGTCGGAACGGAGAACAGGATGCGGAGGCAGTGGAGCGGTTGGCCGTGCTGATCTAGGATGAGCCCATCCACTGGTCGGAACGGAGAACAGGATGCGGAGGCAGTGGAGCTTGCCCGGGAGGAAGCGGCCCGTAGGATCGCGATCAGGTCGGAACGGAGAACAGGAATGAAAGCACGCAAATACGAAGGTTCACGAAGCGATTTCATCCGCGAGCAGCCGGACAGTCTGTCGACGTCCGCAGTCATTGCGGCCGGCAAGCAAGTCGGCCTGAAGATCACGGAAAACCTAGTCCGAATCGTCCGCTACAAGATGAGAAAAGCGGCCGGTACGGTCACCAAGCGCGGGCGCCGCAAGGGGACCGACGCTATCCAGGTAGCGCCTGCGCAGGCCACCAAAACGCGGCGTGGCCGGCCGCCGAAGAACCCTCCAGTTGCCACCGACGCCGATCCAACGGGCATGCCATTCGACAAGGTCGGAAGCCGTTTACCTCTACCAGAACTCGCTTCCTCGGCGCGGGACGCGGACAGCTTCTGCCGACTCATCACCCGCATCGGTACCACGAAGGCCCGGGCTCTCTTGGACGAGCTAGAGAAGTGACCCTCCCCCTCTTCCTTATCGCGACCGGAATCGCGATGTTCTTCTACCTGCTCGGCTTCAGCGCCGGGCAGAAGTCCAAAAACGACATCCAATGGAGAGACACGCATGCCACCTAGAAAACTGACCGTTACCCAAGAGACTCCGGGTCCCGAGGTTCAGGAATCATTCCTGGCAGATCCCCAAGATCCACGCACCTACTCGGCCTCCGAAAAGGCTACACTCAAGGGCCGGGTGGATTCAATTACCGCCGAGGTCGAGGACCTGAAGCGCCAGATCGACCTCAAGAAAGAACTCCTGAGCGACGCCGTGTTCGAGCTCAAGCAGGCGTTGGGTGGGAAGCCCTTCAAGGACGTCCACGGTAACGTCTGGATGTTCTCGAGTCGCGGCAAGGAGAACCCCACCCACTTCCTGCGGCGTCAAGGCGCGCAGGACATCGAGGAGCTGTGAACCACCAACCCCGTTCCTTAGCCCAGCAGAACGGATGCCAGCAAGCCGAGGCATTCTGCCTGATGCTCTACCGAGACACCGCCGGCAACGAGGAGTGGATCTGGAACTCCCGGGACGGGGTTACCCATTTCATTGTGCAGTCCCGTCAAGGCCTGGAGTCAAAGCACGTCGAATGGACCCGCGATCGATTCCTTCCGTACCACTTTCCGAAAGTCGGAGAACGGATCTTCGTGGACACAACACCAGCGCGGGCCAGGGAGCGCGCTGAAACCTGGTACGACAGATTTGCGGCGCACCTCGTATGGTCCTCGGACTTCGTAATCCGCCATCCAGACCGCGAAAAGGCCATCACCAACAAGGCCCAGGAAATCCTCGCCTACATGGCGCCGAACTCCCCCGACCTCATCGAAGTCACCGAAGAGGTGCAGCAACAGATCATGGACCGCCCAGCACTGGTGCTCTCGAGAGAGAAGTGGGCTCAATTACAGCGTGAACTGCTCGCCGAGAACGCCAATCTGGCGCAGCTTGCCGAAGCTAAGGCAGTACAGGTCAACCAACTGACTCCAGCAAGAAAGCCTATGCGTGTCACCATTACCCCCACGGCCTCGATCGTTCAGCTGAACGATTCTCCCTGCCGGGTCTGGACCGGGACGACCGAGCGAGGGATTCCAGTCACGCTTTACGTTACTCGTGTCCAGGTCGACCTGGACCGAGACCAGTCGGAGTTTCTGGCCGAGCTCACAGAAACGGAACCACCCAAGATCCAGCTGCCTCTGTGACTGGTTTGCTAGGGGGTCCCTGGGGTGCTACAGAAAGTGAGCCCGCGGCGCTATCAACGCCCGGGCTCGGCCCCAGCGACTCCGCAAGAGTCCAATGGGGCAAGAAGACGCTTAGCAGCCGGCCGGACTGCTAGCAAGCGAGGGAAACCATGAAACTCATATCCACCGGTGACCATCACTGGAACGAGCGCCGTCGATTCGCCGAATCCGTGCGGATTCACCGCGAGATAGCGGAGCTTGTCGCCGCCGAGAAGCCCGACGTATTCCTATCCGGCGGAGACCTCTACGAAGGGGCGTCCACTCCGGTGGAGCGGGAGGCGGTAGCCGATTGGGTGACGTCGGTGGCGGAGCATTGCCCGGTCCTGGTGACCAAGGGCAACCACGATCGCCCGGTGGACTGTCTCCTGCTACGACGTCTTCGGACCCGTTACCCGGTCATCGTCGAAGAAGGCGCGGGGCTACACCGGATCGGTGGAGCTCAGATCGCCGCCATGGCGTGGCCGACGCGAGAAGGTCTCTTGAAGATGTCGGTCGACACTGAGGTCGACCGGGATGCCCTTACTTCCGAGGCTCTACGTGCTGTTCTGCGCTGGCTCGGTTCACAGTTCGAAGACCTGCATGGACCGCGCATTCTTCTCGGCCACTTCATGGTCGACGGGTCCGTAACGAGCACCGGTCAAGAGCTCGTCGGCGCCCCGTGTAGCGTGGCGCTTTCCGACCTGGACCTCGTGGGTGCTCAGGTCGGCCTAATGTCGCACGTCCACAAGTTCCAGCAGTGGGATTCTACCGGGACTCCCTACCTGTACACTGGGAGCCCCCTGCGGCAGAACTTCGGTGAGCTAGAGGACAAGTCGGTCACCCTCGTCGAATTCGACGGGCCGAAGCTGGTGTCGATTCGGCAGGTGCAGACCTCGGCGACCCGGATGCTTCTACTCGACGGGGAATGGTCCGTCGACCATTGGAAGCCAGGACCCGTAGGACCTGGGTGCACTCCGCTGATGGAGCCTTCCGGAGCCGAGATCCGGTTTCGATACCGGTGCTCATCCGAGCACCGAACCCAGGCAGCGGCGGCCGCGTCCAAGATTCGAGACGACCTTCTCGCCAATGGCGCCGTCTCGGTGCAGGTCGAGCCGGTGATCGAGGTCAAGAACTCCGCCCGCGCCCCAGAGATTGCGCTGGCGCGCGGAATGGCCGAGAAGCTCCCGGCCTTTTGGGCCGCCCGGGCTACCACTCCCGAGGAGCCCCGACGGTCCCGCCTGCTCGACCTGGCATGCCAGGTCGAGGCCAATACCCCCCGCCCGGTTGGGATTTCGACCGGTGCCGCCCTCTTGGACTGGATTAAGCTCCGGGGGATCGGTCCCTTCAAGGGCACGGTGGAAGTCGACTTCCGGAACCTGCCGCCCGGGATCGTGGCCCTAACGGGTAGGATCGGGGCTGGCAAGACCACCCTGCTGGACTCCTACGCCGCGGCGCTCTACCGGAAGCTCCCGACGTCCGAGCGGGGGCTCCTGTCCAAAATGGCGGTTTCACGCGACGCGTTCGTGGACGTCGGCATCCAGAACGGGAAGTCTCTGCGTATCGTTCACGCCATCGACGCCGGCAAGCAGACCGCCGGCTGGGAGGTGTCGGTATACGACCGCGCGGCGGATGGTTCCGAGTCGCTCACCGGGTCGAGCAAGGTTTCTTCCTTCGACGACTGGCGGGATCGGAACATGCTCCCGATGGAGATCTTCCTTGCAGGGCCCTACCAGGCCCAGGGGGCGAACGCGCTGGTCAATGCCCTCGATTCCGAGCGGGCTTCGATCATCCTGCGGGCTCTCGGGCTCGAGTACTACGAGACCATGGCCGAGACGTTCCGGAAGCGCGCCAGCGCGGCCAAGGAAGAACTCGAGAAGGCCACGGCCCGCGTGGACGACGAGCGGGCCCGCGGGGGCTACGTCGCTCAGTGCGAGCAAGCTGTGATCGACGAACGCATGGGGCTCGGCCCGTCCCAGTGGGCACTCCAGGTAGCCCGCGACGCTCTCACGGCTGCCGAGCAGGCGCTCCGGGAGCACTCCAGGGCCCAGGAGGCCTACCTGGAGGCCGTGGCGGCTCGCGGGGAGCTCGAGTCCAAGATCCGGGACAACCGCGCCCAGCATGCCGACCTGACCGAGCGGCTGACGAACAACCGGAAGCGGCTAGACCAGAAGCCGAAGATCTTGGCCGCGGTGAAGCGCTCGGACGAGCTTCGGGCCAGCGTATCCGCTGCCGAGGCGGAGCTGGCCCGGCTCACGGCCGAGCACCAGGGGCTCCAGCGGGAAGAGTTAGCGCTGCGCCAGGAAGCCGCCGGCAACAAACAATCGTCCGTATCGGCTCAGGCTCGGGCGGACGCCGCCAATCGGCGCCTCGGACGAAAGCCTGATATTGACGCCGCCGCGGCCAGCATCCCCGGGCTTCGAGCGGCCTGGGAGGAAACATCGAAAGCAGCTGAAGAAGCCGTCCAGATGGTCCGCGGCGACGTGGCGGCTGCCGAAGCGGAGCTCGATCGGCTCCGTGGGCTGCGTGTAGCTGGGGCGGACGAGCGGATCTTTGGGCTCCGTAGTGGACTCGCTTCCGTCGTGGAGTGCGAGGGCGAGGCTGAGGACATGGCCGAGCTAGCGGCCTCCGCCCTTGACCGCGATACCATCGCCCTGGACACAGCCGCCGAGCTCCCGTCCCAAATCACCCGCCAGGCTGCCGAGGTCACCCGTCTGCGCCGGCTCCTGGATACCGTCACCCTGCAGACTGGACAAAAGCGCGACGAAGCCGCTCGGGCGCTGTCCAAAGCCGAACAGGTTGCGGTCGAGGCAACGCACTTGGAGGCAGCCCAAGCGGAACTCGAAGCCGCGCTCGGTGACCTACAGCGCTACCAGCAGGCCGAGCGGGCTTGCGTCGCGAAGTCCACTGAGGTCGTACAGCGCCGGACTGCCGCCGGCAGTGAACGCGACACCAATGAGCGAAGGCTCGCTTCGCTCAAGGAAGAGCTCCAAAAGCTCGCCGCAATCGTCGCCTACAAGGAGCAGGCGGACAAGGCGGAGGCTCGAATCGAACAGCTCGAGAAGGAGCTCAGGCGTGTCGACGCCGAGCACACCGAGCTTACCCAAAAACTTGCCCGAGGTCCGGCGGTGGTCCTTCCCCCTCCACCACCGCCGGACGTCTCGGGCCTACGGATTGCCGTCGGCAACGCCGAAAGCCAAGTCCAGGCCGTGACTACCGCAATCGCCCGGGCCGAGCAACGTCTAGAGCTGGCCCGGCAGAGCGCCCTACGGGTCCTGGAGCTCGAGTCCGCCCGGGCAGAGCGCTCCGAAGCGCTCTCCGACTGCCAGCGGCTCGCCGAAGACCTCGGCAAAAAAGGCCTCCAGAGCGCCGAGATTGATGCCGTTGGCCCCGAGCTCACGGCAGACACGAACGATCTGCTCCACTCCTGCCTCGGGAGCACGTTTACGGTCTCGGTAGAGACGACCAAGAAAGTCGAACAGGGAAAGCGGGAGGTCGACGCCCTACCGATCGTCGTCTTCAACTCCGAAGACGGCTACGAAGGGGAGGTCCGGACCTACTCCGGAGGGCAAAAGGCGCTGATCGGCGAAGCGCTCTCTCTGGCGCTGACTATTCTGTCGTGCCGTCGCGCTGGAATCGATCATGGGTTGACACTCATACGTGATGAACCAACGGCATCGTTGTCCCCTGAAGATGCGCGAGCATACGTTTCTATGATGCGCGCCGCTTCCGCGATCGTTCATGCACGACATGTTCTCTGCATTACTCACAATCCAGACGTTGTCGCCTCTTCTGATTGTCGGATACACGTGCACGATGGCACTGCAGAGGTTGTTTTATGAACTTTTGGATACGACTTGCCTCGTTCTGTGGTGGGACATTATCCTCTAACATCCGGTCCCATATTGATGTTTCTGGAACATCCCCCGAAGCCCGTTGTTACAACGGGACACCGTGCTGGATTTGGAATGGCTCCCGACACCAAGAAGGCTACGGTCGGCTCCAGTTTCACAATCGAACGTACCGCATAACGCGCATTGTTCTTGGTACCAGTGCCGGTCGCACATTATTACGCTCGGAACTTGCATGTCATCATTGCGACAACCCACCGTGCTGCAATCCTGACCATTTGTTCGTTGGTGATCACCAAGCCAACGAAGATGATAAGTGCCGTAAGAATCGGCAAGCTGTAGGAAGGAGCCATGGAAGTCACACTCATCCAGAGCGACGCGCAACCAGTGACCGCCATGGTAGCCATACTCACCCGGAACGATGGCGCCGCGGCGAAGCCAATGGTGCTAGTCGATTTCACGAATCCGAAATTCGTAAGATGTTTCAGCTGTATGCCAGCGGTTACAGCCAAAGTGCGATTGCCCGCATCTTCCATACTACACAGGGTACCGTATGGACCATACTGCGCGGTCGCTGCTGGAGACATCTTGGGCTCTACCTAATCGCCAACGGCACCGTCGAGGTCGTGCAGTGACCCAATCGCACATCATCAACTCGGAACTTACGGTCACCGTGCATTCAGACGGCACGGTCACTTGGTCGAGCGCTTCTTGCGCTGGCCTCTCCGAGGTAGAGCGCCAAATCGTTCGGGAACGCGGTCTAGCAGCCGAGCGTATCGACGAGATGGATCGCATCCTTACGGCGATGCGGAGTTGCTTTCCTAGCGTCGCAATCTCGGTCCTGAGAAGCATTCTCGATCACGGTTATCCGGGCCATCCCGAACTCAAGTTTATGCACTTCGTTGGGGTAATACGTATCGAACTTGCCCACGAGCTGCCGCCTAAAGAATCGGCGCCATACATCGCCACCATCGCCTCAACTCTCGAGGCCGCCGGCTACTCCTGCACCCGTAGCCGGACTCGGGTCACGGTGCAGATGAAGTGTGTTCCATGACGTGCACACCACTTCGCGACAACGAAGGTCGCATCGCCGGATTTGTATGCGGCCGGGGGCGTTTCGGGAACAACTGCCACCTGTGTAGAAAGACCGCCAAGCTCCAATGCGACTTTTTCCTCCATGCCGAGCGCCGAACCTGCGACAAGTGGCTCTGCAAGAGCTGCGCTGTCCGAGTCGCACCTAACACCGACTACTGTCCGGGGCATCGCCGGGAGGAGTCGATCGAGAAGTCGAAGTAACCACAGAAAAGTACAACAATGCGCCCATATACCACGCTGATTGTCCTATCACTCATGGCCCTAGCCGGTTGCAACAACTCCCTCGAATGCGAGGATGGTCGTCTAACCAAAGGCGGCGACCCCTTTACATCGTGCGAACAGTGCGAAGAACCGTCGACTTGTCGGTTTACCAAAAATCAAACCGTATCCTACGACATCACGGGGCACATAGCTTTCGGCTCGGGTACCGTGACGGCTTCATGCGACGAGGAGACGGCTAGCTACAGCTACCAGCTCGATTCGACTGGTTCTGTCATCAACCGAAAGTGCCAGTAGTCGCGTCGCAAATAGGCAAAGGCGTGCGACTTGTCACGCCGGACTCGTCATAGAGAAAATGAAGCCCTACTCGGCCCCGCGCCTCACGACCTTCGGGAAGGTTCAGTCCGAACCCACGACACCGATCCTCACCCTCCTCGCATTGGCTGACTTCCATCTGTCCGCCACAGAAAAAATCCCACAGAATCTTCCCGAAGAACGATTGGCCGTCGAAGAACGGCGGCGCCGGCTCCGGGAGGCAAAGGCCTGGCTCAACCGACAACTTCCTTACGCTGCCCTGCCTTATGCTCCCGTCAAACCCAGATGAAATGCAAGACCAGTTCCCTGCTACCGGGTGCTCATTGGTGCCCTTTTTCGGGATACCAAACAGCCTTCAGACCCAGCGTAGGGGGTTCGTTCCTGCGACAGTCTCTTAGTAGTCAAGCCAAAATCACCACAACCATCTTGACACGGCCGGCCGAACGCATTATCGTCCTCCTATGACGAGCTGACCGGCGGCCATAAGGCCGCGGAAAGACCGGGCCTCCAATGGAAAACATCCCTCGAATTGCAACCGCTACGCCGCTGAAACTGATCGGCCGCGTCGCCCTGCCGGACTCCCGGGACGCCCTACTCACAGGGGATGAGCTTTGGGGTCTCTGGACGGCCTCCCTGGAGCTCGTCGACGCAGGGCAGACCCCGGTGATCGGTGCCTTCGCCGTCACGAACGACGGGGCTCAGCGCTTCCTGCCTGAGACCGGAACCGGGGCGGCTTAACCGCCCATGCGGTTCCCAGAGTGCTCCGGTAGCACCCGCGTGATGGCCCCATCGGGGGCCACGAGCAACCGGTACCGGTTCCCCCGGTGCGACCCCTTGAGCCGGTAGAGCGCGAGGCCGTTCTCCTGCTCGCGCACCTTGGTGGCATCGACAGCCCGACGTTCGAGCTCGGTGATGGCCTCTGCTTCTGTGACTCCGGCGAGCTCCGCGTAGTCACAGACGGCGGTTTTTGTCAGGCGGAACGGCATGGGGAACCCCAAAAAGGAAGCGCCCGATGGCTCAGGGGGGGCTGAGCCGCTCGGGCACTGAGAGTCCATGATGGACTACCGAGAAGTTGTGCGCAAGCTGTAGTTTCCCGTGAAACGCCGAAATCCCCGCCGGCACGAAGCCAGCGGGGCTAGTCGACGCCGCGCCTTACCGGAGAGCTGCGCGCGGTTCAGTTTGGCCGCTAGGAGGGGCGAAAAACCGGGGTCATGAACACCCCCGGACAGGAGTCCCCGTAGCCCCCGGCAAGTCTTGGCGCCTGGCGCTCACCGGCCCCGCGCTGGGGCTGCTGATACCGTTGGCGCCGGCGCTGGCGGACTGACCTCGGTATGTTTTTTGGACCGCTCGCTCAGATAGCCCATGGCCGCCGTCCCAAAGGCGAGTAGCCCCATCACGAAGGCCCATAGGCGCCCGGAGCGCGCGGCGGCGCCAAACTCCTTGCGCATCAGTAGATGGTCCTCGGCGTTGGTGGACGCGACCTGCTGGGCGGCGAGCTTGGCCTCTCGGGCTTCGAGCTTTCCCTCCTTGGCCTCGAGCTGCCCCTTGTAGGCGCGCTGTTTGGCGTCACGCGCCAGCTCTTCGACAGACCTCATCCAGGCGATCTCTGCCCCCGACCGCACCCCCGGAGGGATGGAGTCCGCCTTGAGCGCCGGAGGTCGGTCGTGGATCCATGTCGCTTCGTGCAGGTCTTCCTCCGAAAAGTCCGGGTGTTCTGAGCTCGTCCAAGAATTCCGCGGCACCACCGTCCCCATCACGCGCATCATCGGCGGGGTGTCTTCGGGGTTCGTCATTACTCGCCCGGACTGCCGTCGGGTAGTTGCCTGCCAATCATTTTCCAAACCATGCACTTCTCCTGCGGGCAGGCTAGCCGCTGGTCCATGACGTCGACCTTGTCCCGTAGGGACTCGAACATGGTAGTTTCGGCTAGCGCGTTGTCCGCCAGTTTGGTCACGATCTCCTTCGACCCCAGCGCGATGGTCTTCACCTGGTCGAGGCCGTTTCGAAGCTTACCGACTTCGTCCCAAAGCAGTTCGTGGTTGCCCAGTACCTTGTCGAGTTTCTCCTGTATGGATTTGAGTGCTTCGTTGAGTCTACTGCCCGGGATGAGTCCGTCTGGCCCCGGAGCAAGCGGGTCCTGAGGCGGCGAAGTCGCGATCACGGGTTCTGCTGGGATGCTGCTGACACGCTCAAGGTATTGCTCAGCAGTAAGCGTAAGGTCTCCGGCCAGCGTATCTGGAGCCACCCAATCTTCGCCGGGCGGCGGCGCGCTCAATCGGTCGTCGTTTTCTGACATCTGGTGTTCGAATCCTCAGCCCCCTCGAAGGGTCTCGGGTTCAGAACTCAAGCTCTGCAACGGTGCGGTTTCGCTCCGCCAGCATGGCGGCCGTAGTCTCCGGGTCTAGGGTGAGGGGGATGAGGTCGGGTTCGATAGGCGCAAGCTCCGGCGCCGGAGCGCCGATCACCGGCAGGGGCAGACGCGCAACGTCCTGGTCGACCGCACCTTTCGCCGTCGGGTCCTGGAGGACTACCTTGTCGAGCGGATCGACGAGCTGCTGCCAAAACGCCCACTGAACGTTCCCGGGTGTCGCTGGGCGCTCGAGCACCGCCTTGCTGCCCTTGGCGGGCCAGTGCGCCACCCACTGGGGGTAATCGAGTAGCCACGCGGGACGCCCGAGCTTCACCCAATCGGCCTGGGTCTCGTAGATGACGGGGCCACCGAACTGCTCGGCGACTCTCTCTACGAATTCCCGCAGAGGCCCGCACCACGCTGGCGTCGGCTGCGCCCAGTGGGTAGCGCGCCCGTTCTCCCACTTGTCCGGCCACGCCTCGACGTCGATCGCAGGCAGTAGGTCGCCGGAACCGATGTTCGTGGCCCCGCAAACCGAGCCCAACACCTCGAGCTGCTTGCCGACCTCCAGGTCTGGTCGAAAGAAAGCGTACACCCCTGGGGTTACTCCTGCCGCCCGAATACGGGCGATGTGGCGCGCGGTAAGCTTGTCCGGGCGCATCCCGTAGCACGCGCGCACGTAGGCAAACCTGATGCTGAGCTCAGCGCGCGCGTAACCCCAGTCAATCAGGTTTTCGTGCTGGAATTCTGAGATATCTACGCCCTTGGCCAGTACTTCAGGCATGAAGCAGCCTTTCGATGCTGTAGTAGGTGACCCCCGTGTAGTTCCGCTGGCGCCGAATGCGCTGCACCTTGCCCCCGGTGCTGTTCCCATCGATCGTCGAGACGAACCCGGCGCCGACTTCTTCCACGATGGCGTGATGCTGGAACTTCGGGAAGTACGCGCAGTCCCCGGGCTCGGGGTAGCGCGTGATCGTCAGGTGCTGGCTCACGAACGAGAACCCGATGGGCCAACGGACGTTCAGCAGGATGCCGGCTTCGTGGTACGCCCACAGACAAAATATCCCGCAGTAGTGCGGTGGCCTATCCTTCACACCGAGCCCGAGCGCCGACCAGTAGTACTCCTCTTTCGCGTCACAGCCGATCTGGCTCACGGCTGCGGAGACGACGGATGTCCTTACCGTGTGCGTTTCTTCGCCGTGGCGCATAGTCCTAAGAACTCCACCAACACCTGCACTTCGGAGAAACCGGCTGCCGTTAGGTGGTCACTGAGACTCCTTGCCGTGAACCCAGTTCGATGCGCCTGGTGGCGGTTGCCCTCACGGATCTCCCGCCGGTGTCCGTAGAGTACATCCAGGGCTGCGATGGGGCCCATCGGGCTCACGTAGAGCGGCTCTTCAAGCCCCGTGGCCAGAATGGCGGCGGCTACTTGCGTAAGATCGGGAACCGAAACCACGACGTCACCACCAAAGCGCAAGACGCGCCAAAACTCCGCCAACGCTTGAGCGGTATCATGGGCCTCCAAGTGCTCGAGTGAGTGTGAGCACCAGACAGCGTCGACCGATTCAGACTCGACCATCACCATTGCGGTCATCGGCGCAACGATGTCGGGCTCCATGTCGGGGTTCTGGTCGACCCTGAGCTCTTGCCAGCCGTCAAACCCTTCCGGTAGCTTGTGCCCAGCCGGACCGGACCCAACGTTCAGCACCGTCGGCATCAAGCTTCTATGGCGATTGCGCGCGGGTCATTGTCGGTGCCGTACTGCCACGGCTTTCCGATCCCAGGAGGGGGGTCAAGGTGCTTCAGGTCCAACAAATCCCGCAAAGAGACGTGTGACGCCCGTAGGCCGACTCCGTAGATCGCGGCCTCGGTCAGCGGTACTGCTCGGTACTCGGTCTCCAGCGCGACCTCGAGCAGCTTCGTCGCCATGAGTATGCATCCAAGCCCTTGGTACAACCCCGCCCTCCCGCCGTGGAACGGATACAGGTGGGTCACGAACGGTGCCGCCGTGTACGAGGCGATGTTCAGCAACGCATCCAGGCCCAGTTTCGGCAGAATGACGTCCTGCTCCAGCGACAACACCCACGGGTACCCGTTGAACTTTGCGTGACTCAGAATGGTTTGCCAGCAGGCGTAGAACGTCTCTTCGAACGTCCCGGGGTTTCCGTCCGGCTTCAACCGAGGCTCCACGTGCCGCACGTATCGCCGCGGCCCGGTCTCAATGAGCTTTTGGAGTCGGGCAAAGTACGCTCCTTCGTCTCGAGTGTTGTCGACCAGCATCAGTGCCCGATTGGGCCACGCGAACGCGTCGTAGGCCGCCAGGTACTCATCCAGACAGTACTCGAGTCCTTGGTAGGTGGGGCACGCGACCAAAACGGCGTCACCATCTTCAATCTTCATGTCATCCTCTGGATGAAGGCCAATGCGTAGTACGGAGGTAGCGCGGCCAACGTATCGTGCGCGCTGACTGTCGGCTGAGTGATCGAATGCGCATCTGGCTGAGTCACGGAATGGTTGCCGAACACCGGTTGGGTGATGGAGTGAGCATCTGGCTGCGTCACTGAGTGCGCGGCTACCACCGGCTGCGTTACCGAATGGTCTCCAACGATCGGCTGGGTGAGGGTATGAGCTCCGACGACCGGCTGGGTGATCGTATGGCTCACTACCGTTGCGGCGGCGACTGTACTGGCTGAACTCGTCCGGGCCGCGGCCGTTCCGTGGTTGGCAATCGCGACGTTCGTCGTGAGTGCATGTGCAGAGATCCCAACGTTGGTCGTCAAGGAGTGCGCGGAGACCGCCACGCTCGTCGATAACGAGTGTGCGGATACCGCCGCTCCGGAGTGCGCGGACAGCGCGACGTCTGTCGTCCTGCTGTGAGCTGAAATCGCTGTTCCGGCGTGGGCCGAGAGAGCGACCGCACCGACGGTGTGGTCCGCGTGGTGATGACTGAGCGCGCCACCAGAGATAGTGAGCGAAGTAGTGACGTTGGTTTTGGCTGCTCCGGCGTCGTCCTGGCGAGCTCCAACGACGAACCGGTCTCGCAGGTCTGGTCCTGGGGAATTAGCCGTACCGTCGCAAAGCGCCCATCCGCCCGGGATGGTTGCGATCGTCCCGGACCACATGATGATGGCCCCGATGGGACAGCCGGCGCCGGTGGGTCCGGTTGCTCCAGTGGGTCCGGTTGCTCCAGTGGGCCCAGTGGCCCCCGTGGCGCCGGTGGGTCCGGTTGCTCCAGTGGGCCCAGTGGCCCCCGTGGCGCCGGTGGGTCCGGTTGCTCCAGTGGGCCCAGTGGCCCCCGTGGCCCCGGTGGCGCCGGTGGCGCCGGTGGCGCCGGTCGGTCCCGTCGCGCCGGTGGATCCCGTGGCTCCGGTTGGCCCGGTGGGCCCCGTAGGTCCATCCTCCCCGATATCCCCTTGGTCTCCTGTGGGTCCCGTGGCGCCCGTCGCCCCTGTGGGGCCAGTTGCTCCTGTAGCCCCGGTGGGTCCTGTGGGCCCTGTTGCGCCGGTGGCCCCTGTGGCACCGGTAGGACCGGTCGCGCCATTCTCACCGGTATCCCCCGCCGGCCCTGTTGCGCCAGTGGCGCCTGTAGCGCCCGTGGCCCCAGTATCACCCGAAGGCCCAGTAGGCCCCGTGGCGCCGGCGGGTCCAGTGGCTCCGGTCGCTCCGGGTGCTCCAGTCGGTCCAGTGGGGCCTCCCGGATCCCCAGAAGGTCCCGTTGGCCCCGTCGGTCCAGGTGGACCACCAGGATCTCCCGGCGGTCCTTGTGGACCAGTGGGACCAGTAGGGCCAGTGGGTCCGGCCTGGGAACCCCCATTCGGGCATACGACCGTTAGTCCTGTCCCGGGAACTCCCTGGGGCCCTTGTGGACCAGTATGTCCCCGTGGACCAATAGGTCCAGTGGCACCCGCGGCACCAACCATCGACCGCAACAACTCATTAAGTTTGTCGACGGATGATTGCATAAAAACTCACCGTGTAGCGTAACTTCACAGGTCCGGAGCACACGCATCGCCACCACTCTCCAAGAGCAGTGCAAGGTCGTCGAAGGTGATGTAGCCGTATCCCCAAAGACCACGGCGTTCGACCCCCCAGAGGCCCCAAGAGTTCCGGATCCAAACCCTTCGGTTCTCTGCGTCGACCTCATCGGCCTTGATCTCGTGCCCACCACGGAGCGAGCACGTTGAGGTCAGGCGGAGGCGCCCATCTTCGTCCGTGTCGTCGTACGTGCTGTACCAGTCGAGTCCCAGGATGATGGGGCGCGTCTGAAGCGCCTGGAGGACCACCGTGAGGCCTGCGGTCATGGCGAAGCCAGAGAAGTACCCGGCCTCGCACGCCGCGGTCATGGCGGCCCACCCGGAGCTCCCGGTGTCCGACGGAGGGTAGGTGCCGGGGAAGGGGTCGAGCTGGGTGGCGCGCTTGTAGAGGTCTACGCACTGGGCGTTGGTCAGCCTGTTCCGGTAGGGCGCAGTTGAAGCGCACCCTCCGGTCGCAAACCCCGTGCAAGCCCCAAGGCTCCCCTGATCCAGCGGGGCCGCGACGTTCGGAGCATGCGCCACGGATTTGATCTCGACGCCTTCCTCGACCGGCATGTGCCGCGCGACGTCGCGCCAGTTCAGAAGGCGCTGCCGACCAAGCGGCTTGCCCGGTACCTCAATGAGCGTCGGAACCTGAACGACAATGGGTTCGGTCATCGATACGACTCCTGGATGACACGGTCAGAGCAGACGCGGTGGACGAGTGTGCTGAGGGGTGTCCCGGATTCCGACGCGATGCGCCGGCTGACGGGGTCTTTGGTCTTCGCCTCGACGCATCGGTCGTAGGGAGACGGTACCGGCGACGTACCCCCGGTGGCTGTTCCTCCTTCTCCGCCCGACCCGCCCGTCGGCACCGGGACCGGCTGCGTACCCCCCATGGGACCCGGCGGGTTCGGTGGCGTTGGTTGGCAGCTCGCCCCGGGCAGCGTGGCCACCAAGTAGGCCAGCGCCAGCGTCAGTCCGACTCGTTGCTTCGTCAAATTCTGCACGTTCGTTCTCCTACCGAGGGTTTGGAAGCTGCGCGCTAGCGTCGTGGGGAATCTGCGAGATTTCCACGGCCAGCGCGGACCGCCATGCGTTCAGCCAATACCCGACCACGAGCGACACCAGGGCAATCAGGAGCCAGTCCTGGATCCCATTGGTGTCCACCGGATGCACTTCTGCTCAGCGCGTAGCGATCAGCGCACCGACAATGAGCGACCCCCAGAACACAACCACAAGGACAAGACAGCCGTTCAGCAGGGCCTCGCGCGTCACCCCGCCACGGGTGTGCCGCATCCGAGCGCTATCCATTCCGACTTGTAGCCATCGGCGACCGTCTTTGCGAAGATCGCTGCGGCGTCGAGGAGCCCACTGGCGATGAGCGTCACGTAGACGGCCGAGTTGGCATCGCTGTCCTGCTGGAGCAGCACCGCGATCCCGCCTACGGTTCCGGCGGTCCCGAGCGTCCCGGTCGCCAGCGAGGTCCCGAGCCACAGGTGCTCGCTGCGGCTGAGGTCGACGCACTCCGGAGACCCCGGAGTCGCTAGCTTCACCCCCGCGACGCTCGTCACCTTCGGCCTCACGCCCTCCAGGGTACCGGTGCAGGCGCAGAGGTAGCTGGGGGCAAGCAGGCTAGCGCCCAGCAGTAGCAGCAGGCCGGCCGCCGGCGGCTTGGGTGGACCGAACCGCTTCGTGTCGCTCTGTTCGCTCTCCGCGACCCCGCGCTTCTCCGCGGATTCCATGATGGCCAGCACCCGGGCCTCCCGCGCGGCCTTGACCTTTTGCTGAGCGGCCAGGCTCGCCACGAGCTGCCACAGCAGCACTCCCCAGCCGAGCGAAGACGTCGCGAGCGCGAACAGCAGCGACGTCCCTAACGGTTGTCCCGTCGCGGCTTGGTCGATCGCCGTCTGGAGCGCCACCACGATGGCCAGGCCAAACGCTCGCGCCGGACCCGAGAGCGTCCACGGAAACCACGTCGCGTTTGGGTTGAATCCCTGCGCCAGGCCCGCTAGAAGCCCGGCGACGATCATGTAAACCGCCGTCTGTACCGTCATGTCCTGCATTGCCGTTTCTCCTGTTGTTCAGTCGTTGGCCGTCGTTCAGTCAGTACCCACGGGCGCCTACGCCAAGCACCGCCAGCACGAGCACGATGCCGGACTCGACGACGGCCTTGATCTCAGCGAGTCGTTCGGGCCCCCGGGCGCCTACGCCGAGCACGGCCAGCACGAGCACGGTGCCGGACTCGACGACGGCCTTGATCTGAGCGAGTAGTTCGGGGGTCATGATTGTCTGCTCCTTTGCGCGCCGGCTAGGGTAGCCGGGCGATAATCTGATTGCGGAGCCACTCCGTGATTGTGTGACCTCCGCTCGACGCAATGAGGGTCTGCACTCGACCTCCGCCGAGGGCGTAGGTCGCAACGGCATCTACCTCACCGACGTAGTCCGCGACGGCGCCAGCCCAGTCTAACCCGGCTAGTCGAGGGTGAATACTTTCATCATAAGCTGCTGGACCGAAATAAATATCGTCTAGTACGTAGCACAGCCACGACTGCCGGTGGGTCGCCGACAGCGCGTATATGTCGAGCCATCCCGCGTGTGCAAAAAATTCATGTGATGTTTGCTCGGTGTCCCCTAGGCTGTAACCAGCCCGCATGTACAACGGCAGAGAGCCGCAGATCCCAAACGACCTCACGACACGGGGGTCGATCGCGGCCCACACGGTCGAAGTCCACCCACCTCCGGAAATCCCGATTGCGGTGTGCCCGTCCAGTCCTAGGCCAATCGCGTAGTTTAGGCACAGCAGAGGCGGCTCAAAAAAGATCTCAAACGCCCGATAATCGGCGAGCACCAAACTGAAAATTGTCGCATGTACCCACGGATCTCGCGGCATCAGATACACGAAAACGTCCCACCCTAGACTGAGCAGCGCTTGCGCCATCGCAGGGAGACCTAGCACCGTGACGTCCGTATCGGAGTGCCCGTTGCAGAGGTAGGCAGCCTTGCCAATAGGCGCCTCAGGCACTAAGTGCCACGCCTGAGAGTGCTGCGGGACAGCACCGCCTGCAGTATAGGCGTTGACATATCCGTCCAGTTGGTCCGTGCGCGCCAGGCTGCTCAGACCTGTCATCGGGCATACGACATCCGTAGTGACAGCAGGCAGCCGATCCGTGGGTATTGCGGTGCAATCCACCCCCCACAAGTGTCGCCACAACAAGGCGCGAATAGACTCCGCAGCGTCAAGATCCGTCACACGAAGAACGCTGTCATCCGCTAGCCCGTTTGCCCTCAGCACTGGAGCGTATCCCTCGTCGTACAGCAGCCCGTCAAAAAAAGGGAGCGAATGCCTGTTGGCTGCTCCTGTGATGATGCGGAGTCTCTCGGCTGCTGACAGATCCCCGCGGCCCCAGCGTGCTAACTCCAGCACCTGCGATCCAGCTGACAGCACCCACTGGTCCGAGGCACCCGTCATCGCATTCAGATGCAACTGTTGCGAATCGATTACAGTGCCGAGTTCCGTGTACAGCGATATCGCTCCGCCGTAGTAGACATACAGGTACACATGGTGAGTGGAAGTGTCAATCGCGTTAGACGTATTGACCGAGTGATATGGCAATCCCGATGCATCCGTCGCGAATGTCTGGACCTGCCCATCCTGTATGATGCTGCGGGCCTGACCTGTTAGTGATACAGCGAGAGGACCGTTAAGCCCCCCAGGGTAGGCAGTCTCTTTGCCGACGTACATGAAGGCAAATCCGGCGTCATCGGACGTGAAAAATGTGGCGACCAATTCGGCATCCGTCGTGTTCGCCGTACCGGCTCCGACAATCTCTCCCCCACTCAGCGTGAGATTAGTCACGCTACGGTGATACGGACCTGTTTTTGACACTGGGTAGCTGCCAGCGGGCTGGACATCGTTTATTTGCGTGATGGGGTTGCTGCCGGCCACAACACCCCAGGGAGCGACTCCCCAGTACCCTAGGCATCCAGGGACCGTCCAGGCCGATTGCGCCACAATCGTAGAGTCCGTCGCCGGCGTCACGCTCACCCCGCCCGCCGCGGACCAGCCATAGGCATCAAGCTCGATCGCGCCCGATAGGGCAGTCGTGTGGATGTGTGTCTCGCCGACGTTGGTCCAGGTGCCGACTCCGTAGACCGGCGCAGGATCCCCGTGCGGCACCACGGTCCACTTCTCAGCGTCCGCCGAAAACGTGGCCGTGCAGTCCACGGTCTCGTCGGAGATTGCGGGGAGCGTGAGCGTGAGGGCCGTGGGGGGGGACGGCGCGGAGGCGCCCCCGCTACCGAGTCCAAACCGGAATCCAAATCCGAAGCCCATCTTGACCTCCCTTTAGACCGTCTGCAGCTCCATCGGTCGATCAAACCACTTCCGTGGGCGCACTCTGCACGCTACTCCCGCTGGTCGGGTAATCTGTACCGTGAGAACGTTCGTCGCAACGGACAACGTCATGGTCGGCGCAAACCCCGCCGGTAGCCGTGAGTAGTCCGGCGCAGGAGTGGTGTTCAGCGCCAACGTCGCGACCCCACCCGAATTGGTCGTCACTATGACGTCGAGCGCGCAGCTCATCGTCCCCTCTTCCGTGGCGCTCCAGATGTGCGCGTTGATGTTGATCGGCACAAGGAACCGCTTGGACGCTGGAAACCCAGTGACCGTCCAGGTCTGCACGGTCGTGGCCGCGTCACTCGACAACACCACCTCATCACCAGGGCTGTAGAGTGGCACGAATACTCCCGCTGCGAAGGCGGTGTCCCAGTAGGGAATCATGGACCAACTGATGGTGTCCGGGGCATAGAAGTTCGATACGAAGAAGTCTCCTTTCGTGCCCGTAATATTCGGCGTCAAGAAGCTCCCACTGGTCCCACCGATGGAGCATCCTTCGAACATCCCCAGCCCGAATCCGGTATTGCCCTTACCCATGAGGACTCCGCCCGCCTGAACCTCGACGCGCGCGCAATGGGTGAGCACGATAGCGGCGTCTGCCACTGTAGAATCCCAGACCCCAGATGGAACGTAGATGTAGTTCGTGACTGCTCCCGCTGAGAAGCGTAGCCCCGCGGATTGTACGATGGCGGAAACCAGGTAGCCATGACTGATGGATAGGGAGATCCCTGGTGACGTTCCGATGAACGCCGAGTAATTAACCCCTACACTATGTACTCTAGTCACGGAGATATAGGCGTTGCTGCTGCGTATCCAGGCGCAACCAGTTATGGTCCAATCAACGACGCTGGATAATTCGAGCCTGCATCCTGACAAATAGGACAGTATGCTTGTTGTCTTGTTCCCTATGCAGTACGAAGTCGTGTTCGTGATATTGAAGCTTCTTACGACCAAATATCCTTGCCCGGTTACCCCCATACTGGGAATGCCGACGATCGTCGGCAAGTCCTCAACCACAACATCATCTCCATCCTGTGGATTCGTGCCTGCGGCCCCTAATACCCCCGTCGGATCCATCAAATATGACGTACTGATGCGCGCGACGTTGAGCCCGAGACCGTCGGGGTTCTCTTTTGCGATGTGGTAGATGTTGTGCTGACGAGCTCCCGACGTAACTCGGACACGCTTGCCCACGTAGGGTGTCATGTCCGACACGCCCGTCAGGGTTAGCAGTTTCCATTCGTTCGTCGTGGTGTTGATATCGGTGAAGGATTCCACCGTCGTTGTGAGTATAGTCGTCGCTGCCTGACTGCCGTCGATCACCAATCCCTGTGGATAGCTAATCCCGACGCCATCGCCGTCGAGCGTTGCTCCCGCAGCCATAACCCAGACGAACGTGTTCTGTTGTAGCGTGACTCCACGGAGTCGTCGGAACACCTCTTTGACGGTCAGCAGGGCCGTCCCACTCGCGGCGCCATCAGCTTCATCGCTACCGGTGCTCGGGTGGACGTACCAGTTCGCTTGCGTGGCCCAGGTGGAGTTCGGTAACGCCGGCGCCTCTCGCTCCCAGACCCTTCCGGCCGTTGCTGTCGCCACCCGCTCCATCGCCACGACGGCGTCAGCCGTCGTCCGGAGCGTCCAGTGGCAGCGGGTAGACCGGACCCAAAATCGCTCGCCATCAACGTAGTTGTAGACACCAATCAGCGCGAGTGCCGCCAAGTCGGCAACGGTGTTTCCTCCCTGCCCCACCACCGATGGCGCACCGAAGATTCCGGCGTTAGCGTCCTTGAGCCACATCGGCATCTGCGACCAGCTCATGGGGGCACGCGACGCCGATGGTGCTCCAATAGCTATGTCCCCCGCTGCGCCTGTCAGCCTATTGGGTGGTGTCGAGACGGTGGACGGCCACCCAAGCGCCGCACCTTCTGCGACCCAGATACCTAGATGGGCGTTGCCTTTGCCCAGTAGCGTTGCACTTGCATCCACGGTTGACGACCCGATTGCGGATAGCGCTGCTTTCGTCCCCGAGTTACAATCAAACACGCCAATGGTCCCAAATAATTCCGATGGCGATCCGACGCACTCCAGATACCCATCTTGGATTAAGATGTTAGACAAGCGTTGTTGTCTAGCTAGGAATTGGGTGCCACCTGTCCCTTTACACAGGCACAGACTTACTACCCCATAAGGTCCACGAACAGTGAACACCCATGTGGATGCCAACCTGCACCCATAAACGAACATCTCCATGCTGTTACTGCTGCTGTTACAGTAGCTACCAAGTAATACAGATCCTTGGGTGGGTGTTGTAATCGGTTGCCCGATTATGCTGCCGCTTATGGACACGTCACAGACGCGCGCGTGTGGCCACAGCGTTGACACGCATTCAATTCCCGGGCAGTCCTCGATGACAATTTCGTCGTTAGGTTGCCACGCCGCTCCAGTTGTCCCTGTAAGCATCTCCGTGCGAGTGCACGGTATCGACACTCGCGCGGTCGCGACACCTAAACCATCGGGGTTGATCTTGGCGATCCAGCACCATGCACCCGCGCGAGCGCCCGCAGTTATACGAATCCGTTTCCCTTCATACGCCGTAAGGTCCGTGATTCCCGAAACAGTGATGAGTGGGAATTCGTTGTTGGCAACCGATGTGGTGGTGTAGGTGCCGATGACCGCCGTGGCCAACGTCGTGAGCGCCAAGCTTCCGTCTAGAGCGACCCATGCCGTTGGCGATACATCCAATTCGCCTTCAAGTGTCCCCCCGGCGGCCAGCATGTAGACTTGAGTGTTTGCGCGTACCACCGACCCGCGCCACCGCCGAGTGAACTCTTTGAACGTCTTGAGCGCCGTTCCGACTGAGCCCCCCGTGGCTTCGTCGTTCCCGGTTACTGGGTGTACGTACCAGGTCGTCTGGACCTGCCACGGATTCGCCGCATCGAGATTGATGGCGTGCCGAATCCATTTCCTACCCGACTCGAGCGTCGCAACGATCTCCATATCAACCGCGGCAGCAGCCGTAGTCTCCAGCACGAACAGACACTTCACCGAGTCTACGTGCACGGTGTTTCCGTCCGGCCACAGCTCCGTCGGTAGTGCGCTCAGCTCGGCTACGTCGGCTACCGTGTATTGGTGCAAACCGTAGTTGGTACCGAGGCGATCGAAGTCGCCGGTTAGGGGGATACCCATGGTGTTTCAGATCTCCAAGAACCCGTGAACAAATGGTCGGCGCTTCGCCGTGGTTACGTGACCCGAACCTCGATTGCCAGATTGGTCCCGGTGAGCAGATAGGTGGTCTCGTAGACCGAGCACGTGCGGGCAACGCCGTTGGCGTTGGTCATGACGAGCTCTATTGCCGCGAGCATGTCGACCTGAATTCCGGAGAGCCAGAACGTCAGGGCGCCGTAAGTCTCGGGGGCGACGAAGTAGACCTTCTGAGTGCTCGGGCTCACGGTGATGGTCCGGGCCGCCCCGGTCGCCAGCAGGGTATTGCCGAGCGCTTCGATTTCCGCCTGCTCGTCGAGTCCGGCCGCACCGACTCCCCACCAGATGTCGCCGGTCCAGCGGATTTGAAAACTCCGGCTCTGCTCGGTGGCACCCTGGGCCGTCACCAATACCGTCATCGTGGGGTCGGCGCCGGCGTCCGCGCCGTCTCGGCGCACTGAACCCGCCAGGCTAGCGGATTCCCACGGATCGACGAAGGTCCACGCACCCGGGTCAACATCTCCCCCGCCGGTGCTGCCGCCGAATGCGTGGTTGATCTCAGCGGACGTCGGAGGGCCGCCAACGTAGGACACGGAGGCTGCGAGTCCGGTCAGGGTGTCGCCTCTCCGGTAGGTGAGCACCGAGCCATTCGGAGCGGTCTTCGCCAGCGTCATGCTGAACGCCGGCAGGATCATGTCCATGGTCAGGCGGCCACGGACGACCGTACCTGCCGGCATCTCGACCGCGACGGAGTACAGCACCCCCGTCGGCTCGAAGAGGTCACCGGCGGACCCCGTGGGTCCCGTAGGCCCGGTGATTCCGCTGGGAGGGCCCTCAGGGCCCGTCGGGCCCTGGATGCCCTGCGGTCCGTCGAAGCCCGTCGCGCCCGTTGGTCCCGTGGGACCCGTGGCCCCAGTGGCGCCGGTCGGACCTGTTGGCCCTGTGGCGCCAGCCCCGGTAGGTCCCGCTGCGCCCGTTGCGCCAGTCGCTCCGGCGGGTCCAGTGGGTCCCGTCGCGCCCGTGTCCCCGGTGGCTCCAGTGGGCCCCGCGGGTCCGGTGGCGCCGGTGGGCCCTGGTGGGCCTCCCGGGTCCCCGGTGGCGCCCGTCGGGCCAGTTGGACCAGTGGATCCGGTGGGTCCAATGGGTCCAGTCGAGCCCGTCGCACCCTGCGACGTCGCCACGTAGGGGTGCACCACGCGATCGTCGGTCATGAATGACCGGTATCCGGTGGTCGGGTCCAAGAATTCCGTGGTGCCCCCCGGCGTCACTGGGACTTGGTCCGGGTGTAGCGGCAAGAGCCGCGTGTGGCTCACCGTCTCCATCGGGGCCACAGTCGTCACCGAGAGGGTGATTGAATACGGCGGATTCACCCCATCGGTCACCGACACCACGAAGCTGCCGTTAACGTCGGGACGGAACGTCGGCGCCGCATCGGTGGTGCTCGAGAAATACGCCCTTGCAGACGAGCTCCCATCGGGCCGCGCTACAGACCACTCGTACTCCGCCATTGCAGGCGTCGTACTGAGGAGGATTTCTTCGTCGCGTGAGTACCCACCACGCACCAGCCCTGTGGGCTGGGTTTCCGACCCATCCATCGGCACCGTGGCCGAGTAAGCGATAATTCCGGCCATGGCTCACCCGTAGGGCATGAAGATTCGGATCTTGCGCGTGATCATCCAGTCCGCCTGCGCCGCGGATGTCGGCTGAATCTGCAGGCGCATCGTGTGATTGTCCGCAACCTGCCAAAATGTGCTCGGAGGCGAAGTCATACAGTCCGCGAACAGGACCGAGCGGGTCATGATCAGAATGTTAGACGGGTAGTAGAACTCGTAATGCACTTTCCAGCCACGTGACCCTTCGGCTGTCCCTATTGCGTTGGCGTAGGGCGCCTGAAGCGTTGCCTCGATATCAATCGAGGCCCCCAACCCAGCTGGGAAGAAGATGAAACCTCCCAGCGTCCCGAGCTCCAGGTTCCACTGAACGGCGCTAATGGAGGTTGTTCTTCCGACCCAGCAATCCTCGAACAATCCAATGATCGGTGTACTCGCGCCGCCGGCGATGATGTTGAGTTTGCCGACATACGAGCACCGGAGCCTGGAGGTCGATACCGCTCCCGCCGCGCCATCGAGCGTCCAGTGTTGGATTCTACCGCTGGATGGCGCCGTCGCCGTGTAGGCCGGAGCATTGAGCGTCAACAGCCCGTACTGGTTGGCGCGGACCATGGTGTTTCCGGCGGAACTATAGATCCCAGCCTGCTTATCGACGCCCAACTGTGCGGCCTCGGCCCAGGTTAGCGTTTCTCCGTGCACTAACACGTCACCACTCGTCCCCGTGACACTCGGCGGCACGGATGGATATCTCAGTGTTGCGCCTATTTGGAGCTGCATTCCACGATTCGCGTTCCCGTCCCCAAATATCCCTGTGTTCGACTCGACGTAGTTATCCCCGGACAACAGCCACACACCGTAACCCAAAGCCCCTACGGCGGCGTAGACGGCGCTTGGGTACAAGAACGTGATTCGTGTGCCAACAATTCGTGAGGCTTGGCTTAAGGTCGACGCCATGACGCAGTCTGTCCACGTTTGTGGTATCGAGTTCATGCCCAGTAAGCACCCGATGATGTCGGTGTTTCGAATCGTGAGGCTCGAGGTCAGCCCCTGCAATCGGCACTGATAGAGCTTAGGTGTCCCGCAAATCTCGGTCGCGTTGATATGGCACCCATAGAAGGCACTCCGCGCGTATCCGCTAGTCGTAATCGAGACCCGAGCGTTGGCGGCCTGGGCACTATTGATGGTGGCGTTGGCGATGATAACGCCCCACTGTGACTCGGTACCGAGGGATGCTTCCGATACGACCTCCAGGGCCACCTCTGGAATGTTCCCCGGGATTTCGAAGGATACCGTGTTCCCGACTGTCGGTAGAGCGTTGACTGTCCCCGTGGGTGCCGCGACTACGATGCTGGTCAGCACCATGCTGGTCCACCAGGACACTCGAGCAACACTGTCGCCGGCACCATGGGGATTTTGCACCGCGATCCAGGACAATGCCGCCGCGTTGGTGCCGTTGACGAGCCGAAGGCGCTGCCCCACGTAGGGGGTAAACGAGGCGATTCCGCTACACGATAGCGTGTTGAATTCCTGGGATGCCGGCACGAGCCCGGCAACGGCGCTTACCGTAACGACCGCCTGCGCGCTCGCGGCCTGCGCCATGTCGAGCACCACCATGCCTTGCGGTCCTAGGTGGATCTTGCCCGTGACGGCCCCGAGGGCGGTCATTCCGTAGACGGTCACGAGCCGGTTGACTCGTTGGTTTCGCCAGCGGTACATGAGCTCGTCCCAGCTCTGCAGCGCGGCCCCCGACGTGGTCCCGAGGTTCTCGTTGTTACCGGTGGAAGCGTTGATGTAAAACGACGAGTACTCGGCCCACCGTGCGTTCCCCGTTAGCTTCCGATGCCATCGCGCCGTGGCGGAGGCCCCGGCCTGCACGATGAGCCCGGCCACCGGGGTCGCCGACGAGTTGTTCAGCAGCTCCCATCCGTCTTGGTGGCTGCCGACGAAGCAGGTCGCGCCATCTGGAAGACCAGCATAAGAAAGCGCGTTCAGCGCGGCTTCGTTGGCTGCGTAGAGGAATGGGCCCGGCGGACCCGTGGGTCCGGTGGCTCCAGTAGCGCCCGTAGCGCCCGTGGCACCAGTGGCCCCGGTGGGTCCAGTGGCTCCGGTAGCCCCGGTGGGTCCCGTGGCTCCAGTCGCGCCCGTGGCGCCAGTGGCACCAGTGGCTCCAGCGGTGCCCGTTGACCCAGTGGCGCCCGTGGAGCCCGTTGACCCAGTGGCCCCAGTCGCTCCGGTGGCCCCAGTCGCGCCCGTGGCGCCGGCTGCTCCCGTCGCACCCGTGGCCCCGGTGGCTCCGGTGGCCCCAGTGGCACCCGTGGCTCCGGCTGCCCCAGTCGCTCCGGTTGTGCCCGTTGCCCCGGTGGCTCCAGTCGCGCCGGTGGCTCCCGTCGCGCCCGTTGCGCCCGTTGACCCCGTAGTTCCGGTCGATCCGGTGGCACCAGACGGCCCCGTAGCACCTGTGGCTCCAGTAGGGCCTACTGCGCCCGTCGCTCCAGTAGCCCCGGTGGCCCCCGTAGGACCTGCCGGTCCTGTGGCTCCGGCGGCCCCCGTCGCGCCCGCCGCTCCGGTGGGCCCAGTGGGACCCGTCGCCCCTGTTGGCCCCTGCGGCCCAACTTCGCTCTCGGTGTCCTGCACTGCTGGGCGCCGGCAGATCGTCAAGTTCCCCTCAGGGTCGAGCGTCCCGAGCGGGTAGTCCCCCACCGCGTAAGCGTCCACCGCACTGGCTCGCGCCGTGGCCGCATCGACAATGACGAGCTTCGGGACCCCGGGCTGCGCCAGGCCGTGAATGACCCACGGGAGAATCCCGTCCAGCGCCCCCAGGATCATCGCCCCCGGCTCGCACACCTGCACCGCAATCCCGGCGGCCATGCCCGCCGCAAGGAGCGTCGAAGCCGTGACTCGCGTGACGGTCCGTCCCAACGGGTCCGACTCGCTCACGACGAACACATCACCAATCGCCAGCGCCGGGCTGCCCGGGGAGAGCCGATACCAGGTACAATGGACGCCATTGATCAGGCAGTCCACCTCCTGCTGCTGGGTCCCACGGATTTGGTCGTCGATGAACCGACGGTCCGTGTGGTCGAGCTGGTAGTTCGCCGGCAGGACGACGGGGTCGTCGACCTCGCGGTCGCTGATGATTTTCGACATGGCCCTTACTTGGCGTTGCGGTACTGCGCGCTTGCGATCGCCAGGATCATGAACTTCATATCGAGGTCGGTGTCCGTGTAGACGTATTGAGCCGTCAGCCGCCCCGACGTGTCAGTCGATATCTCGAGTTCGGCGTGCTGCCCTGCGCCCCAGAACTCCCACTCGGAATCCAGGACCAGTGCCGGCACAGTCTGATTGAAGGTGTTCCCCATAAAGAACACGGTCTGGTTTTGGGGTTCTCCTACGACCGAGATCTGTCTCCCCTGCGGCTCGAGCTGAACCAGGGGGGCCTCGCTCGGCATCCACGCGAAGTCCGTGGCGGCGCTATTGCGCATCGCATAGATCCAGAACCAAATGATCCTGTTCGACCAATCCATCGACTCGTCGATGATCGTTACGGTGTTCTGGTCAAGGCTCTTGGTCGCGTCGCTCATGTCGAGCGCGAGAAAGCGCATGGCTCCTCCGGACATGACCGAAGGTAGGAACTCCTGGGGCCTGCCGGCGCTTGGGCTCCACGTGCGTTGTGTCCACAGCGGCGAGGCATCAGCATGGGTGAAGGTTGCGGGCTCTGCCGTCACTGCCCCGGTGGATGACGCCAAGCGCGCGATCGGAGCGATCTCACAGATGTTTCGCGTGGCTACCAGTGAGCCACTCGTGAACGGGTGCTCCAACAGCACGTAAGCAAGCGGGATGTAGTAGAAGTTCGGCCCCAGATCCCCGTCTACCGGCAGAGCCGGATAGCTGGGGTTGGTATCTTCGGTTCCATTGACCACCCCCAACGTCACCCAGTTGTTCGTGTAGAGCGGGATAGCTTGCGTCGCCACTCCGCTGATCGTTCGGACAACTCGATTCTCGTTCCCCGTCGGCAGATCGACCTGGACTCGCGCATAGATCAGGTCCCAGCGATTATTGGCTGCGGTATCGTCTAACTGGACAGCTTGTCCCAGGGTCGGTCCGTTCGTGTCTCCGACGAATCTTCCGCTCCGGGCCTCGTACCACGCCGCCGGTGCCACGTTGGTAATTGGGCCGACGAAGGCGCGGAACGAGAACACCATCACCTGCCCGGTGGCTCCATTGGGACGCACTAGGGCCGAGGAGTTCAGTGCTCCCGGAGGTGACCCTCCGTCATTGACGTAACCTTCGATCCGGTAGGGCAGGATCATCTTCTGAAGCGAGGTCGTTGTTCGCGGACAGAACCGGAAGAGCTCTGCCAACAATCGATCGTCGGCCTTGGCGGCTTCCTCCGCTACCAGGTTGAGCTCGGTCTGGTCGAACGCCTGCCCGTCGACGGAGTGGATGTAACGCTGTTCCATGGCTTACTTCGCGTTGGTGAATTGCCCCGTGGCGTGCACGAGAATGCAGTACTTTTCGACGAGCGGCGTGGTCCCGGAAATGTACGTTGCCGTGAGTTCTCCGGTGGTCGCTACCCCAATAACCAAGCTCGAATCGCTGGTGATGACCGGGAAGCTCGTCGAGTTCAGAGTGAGCGCCGGCATGGCTGAGTTGAACGTGTTCCCCATGAAGGTCGACGTGGCGCCTCCCGGCTCGACCTCGACCAATGGGTCGCTGTTTGGCATCCAAGAAAAGCGCCGCCCCGCAACGGCGGTTCCGTAGACCGTGAAGGTCAGAATCCGGTTGCTCCAATCGATGGAGTTGTCGATGATGGTTGCCGCGTCCGGGTCGAGGCTCTTCACCACGTCCAGGAAGTCGAAGGCAAGGATCCGCTCGGCGCCACCCGTCATGGTGGCTGGAAGGTGCTCTTCGGGCCGCTCGTCGGATGGACCCCAGGCTCGCTGGGCCCAAAGCGGCGAGTCGTCAGCATACGCGAACGAGGCCGGCTTGAGCGTTACGGCTCCGGTGGAAGAGGCGATGGGAGCCGTTGTCGCGTTTTCGTGGATCCACGCGGGCTCGACGGCGGTGCTCGACGTAAACGGGTGCGGCAGGACCACGTAGGCCAGCGCGACGTAGTAGGCTCCGCTCCCATCGCTCGGCAGTACCGGCTTCGTGGGGCTAGCGCCTTCTGCCCCCTTCACGACCCCAAGCGTGACGGTGGTGTTGGTGTAGAGGCTGATATCCTCGGCGGCGTCACCGCCGCCGCTGCGCACGATGCGCTCTACCGGAGTGGACTCCACCGTGAGGTCGACGCGCGCATAAATGAGGTCCCACCGGTGGTTTGCGACGGTGGCGTCCAGCACCAATTGGTATGCCCAGAGCGGGTCGATATTTCCCAGATACCGCGCCGTCCGGATATCGTACCAAGTGCTGCTTGACGCAACGTAGCGGCTCCCGATGAGGGCTCGGAACGGATGCACCAGCACACTTCCCGTGGTGCCATACGGGGTAATGAGCGCCGTCGTACTGTGGGCCGTCTCGTCCGGGTGCAGGCCTTCGATTCGGTACGGTAAAATGGCTTTGTGGACATACCCCGCGGCTAGCCCGGGAATCATGCGCAGCAATTCCGCCAAGACCCGGTCATCCGCCTTGGCGGATTCTGCCGAAACGAGGTTCAGCTCCTCTTGATCCAAGGATTGGCCGGCTACGGTATGCGTGTAGAGCGTTTCCATCAGAGCGTCCTGTCCTCGATCATGGTGAAGCTGATTGAGTGCCCCGCGATCTGCAGGACTGCGTTTTCGATCGCCCGGTAGACCATGGTCATGTTGGCCCCCGGGGGATGAATGAAGGCGTCGTAGCCCACGAAAAGCCCGTAGCCGATGATCGACTGAGGCCACACGTCGGCCGGCTCGAGCATACTCAGGCTCGGTAACAGAATCGTGAACATCCGGAGCGCCGTGTTCGAGTAGATGTGCGCCCCGGTGCCGCCGCGCCCCGTTACCGTGGCGACTGTCCCGTCGTCGTAGAGCCTGTCTGGGTAGAGCGCTTGGAATCCGATGAATGCGTGCCAGTCGAGCGCTGTCGTGTTCGAGCGCACGCAAAATCGGTCCAGGTGGCTTTCGATGATCTGGCAAGTCGTAGCGGTCCAGGGAGCTAGAATCGCGTTGACCGCGGCGTAGATCGCCGAAAGCGATGCGTTTGGGGTAATGCCTAGTGTGCGCGCTCGGAAAGCTTCGTCTTCCTCACCGCTGGCCCGCTCTGCTCCCCGGTCCGAGGCCACCGCGTCTAGGGGGGAATCTTCCGCCCGCTCGGGGTCGCACCCGGCGATGCACCGGTCCGAGTCCCGCTGGTACTCGAGGCTCATCGCCACGAGAATGTCGACGATGGCATTCAATACCGGCTGCGCCTCTTCGGAGCGGAGCTCCGGCGGCACGAGCACCAGGACATCCTCGCGCTCGGCGTAGGCCAGCCGGGGCGCCCCCGGCACCAGGTATTCGACGTCAACGGTCATGGGTTACGCTGCGACGGTGATTTTGACGACGACCTTCCACGCGCAGGCTTCCCACTCCACGACGGGCGGGGTAAAGAGCGTGGCTAGGACGGGTTCTGCGGTTCCGGAGACGGCAATGGTGTGTACGTCGCTGAGTCCCCTTAGGGCAGCCGCCTCGATAGCCGCGTATTTCCAGACGAACGGGTTTTCCCGGTTCTGGAAGTAGTCGATGATGGCGTTTGCGGCTTCGATCTCGGTAGACCTCGGGTTGGCCATCGGCTGCCAGAGCTCCACGTTCACCGCGAGCTCCACTTGCTGGCGAGTCATCGGTAGGGCCTGGACGTTGGCCCCCACCATGGAGACGCGCGCCAGGGCGAGTCGGCACGCCAGAAGCAAAGCATCCGGGGTTTCGCCGCCGGCATCGCCTACCACGACGTTGTTGATGCCGATGTCCCCGCCCGTGTAATCGGAACGGAACAGAACGACCCGGGAAGCCCCGGCGTCTTTGCAGGCCTTCTCGATTGCGGACTCGTACCCGACGCGCGCTTCCAGCACCGTATCGTCGGCCCGGGCGAGATAGTCCTCGTCCTTCTCGTAAGCCTGCCCGGCCGTGCACACCAGCTTGGTGACGGTCCAGCTCTCCTCGAGCAGGTCCAGGAGCTCGAGCCTCTTGCACTGCACCGACACCACCGAGAGGTCGGCGGACAGTCCCGAGATCTCCTGCTCGATGGGCAGCGGAATCGAGGTCACCCCGGGCAGCACCGTGTAGTCAGAAGAGGCCCGGACGATGATCGGGTCTTGGCCGTCCAGCGACACCAGGATCCGGGTCCAGCGCCAGATCGTGGTGCCGGCCGTCCCGACGCGGGTCATGTAGGCGATACCGGTGCCGCGCTGGTCGGCGTTCCGCGTTACCCCGCGGCGGCTCAGCACGCGTTGGTCGAGGTCTGCACCCCGGGCCCCCGAAAGGTAGATCTTCCGGGCGTGGTCGCGTTCTCGCGCCGAGAGCCCCCTGAACACCAGGGCGCCGACTCCCCCGAGGTAGTCGTAGAGGGACCCCGTGTGCCCGTCGGAGTCGTCCCGTCGGGTATGGACGGCCGCGTGGAAGGCACTGTCGAGCTCGGACAGGGTAGGCAGGGGTCGGTGGCTAGGCACGGCTCAGTACCTCCACGCCTGAGCTGCTGGCGCCGCTGGCCCACTCGACGTCGCTGAAGATCGTCACTTCCCCGCTCGGGAGACGGGTCGCGTCGGCGGCCAGCGTGACCCGCCCGATGCGGTCGTCTCGCCTGGCCTGCGCCATGATGTTCCCGCTCATCTGAATGAGCACCGGGTCCGGTGCCCCCACGAATTCGCGGAGCTTGCCGCCCCAATCAGGGGCCCACGGCAGCCCTTCGCAGAGCATCCCACGTTGGAATGCCGCGCGACCGTTTGGCTCCCCCGCGAGCTCCGCGAGGTCCCCGTCGATCTGCTCGACGAAGTCAGTGCCGTCGAAAAATAGGTCTACCTTGAAGAATTCCCGGTCGAACGAGTTACCGGTGAGCCCGGCTGCAATGGCCGGACGCGGCTCGGGGGTCACGAATCTGGTCGTAGACACACCGTCGCTGAGCGAGTAGCTGGCTCCGCCCACGAGCTCCCAGCTCAGCACGAGCTCACGCTGGGTCGAGTCTGCAGCCACCACCAGCACGGCCACCGCCGTCGGCGGCGCTCCGCGGCCATCCAGGGACAACAGGGTGTAGCTCCCCGGCGCCGAGGGGATTCCTGTGGCGGAGCTCCAGAAGACCCGGATCCGCGTGGTGCTGCGGATTTCCAGCGTTTTGATCGGCATGTAGGACTAGGGGTCAGATGTTCAGTTTGCGGGCCGGCCTTCGTCGGGTCACCTTGATCGACATGCGCGTTATTCTGGTGGCCGTACTGGTCTCGAGTTGCGGCAGTGAGTTCTCACAGAGTTCATCCATGAGTTCTGGGGGCGTTACCGCCGAAATCCCACAATCCAACGGTGGAACCGAGGTAGTCGGTGTCTCTGCCCAGCGACAGATATCCGGTGGTAGCCAGGCACTTGAGTCCATCGGCGGCCGCTATGACTCTGGTGGGGCCACGAGTTCTGGCGGTTCATCCTTTGGCGGTTTGCGTCCCATGCCGGTGGCCACCGGGGGTACCGGAGGTTCCGTTACCGGGGGGGCCGCGTCCTATGGCGGATTCGGTGGCGGTTCTCTTCTACCCCGATGCGACTGCACCCTCCGGAATTGCTTGGCGCTCACCAGCTGTGAGCTCGAATGCGCATTCGCACGGTGTGCGTGCGATCCGAACGTTCCGGACTGCCAAAAGGTCTTCGAATGCTACCTGGCCAATGCTTGCCGAGCTACCGATCCGTGTGCCACGAATAGCGACGGCAAATGCGGGATGAATGTGCTCGCTGTCGGGACAGCTGCTGTGAAGTCCGCGGCTGCCGTTTACGCCTGTCACTGCGGGTAGGAGCGAAGAATGCGCGCTCTTCAGTTCCTGGTCGGAAGTCTCGTCGTTTACGGGGTCGTGGCGTCGTGCGGGAACCCCGCCTCCCCGGGCTCTCCCCGCTCGAGCTCGGTCACGCCCGGGGTCACTTCCCCGGTTCCCATGGCGTCCGCCCAGGAGAGCGGGGGGGCACCCGGCGCGGGGCCGGCGGCGCCGGCAGCGCCGGCTCAGCCCACGGTGATCTCCACGACCTGCGACAAGACGTTTCTGTCAGTCCCCGGAAACGTCACCAACTACTACGCCGAAGCAAGCTTTCCCGGAAGACGATGACGGACCTTGCTAGGGTAGTGGTGTTAGCTCGCCCGGTGGCGATCGCTGGGTACGAATGGGCCACCATGTCCTATTGGCATGTCCGTGACGGCTCGGTAGCGTATCATTGCGGAACTATTCCAGCGTCTTTGCCAACTGAAGTACGCTTCGTGCTGCCTTAGTCGTTCAGTGGGCAGCTCAGATCGATCGTAAATCCGAAATCCAAGTCTGGAATCGGAATCGGTGGCGGGAACGGGGGGATCCCAGGGATCGTGAACGGCAGAGGCGGGAGAGGGAACACGCACAGTCCTACTGCCACTGAGCTCGGTGGTGCCGGTGGGCGCGGCGGCGGGGGCGGGAAGTTGTAGGCCATCAGACAGCCATGATGGTTCGGGTGGACGGAAACATCGTGGGTGGAGTTAGAGTTCCAGCAACCGGGATTGCGCCAATAACGTCACCAAGCACACCTACTTGGTAGAGATTGATCCACTGCAATGCCGTCATAGACATCCATTGGCCGCTCTTCATTTTGAGCTTCACTTGGTCGCCGTTGCTGGCCACATTGAAGATCTGCGTCCCGTCGGGGCCTGATAGCTGAAGCCCTGCCACCGATTCACCGGCGGCGTTCGAGCAGTAGAACATCCATTTGCCGTCTTTGAGGATGCACCCCGAGAGGTCGCGTGCCGAGTTGTCGGTGATGCGCCCCGCGCCCATCTTGATCCCGTAGGTTGGACCCAGCGTAATGAAACGGTCCTGATAATCGCTGAGCGTGACCGACCTTGCCTTGATGACCAAGTCGACCTCGGGGCCGAAGTCCATCTTGGCCTTGGTGGCCGAGTGCTGGGTTGCTGGGGCGTTGCTCGCAACGGCGAGAATGAACCCAGCCCCCGGGGTCTCCTGAAACCCGGCGGGGATGCCCACCAAGACCTCTTCCCCGTCTTCGGGGATGAAATTCAGGGGTCGGGTGATACGGCAGAGGATCTGCATTCCTCCGGCGCGCCCGTCGCGCGGCTTCTTGTCCTCCCCGGGGCGGTACCCGCGATAGAGCGTCACCTTGACCAGCGTGCGCTCGCCCCCATCGAGGTCGTAGTGTGGCTTCCCGTCGTCCCATCCGACGGTGCCGCTCTCGAGCCGTCCGCCATCTTCCTGGGCGGGGCCGTAGCACTCCATGGCCCGGCGGAAGCTATCGCCTTCACTGCTCATGTCGTCGCCTCATACGCGCTTCCGTCTAGCTGGATGCGGTTGATGTACTCGATTGAAATCTCGAACGTTCCGTCGTCGCGGCTCACGTCAAACACGATCTGGCAGCTCTTGACCATGAAGACCGACGGTAGCCCGGCGATGATTTCGGCGTTCTTTGCGATGAGCTCCGCCGCGTCGCTCGAGTATCCGCGCCGGGTCAGGTAGTTGATGCGCTCTTGGGTGCTGCCGAGCTTCACCAGGCGGTTTCGGTCTGCCGGGTCAATCGAGACCTCGATCGAGTCGCCGGCCTTCAGGTTGAGTAGGTCAAACTCTCCGAGCTGCATCGTCGAGACCTTCATCTCGGCCGTGGTGCAGCGCCCGGTGAGTTCCTGCCGGCTCCGCTCTTCCCAGATCCGCTCGGCCATCGTATCGAGCCACGCCTGGTCGGAGATCCCTGGAACTTGGAGATACTCGCGGTCTTCGCCCTGCAGAGCCGCCGCCTCCGACTTGGCCTTCTTGGCTGCGATCCGCTTCTTCTTTGCCCTTGGGTCTCCGATGGGCGGGAAGAACGATTCAATCACCTGCGATGTTTCTGGGTTGAAGCTCGTGAGGGCAATCCCCTTGTGCGCCAGGTAGCCAGAGCGGGACTCTTCCCAGCTCTTGATGTTCCGACCCCACACGAGCTTCGGGGTCGTCGTCTGGCCCGTGTAGAGGTCGGTGGCGGTTGAGACGATGCAGGCGTCGAGGTCGATCCAGCTGACGAGCCCCAGCATCCCGACGCAGTGCTGCCACACCGACCACGCATCGGAGTCGGGCTTGGTGTGGACCTTGCCGGCTTTACGGAAGCGCTCGGGGACCGCCTTGCCGATTTGTGCGCTCTTGTCGACGTCCCCCAAGAACAGCAGCCGGTCCTTCAGAACCTCCGCCCCGGGGGTCTGAGAGACGACCCGGCGCCACGCATCCTCGAGGGTGTCGGAGTACAGGGGGGTGCCGCTCGACCCGAACGGCTTGGCCATGATAAAAAGGCTCGTGTAGTCGACGCACGTCATGTGCACGGCCGGCGGAGCACCTTCGGCCATCTCATTGCTGACGTTCCGGGCGTGACCGAGGAACCGAAGCTCGGTTTCTCCGGGTCCCCAGGACCCAAACTCGTCGGCGTTGGCCAAGTAGAACTCGACCTCCGTATCGTCCAAGAGCCGAGGGTCAATACCGCTCTCCATCCAGTCGATATCGAGCTCCAGCGTGTCCGCCTGATTGTGGTCCTGACGGTCGATGCGCGCCTGCCGGGGGCGCACTTCGAGCCGAACGACGTCGGTCGACTTGGCTTGGCGGATCCGTTGCTCACGAGTCCCGAGTACCGGGACCGTCAGCATCGCCAGCATCCGCGGGCGGTAGAGAGGCATGGGCTACTTGGGGATCCTGTACGTTGCCCCTTCGCGCGGGGGCTGCCCGGCATCGATGCCGTTGGCCTGCCGGACGGCGTCGGCCTTCTCGGCGGAGCCCGCTTTATTCCGTGCGATGCTCTCCCAGGTGTCTCCGCCGCGTGCCGTGTAGAGCGAGAGCGTCTGGCCGCGCTCGGCCAGCACCGTCTGCCGGTCGAGCTCCGCCGCCGTTCTGAGTGCCTGGTACTGGCCGTCGCTGAACTCCGCCCGGAGGCCCAGGAAGGTCTGAATGTCCTCGGCGCGCTCGGTCTCGAGGGCCGCGTTGGCCAGGAGGTCGTCGTAGGTCGTGTGAAGGCGCACCAGCACGGTCTGGAACTGCCGGTTGGTGGCCCTGAGGGACCGGAGGGCAGCGAAGGGGGCGTTGGCGAGCGAGTCGATCTGGCCGGCCACACTCAGGAGCGATGACGAGACGGAGTTCATGGAGGCCAGAAGTCCGTTCAGGAGGGCGAGTACCGATCCCTTGAGCCTCGGCTGCTTCGAAAAGTCGACATCGACGAGCCGAAGGGCAGCGATGATCTCGCCGATGTACTCCTTCGGGCGCTTCGAACTGATGAGCTCGGGGGTGACGAGCAGGAAGTTGTCGCGGTCGATCTGAATGTGCATCGACCAGACAACTTCTCCGCGGCCTTCGTGGGTCGAGTCGAACTGGTCGATGAAACCCCCAAGCGACAGGATGTTTCCCCAGGTGACCAAGACTTCCTGCCGGTCATCAACGAAGCTCCGCATTACCTCGTTCATCGCATCAGCAGCCTCGCTCCCGAGGTAGCGGTCCGACCAGCGGCCATTCAGGTCGATAGGCTCGAAGCGTCGCCCGAATTCGTGCCTCGTGGGCTCGGTGTCTCCGGAGTAGTAGACGGTCTCGTTGGCGATCTTCAGCGAGTTCTTGACGACCGTTCCGTGCCGGGGGCGCCCCAAGGGGGCGTACTTTCCGGGCAGAGAAATGCGCTTGCGCTTTGCCCCGAGCTGCTCGAACGACCAGATGTCGTTGGCGCCCGCTACGGCGGCCGGCATGGACATCGTCATGGCACGGCGTTCCTGGCGCTGAAGTTCGTGGCGTAGCCCGAGGTCCGCTTGACCTTCGCGAACTTGCCGAGCTCGTCCAGGACGCCGCGGGCGAAGCGGCTCGGGTTCTGGTTCGTCGTGACGACGATCTCGACCTTCTGGATTGATGTGCCGCCGCCTCCGCCGTGCTTCGGCGTTGACTTCTTCGGGTCCTGCTCTCCCTCGCGTGTGCCTGTTCCCTCCTTGGGGTCTGGAGGTCTCCACCCTCGCGGCATAACTTTTCCGCCCCACGTGCCAAACATATTGTACTCTTGCATCGGCGAGATCTCGATGCTCGGCGGGCGGATCGAGGCTAAGTTACCGAGCTCCCTGGTGGCGCTCCTTAGCCCCACAACGAAGTCATCGATGGCCAGCGGAGCTCCCGTGCCGATGTTCGTGATCAGCTTCTGAGTGGCGTCGTCCTCCATCTTCTTGGTAGCGGCCATCTTCCGCTGTTCCTCGTCGGCTTTTACCGATGCATCCGCCAAACCGGCAATGACGCCGGCCAGGAGAACCATCGACATTCCCATCGCGGCCGTGCCCGCCATGCCTCCCGCGGCGAGCCCGCCAAGAGCCGTTCCGCCGGCGCCGGCGCCTGCTGCAGTTGCCGCGGCGGCCGCGCCCCCCGCGCCCACGGTGGTCAGCATCCCAGGGTTCAGCAACGACATCATCTGCATGGTTCCCGCGCCCATCTTGAGGAGGTCGCCGCCGATGCTGAGACCGCCCATGCCGACCTTCAGGGCCAGGTAGGCCTCTGCCAGGTGGATCAGCTTGTCGATGGTCCCGGGATCCTTCAGCGCCTCCTTCATGGTTTCGCCAAAGGACTTCACGGTCGGCGCAATGTCCTCCCAGATCGCGCTCAGGCGATAGTAGGCGTTGGTCGCGAATTCGCGGAGCGATGGCCACCATTCTTGAATGGTCCGTTTTCCCCACTCAAACGCGGAGGACAACCGTTCTCCGATGCTTTCCGCCCAGTACTTGACCTGGTCCTGGTTCCGCGTGAACCAGTCGTTGAACCAGCTCAGGACCTCTTTCCCCTTCTCGAACATCGGGGCCGTAGCGAGCCGAAGGAAGGTCTTACCGTTGTCGATCGCCGTACTGAACATCGCATCGAAACTCTTCTCGTAGAGCCCGATGACCGGCGCGTACTTGTCGAGCTCAGTGCGGAGCTTCTCCAGCCGCTTATCCGGCGCCATCTTGTTGAACTCTTCGGCTTTGGCCCCCGTGAGCCCCATGATGCGCGTGCCGAATACGTTGTGGGCTCCGGATCGCCCAGAGAGCAACTGCCCCATCTCGCGCGCCACCATGTCCATCGGTAGCTGAGACACGGCCCCCGCGGCCATGACGTTCGACGCCATCTTGCGCCACTCGGCGGGGTTCATCCCGGTTTGAAACGCCGGGATGGCGCCGGTCACGAAGATGTTCCGGAGGTCCTGGAACTCGCCCGGTAGCGCCGCGGCTTCCTTGCGCATCTCGGCAACCTGCTCGGCCGCCATCTGCATACCGCTCTGGACGTTCTTGGTGATGCCCTGGGCGGCGAAGACCCCCGCCAAGGCGATCTGCGCGCCCTCCGCCTCCTTGTTGAGGCCCATGACACCGTAGGTGATGCCGGCGATACCGGCGGCCGCCGCGCCCCCGATGGCCATCTTGGCCATGCTGGCCCCGATGCCGACGACTCTGTCGGCGACGCGCTCTAGCGAATGGATCATCCCACCGGCGCCCGCCACGAACTGATTGGCTCCCTCGCGCAGCGACGCGAATCGATTCTTGATCCCGCCGAGGTTCCGGTCGAGATGAACGGCCTTCTGCGAAGCCGTCGCCATCGCGACGGCACCGAAGTCCCCCGTCTTACTGAGGTTCAGCTCTACCGTGTACTTGGTGTCAGCCATCAGGAAACCGCCTGCACGGTGAGCCGCACGCCGTCCGAAGCTAGGTAATAGTGGGGTAGCAGAACGTCACCCGAAGGCACCCACCGCGCCGCCGTCTCTGTAACCGCTGTCCCATCAGGGTTGGTCAGTGACACACTCGGAACCCCCACGATGCGCCGGTCTGCGTTGCAGATGGCGCCGGCTAAGGTCTTGTTCGTGTAGGTCCACCATCCCGGCCGCACGTCGAAATACCACTTGCAGGCCTTGATGACGGCCGCCATGAGCTCGGTCGCATCCACGGTCTCCCGGGTCTGTACCGTGGCGTGAACTACGGTACGTATGCTTTGGATGCCCAGCACTTCCACGGATGCCCCGAACCCGAGCCAACTTCGCTGCCCGTCTCTTCCACGGAGGTCCTGGGCGAGCAGGCTCCGCAGCGCGTCTGACCAGGCCCAGGAAGCGTCGGCAACGTAGACCACGCCCCGGTGCCCATCTGGGTCGTGGAAGTACGCGGCGTGCCGAACCCCCCGGCCAGCGCTCAGCACTCCGGCCAGGACCGCAGAGTCGTTAGGTCCCTGCCGCCCGAGGTAGCAGTGACGGCCAATGTCTCGAATCACCGAATCATCGAGGCCTGTGCTGCCTCCACCCGCCACGATGTCGTAGACGGTGAACGCGGGGTCGAACATCGGCTCACAGGTACCGACATTCAGGCCGTCCAGGTAGGGCGTGTTCCCGTGCTCACCGGTGGCCGAGCAGACGATGGAGAGTCCGACTGCCGGAGAGTTTGGTGGCACTACGGCCGGCTGGGTGATGGTGTACTCGGCGCCCAAGATCGGTGGGTTCGCCTGGTCGTCGGCGGTCTTGAAGATCTTCTGCCCCACCCGAATGACTCCCCCCGGCATGTTTCCGGAGACGGGGCGCACCAACACAGCTTCGCCGATTGCCGCCGTTCCTGCGTCGGCTGACAGGATCGCGAAGCACTCGGACAGGACGAGTTCTCGGAGTCCATCCCCGTCGGCCTTGGTCAGGCGCGCTTGGAAGAGCTCGTCCTTCAGCCTCGAACGACAAATGGCCGCCTGGGCAACCCATCCTTCGACGGCGTCACCGTAGCGGCCTGCGTAGAGGTGCGAATACGCCCTCCTTCGATTGTCGTAAAGGAATTGCGCTGCAGCACTCCGATAGTCCGCGAGTCGCGGAATCTGGTCAGTCCTCGGAATCGGCATGGTCGTCGTCGGGCTGCAGCGTTACGGTCTTGTCGTCGTCGCGCGGCGAGTTTTCTTCGTTCACGATCTCAGCGAGGCTTGCGATGAACGCGGCTCGGTAGAACGGCCTCCACCCTCGACTTTCCGAGGGCGGGACGTTCCCGTACCGAGCGATATAGGCCTCATTTTTGACTTGAGCGAAGTAACGTCCCCAGTACTCTCCCGGTCGTCCACGGTACCACTTCAGACGACCTGAATCGCTTTTCCCATCAGCTCCTGGACCTCACCGTAAGTCACGTGGTGAAGTTTTGCGTAGAGCTGCTTCAGTGCCTCAAGGTCCTTGACCTTCAGGAGTCCGCCGCCGCCCGATTGCATCAGCTGAGCGTTCATCCGCTTGAACTTGACCTCATTCAGCGCCGGGTAGTTCGCTGGGTCGACCGGATGCTCGGAGATCTCGACCGTGAATCGGTTGGCGCCGAGTCGCTGCATGGACTTCTGTAGCTTGTCCATCCATTCGCTTTCCCTGCCGACCGGGGGCGGACCCACCATGATGTTTGCGGTGCTTTCGAATCCGGCGATCGTGTCTTCATCGAGTTCTCGGAAGCGCACTACGCGCCCCGAGAACCCGAATCCGAACAGAGGCACCTGGTAACATGTGCCACCGTCGGTGGCCGTAACTTCGCTGACTTCCGTCTTCATGATGCACGACTCCCTTTGCTCCTGTTGACCCCCCACGGACCCGAGCGCTGTGGCCTTACAGCGTCAGACCCTTGATGTACTTGACCCGTACCTTGAGCGGCATTTCGTTACGCTGCCGCTGCCCGCCTACGCTCATCTTCCAGGGTAGGATGGTGAATCCCGCCATGGTGAGCGCCTTCTGTGTCCCGTCGTTGAACGTGACCTTCACGGCCACCCAGCCCTCTAACGGCTCGGTGTTCGAGTCGGTGTTGTCGGTGTCGACTAGAAGTCGCTCCAAGAGCTCGAACTTCGTCTGCTTCGTCTGGAGCTCGATCTCGTAGAACTTCGTCAGCTTCTGCGAATCCGTGCGGTCTTCACCGCAGAAGTCATCCTCGACCACGTCTGCGACCTCGTCGATCGTGAAGGACACGACGTCGATCGCTGTCTGCTGGTCGTCCAAGCTGAAGAGCCACTTGGCGTTTTTGCCCGCCCATTTCGGTGTGCGCGTACCACGTGCCATGTCTATTCTCCCAGTTACGGAAATAGTGCTGTGTAACGCGCCGGTTAGGACGCCGTGACCGTGACGGTTTCCCCGAACTTCATGCTGAGGAAGATCCGGTCCATCCCGCTCGAGGTCGTCACATCGAGCGGCACGATGAAGTTGCCCTCCGCAATGGATTGCGGGGAGTTTGCTGCTGCGCGGTCGCCGAAGCCGTAATCGACGACGTGCGGCATCTTCAGCGGGTCGAGCTTCACGTTCTTCTTTAGGTTCGACATGAAGCGGTCGATGGCGATAATGACGTCGTCTTGGATGACCTGAACGTTCGGCGCGCCGGCGAAGTCGCGCAGGCTGCTGACGACACTGGTCGCGATGTAGTGACCGATGCGGGTGCGGGTGATCCGCTTCTTGGCTGGCGTCGACGGCGCAATCGTCGTCACGCCACCCTCGAAGCTCCAGCCGCCGTTCGGCTCTTTGATGATGGTGTTGATCCCACGCAGGGTGTTCGATCCCGCGGCTTCGCCGCGCGACGTCTCGAGTGAGACGATGCCGTTCAGCATTTCTCGGATGAATCCCGCTTTGCAGGCCGGCGAAGTGGACGGCGAGATCTGCGTCATGACCGACGCCAAGAACGAATCCCCCGGCACGAGCCGAAGCGTTCCGTCAATGTCGTCGCGGATCCGTACCCAACCGTCGACGTAGGCTGCTTGCCAGGACGAGTAACCAGAGGTGGCGACGTCGGTCTGGGCTTGCGCCAGCGTGAGCCCAGAGTCCCCGTGGATCAGTGCCATCCGGTCGCCCATGAGGGTCGCGTGAGCCACGAGCCCCGCCATGACGCCGGCTCGGTCAACGTCTCCGGGGTCATCCGCAAAGACGACCCGCACGTCTCGGTCGGACTCGGCTAGCGCTAGACCGTAGTCTCCGGACCCAGCCGTACCGAGGTAACGCGCCGAGTTTACGGTGCCGTCGGAACCGGTGCTGAAGCTTCCGGTGCCGTCTGTCGGACGTCCCGTGTTCGAGCGCGTCATGGACCCGAGCAGGATGCATCCCGTTGTCGTCGGGTCCGTGTAGGACGACCCCGACGCATCGACGTTGCGCAGGATGTCTGAGCTGGTACCGCTCGCCCCGGTGATCGTGATCGTTAGGTCGAAGTGGTTGGCGTCTCCGTCGGATGCGGCGGCGATGGTCCACGTGACGGAGTTGCCGGCGGCCCCAACGTACTTCAGCGTGGCGACCAGGATGGTGGTTCCGCCATTCACTAGGTTCGCCGTCGCCTTCGCCGCTGCGCTCCCGACGGCGCGCACGATACGGAGGTCGTACCAGCCCTTTTTTAGCAGTGCGAGATACCCTGAACCGGTGCGGGTCATCCCGGGAGGCGCCATCGTCAACGCCAGGTCTCCGATGTTCGTCGGGTGAAAGGGCGTTGCCTGGTCGACATGGGTGGGACCCCACGGGAACTGTCCCAGTAGTAACGCGGTAGCGGTCCCGGCGGACTGCACCAGCGCCGGGGGCTCGCGCTCGATCGCGTAGATCCCCATCAACGTTGGAGTCGTGATGGATTGGACGAATACAGGCATTGCGCCCTCGTTTTGGTTGTGACGAGGGCAGAGCTTGCCCTCGGGTTCCTACGTCAGCTGAGCTCGTGGCTCAGGCAACCCAGATCGCTTCACCGTCTACGGTGATGTTTGCTCCGCCCAGTGTCAGATGGTCGTGTTACGGAATGCGATTGTCGAACACGTCAATCTCTTCACGCGGTAAGGCGCTGTCGAGCAGAATACCCAGCGCAATCCGTAACAGCTGCGGGCTTTGCGCGGTCACCGTCGCCACCATGTGGGCCTCCCCATCGATAGTGGCGCGCCACTCATTGACCCGAACTGGGCTCGGAGAATCCGTGATGTCCGGGGGGTCGAAATCGAAGTCGACGTGCCCTTCGAACCCGTCGAGCTGAGCGTTGAACTCGAGCAGGATTCCGTCGCGTACCGGGTTGCCGGCGCCCAACGTGAAGAGCGGACCCTTGTGCAGTACGTCCTCCAGGTCCGCCAGCATCTGGTCTCGCTCGGCCTGGGACTGCGACCAGATGTCGATCTGGATGGGCTGATTCCGGTCTGCGAAACGCCACGTGTAGAGCCCCGTGGTCGCGTCCACCGGTACCATATCGACGTCGTCGATGTTAACCTGCTCGTCCTCGGCAGAGCCGGCGCACAGGATGGTCACGGCCCGCGGGGGAAGCGGTGCATCAGCCGCCGGCCACTCGTAGCTGATGACGGTGTCCGGCATCTGCCCAGCGATGAACCGCCCAAGCGCCGCGCAGGCGGCTTTCTGGATGGGCTGGGTCATGGGTCAAGCTTCCGGGAAGTCCGAGGCGCCGCAGCACTCACAGAAGTTGAATTCCTGTCCCATCCATAGACGCAGTACCAATGGGCGAAGGTGGTAGACGACCTCCGTGTCCTCGTGCCTCGGAGCATCGCAGAGCCGGGCGCGGCCCATGCGCAAGAGTAGGTTATCATGCGCCCTGTCCCACACCTGTACGTCGCAACGTTCAGGATCTGATTCCGCCTCGCCTAGAGCCACGAGTGCCGCAGCGGTCTGCCTGTCGTAGATCATCGGTTCCCGCCCCGGTCGGGCAATGCCCTGCGTACTTCCTCAGCAAGAATCTCGCGAACCCGGGGTATGGACGACCTCATGAACCAGTGAGGTCTGGTCCCGTGGGCCGCGATGGACCGCTGGATGCCGCGGGCGATGCGCGCAGCGTCTTCGACCTGCTGGCCTCCGGCCGCGGCGGCCATGGCGTGCAGCTCTCCAGCGATGCGTGCTGCATGATGCCGAGTCGTGCTTCCGGTAAGCCTACGGTGAGGGTTCACTCGCCCACGGGTGTCTATCCCCTGCATCCCTCGGAGATTCACCCAGTCGATAAGGGGAGCCAGTGGGGGCCAGTGGGGCCTAGACCCGCGCTCCACCGAAGCAGCATGGGGAGCGTCGGCGATGATGGTGTGGAAGGGGCCCGTGTGGACGGAGTCCCGGAGTTCCCCGAACGCCACCGGCATGTGCCGCCGGACGTACTGGGCTCCCCGATCGGCGGCCCGTCGCCTGGCGTCGTCAAGCCTGCGCTCACGCGACTCGTGGTCCCTTGAGATCTTCCTTAAGGCCGCCGCGAGCGACTTGAACTTGAACTCAGCCACGGGCGTGCCTCAGTGAAGCTTCTCCACCGCAAACCGCAGGTTCTGCTCAATGCGGGGCCGGTGCTCTACAGGGAGCAGACCCATGAGCAACCGCCGAGCTACCCTTGCGCTCTCTTCGTACTTGCCGACCCAGTAAGCCGCGATAGAGAGCTCATCGAGGCTCCGCCACCGGTAGACGCCTTCGTCCAGAAATAGCGTGTCGTCCGGCTTATCGATGCGCGTAGCGGCGGAGGCAAACAGGTAAGCGGGCCAGAGGGCTCCGGTTTCCCGGTGCATCCGTGCGAGCTCGCAGAGCGGCTCGGCGCGCGTCGGGCGGACCTGGTAGGCCCGGAGATAGGCCTCGATGGCCTCGGCTCTGCGCCCCAGGTGTTCGAGGTTCCGCGCTACCTGAAACTCAGAGTACCAGACCTCTTCATCCCAACCGCCCATTTGGGCTCGGCGCCGGTAGGCTTCTAGCGAATTCTCGTACTGCTTGGCGTCCCGCCAGCTCTGGCCGAGGTAGAAGACGTAACGCGAGTTGTTCGGTTCCTTCTCGAGCGCCTTGGTGATGCCCAGGGCGTGCCGCGTGTACTTCTCCTCCGGGCTCAGCTGGTTCTGCGCCGAGTCGAAGAGGCCGTGCACGAGTGGCCCCGGCAGACGAGATTCAGTGTGCGGGGCGTCGCAGTAAATGGCCTCGTGGTAGGCGCCACGGTACTCCCACGGGGTCGAGCTCCGGACCAGCTTCGTCAGCCAGAACCGTACTTCTGAAGCGCCAGACCGTAGCTGCAGCTGGTAGCCGTCGTGTTCGAGCTTTGGCCAGCTGAAGCGCTCTGGAGCGACAAAGACTTCGTCGGCGTCGAGCACCAGGATGTAGTCGGCTTTTCCGCGCGCCAGTTCCAGAGCCTCGGTTCGGTTGGTGCCGAAGTCCTGCCAGGGGCGCCGGTGGAGCTCTCCGGGCTTCTGGGCGCCGGCCATGAACTCGCGGATGACCGCGTCGGTTCCGTCCGTGGACTCCAGGTCGTCAACGATGACCCAGCTATCGATGAACGGCGCGACGGAGCCGAGGCAACGCCGGATGACGTGCGCCTCGTTCTTCACGATCATGTTGAGGCAGACGCTCATCCAAACGTTCCGTACCGACTCGGCTTGATGGCGTGCATCGAGAAGAATAGGTTTCCGCCCTGCCGCTGCGTCCACATCTTCCCGAAGTCGGCCTTGAAGAGCCACCGGTAGTCGGACATCCAGGTGTGGCCGACCTGAATCCAGTATTGCTCCTGATCGAGAAAGACCAGCGTCTGCTCGGTGAGCATCCGGCGGTGCCCAGGGTCGCCCCAGGCGTGCTCATGGCTCGCCAGCGGGACCGAGGCCGCAAACAGACCGCCCGGCTTCAGGATGCGCCAGAACTCCGTGAACTGCTCGAAGAAGAACCGGTAGTCCCCCTGCATACCCGTGTGCTCGAGCACTTCGTAGGCGTGAATCTCGTCGAAGGCGTCCGCCTCGAAAGGGAGGGGTAGGCGCTCGAGGTCATGCAAAACGTCGGGCTTGTGGTCGGGGTTGATGTCGAGCGTGACCAGCTTCGTCCACGGCGTATTGCCGACGCGCTTTTCGTGCAGCGCGCCGCAGCCAAGGAGAAGTTCCATGATTACTCCCCCCGCGAGGCGCATCGACGCGCTCGTCCGCGTTCAATTAGTGCGCGGTACTGCTTGCCTGTGAATCGTTGCAGATCATCGAATACCAGGACGCTGATGGACATCAGCCCCCCGCGACCTGATTCGCCAGGTAGTTGTCGATTCCGATCTGGGCAATCTGGTCAAGCTGCTGCTCGCTCCACAGAAGGTGGTCTTCTTCGGACTTCAGATGCTCCTCGAAGAGCGCCCGGCTGCCTTCGTCCTTGAGCTCCACGGCGAGCAACACGGACTCGTTGTACTTGGATACGGCGTCGGCTTCCGCCGCCCGGTCGTTCTCGAGCATGGCCTTGGGTTCCGCACCGATCCGGATCTCGTTGAGCTTGCTCACGATGGGCTTTCCCTCGAGGAACAGGATCCGGTCGATGAGTTCATCGGCGTGCCCCATCTCGGAGCGAGCGAGCCCCATGACGTGTTTTGCCAACGCCGCGTATCCCCATCGGCCATACATGGCCGCGTGTACCACGTACTGGTTGATCGCCGTTAGCTCCTCGGAGAGACGCTCGTTCAGAGCTGCGATGATTCTTGGGTTGCCTTTCATGACTCACCACTTGGGGTAAAAAACTGTGTTTCCGTCGGTGTGGCCCAGGACGACTCCGGGGTGCGCCCAAATCTGCGTGCCGATGTCGCGCACTCGGCAATGGAAGGCGGTGTCCTCACCTTGCAGGATCCCCTTGTGGAAGAACTGCATGTGCAGGGCCCTAGTCATTCCGGCCTTCTCGGAAGTCTTGTAGGCCAGTGAGCGATACTCATCAAAGAGCCGCACCACCAACCCCCGCTTGACAACCTGGAACCCATACCCCGCACTCTCGAACGTCCAGGGTGCCGACGGTTTCGGCTTCGGACACGGCATGATTACCGGCTCTGCCGCCGCGTTCTTGTAGCAGTAGACGCCGATCGCCAGGTCGACGTTCATGTCGATCAGTGTCTCGGCTTGCTCTGGAGTCCACCCGATGTCGGCGTCGACGCTCAGGAAGTGCGACAACCCAGAGTCGAGAAACCGAAGAATCATCTCGTCGCGTGAGTTGCAGATCCCCATTGCTTTGAGGCTATCCACGCGCACGCGCCCTTGCCAGCGCACCCTTGCTTCGAGCATTCCGGCAACGCAAACGTCGTGGATCTGCCCTTTCTCACTCTGCACGCCGACGAAGATACCCGCCGTCTCGCTCACACCCATACTCTGCTCCTGTTCTTCAGCCGACACCCCGGGCCAACGGGGAGAGGACTGGTTCCTTGCGCTACCCCGCGTCTACGGAGTGCGCCTTGATCGCGTCAGCACGACGAACCACGCCAACGGGTCGGTCGTGTCGAGATTCTGTACCTTGAATTCCCCCTCGTAGTCCCCGCTCAGCATGTACAGGATCTCGGTGTGCGTCGATCCTGTCGGCATCAGCTGAGCGCGCGAAAATCCTCCACCACTTCCTTGGGTAAAGGGTGGCGTGATGGGCCCGAGCTTTACGTCGCCCATCTCGTAGAGACCCCCGGAGCTGCTGACCTCACGCGCCGAGAGCTGGCGAACTGGGTATCGAATCGGGAGCACGGTATCGACGTCCCGGGGCGTGGTATTGGGCTGTCCAATCTTGCTCGGCCAGGTTCGTTCGCGTACCGTGACGGTGATGGTACGGATCGGGGTGGCGACGTTCCGAATTCGGTCGGCCACGAATCGGAAGCGGTCGAGGTTCATCCCTTACCGCTCCCTATAGAGCACCGGCGACCCAAAGACGTCACAGCGGGGTGAGTAGTTCATAGCGTTGAAGAGTCGCCCAATCAACTGCCTCCCCCGCTTGCACAGAATCGCTAACCCGCGCGCCGGATCTATCGTGAGCTCGTTGACCTTGAAGGCCTCGGGTGCTGTCAGGACCTCCTGAATCTGAAGGTCCAGCGCTGCCAGCTCTGTAAGGTACCCGATGATCAGCAGCTCGGCTGACGAGTCCGGGTTGATCCCACCGTCCGCAATCGACTGGCACGCCGTGATCTGGCGCTCCAGCTGGAGATCTCGATGAGCAGCCGCCCATCCTCCCCAGGCTCGGATTGCGGCGCGGTGGGACTCGGTAAAGGCCATTGGTCTATCTGCCTTTGGGTCCCTTCGGGGCCTGGTCGATCTTGGCGATCTCCGCCTGAAGCTCGGCGAGCTCTTCGTCTTCGCCGACCACGACCTGGGGCCGCTGTTGCATCATGTTTTGCACGATGGCCGCGGTCTCGGCGGCCGCCGTGACCTTTTCCTTGAGCTCACGCTTGCGTGCCGTAGCGGGGTCGAGCGCGGGGTGCATCGGCGCCGGCTCGCGGCCGCGCTTCTTGAGCTGCGGGGCGAGTCCAGACTGGATGACGCCGTTCTTGTCCGTGAACTGGACCGCTTGGTCGTAGATCTTCTCCAAACGGATAGACCCACCTGGTGGTACCACGACATCCTTGTACTTACGGGGCCGTGTCCCTTCAGCCCACTGCTTTTGCGAAAACTTGTGACCCGCCGCGTCTATCCACAGTCGCAACGTCACGATCTGTTTGGTTGGATTTTCCCAGATGGTGTATTCGTCCTCATTGACGACTGTCGACATGGTTTCTTGTGGCATGAGACTCTTTGACTCCCTGTTCGTTGTGAAGGTGTACCCGAAGCGTTGTTTGCTTCGACTACGGATCGATGGGCTCGATATGCGCTCCGGCTAACCCAGCCACCACGTGGGCGTTGAGCTGGACAGCTTCGTCGTTGACCAGCGTGATGAGTGTAGCCGTGTTGGTGCAGGTCGCTGCCGTGATGGCGTTGACGGTGTCGTTGGTCGCGTGGACTCCCGATGCCGTTCGGTGAGCCGTGTATCCGGTGAGGATCGCGTTGGCCAGCGTGATGCCGGTCGTGACGTCGGTCGCATCGGCTACTGTGATCGACGCCGAGGCGGTCGTTCCGTGGGGAACTCCGTCGGGTGCGTGCTGGTTGTAGATGCCCTTGACGTCGTTGACGAGCGTTACGGCTGTCGCCGCCGTTGTCGCCGCTACGGTGCTACATGCCAGCGCACCCGGCATGGTGGGCTCCATCGGGTCATCCACCGAAGCGCGCGAAATGTCGTAGTGGATGTTCGTCGAAACCACTGCTTCGCGCAGCGCATTGAATGCCAGCGCGATCGTCTTGAGCAGCGAGGCCGGCTCGATGCCTTTTCTGACTTTCAGACTCATGGTGTTGCTCCAGGTCCAGAGGAATGGAAAGGGGTTGGCCTGGACGGCGCCGCGCCGCAGGGAGTCACCCCAGCGCGGCGCCCTCCAGAGCGGCTTGGCTACTCGGCGATGTCCGCGATGTACCCGAAGGCACCACGGCGCTTCAGACAGAGCGCCACGGTCGCTTCCATGACGAACTGCACGTAGCTGCCCAGACGTCCCAGCGGGTAGATCCTGATCGGAATGCTCGACGCGTCGAACACGTTTCCGTCGGCGGTACCCCTAGCCTGGACGATCTGTTGCATCGTCTGTTCCCCGAAGGGCGCCGGGGGCAGAAACTGCATCTCGCATTGGTCGGGGTTGAAGGCGACCATGTATCCCGCGCTGCAGTCGATGTCGTCGTCGATTGGACGACCTCTCCAGAACAGGTCCTCGGCTCCGAGGTTCGCAGCTCCGCCCATGCCGGCAACGACGGTCTTCTGGTTGAAGAGCCCTTCGTACTTGGTCTTCACTCCGGGCGAGCAAAGGAAACGCTTCGGCGTGTTGGCCTGGCCGGCGTGCGTTCTGATTCCCTGGTTCAGCTGGGCGATGAGGTCCAGCGTCAGGGGGCGGTCCGTTCCGCCATTGGCCAACACGGTGCTGACCCAGTAGGTCGAATCGGTGATTGCCGCATAGGCGCCAGACGACGCAATGGCTCCGCCCAGGAGACCCACGCAGTTCGCGTTCCCTGATCCGTCGGTTCCATCGCCGGTCCACATGTCGGTATTGATGGCCCGAGCGATCGTGGCCGCACCTTCCATGATACGGTTGGCGAGCTTGTTCCCGATGATCAGGGGGTTACGTTGCCCGGTCGACGCCAAGACATCGAGCTCGGTCGTCGTGAAACCGAAGGTGTGCCGATAGATGCCCCAGCTCAGATAGGCGTTGTCTTCGACCATCTGCGTCGCGTCGCTGGCAGCCACGGTCGCGCCTTCGGCAACGGTTGCGGCGGTTGCACCACCGAGCTGGGCAGCCCACGCGGCTCGAGGACCACGGGGAACTCCGGTGGGGGCCGGCACCAACGACAGGAGTTTACACTCCTTGTTCCACGTGCGGGCGATATCGGGCCCGAACTGATCGACGAGAATTGCCGCAGCAACGGTCAGGGTTTCGACAGCCATGATGACCTCTTCTGGGCGGATCCCCGCCCTCTTGGCTGGGCCTACTGGCCCAGCAGATTCGCAAACGCGTTACCCACAACCTCTTGCGGGGTGCGCTTTTCACCTGCAGCTGGCGGGAGTCCAGCGCGTTGTCCCGGCTTCTCGCCGGATCCCGAAGCCCCGACAGGGGGCAGGTACAGTTTCGCCTCTGGCGTCTTGATCCAGGATGAGAGGCCCTGAGTTAACGGGAGTTCTCCCTTCTCGGGGTCCTTGTAAACGAGCGTTTCTCCGTCTTCGGAGTAACCGATGCGCTTCTTGCCGTCGTAGAGGAACAGCTCCGCCGCTTCGGCGGCCTCTTCCGCGGTGATGCCGTTCTTGCCGAGTTCCTTGCGGAGGGCTTGCCGCAGGTTGAGCTCGGTCCGGGCTTTCTTCTCGGCGTCGCGCTGTTGCTCAGCCGACTTGAACTTCGTGTCGAGCTCGGTGCTATGCTTGGTCAGCAAAGCGATCTGCTTCTTGAGCTCGATGACTTGTGGATCGTCGGGCTTCTCGCCCTGCTTACCCTTGAGCTCCTTGCCCTTCGTTTCGTCCTCTTCGGCTCGCTGGGTCGGCTGAAGTTCGGACCTCAACTTCGCTTCGAACGCATCGAAGGTCGGCTTCAAGGACTCGCCCACGGCAGACCCAATTCCTGCAGTGAGCTCCTTCTTGAGCCGCGTACCGAGGCCCGTGATCATCTCGGTTTGCTGAACTTGGAATCCCTCGAATCGCTTCCCGATGTCGTCGTTCAGCGTCTTGAGGTCATCGGTTCCTAGAACTTCGTGCTCGTTTCCAAACGCATCCTTGATCTTGACGGTCATGTGCCATTCACCTTGTCGGTGCCCTGGGATGGAAAACGACGTCCCAGCCGCGTCGCTCGGCTGCTGTTAACCCGTGCTCACTCGTTGCCGCGAACGAGTGCGGGGGTGACTTTTTGTTGGCCGCCTTACGCCGGGGCCTAAACTGGGCGCTCTACGCCAAGGATCGGATTCAGGTACTCCGAGGCTCTGCGTTTCGGTCGCTCACTGACTACTGAGGTCAGGTAAATCGAATTCGCGGGCTGTGCGAGCTCGTACTCGATCCAGTCCGGCAACGGCTCGAACAGGCGCTCCTTTTCCACGGAAGCGACAATGCGCGCTGGGGCCGTTGGAAGGTCACGTAAACGATCCACAATCTGCTTGTACTGTTCTCTCGTGAACCTGGTCAGATGATCGAATGCCACGATGTTGAGCTCGAGCCCGCAAAGCTCGTTTCCGGTTTCTACGACTTTGCCAATGAACGTGCCCCCATCGGGGAACACGAACATCGGGAAAGGATCACGTCGGAATGAGTACTTCACCCACTCGAATGCTTCGGTCGCCTGCCCCACCAGGAACTGTAAGTGGTGCGGATTGGTTGACACGAGCGCCGCGCGGTAGCTGCTGCCGTATCCCCTTCGCAGCCTGCTCGCCATGACGGACAGAAGCCCCATCGTCTTTCCGGTGGCACGCGGACCGACAATGAAGCTCTGACGGGACTTACTCTCGATGAGCGCCTGCTGGTGAGGATATGGGTGGAAGTTGAACATGGTTCTTTTGTAGATCTGGCGGCTTGTGCTGACCGGGCTCACTCGCGGCCGCGGGCGAGTGGCGGGGACCTAAGCGCTGAAGAGCGGTCCGCTGCTGGCGCTTCGTCGCCGGTGATACGTCTTGAACTCTGCCTGTCTCTCTTCGCGGAATACCGGAGACTTCAGACGCTCATTGCATTCCGGGCAGACTGGCCACGTCGCGACCAGACTCGCATCAGAGACCTTGAAGTTGTGGTCGATGTGGCCAACGAATCGTCCCTCTGTGAACAGGTCTACCCCTCCGCAGCAAGGGCATTTTCCGCCTGACGCATAGAGATAGTCCAAGTGCAGCTTCTGGGTCAGCTTGGAAGGGTTCTTACGCTTCGCGTCGAGGCACCGGAGATTGGACTCTTTGAGTCCGTCTACGTCGGTTCTCAGCCGCGCAAGTTCATGTCCCTGCCGATGTTGCTCGTCCTGAATGGTTGCCAGAACCGGACCGATCCTTCGCGCAGTAGCTTCCCCAATCATCTCGCATGACTCGGGGGCCAGCCGGACCATGGCCTCTGATGCCTCTTGCCCAAGCTTCCCCCGTCGCACAGCTTTGAGGGTTCTAGCGAACTCCTGCCGGAGAACCTTTGCCGTGTCCGATCGGACCCGCATAATGACTAGGTAGACTGCCTCTTCTGGCAGGTAGCATTCGTCGAAGTCGTAGATTCGCTGACCATCGCTTCCTGGATGGCCGGTTCTTTGGCGTCCGGATTCTGGACGCCAAAGAACCCCGCAAATTTCACTATCTGCCTCCAGTTCTCGGACCGCAGACCGGACCTTTCGTGGCTCTCTTCCGAGCTTCTCGGCTAAGGCCGTGCCAGAGACCCAGTACTCGACGTCTCCATCCAGTTCACGAGGCAGGAAGGCCCATCCATCACGCAGTACCAGTGCGGAGTTAGGTTCGTTCATTACGCTTCCCAAAAAGCCGGGCGTCCGTCGCCCGGGGTAGAATCGCCGCTATTCACCGCGTCCGTTGGGGTTCGGGCTCGGCTAGGCCAGCGGCGTGGCCCGTAGTGTTAGCGTCCCAGCCCCTGAGAGATCCTCGGCGCCAGAGTTCCTGCGCTTGAAGCGGGAACCGGCCGTGTCTACTCAGCAGCGTCGGCGAGCGGCTCCGGACTCGGTGCCCGGCATTCCGGTGACAAACCAAACGTGTCGTCTATTTTCGACCCCAAAAACCCGACACGAATCAGCGCAGATTGCTGGTGCTTGGTCAGCTCTGTGAGCTCCACTTGGAGCTTCCCGACCTTGTCGTCCCACGATCGTTTCTGCGACATCTGGTCCTCTAGCAGGGCCCAGATTTCTGCTAGCTCAGAGAGCTTTTGCCCCCAAGAGTTACGATGCTGCTCTAGTTTACCGATAACATCCCCAGCCCACTGGATTCCCGTCTCCAAAGACGTGCAATCTCTCTGTATCGTGTAAGTTCCCCCTGGACGTTGGTTCAACACCACAGCAACGGTTACTTTGCACTTGTTCGTGTGAATCGACATCATGCTTCGGATGTCGCCGGGGTCATATTTGTCGGAACTCCAGTTCCAATAAGCGCTTACACCACCGTGGTTCCACGTGCATACCCTCCAGGTTCTACCTTGGTGTGCTTGCTGTTCTTCGTGGATGATGCTGTTCTCGGACATAGACTTCTCCTGTTTACCCGTCGCCAAACGGGCATGAATCACTCTCGTTTTCCCCGCGGACCCGGAGGAGGGTAGAGCCTCGGGCGGGTCGCTCCCGCGCTCGACCGGAAACGGCTGCCCCTGCCGGCGGGCTTCTGCATGTCGTTCAGCCGCTTCAGAAGCGCTTCCGGGCTGCTCTGCCGCACGCCGGGGCGAATACCCTGTGGCCCTTGCGTAACGGCCCTGATGTAACGGAGGGCGCTTCGGTCCTGGATCTGGAAGACGTTGACAGGGTTGGTCGCCGCCAGCGCGTTGCGCGCTTCCGGTGTCATCCTTCCCCGTGGAGAGCGCGCCCCAATGAGTTCTCGGAGCTCAGCCTTGATCTCGCCGTAGTCGACCTGGAGCCCCGGGAGCCGGCGCCGCATCGCCTCGGGGATGACCATGCTCACGACGGCGCACCGGCAGCGGTTGTGCAGTGGTACTTGGGCGTCTTCGTCGAATGGCTTGTCAAACGGGACCATCTGGGCATCGAGTCTCCAGCAGACCGCGCAGGTCCGACCGTCCAGGAACGCCGACCAGACCTTGAAGGTCATGGCGGTCCAGCCCCATGGGAGGCCGATGTCCGAGTCGGTGACCTCGTCGACCCGGGGTCGTGTTCGTCGGGCTGCCTCGTCCCGGAGCCGAGATATCTCGCCCCAGGCGCTTCGGTGCTCGTGGCCGTAGGCCTCGAAGGCCTGGTAGCTCGCGTGCCCCACGAGCTTGTCGGAGAGCGTTCCGCCGGCGCGCTTCAGCGCTTCCTCGAGTCGCCCCCCGTCGCGCCCCCAAAGCGAGGTCCCGAGCATCATTGCGCTCGCCCACTGCGACACCGCGGAGCCGGTGGCGATCGTTGCGGCGAGCTCGTCGACCTGTACCGCCTCCCAGACCTTGGGGGCCGCTGGGATCGTCCAGCCGAATCCCTTGGCCTTCCCGTAGGCCCCGACGATGGCCAGCTCGGACGCTACCTGACCCTGGGCGAGGTCGCGGGCCGCCATCCGGCCCCGGGTCGTAGCCTCCCAGAACTGGTCTTCGAGCTGCCCGGTCTCCTGGTGGATGGCCTGGCGAAGGAACCGCTGGGACTCGTCGGCGTCTCGCGTCTTGGCCCGGCGCCGGTTCGCCTCGATGAGCCTCCCCGTCGCTGCCTGCGTCGCCTCGGTCATCATGCCGAGGCTGACCGCCTCAGCGGCGACGACCCGTTGAATTGCGTCCCGGTGCTGAGCCAGCAGACGCTTTCGGGTTTCCTCGCTCAGTACCTTCGGCGGCATTTCGCGGCTTTTCCTCTTCGAGCTCTTCGTTGCCCTCTTCCGTCCCCTCTTCTCCCGCTCGGAGCGCAGCCTCACGAAGCGCGTCGGTCATGGCCTGGTTCTCGTCGATCCCTTCGTCGATTTCCTTCTGAATCTGCACCCGCGTCTCGGGCGAGCAGTGCGGGACCAGGGACAGTGCCAGACTGGTCTTGTACTCTTTTTGGAATGTGCTCGACGGGATCGGAATCGTCTCCACCGTCAGTGCTTCATCGACCAATTCTCCGCGCTCGTTTAGCCGGAACTTCGAGCACCCGTACACGGCCCAGACGACTGCTTCTCTGCGCGCATCACTGAGACAGCTGTAGACCTCTTTGGTGGCACGGCGAACGAACTTCCCGAGCGCACCCAAGACCTTCTCGGCTGACGACGAATCCTCTTTTTTGCTCTCCCCGGAGCGTCCGACCGTGGACGCCGTGTTGGGCAGCGATAGCGCCATCGCCGTTACGGTCAGGTAGATCTCTTCCTTGAGACTTTGGAGGCTCTTGTCGGCAATACTGAAGGCGTTCCCGCTCGGACTGGCATAGCCGATCTCATCCTTGTCCCCGATGGGTACGATGCCTTTCTCAAGTAAGGCCTGTAGGGTCTTTTCTCCGCGCTTCTCGTCCTCTCCGGTGGCACTCGGAAGTGCTTCTCCGACTCCTCGGACTTCCGAACCCTGTCGATACCACGGGATTTCGATCAGATTCCTGCCTATCGCACCGAAGAGATCGGAGCGCCGCTGGAAGTGCTCTTCGGCTAACGCTCCGATCTTATTGCCCGCCCAAAGCCCATCCGGTAGCTCAAGCACTACGATCGGAATGCGATTAAACGAGGTCGTTCCCTCACCCACCTGGAACATGATCTCGTTGTCGCCGATGGGATCTCCGATCTTGTGGAGTTTTGACTCGAGCACCACGAACTTGGCAACCCCGCCCTCCATGTACCAGCACTTGAATCGGCACTTGTACTCGGTGCGCTCGTTCCAAGGGTCAAGGCGCTCGATGAGTTTGCGCATCGTGATGGCCCATAGCCACTTGCCATCATCTCCGATTCGCCAATCCAAGAGCTCTTGCTGGTCCAGTCCCTCGTCCCAGCAATACCCGCGCCCCGCCCCCGTCTTCTCTTCTTGGGCCCGGTTCGTGATCTCTGCGCCAACAGGGGGGAAGTCGAGATAGATGACGCCACGCTTGAAGAGCAGCGCCTGCGTCACGATGCGGCGCATCACTTCTGCGAAAGGGCTTCCGGCTCGGTCCGCGTCGTTTGCGAAGTCTGGCCAGAATGCCTTGTCCGGTAGCTCCCCCGGAGTGTTCGGGTCTTTGGCGTCCCCCGCTGCGGTTACCGAAAGCTCTTCCTCGAAAAGCGCCGCGACCAAGTAGTCGACGACCTGGCCAAAGTAGTTGATGTACGAGACGCGCTGAATCCGGTACTCGTAAGTCTGCTGCGTCTCGTTGATCGCTTTCTCGATGAATTTTCGCGCCTGCTCCTTGAGCTCATACCCGCCCTTGTAGAGCAAGCGGATGCGCTGCCAGATCTCCGGCTTGTTCTCCGGATTCTGCTGCGACAGCTTCTTGAAGCCGACGCTGGAAACAGACTCGGCGAAGGCCATCGATTACCACTGCACGCCGAGGCCAGTCGGGGCTCCGGTGGCGGTTCCGTTCGTCACCCCCACCGAAAGGCCCAGGGTCGTCCCGACGCCCGCAGCGCTGAACGCAACGACCTCCACCGCTGCGGCCGTCCCGTGGGCGCGCCCGGTCAGAACGTACTCGTCGATCACCACGGCTACGAAGGCGTGGGTTGTGGCCTTGCCCTCTAGTACCAAGACAGCAGCCTGAACCGCCGCGTTGATCCGAGCGGCGACCAGCGCCTGCGTATCGTCCGTCGCTAAGAACGTGACCACAACGTCCCCGGTGTCGTAGATCGTTCCTTCGTCGAAACGAAGCGTGACCGTTTCGCCGCCGGCAAAGGTCGGCGTCGTGTCTGCGCTGCTACTCGTGACCGTGGCTGCCGTCCCGGTCCCAACGGTCTTCCACGGCCCCATGATTCCGTTGGTGTAGCCCGCTCCCAGCGGGATCGCCTTCGTACCCCGACTATCCGTCAGGTAGATCGTCGCCTCTGAGTTCGCCCATACCAACGCCGCCGGCTTGCCGCCTCCGCCCTCGGCGACCAAGTCGAGGTCGCTGGCAAGCGACGTGTAGTACTCGGTAACGATCGGCGAAAGGGCCGCCAGAAGCTTGTTGCTCATCGGTTCAACTCATGGTCGGCAGAAACCTAGACCGCATCGCCCGGTCACGTTCCGCCTGTTGGGTGTTGCAGAGTTCGTCGTGCAGGGCCGCCAACGCATCCACGATATCGTCGTGGTCGTCTTTCTTGGGGTCCCCGGTGAACGACAGGACCTCGTTCAGGAAGACGTCGACCCATTCGCCGTAGAGCTCAGAGTCTTCTCCGGGCACGAATATGTGTCCCCGTTTCCCTTCGATGGGTTTTCCTTCGTCGTCGGTCGGAACGTTCCAAGTGGATGAGACCGGGGTTGCGCGGACAAGCTTGTCGGCCGTCGCGCGCAGGGCTCTCAGATAGGTTCGGTTGTTGGCGTCACAGAGGTGCTTTGCGATGAACTGCGCAGTGCCCTTCTCTCCTCCGCCACCGATGTACCATCGGATGATTCCCCGGCGTTCAGTCAGCTTCGCCTTCATCGTCAGGACGAACGACGTTGCCTCGACCTGCTTTCGCTCCATCCCGACAACGTAGATGTCACTTCCGAAGATGTAGCCGCGGAGCAGCACCGACCAGTCGGATTTGGTGCCCACCGTGTAGGCGAGGTCGGCGCCGTAGGCGATCGCGTACCCGCCTTCGCTCGGGAGCCTGGTGAAGCGCTGAACTCCATTAAAGAGCGCTCCCTCGACGGTCTTGACGAGCCAGTTACCGTCGCGGAGCTGAAGGCGCCTGACGCGGTCTGGAATCGACGCAACGCGCGCCCCGTACTTCGGGTCTGCCCTCGGGTTGTCCGCGAGCATTGCCGGAATGAAGGTCCGCGAAAGTGACTTCGGTGTGCCGTCTGGGTTCAGGACCCGTTCTCGGCAGTAGACCTCGTTCCCTGCATCATCGAGGTAGACGTGCCAGATTTCTCCGGGCTTGGCCGGAGGAAGCTGTCCAGCCTCGTCTTTGCGCTCTGTCAGTCCCTGCGCTTTGAAGTTCGGGTTGAGCCACGCCCCCCAGCGTCGGAAGACCCACTCGTGCCCGTTGCCGCCGGGGTTGGTGGTAGCCCGCACGTAGACCGGGAGTCCAGGACGACTTGATCGGTTTCGTCCAATGAGGAAGGTGTACTGCTGCTCGGTGAAGTGAGTGAGCTCATCGAAGATCAGAAGGTTGATTTCCCAACCGTCGTAGTTCTTCCAGTCGTCCTCGTTGTTGCAGTGGCTGAGACTGACCTCGGCACCGCTCGGAAACGTCCACCGATAGTGAGGGCTCTGGACCTTCGTCGCACCGGGGCACACCGCCGGGTATAAATCCCAGCTCTTGTGAATGAGGTCGTCGAGATCTTTGCTTTGGCGACGCAGGATGAGAGTCCGCATCCCCGGCAGGTGACCCCACTTGAGCGGGAACGCGACGGATGCGGCGGATTTGCCACCCCCAGCGGCCCCGCCATACAGTACCTCATCGCAATCGATGTCCCAGAAAAGCTCCTGAGGGCTTTTCCCGTTGTCGTAGGTGGGCCTGCCTTCGACGGGCGGATTCGGATTCCAGACTGCGGAGACGTCAAGCGGAACCGGGTCCGACTCTTCGTCCTCAACCGCCCGCAGTCTCGCCAGCCTCGCGCCGGCGATCGAGCTCCATGAGGTCTTCGAGGATCCCCTGGAGAATCTTTCTTGCAAGAACCCCTTTGACATGCTGGTTCAGGTGCTTTTCGACGATGTCGAGAAACTCCTCTTTCGCTTGCTTGACCTCGACATTGACCTTCTGCCCGTACTTGCCGGGCCTGGTCCGCTCAAGCAGGAAGGCCAGCGCCGTCCATTGCCCATTACGAATAAGATGTTCGTTGCCGTTGGCGTCGGTGGTGAATGCGTCTTGACCCGCTTTTTGGATGGCTTCGAGCGCCGTCTGCTCGAACATTGCCTGAGCCTGGTTGACCTTCGTGGCGAAGTCCGTGTAGGCGTTCGTTCTGCCTTCACTCAACGCCTTGTCTCCCCAGCGCTTCCACTCGTAGATAAGCTGGCGAGACAGCCCGCATCGCTCAGCTGCTGTGGATAGCGGCATCCCCTTGTTGGCGCAGACGCAAATCTTGTTCGTGGTCTCTGTGTCGGGTTTCTGTGCTGCCATGGACTATTCCGCGGCGGTCGACTCGGGCTCTCCGGCTTTGCGCATTCGGAAGATCTCACGGAGCTTGTCACCGGACTGGAAGCGGTTCGCCTCGAGTCCAAGCTCTTCCAGAAAGGCCGCCGCGTCTTCTGGCGACTTGAACACCGAGACGAAGTAGAAGTCCGTGGTGTTGTAACGAGCCCCAGCCTCGGCCGTCTTCGCAACAACCTCACGCGCTGCCCGTAGCCGGTCGGCCATTTCCTCAAGCTTTTGTGCCTCGGCGTTGTCGACCTGGTCTCCGAGCATCCGCATGACGTCGGCATCGTCGAATCCGGTAGCCTCCAGGTCGAGCCCCGGCAGCATCTCGTTGAGCTTCTCTGGATCCCAATCGCCCTGAGCGGACCAGTTGTTCAGGAGCAGGTTCGCTTCCTTCTCCTGCTTTTCGTCAAGGTCGACTACCGCAACAGTCAGCAGATAGTCTGGCTTCGTCTCCATCTGGTCTAGAATCGAGAGCCGCTGGTGCCCGCCAACGAGGTTCCCTGTGCGCTTGTTCCACTGCACGGGCCCCAATAGTTTCAGCTTCTTGATCCCGTTGCGAAGCTTCTTTCGTGCCGCATCGCTGATGCGGCGCGGGTTGTAAGGCGCATTCTTGAGCTCACTCCGTCGCCTTACCTCACAGACGAATCCTTCGAATTGCGTCAGCGTGAGCTCTTCGAGTGAACTAGCCGAGTCCATAGAACTCACGTCGCGCCGGGACTACCCCGACGTAGGGAAAGACCTGGGCAATCCGATCGAAGTCATCAGGGTAGTTGTCAAAGAGCCACAGCAATCGAGGGATCGACAGATCAATCCCGGTCGTTTGGGTGCCCTTCTGAGCGTCTGGCAGCGGTATGTTCCGAGCCTTCAAGTACGCCAGCACGTCGAACTTGTTCCACCCGACAATCGGGCAAATCGTCTTCGTTCTCTGCGCCTTCCGCGCGTTGGATGCGCGGAACATGTAGTCGGCTCGACGCTGCCCGTTGGCTATCAGCCGAATTCCCGTGTCTTGCGCAGCCACCTCGTAGATATCCTGAATGGAGAGCTTCTCGAGGTCGCTGTATTGGTCGCGCACAGGGCAGAAGATCTCGTTCTGTAGCGACACCAAGACTTGCGGGTGAATGTACTCCCGGACCGTTACCCCCCAGCGCTCCTTCGCGTAATCCATGAGCGGCTGACAGCACCGCAATCCAGGCAGGAACGACATGAAGAAAGCCTCCATCCGCTTGAAGGCTCTCGAACAGAGGTCGATGACAGCGAGACTGTCTTTTCCGCCTGAGTAGGCGACCAGAACAGCCTCGCTCTCATCCGCGGCTTCGCGCAGGATCCTTTCGGTCTCCTGCCATGGCCGCTCCATCGCTTTCGGCAAGTTCAGCCTGCGGAACTGCCCACGCCGGGCGTAAAGCGGATCGCTCCGCCGCCAGATGCCTTACTGAACCTCACGGGCGCCTTTCGCACGGGAGCCTTCTTTTTTCGAGCTGCCATTGTTCAACCTCCGGAGGGTTGTTGTTGTCGAACGCCGGACGACCCGGCGAGTCGTCTGTTCACCCAGCAGAACTACCAGCGCCGGGCGTAAAGCGGATCGCTCCGCCGCCGGCTGCTTTACTGAAACGCGCCGGGGACTTCCTACTCTCCCGACGCAATTTGGACTTCACGTCGTAGGGTCCACCCTTGCGGGTGTAGCTGGGTAGCTTTGCTGATGCCATTTGTCACCTCTCAAAGTTCGGTGTTGACCTGGTGTCGTGATGTCCCCGCGCGCGCGTAGGCGTCGGTCGCTGATCGGGTGTAAGGCTACTTCCCCTTACCTTTTCCCTTGCCCTTGCCGCCCTTGGGCATCTTCGGACCGCCGTTTCCCTTACCTTTGCCTTTTCCGCCGCATCCCATGATGGTTTTCTCCTGTTGCTGCCGCCGGACGGCGGCTTGAAGTCTTCGAATCTAGGCCCGGAGGCGGGAGTCGAACCGCGCTGCTTCCGGGGTATGAACCTCAGTGCCCTTCCGTTGGGCCACTCCGCAGTAGCCCCCTTGGTGCCGTTGCGACGGATCGCAGAAGCTCGGGGGCCTGTCGGTGCTCCCGGCGTCTCGAGCCCTCGAGTGGTGCCGACCCACTCCCCGGCGGGTACAGGCCGCCGGGCATCGCCGGATGGCGAGGGCTTACGTTCTGACCAGAGGGTTCTCGGTTCCAAGCCGAGCGGCCCACCCCGGGCCATGACGCTTGAATCGGTTGATGATTTGTGGCCCGTCCTTGCTGCTCCCGGAAGTGGCCCTAGCCAAACGGGTATGTCCCAGGATGAGCTCTGCGAGACGACCGAGGCGGACTTGGAGGCGGCCCTATCTGCGCCCGGGGTCCACATCTACACCTGCATGGTAGCGACGGGAGGGACCCCCGAGCACATCCTCGCGATCCGTGGGCACAGCGGCCGATGCTTCGTCTCGACTGACGCTGTCCGGGGCGAACCGGAGGCCTCGTCTGAACCGCGCGGGATCCTGACCTGACAGGTTGTTCCGCCTGGGTGCAGAGGGTCGCTCGCTTCGCTCGCTCCGGCTCCTCCCCCCAGTCTTCGGGCTCGCCCAGAGGCGATCCCTCAGACAGCCCCCAGGTTCGAAACTGCCACCCTCCTATCCATCTCGCTTTCGCGTGGTTCGTGCTGGTCAGTAATGGTCAGTCTAACACCGGCCAACCGAGCGTATTTCAGAGCCTGAATCGGCTGAAGTACGAATAAAATTCAGGAATTTTCAAAAAGGCTCCGGAACCCATGGGCCGGGCGTACATCTCCGGACATCGTGGCCCGTACTTTGCACTGCTGGGGCGGCTATGCCCGACCCATGCTCCGTTGAACTCGGAAGACAAATCTACGAAGCCATTAGAGACCAAGCCTTTGGCTCTTTCGAGCGACGGCTAAGCAAGCGTGCAGGGGGCCGAGCTCCGGAGAAACCTGTTCTTGTCGAGCATTTCCTTCCCAAATTTCGCCAGGAAACTGGCCGGCGACAGCCCACGCAGGTCGTTTATTTCATCCAATCGAGCTCCGGGGCGATCAAAATTGGGACAAGCTTGTCGGTCCGGTTAGCCAAGAGGCTCACCGAGCTCCAGAGCGGTAACGATGGCGATTTGAGCGTGATTGCTACGCTTCCCGGTGGCCTCCCGCTCGAGCGCAGGCTTCACCGCAAGTTTCGGTTGGCTCGAATTCGACACAACAACGAATGGTTTCGACCGGTTGAGCCGCTTCTGGCCTTCGTTCGAAGGGTCGCGCAAGCGCCATGACCAACGACCCACGCACTTGGGCCTATGGCCACTTACTGAGAGAGCCGGGCGGCAAAACCCCGCCTCTAGTTCGCCAGTTGCGCCGGACGGCCATTGCTGGCATCAGGCGCGCCCTTAGGGACGCCAATAGCGCCACTGCCGCGGCCAGGGCACTAGGACTGAGCTACCACGCTCTGATGCGTTTAGTGCGAGCCCATAGGAGCGAGCTCGGAGCAGCCTATGAGGCCTGCGCCAATACGGCCTGCCGACCCAAGACGGGGCCCACGCAACCATTGCATGGTGCCTATGACGTGGACGCCATACCGGTCGAGCGCGGGGACCAGGGCACCAAGTAGCCGTAACCACTAAGGTTTCTTGGCGCACCGGGCGTTCGACTGACTGTCGGCCAGTCGTTAGCTATGACATTAGCGCCATACCGGGCTAGTGGACCAGATCGGTACCCGGCCTGGTTTCGCGGACTTGGCCTACCCGTTGCGGCTATGGCGTGCATGGCATAGCTCATGCATTAGCAGTGGGCATGAGCCGCAACGCAAGGCGGCCCAGGCCCGCACCCCGCAAGGGGCCGGGCCTTCGGGCGTTAGAGGGAGCCCCGCCGTAGGCGGCCGTCACCCCTCGCCCCATATCGAAACGGGAGTCGGCTCGTGTCTAGCGAGCGCCACCCAACCCACCCAACCCACCCAACCCAAGGGACCAATCATGAACACCGTCGCAACCGTCTCATGCACCTACGCGAAACTGCACAACGGCAGTTGGGGAATTCGTGCCAAGGGCATCGTAACGGCCGGCGAGACCGTTACGGTCACCAAACGGGACGGCACCACGAAAACCGAAACGGTTGGCCGGGTGCTGTCTTGCAAAGACGGCCTGAGCATTTGCGCCATCGAGCAGGCTACCTCAGGCAGCCGGGGCGGACGGCGAGGCAGCCGGAGCGCCCGCCGGGAATGCGACGAATGCGGGGAGTATGCCACCCCCGGCACGGTTTGCTGGGAGACCGGTTGCACACACTGATCTTTTGGTTGACAATACCGTATCATGCGCTATTCTAGGATCAACATGAGCCGCACCGACCTTCTCACCGAACTGACCGGTATTCTCGCCGAGACGGCCGACCCTAGGTCGCGCAACGACCGCCACCTAGGGGAGGTCATCTGGCAGTTGGTCGACCGGCTGCGCTTTTGGGGCGCCGGTGTTTACGAGCCGCGCGGGCTCTCGGACGCCGGGCTCTCGGATGATGATCTGCACAAGGTCTCACTCTACCACCTACCCCCCTACGCCCAGGACGAACTGTTCGCCCGGTTCGACGCTCAAATCGCTGCAATGCTCGGGAGCGATGCCCAATGAACAAGCGCTCTAATCACCCTGCCTACGCCGCCATGCTGGCCGCCAGCAAAGCAACCGGCCTACCCCGATCTTTCGAGACCGACCTCACCAAACACGACCGGGCGGCTCTCACGCATTGGCTGCCCACCGAACCGTTCGCCTGGGCCCTCTACGATGCCGGCACCCACCTAGTGTGGTCTCGCCAGCGACACCAGAGCAAGCTGACCTCAGCTGAACTCTGCCAGAGTGTTGACGAGATCTTCTCAGGCTGCCGCTGGTTTTGGTGGGATGGTCGGTCGCTAACGGTCAGCTCGGCTGCCGAGGTCACCGAACGCATGAGTGAGATTGACGAGTCGTTGCGACAAGCGAGAGCCGAGTAACCATGACTGACTGGACCCGCACCAAGCGCCACCTGCCCGCTAAGGGTCAACGCTCGACACCCCGGGGCCCCGATGCGGGCCCCGGAAGCCGACCGCTCACCCACCCACCGGAGGACTCACCCATGGCACGGAAAGCTCAACTCGTCGTCTCAGCACCGACTCATCAGATCGTCTCACTCGAGCAGGCCAAGATCGTTCGACAGTACGCTCGGATCGCGGACCTAAAGCGTGAGCTCAAGGCCCTCGAAGGGGAGGCCCGCCCGGCGGCCCTCGCGCTGGCCGAACCGGGTGACCGAGATGATTGACGAGTCGGCAGAGAAACGGGCTCGGACGCTCGCCAGCGATATGGCCGACGAACGCGTAAGGGAGCTCGAATCTCTCGAAGCGGCTCTTGATGCTGAGCGTGAGACTGCCGCCAGCATGGCCGCAGAATTGCGAGAGCTCAAAGAGCATTTCGTCAGCCGTGCCAACGCTATGGCCGCGCAAATCATTGCCGAGAACGCGCCTGCCAAGCGCTCGCGTAAGCCTCGCTCGCGCAAGCCTACGCCGGCACCATTGCCCGATGCCTCGCCCGAGCCAGACCCGGGGCCCACCCCGGTAATCGACCTCACCCTGGTCGGCCGCTTGCGCAAAAAACTGCCCTTGGCCGATGCCATCGAACGCGCGACCATGGATGCAAAGTGACCCCTTTTGAGCAAAAACTGCTCGCTCGGCGCGCGCGCATCGCTGGACAGCACGCCAATCGCAATGCCACCGAAGCCGCCGTTCGCGCCTACCCGGGACTCGACCTAGCACTGGCCGTCAGGCTGGTGCTTGACCAGGCCCGAACCCACTTTCAAGGGTGCGTCGCGGAGCGTACGCGCCGGGGTGCCCGGGTAGAGATCTGGGGCCAAAACGAGGCCCGCTTGGCACGATGGATGCTCAAGCACGCCGGCCTACAGACTACGGCCCGGCCCAAGCCGGGAGACGATTACATCACCATTTTGGAGATAACCTCATGATCAAACACCGAAAACCACGCAACCGGACCGCGGCTATCGTGCGCTACGCGGCCACGCCGGCCATCGTCTCGGCCCATGCCCAGGATGGGCTCGTCGCGCTAGAGCAGGCCGAAACCGACCTGACCCTTTCGCTCGGAGCCGACCGCCGGCAAGAGGCCATTGCGTCGCTGGAAGACCGGGCCCGGTGCGAGCTCAGCATAGAGCACCGCGCAGCCGAACGCGCAACGGCGCGGGCAGCCCGCCTGGAAGCCTTTCTAGGACGGTTTGACGGGTCGGATGGACCATGAGCCGCTACCCGTCGCACGCCCTCTGTAGCGAGCTAGCAGGGGCGGCCCCGGGCGGCTCGGTTGCCGACAAATTCTCGACAAGGTCGATCTTCGCCTGGAGGTACTCCAATGAAAGCCCTTTCTGTGAAACAGCCATGGGCCAGCCTGATTGCGGCTGGCGTCAAAACTCTAGAGGTTCGGTCACGCCGGACCCCCCATCGGGGGCCCCTGGTCATCTGTTCAAGTCGGGCGGACGCTCACAGTGACGAGGCTCTGGCCGCGTCAAAAAGGCTACCCGGGAACCCTTACCCTAGCGGGGTGACGATCTGTCTGGTCGACCTAGTCGACTGTCGCGAGGGCAAGCGCACGGACCGCCGAGCGGCACTCTGCGACCCGACGGGGGATTTCGTTTGGGTACTGGCCAACCGGAGGCCGTGCCCGGCCGTTCCTGTCAGCGGCAAGCTTGGGGTTTTCGAGCTACCCGACGAAATTGCGCGCCGGCTGGCCTGATCGTGTATCGTTTGGTATTCTACCGCCATGATCTCCACAGTCTCAGGTGCCATTCTGTCTGCCCAACTACGTGACCCGCAGCTTAGGCCGACCGCGATCGCTAGGATCGTGTCGGCCGTGCGGGAGGCGGGCGGGAGCACCACGGAAGCCGCGCCGACCCTTGGCGTCTCGTACCAGACGCTAGGCAACTGGCGGTCCAAGTACCCGCAGCTCGAAACCAAAATTGCTTCCGCACAACGCGAGCTCGGGTGGACCCCACCGGGGGCCGCCCTAGGTTCTCGCCGTAAAAAGGCGGCACCCCGCAAACCCTCTTGACGATACCTAATCGTTTGCTGTTATAGATCTGTACACTCAGACCACCAAGGACGACCATGATTATCAGCCGCAAATACGCTCTATTGCTCGCCCGCGCCGGACAAGCCACCATCGAGGAGTGCTCCACGACGGACGACCGCGGTCGCCGGTGGGTCATCGTCACCCGGCACGACCTGCAGCGCGTGGATCATTTTCGCGCGTGACGCAGGGCGCAAGCTCTAGCCCCCGCGCCTCAGCAGCCACCCGGTTCGCGACCGGGGCGAGGGTCCGAGCCCACACGGCTCGCCGCACGCGCCTTCAGCGGGCGGTAAATAAAGACCGACAGGACAAGACCATCATGCACATCATCTTCAAAGTCGACCAGGCCGCCGCGCTCAAAGCCGGCGACGGCCACGACGCCACCCAGTACGGGGTGGATACCGACGGACAAAGATGTCGCTCGGAGGCTCCGCTCCTGCTCGAGCGTCCCGGGGCGTCGAGGAGACCAGCGAGTACAATGACCAAATACGACGTGACCGAGATGCCGACTGAGACTCTCTACGACAGTGACACCAACGACTCCGTGACAGCCGAGGACCTCGGCTGCTCCGATGATGAGTACGCGGCTGCGGTAGCAGAGTCGCTGGCTGCGTACGGAGAAGGCCACATCCGGGTCAATGGCCGCCGAGTGTACGCGAGCTAACCATGGGCTTCGACACCCTGCTACTACTGTTACGTGATACCTACCGCACCGGATATCTGGCTGGCTGGTGCGACGGTACCGGAGGTAGGCTAGCCCATGTGGTCGGCCCAGAGGCAGAGCAGATGCTGGATGGCATCAGGATGGTACAATGACCAAAACCAAAACCGCGACCACCGTAACCCTCCACGACTCCGATACCGAGCCGGTCACCTACCGAATCATTCTGAGCCCGCGATACGCGGGCGAACAGTACCGAGTACTCGACGCTGTCGTCGGCCTCGAGGCCGCGTCGGAAGCGGTCGGTCGTCTCGACGCCTTTTATGGGTGGGGTAGAGTATTCTACCGATCGGCCGAGCAGGCAGTCCCCACACTGCCACCGGTGTCGTGGTGCGGCATGTGCCGGTGCTAGAGACGCCACCCCGAAGCGCCTTCCGGTTTCGAGACGGCGAATTGACGCTAGCGAAGACGACGGCGCCCCTGGACATCAGCTGGAGCCGGCCTCTCCCGAAGGGTGTCGAGCCGACCTCTGCAACGGTCAGCCTGGATGCGGCTGGACGCTGGCACGTGTCCCTGCTCTGCGAGGACAGAAGCATCAAGCCGCTGCCCAAGATCAAGACCGCGGTCGGCATCGACCTCGGCATCTCGGCTCTTGCCACACTCTCGACCGGGGAGAAGATTCACAACCCTCGCCACTCCGACTCCGAGCAAGCGCGCAAGCGACTGTTCGCCAAGGCTCTCTCGCGCAAGCAGAAAGGATCCAAGAACAGATTCAAGGCACGGATGAAGCTTGCCCGGATGCACGCTCGCATTGTCGACCGACGTCGCGATGCTCTTCAGAAACTCTCGACCCGCCTGATTCGCGAAAACCAAGTGATCGTCGTCGAGAGCCTTAACGTCTCCGGGATGGTACGTAACCACTGCCTCGCACGGGTCATCAGCGACGCCTCGTGGAGTGCACTGCTGAACATGCTGGCCTACAAGGCTGCCTGGTACGGGCGTCGGCTTGTCCAGGTGGACCGGTTCTTCCCGAGCTCCAAGACGTGCCATTGCTGCGGCTTCGTGGTCGAAGCGCTCCCGCTCAGCATCCGCGAATGGGCCTGCCCAGTTTGCGGTGTTGTGCACGACCGAGACCACAACGCCGCACTGAACCTTCTTGCCGCGGGACACGCGGTATCCCGAGAGGGCAAAGCCTGTGGACCTGGCGTCAGTCGTCGGATTCTCCGGAATCAGGTGCAGCTGGGGCTGAAGCAGGAACCCGGCGCATGAGCTCCGGGAATCCCCCTGCTCGCCTTCCGAGGCAGCTGGGGGAGGATGTCAAAGTTTTGGGAATAACCACCATGCGAACCCACCGACTTTCTGCTCTCGTTCTGTCCGTGCTCGTTTCGGCGTGCGGAGGCCCTGCGGCGTCCCCTGCGCCGGAGACCGAAACGTTCGCCTCGCTCCCCGGGATCCCCGTCGGGGGAAGCGGTGGGCTCGAGCCGCCGGACTCCACAGCGGACGACGCGGTAGGGGAGGGGAGTCCACCGGAGGCAGCCGGTGGGGCTCCGGCTCTGCTGGACGTTGTGAGCGCTGGAGGCGCTGGCGGTGCTCCCGCGGCCGCCGAGGCTGACCCGTGCTGGGACCGACCCGGGATCATGTGCCACTGCGGGCTTCCGAACGCGGCTCCCCCAGCCGGCTCTGCGTTCAGCATTGTCGACCGATGCCTGCCGCCCGCCACGCCTAGCCCAGGCCTCGAGTGGTGCTGCGATACGTGGGCCGGAATCTGCCGGTGCTACCAGCGTTCTCCCGGAGAATGCGCGTACTGGCGCGAAGAGGGGTCCTGGGTCGCAGGCTGCTCGGCGGTCTAGCCATCTCGCGCTAGCTTCGCCATGGCGGACGCGAGCTTCCGCATCGCATCGGTCACCCTTGAGACTCTCTCGTCGGCCTCCGACTGCTGCTGCTCGAGCTTTGAGACCTTCTCGGCGAGTTCGGACGCATCCAGACGTAACCGTTCTACGATCTCGTCCCACTCCTCGGCGATCCGCTTGCGGCGCATCCAGTGCTGCTCGACAAGGCCCCAATCGACCTCGGTGGGAATCGGGGGCTTGTTGTGCTTCAGGAGGGATTTGCCCGTTTCACGTTCTGCCCGGAGCAGGCGCCTTCGGAATCGGCGTACAGAGCTCACGGTTTCAGGTAAACCGCAGCGCTTCAAGGCTTCCTGTATCGGAATGAACCTGAGTTCCATGGTCGTGGTCATGCCCGTGGCCTCCAGTTCGTAATCGTTTGCTGAATGACGTCTAAGGCTTCCGCCCAGAATTCATCCAGGTTTTCGGTGGGTATTGTCTCAATGCCCGCCTTGAACAGCCATGCCGCTTGGAGAGTCTTCCATGTGACTTGCCAGTATTCTGTTCTGTCTACGTCTGGCTCTGCCTTGGCGCTTTCTGTCTCGAGCCATCCTTGTTGCGCTCTCCTGAGTAACCGTTCGGCCTCTCGGTCCAGTTGGGCTACGATTGAAGGGCCGCCCTTTCTGGTACAGACGTGCTCACGCATTCCGGTTCCGTCGAACCCTCGTAGCTCACGCTTGCCAAGCTTGGTCGCTGGCCAGAGCGCTTCGAGACGCGCTAGCCTGCCCAGGTACTGGGCCCGGATTCGGCGTTGCGGTAAGAGGAGGTCCCCAACCTCGATGGAGTCAGCGCTGAGCGGCGGAATCCACTTGTTGGTGAGCTCGGGTTTTTTGCGTGACCCAAACTCGTCGTTGAAGAGCTTGAGTCGTTCCCACAGGAGCTCTTCGTTGTCGACGCCAGGGGCGGAGGGTAGCTCGAGATTTCCGTCTTCCACGGCCTGGCGGAGCGTACGAAGGGCATCGTCTGTGGTCAACGGTACCTCTTCTGCGGCGTAGTTTCGCCCTTCGGTGCCGTACCAGGCCTGCAGTACCGCCACCATCGTTGCACCGTGTGTACGCTCGACCTTGAGCAGCCGAGCCAGCTGTCTCCCTATCCACGCATACGCCGAGGGATCCGGTTCTCGGTACTCGGATTCATTGGCGTGGCACGCGCGGGGCCGCACCTCCTCGCTCCAGGCGTTCGCCCCGGAGCAGTTGTGGACCCCGTCCGGGCACCCTGGGGAGGGTTCGATGTACCACTCGGTGATGGGGTTGTGCATCCAAACGGAAACCACTCCGCTCCCGTCGCACCGCTCACACTGGCGGTCCCCCAGGGCCGCCTCAACCCCAGCCACCTCGGACTCCTCGCCTCCCAAGAGCCCGGTACCGTGGCACCTGTCGCAGGTCCGGATGGGGCGCCCAAATAGGAAGGCTTCGTTCAGCTGGTGCCCAGTCCTACTCGAGCCGCACTTGGAGAGCCACGCGAACACACCCTGCAGGCAGTTTTCCTCGCGTAGAGGGAACTCGGGTTGGACTTGGACGCTGCGTAGCCGCTTAGGCCTGGGCCGGCGCGGCTCGCTGAGGGACTCCAGGACAGCCGTTGCGACGGATTGCGCTCGGTTGCCCATTATGCGGCCCCCGGGCTCTGCGCCAGGATCGCGCGACTCGCGGTGTCTTCCTGCCGCCTCGCGGCTCTCTCCCGGAATGCATCGAGCTCGAGCTCGTTGATCGCGTCCCGGTAGGCCTCGTGCGCCCGGTCTAGCACCCGATCCGGGACCTTCAGGGGGACTGATTTGCCGAGGATTTCGGCAACCAGGGTGCACCTGTGGTGCCTCGCCAGGCGGTTCCACGCCCGGGCCAGCACGTCGATCGACTCGTCGCTCCCACCGTCTTCGGCTAGGAGCTCTCCGCCGTCGAAGAGACGTAGCAGGGTGTAGGTGCTTGATCCGTCCGCGCGCAGACGGGGCAGGAAACGATCGACGTGTGCGAGCAAGCACGTGCAAGCCGACGAATAAAACAGCCGGCGGAGCTTCACTCGGGTCTGAGAATTCCTTGACATAGACGGCTTTTCCATTCCAAGCTTCTCCTTGGCGCCGTCTCTGATCTGGGCCCCTCGCCGTTCCCGCGGCGGGGGGTTCGCGTTTTGTGGGACTGGGCCTGCCTACCGGGAGTGCGGGACCAGTCTGGTTCTCACTCCTGCACGCGCTGGTACGTCGTGCCTTTTCCACCGCCTAGCTTCTGGATTTTGGCGTCGTCGCAGAGTGCTCGGAGCCCCTGGCGAACGTTGGGAGCTTCGAGGCCGAGCTTTTCGGCGAGCGATGCGGCGGTGATGGTCTGATCCGCCGGTGGAAACGCATTCAGGACCTTTAAGGCCACCACGTTCATCCCTTTGGACTCACCCGGGGACTTTCCCTTCTTGGGCTTAGGTTCCTTCGGTTCCTTGACTACGCGCGGCTTCGGAGCCTTTGGCTCGACTGCTCCGTTCGTTTTGCCGTTGGTTTGGGCAACCTTGCCCGGCATTGGGATGGGTGCCGGGCGCCTAAGCGCCTTTTCAATACAGGCCTCGACGACGAAGTCGGGCCCTTTAGCCTCAATGAACATCTGGATCTGCTTGTTCGCTTCCATCTTGTATCGTCTCCTGTAAACCGGGCGTGGCCCGGGGTTGAGTCTTCTACGGCGCTATCGCCTTGATCTTCACTTCCCCGCCGCTGATCTCGGTCACCAGATGGACGGGTTGCCCGACGGCTAATTCGTGCAGCCACACTTGGTCCGGACGGTTCATCTCGCTCCGCATGACGCGGGGCATCTGGACGAGCACCGGGTAGCTGTCCGCGCCGCTCTGGTCTGCCTTGATGACCTCCACCCGCAGGTACACGACGTCGCCTAGGCGGAGCTTTGGGGCCGCCTGCTTCATGGTTTCGATCATCGAAGAACTACCTCCTCCTCTTCCACGCGACGAACGGGTGTGCCGGTTAACGTGAACGTTCGGTGCACTTGGTGATCGTAGTCGCGACCCAATCGTCGCATCATCCTGTCAACCAGGGTCTCGAGCTCGGTAACCCCATGCTCTGGCCCGTTCACCACGACATCGAAATCCAAGTCTGGGATCTCGTTGAGCTCGTTCTCGCTCGGGTGCGTCGTCTTGACAAAAAGCTCCTTCACTGGGCGCTTCACCCTTACGGTGATGGCGCCGGCCGCCTTGAGCTGCTCGAGCTCGTTACGGAATCGCACATCGGACATCACCACCCGCTCGAGCTCCGTAGCCTTCCGGATGGCGTACTCGACCCAGATCGTTGGGTAGCAGTTCCTTCCCCATTCGGTGGCCAGCAAGATCATGGCTTCCCGAGGGCTCAGCAGGGTTCCGTCGGGCCGCGGGTAGCGTGGGTCGCCGACGTTCTTGCCAGCGGTCTCGCCGTTGAGCATCGATAGCGGCCAGTCGAAGAGGTCGGCGAGAAACCGCTTCATGGGTGCGGCTAGCGCCAGCTCGGTGAATCCGTGCTTCGCCACCAGGCGGTTGGCCACGGTGGACTTCCCGGCGCCAGCTGAGCCCATTCGAGGACTGAGCTGCCACCACTTTCGGCGAGCAACACAGAGGCCGGTGATAGCGACGATCATGGTGACGGCTCCGTGGATACCTTGATCAAGTTCTGCACCTTAACCAGTGTCGCCTCGGCAGAAACGGCGCGCATGATAGCGATCGTTAGATCTTCCCCCCGGCGCACGTACCTTGCATAGAGACTCTTGACGTCGTCCAACGATGGAGACCATCGGACATCTCCCTGATTGCATTCGTATTTGGGGCCACCGAGTGCGAATTCCCCACACACAGCAAGCTTTGTGCGCAGCTGCTTAACCGCATCTGTGGCTTCCTGAAGCTTTATTCGGAGCGCCTCGTATTCGCTTCGCAGTTGGTGAATCGGCGCGACATGTGCGTTTGCCGGAAGATACTCGGCGTCGTCGAAGGCGTTCTTGAACGCCGGTTGCGACCTCCAGCGGTCTCGGTCTGCTTCAGCCTTCTCGGCGCGCGCTACTACCACTTGTGCCTCCGCCATCGTTGGGACGAAGAACAGTTCGTCTAGGATCCTGCGTTGATCCTCCTTCGACTGTGCTTTGAACCAGGAGGACACGTCTTCGACCGTCGCGTCGCGTTCTCGGTGCCCATGGGTGTTTCCGTTGCCGAATTCTACGCGCAGCCGGTTGGTGTATTCGGTCTCAATCTTTGCTCGCCACTCATTCATTGCGCCAGCTCCTTGCGAATCTTCCCCAACACGTCTCCCATGAAGTCCTTCCGTTTCTCCGCCCACGGGTAGTCGCAGCGCAGGCCGGCGTAGCCGGAGAAGGCGCCCCACCAGCCCAGGTGGCACCGCCCGTAGGCGCCGACGAGTTGCCGGTGAGCGCACTTTGCGCCGGCCTCGAGCCATTCGTAGGACCCGGGGATCATCTCCCGCAGCATCGGGCACACCGGGTGGTGCAGCTGCCACGGCGTGGCGGCGAGCCCCCCGTCGCAGTCCGGGGCGCCCTTCGGGATGTCATCCTTTCGGCATCCGTCCTGCACGTAGGCGGCGCCGGAGGATTCCTTCCACCACAGGGTGACGAGGGCGGCCGTACGCGTCGGACTCCCGTTGGTTGCCGAGCAGATCGCCTCCGCGACGTCGGTCAACCGTGCCCGCCTAGACTCCGGGGCCTCGGTCTCGAGGGAGTAGGCCGGGAAGGCGAGCATGACGGAGAGGGTTGCGCTGAGGAGGTCCATGTTAATTCTGTCCTTTCGGGGGTGCTTCACCGAGATGACCTCGGCGGAACGGGCGCCCACGAGGCGCCAGGCTTGGGCACCAAGACCCAAACAAGTCCGTTGCGTTGCATGATTTCGCGTTCTGACTTCTCTCTCTCGGTTTCGTAGCGGTACTCGATCTGGCAGAGCTTATCTGGGCAGTTCGTGCAGGGGTCGCACTTCGGGAGCTTCACAAGTGTCGGCCTCGTTCGATCGCTCTCTCTACCGCTGTTCGCACTGCTTCTTCTGCTGTCCCAGCGTCCTCGCTGGCTGCCCAATAACAGCCACTCAGGTATACACACGCTTCAAACGGCAGGTGTTTCTTGTAGGTCTTGTACAGGATCCTTACTTCAGCCCCGTTGCTACTCAAAGCTCCCACTGCCAGAAGTAATTCATCGATGTTGCTCATGGTTTACGCGCCTTTCAAACGTGTTCCTCTTTGTCATGCGCGCCCGTCAGGTTCTTGAGATCCGTCCAGTCTCGTAGCATCCGACGGAGAACCCAGAGGGGTAACCGCCGGCTCGGGTGATATCGCCCGTCGTTCCCGTTCAAACCGTATTCACTGATCTCGTACTCGTCAGTATCCCTTTTTGCCTCAACCACCGGTCCGCGTGGTGAGCCCCCCCAGCCGATTGCCTCCGACTCGACCGTGATGTGCCACCCCTTGAAGTCGTACTCGCGTGTCATAGCGCCACCTGCCGGTAGGTGCACCCGGCCTCCATGATCATGGATGCCGCTGTTTCTAGATTCTTCTCCCACCGATCGATCATCTCACCCGTGACCCGTCGAACCACCACGGACGTGATTCCCGCTTGGATGATGGCTCGTCCACAGTCAGTGCACGGTGGGTGAGTGCAGTAGAGCGTGCAGCCTTTGAGGGACGCCCCGAACCTGCTCGCGTTGTAGACGGAATTTCTTTCCGCGTGTTCTACCCAGTTGTACTTTTCTGGACGCTCGTGCCGTTCTTCGATGTCGTCGCTTACTCCGCGGGGGAAGCCGTTGTAGCCAAGCGACCGAACCTCTCGGTCCGGTCCCACCACGACGGCACCCACCTTGGTACTTCGGTCCTTCGACCACGTTGCCACCAAGGTGGCTAGCTCCAAGAACCTCCTATCCCACTTGCTGGTTGACGTTTCCATGCGCCAATCTCTCCTGGGTTACCCGAATCGCATCTGGGCTTTGGTCGATGCCGATGGCGTGGCGCCCGATGCGATTGGCCACGACGACGCCGGTTCCCGACCCGCACATTGCATCGACGAACACATCCCCCTTGTTGCTGGTGCAGCGGATGACCCGCTCGAGCAGAGCCTCGGGCTTCTGGGTTGGGTACCCCGTGCGCTCTTTGCTGCTCGGGGCCACGCAAGGGATGGTCCACACGTCGCACAGGGCCACGCCCGGGGACTCTTCCGCTGCGACCCCGGGCTTGCGGTGGCCCGACGAGAAGTCCGCGTGCTGCTTCCTGGTCCCGAAGGCCTTCAGGGTCGACGCAGCTTGGGGCTCGAAGAGCTGGCGGAACGTGTAGCCGCTGGGCTCTCGGGAGTACCAGAGCAGGACGTCGTGCATCTTCTGCAGCTGGTATGCCTTCGTGGTCCACCGACGGTATCGCCAGATGACCTCGTTCCGGAAGCGCTCGAGACCGAACATGCCGTCCATCGCGACCTTCAGGTAATGGCTCGTCCGGTTGTCGCAATGCACCCAGATCGACCCCGTCGGCTTGAGTAGCTCGAAGAGCGCCTTGATCCTGATCGTCATGTAGTCGAGGTACTCCTTGGACTTTGGTCCCCACCGGTCATCAAACGCGCCAAAGTCGCGCTGCGTCATGAAGGGCGGATCCAGGTAGATCAGGTCCACCTTGTCCACGCTGGTCTCTGCCCAGTCGAGGCAGTCGCAGTGGTAAATCTCCACGGTCAAGGCACCGCCACCCTGTCGAAGCTCCGCTCTTGAAGCGGTGGGAGCGCCTCTTCGTACCGCGGTCTCCCGCACTTGCAAAGCCCGGTTTTGGGTCTCGCGTGTGGGAGGTCGTAGCACACCTTGCAGATCGGAACCCGGCGCCGGGGTGACTGGTAGTCGACGGAATTCCGAGCATCCTCACCCGTGGCGATGCGGTGTGTTTGGTGCCACTTCCGCACCCGTTCCTCTCTCGATATCCGGCGCTCTTCGGGGTTCAAGGTGTCGGTGCACGCATTGCAGATCTTGAGCAGCTCTGAGCACCCGCGGTTGACGCACCCAAATTCGAGACGAGGTTTCTGCTCACGGCATCGGGTGCACTCAATCCTGTGGGCGTCCACCGCTTCAGCACGCTCGGCTAGGTGATACACGTGGTTTCCCTGTGGGTGGTCCGAGCGATGCTTCCGGCACGCCATGCCGTAGGCCACGATGCCGCCGTGTGCGGTCGCCCCGCAAATGGTGGCCCGCACCTTCTCGGCGCCGTCACCCGCGATCGAGTAGGCGATCTCGGTCGACGTTGCCCCGTCGAGTCCGCGAGTGGCGAGGTACTCTCGAGCTTTAATGTAGACGTTGTCTCGCCAGGATTGGTCAATTGGCATGGTAGCTACTCCTGGTTCCCCTCAGCCATGATGATCTCGGATGGACCCTCGTCCCAGAGGGGTACGCAGGTCGAAGTCTTCGTGTTGATCCAGCACTCCGGTTTTTCGCTTGACGCTTCCTGCGCAGCCAACTGCCTAGCTTCGACCGCGGAGTTAGCTCGCACCACGAACCCGGTATACGACCCGTACTGTGCACGTTGTTGGTCTCGTTGTCGCAGGATCCATAAATGGTCAGCCATCAGTAGCCTCCTCGCGGGCGCTCATCTGGAATGGGTACTTCGAAGTCAGCGTCGGTCATGGCTGCGTCGTCAATGGTTGGGGCACCATCAGGGTCGCGGTATTGGTCCAGGTAGTCGTATGACCCGTCGCGCCGATACTCAGCATCGAAGCTAGCAGTGATCTGGTTCCAATTCAGCGCCACAACGCCCCTCGTCCCGACCTTGGCCTTGTCGATGTTGATGCACTTGGTTCCAGCAGCAATCTTTCGCCTCTCGTGCTCTGGTAGATGCTGGTCCTTTGGGTCCGTCCACTCGCTCTGGAGCTCGAAGCCAATGAGCACCGCCTCGGCCGCGTGCACAACGTCTTTGCTCTCTCGTACACGGTATTTTCCGGGCATCTTCCCGGACTCATCTGGCGTGATCTGCGAGCAGATGATCAGGGGCGTCTTCAGTGCCTTACAGGTGTGGGTCAAGCGCTGAGCGGTCTCCCGGAATCGGACTCGCTCGTCTTGATAGCGGTGGGACGCTGGTATTGTTTGGAGGTAGTCGACGATGACTAGCGCGACTCCGTACTCCTTGACGATGGCACCAATCTGTTTACACAACTGGTCCTCTGGAACATCCCGGCCATCCAAATAGATCGGTGTTAGTTCGGCTTTTTGGATGACGGTGTTGATCTTGGCCAGGTCTACATTATCGAGCGCGTGGTCTCGGATCTTCGTTGCATCCACGCCTGAACGGCGGGCTAGTAATCGATCGCCATAAATCGACTCGTCGTCTTCCGTTGCGACCACCAACACGACCTTGCCGAGTTTCAGGTTCTCGTCGGCAACCGATAGCGAAAACGCACTTTTCCCCCAAGATGTTTCGGCCGCCAGAATCCAAGCGTGTCCCGGCTGAATGCCGCCGGTATGGCGGTCGATTCTCCAGTTGCCGGTGGTGATGACCCCTACCTTTCGTTTCGACGTGGCCCGCCTCTGGGATCCAACGAGCAGCCGTTTGACGGTCAGGAGACGCGGGCCTTTGGCGACCTCGATCGTACTCTCGGTTGGATCGTCAGGGAGCGTCCCAGACTTCAGACGGTCGTTCTCGTCGGGTGCTTTGGTGGGCAGCGGTTGCGCGTTCATGCGGCGAGCCTCCGCAGTGAGCACCGACCCTTCAGGGAGTCGAGTATCTGCTTCGCATACTTTTCCCCGGCGGTGTCCAAGTCGGTTCTGACGATGACCTCTGAACCGAGCGGAACCCGTGCGGCGAATTCTGGGGACCACGACCCCGAGAACACACCGAGCACCGCGTCTCCCGTAAACTGCACCGCATCCGTCAGGTAGTCGGGTTCTCCCTCAGCGACGACCAACCGTACTGGTGAGCGTTCGCCCTGGAGCATCCGTAACGCGCATTCGTTCGCTACCACCAACCCGGTCCCCTTGTGCCCTGACGGAGGCAATCGCTTTGGCGTATCGCCGCCACGGACCCGCCACGCCCGAACGCTCCGGAGCTCCCCCGACGCGTCGTAGGCGGGCAGAATCAACCGGTGCCCGGTTTCGATCCATGACCTTGGCTCTTCAGCGTCCCCTCGATACCGAGCCCACCTGGGCAGAATCTGGTCCGCTCGAATGACTCGAGCCAAGTCCTTGGCGGCAACGGAATCCGGGTCGAGCATCCGTTCCACCAGGCACCTGCTTGCCTCCGGGTCCTCGTTCACGAATCCGGCATCCCGCCACAAGACCAGAACCTCAATCTCGGACGGGTAGACCTTCTCGGGCGCCGGCTCGGGCGCAGGAGGCGCCTTGCGTGGTTCACGTGAAGCTTCGCGCCCCGCCCGGACCTCCAAGGCAATCTCGTGTAGGCCTAACAGCTCAGCAGTCTGGGCCATGACCTCTGGCCAGTCCGTCCGGCAGTCCAACCCACGAGCTGCTGCGACCAGATGGAACCCGTCCCCCGATAGGTCACACCCGAAGCACTTTACCCGGACCGTGCCGTCCGGGCCCCTGGTGACCGAGCAGGAGGGGGTCTTGTCTGGATGGGCTGGGCATAGCACGAGCCAGCCATCCGCGTTCTGGCGGGCATCCTGACTCAAGCTGAGACCCTTGCAGAGCCGGACCGGGTCCGTGAGGTACCGACGAATCTCGTCCGCGTGGTCGGGGCGCTCGTTCACGAGATGGTCCTCCCGCCGAGCTCATCCTCGATCGCTGGCTTGCTGGTGGTCGTTCTCGAGCGATCTTCGTCGCCAAGAACCCACTTCTCGGCCTCGGCTTCCCAATCTGAGCTCCGAGTCCCCCTCGATTTGTGGTGTGCCCTGAATTTGTCGCGGAGAATCTCGGGGTCCTTCTTCGCTTCCCTCAGACGGGCGGCCTGTTTCAGGGTCCATCCGGACCACGACTCGATCGTGCTTTGGAACGCTCGCTCAAAACTCCGAATGTGCGGAAGCTGGGCCGGGGGGGTTGATTCCTCGCGCTTGTGCGCGCTCTCCCCCCCCTTGGTCTCGGTCTCGGTCTCGGTCTCGGTCTCGGATTGCGCGCGCGAGAGCCGGAGTCCCTCGTTAGGAGGTCTAGGGAGTCCCTTGGTGGTCTGCTCAGGGAGTCCCGGGGGGACATTTTTACGGAGCCTGCGTTTTTTGGCTGATTCCTCAGACCTAATCCTTAATACATCCTCACGACTCGATGCCCAATCGAGGTAGTCATGCATCTGGTAACCAGCGCATGGGTGGCACTTGCTAGGCTCTTGCTCCCCCACTTGCTGGGCACTTGGTCCGCTGACCCACTGCACTTGGTCCGCTGACCCACTGCACTTGGTCCGCTGACCCACTGCACTTGGTAGGCTCTTGCTCCCCCACTTGCTGGGCACTTGGTCCGCTGACCCACTGCACTTGCTAGGCTCTTGCTCCCCCACTTGCTGGGCACTTGGTCCGCTGACCCACTCGAGTAGACCAGCCTTACAGAGCGCGTCCAATGCCTTCCGCACCGTCCTAGGGTGCTCTGGACCCCCGCACGAACTAACCATGTCTTCCGGGATGAACCCGTCGGTGAGCTCCCGTCCGCAGTACAACCGGATGGCCAGCCACAGATCGATCGCCTCGCTGCCCCCCAGCTTCCGGGCTCGCTTCGCCTTCGTGTGGCCAAGGAAGTTGTCGTCGATCTTGGCGAAGGTCATCTCGGTCTCCACTGCACTCGGTTAGTTGCCTTCCCCCACAGCTCCAGAACCCCCTCTGGTTGGCCCACGTGTCCGTCTCGCACGCCGCAGACCCGGCAGTGCCAACTACCGTCCTCGGAGAGCGTCACCATGTTGCACCTCGCACGATCAGGCTCACGTTCGTCTGGTGTGTTCCAAACCTTACAGCCAGCTGTTTCTGCGTAGTGCCCACCGCGTACTCTCTCCGAATCTCGGCTACTTGGTCATCGGTAAGCTTCGATGACCCGTTTCTGCTGCCTCGAAACTGCTCGCCTTTGCCGGTCCAATGGTGGTTTGCTCCTCGTCGCACGCTCTCTGGATGCGCGCGCGAATAATGGCTGTCACCGCGCTGGATGTGTAGCGCACCAGGTTTTGATGGAGCCCGGCCTTTGGCGGCCATGTCAGCCATGTTTTCTGCCTGGGTTCCAAGGAACAGATGCTCAGGCCGGATACACGGCTTATGGTCGCATTTGTGCAGCACCTCGATACCGTCCGGGATGGGTCCATTGTGCAACTTCCACGACAAGCGGTGAGCTCCGACTGGAACACCATCGACGTTCAGTTGGCCATAACCCGATTTTGCGCAGCTGGCCGTCCAGACCCAGCACGGTCCCACTTCCGGACAGTGCGGTTGGATCGGACCGTTCTTGTTAACCTTGGACCAGAATCGCCGCTCGAGAGAGCGTTGGTCTTTGGGTACACCTGACATCAACCCACCTCCTTTTGCTCTAACGAACCCAGCTTATAGGGCCGCACCATGATCGGAGCGTCTTCTGGACCGCGCCAATACGGCTCGACCCAGATTACCTTGCGTCCAATCCTACCAACCCCGACCACTTGCCGCTTATAGTGTCCGCGCACAAGATGCTGAACGGTTGGAGCAGCACCCTTGCGAGTTCCTTCGATCCACTGCCGTACCTTTGGTCGGCAGTCGACTTTGATCGCATAACCGCATACGAACACGCGGTGTTGCGGTGGGCCCTCTCGGCCGTCTCTCCCGGTCTTACAGTTCCCACTGCGCTCTTGAAAGTTATTGGTATTACAAATCGTGTGGATCAGCCCTATAAACAGACGCTTCGCAAGCATCATAGCTCGCTCTTTGTCGGCCTTAGCGCTAACTGGATTGTTGTCGTCTTCGTATAGGTCGACTGATTCTCTCAATAACGTCACCGCGTCGGCAAACATGATCGTGTGAGCGCATGGCTCTTTTCGCTGTGGTGCCAACCATCCGCTCTCCGACATGACGAATATGACACGATTCTCGTTTCCTAAATCTCTCGCGAAATACAAACGCGAGTAGCGTCGATCGCCGACGTCTAGTAATCCATTGGGGACTAGGACACGAACCCCCGACCAAGGGATAACGATGTCTGCATCGGTTGAATCCGTGCACATGAGCGCGGCCGCGTACTTATGGCCGCACACAAGGTCGACAAATGCCGATTCAGCCCATCTCCACCCGATCGTAACCATTGCGCGAAAGTCCTCGATACTCTTTCCGGTTTCCCCTTTCCTCTCCATATCTTCGAAGTGGCTCCAACCTTCATGCATTACGGACTCCTGTGACCCGCCGTGCCGCGTCCAGAGACGGAATGCTCCTAGGATGTCCTGATCTACGACCACGACAGCCTCCGTTCGCTGACTAAGTCGTGTGGCTCGTACTCCCAAGGCCATCCAAGCTCGTCGAAGAAAGCAGCCCATCTGGCTTCCGTGCGGCTACGGAAGCGGATCCCGCGGTACGTGGTCTGAATTGCCGTAACGTGACGACTCAGTGGGTACACAGCCGTACTCATCGGAGTCCCCTACGAAGAATTGAAAGGTTTGCTGTTCGGTGTACTGCTCGCAGAACTGCTTTCTCTGTATGAAACAGTTTCCAGTCGTCGCGCAGTTGCGCATCCATGATTACGGTACGAGTGGACCCGTCGTGCGTGTCTGACACCAACACATCGTCTAGTCCAATCTCTTGCGCGATCAGGAATGCTGTAATCAGATCCATAAATGGAACCGCGTGATCAATGTGCGCCTCGACTGATCGGATCTCGATACCCGTAATCGGGCACTGCACTGGTCCGTTGGCAAATACTACCGACCTAAAGGCGGTAACTTGCGCTTGGATAGCCTCCCGAAACGCCGCTAACGCATCATCATGATGCGTTCTTGGACGCAGACACGACAGGTAGGAGAAGTCGGTCCTCGACCCGTCTACTCGTGTGACCCAAAAACCAACGGTGCCATGTTGGTTGTTCTCGATCTGGACGGAATCTACCCCGCACCCGATCTTCTGTTCTGCCTGTGGATGCAGCTGCAGAAGCTCTACGATGATATTTTGGTCATCGGCCCCCAATGACTCCGTGGGCCGGTACGCATAGAGAATTCTACGGATGAACTCGCGCGCTTGCGATTTGGTTCCAAAGACATAGGTGCCGAGTTTGATCCCGCGTAGTGTGCTTCTTTTTGAATTTTTCACGCCGCCTTCTCCGACCCTGGAAGAACCGTTGCTAGCTGGTCCCGAAGCCACCGGAGGAACTGAGCTGGGGTGTCCGCGTTCTTCCACGCCCGGTCGACCTCGAGCAGTACGGAGGCGCGCTCGGCGACCAGGATCTTGTGCCTGGCGTCAAGCTGCTGGGGGCCCTTGGGAGCGCTGGGGTTCCCGCCTTTCTGGCGAATGCGCTCCTTGACCACGCAGAGCTCGCACTTGGCCATGCCGGGCATCAGGGTCCGACCGTCGTAGGGACAGAGGCCTTGGCGTCTGTACTGGGCTCGGCGCTCACGCTGCCTGGACCTCTGCCGGAGCCTCTCGGCTTTGGCGACGGCTGCCGCGGCGTGGTCGGCGCGAACGTAGAAGACCAGGACGCCGTCGGGCAGTGCCCGGTCAAGCTCCAGGCACGAATCAAGCGTGCCGTCTGGTTTGAATTCGACGCGGAAGGTCTTCATGGTGCGTCCCTTTTCGGTTCTCGGGACCAATCATCGAAGTTCCGCTCGCATTCTTCACGTTCCAAAACCACGTCAGCTAGTTCCTTCGTTAATTCATCCACCCGAGCTCGCGCTGAGCGTAAGCTACCAGCTGCCATCCTGAGCGTCGCTTCATGCTCGGTGCGCAGCTTCTCCCATGCTTCACCCTCAAGGGCAAAGTGGGTGTTGTTGAAAATCGTTACCCCATCGGCATCCTTGTTTGGCCAGGATGGCTCTGGACATTCGACTGCAACAGGTTTGGTGCCTTCAACGCGGAACATGATCATGGTTCGGTGTCTCCGGTCCAAATCTCAAGCAGCACCCCGCCGGCCACTTCCTTCGGGGCCGGCTCCCACCAGGTGGCCCGGTTGAGGAGGGTGCCCTTGTCCTCTTTGATGAGGCCGATCCCCGAGATGTGAGTGATCTTGCCTGTTTTGCGGTTGCGCCGCTCCCGAGAAGGCTGGCAGATATCGAGCGCCTGCTTCTCGAAGCCGCAGTTCGGGTCACGCTCGCGTTGGCTGAAGCAGACGCAGCGGGCCGCCGGGAACCCGGGGAGTGTCTCGTAGGGGCGCACGTCCTGGTGGGACATCTGCGTCCACATCATGGAAAACAGCTGCTCCTTGATTTGCCCGTAACGCCACGGAGGCATCCTCCGGACCATGTTGACCGTCGGGCAGAGCTCGAGCGGGAGCGCAAAGCGCACGACTATCCTGCCCGGCATACGGTCGCGGGCCGGCTGGTAGAGGCGCGCGTAGATACCGACCAGCGGATGCCAGAGCTGCTTATCCATCCATGCCAGTGTGTCGAGCCAGGCTCGCGATTCGGCGCGAGGATCGAATGGTGGTGGCCTCTTGCGCTTCGAGGCTGGGGTCCCGTCGGATGCGAAGAGCTCACGCTGCGGCGCTCCCGAACGCGCAAGATAGTCCTCTCGGCTGATGCTGTTGGCGGGCTTCATGCTGCCTCCCGTTTTGCAAGGTACGCCGCGGCCAGGCGCTTGATATGGTCTCCGGACACGTCGAGCTTTTCGACGAGGCCACCGTTCGGGTCGCGTACCCCTTCGATCTGGCCGCGTTTCACTCCCAGAACGTCGGCTACGATGGGGTCGCTACCGCTTTCGGTCAGCAGGTAGTAGGCCAGCACCGGGTCTTTCTGTCCATCTCGCCACCTACGCGCCGTGCACTGCTCATGCACGCCGTAGCTCCAGTCGAGCTCGCCGAAGACGACGACCCGGCCGTTGTCCTGGAGACCGTCTATTCCAGCACCGGAGCGCAGGCTCATGATGAGCACCTTGGTCTCCCCGGACAGAAACCGGCGCTTTGACTCTTCCTTCTGCGTCTCGCTTTCGCTTCCGGTGTACATGGCCGGATTCAGGTCTGCGAGTCGCTCGCGAACGATCGCGTAAAACTCACGGTGCCACCCGAAGAGCACAACGTTTTCGCCGGTTTCCACGATCATCTGGACGAAGTCCGCGACGTAGGGAGCTTTGGCTACCCCGGTCGCTTGCCTGACCAGGTTGCTGAGCTCTTCCGAAGCCTTCCATTTGTCCCCACGCACCTCTTCGTTGTGGGCAAGAATAACGCGCGCCAGGGACATCGCGGATGATTCCACGCGGCTGATGGCGCCTTCGTCGCAGTCGATGGTGTGCGGGATCTTCACTAGATCTGGAAGCTCGCGCCCAACGTCGGCCTTCGTCCTGCGAATCATCAGGCAGCAGTCGCGGATGTACGAACCGAATGCCTTTGGGTCCTTGATCTTCGCCTTGTCGCCATCCCATCCCGAGCACCACTCGGTCATGAATTCGCTTTTCGACCCCAGTGCCCCCGGGCGGATAACCTCGAGCACAGGATGGAATTCCGACCCGTAGTTGTAAATGGGTGTGCCGGTGATGCCGACGCGAAAATCCACCGCTCGGGCGAGCTGTGTGGCCGCGACGCCTTTTTTGGACTTCTCGCCGCGCCGGACCTCCTGTGCCTCGTCCCACACAACGGCTTTGGTGAACTTGCACAGGGTGTCGGCCCACCCGGCGAGCTTGTGGTAGGTCATGATCAGAACGTTGGGGGTCGTCATTGAGGCATCGTCCAGCAATGCAATCTGCCCGGCCCGGGCACGCCGGGAACCCAATCGCACATCGTAAGGCTCCGACTTCTGGACGATGTGCGTGGTGATGTGGGGAGCAAATTTCTTGAACTCGTCTCTCCACTGCCGCTGAAGGTGAGGGAGCGTCACCACCACAGCAGGCCGCGTCCGTGCGTCTGAGAGCACACAAATCGCCTCGCAAGTCTTCCCGAGGCCCATATCATCCGCGATCAGCAGGCCGCGAGTAGCCAGCGCGAGTTCGGCGGCGACCCGCTGATATTCGCGAGCCGGAAGCGCCAGTTCGAAGTCTCTGGGTTCCCGTTGCCCAGCCATCAATTGGGAAACCAGAGTCTCGGTTTCCTTATGCTCGTGGGCCCGTCCGCAAAGCCGCTCTCGGTCTTCGTCCCTGACGAACGACAGCGGGTAACGCTCCATGAACCACTCGAGCTCACGGCAGAGCTCAACCGTGTCGGTCAGTCTTACCGTGCCCTTGTTGGATTTCGCGATCCTAGGGAAGAGTCGCTTGAGCCGAACTACAACATGCGGCTCGACGTCTAGCGCCCACTTCCCACGGTCATGCTTGATGGTTCCGAACGTCTTCACAATAGGCTCCCCAAGAGGCAACAGGTCACAACAGACTTACCGAGAATCATCTCAGGTAGATGCCCAAGACGGACCCGTGAGGAAACGAGCACCAGTGCATCCAGCTTTGCCGATTCAGCGTAGCGGTACAACTGGCGGGCTAGGGCCGAGAATGAACCACCGATCTTCACCTCGACCCCGATACGGCCAACCATGAAATCGATCCGATCGCGCTGAGACAGCCGTACCTCGCGCACGAATGGGACGCCCGAGTTATGTAACGCTTGAGCGATCCCATCCTGCAGAACGCGCTCGGTGCTAGTATCAAAACGATACGAACCGAGCAGAAGCACGAGGTCGGCTGGTGACATCAGCTCTCCGGTGATCCCCGGTACAGCGGAAGCCCAGTGGTTCCTGCCGCGAGTGAGCAAACCTTGTCGAAGGCTTCTTTGAGGGCCAGGTCTGGCCGGTAGAGCTCGACCTTCCAGGTGATCGTCCCGTTCTTGACCTGGTAGCGGAGCCGCGCCGGAATGTGGTGCACCGCGCCGTCCCGGAAGACCTCGATCGAAAGCAGGAAGAGACCGGGTACCTTGAGCTTTTCGCCGGTGGCCGCGTCCTTGTGCTCTTCGGAGTAGGACAGCACCGCTTCACCGGAAGACCGGTTGACTTCGCGCCCTACCTTCATCTCGACGGTCAGCGCCATCTTGGCGCTCAACTCGAGCAGCTTGTTCGGGAGTGCATACTCCTTGTGGAGTTTGATCCCGATCTCGACGGCTTCCGCGTACTCTGGATTGCCTGTGTCGACTACCCCGATGTCCATGATCCGGTCTTCGAGAAACTCGGCCATCTCCTCCTGAGTGTGAACCTCGCACGCAAAGGCGTTCCATCCTTCCCAGGATTCGGACTTCGGGCATTCGTAATTCGCCCGGTGTTTTCCGAAGGCCGGCGTCGACTGATTGGAGTGGTAATCGAAGACGGTGGTGAGTGTGCAGTTAGCGTCGTTGGCGAATATAGATGACTCCTCAATCTTGAACCGATTCGTATGCGCGATAAACGACTCGAGGTCGGTCAGTACCGCGATGCCCACGATACGCTCCGGCCGGTCCAGATACTCGTCGAGAAACGGTTTGATTGACCGGATCTCTTTTCCCTTCGGCAAGAGCATCACGGTAGCTTTTCTTCCGTCGCGCTCGACGTATAGCGTCTCGCTAGTCGACAAGCTTTGGGTAAGCTCAGCAACACTCTGAGCAACGTTCTCTTTCGTCACGATGGCATCCTCTTTCCTTTGCCGAAGGCCTCGGCATCATCCTGTTCGAATTGCAGTTTGGTTTGCGTGAAGGGAGACTTAGCTAGCTCTCCCTTCTTGTTGACGAAAAAGGCCGATGTGTCGCGTTCTGGTTGCGGAGCCTTCGTGTCCACCTTCCCGAGGCCGACGTAGCACTTGCCGCTGTTGATGACCTCGAAGTTGAGGGCGACGGTGATGGTACCCTTGGCTTTCGCAGAGGCTTGGGCCTCGTTCCAAAGCTTCTGGAGTAGCTCAGATACGCGCTCGGTGAGCTCGTCGTCTGCGGCGCCATCCTGGAGCTCGCTGATGAATTGGGAGAAGCTGGGTATTGTGGTCTGGTCAGCCATACTGGTCCTTCTGCGCCCCGGCGGCGCGCTCTGTGAATCGTTTCGCTTCCTGCATCGCCTCGTGCATCGTCCTGCATGAGGCGAAGAACGTGAGCCCGTTGTTCTGGTTCGCTACTACGCGCGGTAGGAGCTTCGGGTGAGACTCAGCGGTCCAGAACCCAGCTGCCTCCTCTACAACGCCATACTCCGGATGGACGTAGTGACTCGGCCCGGTGCTGACCCAGCCTACCTTCGACCAAAGAGGGGCACGGTTAGGCATTGGCTAACCTCAAAAGGATTGCAGCGTGGCACAGATCAGGCTGTCCCTGCTCGGGCAGCGCGCACCAGCAAGCCAGGTTGAAGCCTTTGAGCTCACGGTAGATGTCTTCTGTGGTGAACCGAAGCATCCTTCCGTTTAGAAGGTCTTCTGTGAAGATTTCAATTGCGCGTTGTGTAGCTAGTTGGCGCATTGGGTAAGTAGCAAGCACCATGCACGCTACGGAATCGAGCACGTGCCATGTGCCTTTTGCACCCATCACCTTGTATGGGTTTCCCCACTTGGTGGTTCGGTCAACGCAACGAATTGGAAGACCGTTGGGGCTGACGAGTCGCGTCCCTTTCGCCCGGGAGCGCTGCAGGCGGACTAGGCTAGCCATTTACCGACAGGTCCATAAGCTTCAACATGTGGCGGACGTCACACTCGATGAGCTTCAGGATCGAGTGCACAATCTTCAGCAACTCGATGTCCTGGGTGTCCTTGGATTTCTCAAGGAGAGTAGCCGCTACTCTGAGTTGTGCGGGTGGCGACAACCCGTCTATTTGTGATGCAATTTTCAGCGCTTCGCGTCGGTCAACCATTTGACACCTTTCTTACCGAGCTCGTCCCCAAACTGCGTCCAACCTTCCCTTTGGGTCCGTGCGTATAGCTCAAGCCTCGGCCCCGGGCAGAGCCGCTCGACCTTCTCCATGAACTCTTCGGGCTTCTCGGAGTGCCCGATGCGCGGAGCAAACACCACGCTGTCTTCGCTCGCGGACAACCGGAGCGACGCCGCCCCCTTCCCGCGCACGCACACTAGGCACGTTTCGTGGGCGTTGCGGCAGTAGTGGCCCATGCCGATCTGGATCCGTTGCCGTTTGGGGTCTTTGGTCTTGATCCAAACGACGTCGGCTTTGACGATGAACCCGAGCGCCTTCACGAGCTCAAAGGCCTCTTCCTGCATCGCCGCCACGCGCCAAAGGAATAGCCAAGCGGTGGGAGCCACGAGCTCAGCAAAAACCTTCTGGTGGTAGTCGATGATCTTCTGGATGGGGCTGACCCTGTAGTGCTTTTTTGCCCCCCTGCCGCCTCCAGGGAGCTTGTCCCGGAACTGCCATCCCGGGTCACTCACGACGCACCGGTGAAGATTCATGGCACAACCACCCGGTCAAAACATCGCTCGGGCGCCACTGGCTTCGGCTCGGGTATCCGAGGCCGGCCGCACATCGGGCATCCCGGTTGAGGGCGCGCGTGCGGCAGGTTGCAGCAGAGCTTGCAAACCGGGACGCGACGACGCGGAGGCTCGTAAGAGGCGCGGGATACCGGAACCCTCGATAGGCCACCCGTTGCTCCCTTCATCTCCACTCGTCTATCGACCTGGAGATTTCGAACCCGCTCCCGCTGGTGCTCTGCTGAGGTCGGAGGCACGAAGGGCTCGTCGGGCGAGAAGATCCGGTAGGATGACTTGGGGACACGGTAGAACCCAAGTCCCTTGAAGAGCGCTGGACGGCCGGTTTTTGCCGCGCTGCTCCGCGCTCGTGAGTTGAGTCGCGCGTAGACGCTTTCGCGGGTGTCCTCGGCGGACTCGAGCTTCACCGATAGCTCGGAGATCATCACGCCGTGCGGGTGCCCCTTGAGCTCGGCTCGGACCCTGTCCCAAAAGTCTTCGTAGTTCATGCGCGACGCTTCCTCTTCTCGCGCCGCGACACCGGCGGCTCTGGTGGTGGTGGGTGAAACGGATCGGCTAGTAGGTAGACGAAGATCGGAGCTCGAAACCGTGCCTGGTAGAACCCCAGGCCGTGGGTGTCTCGGCAGTCCGCTCGCGACCACATGTGGAGGCGGGACTGAATTGCATCAGCCGGTTCACGCTCGGTTGCAAGACGACACATCAGCTCGCTGAGCTGCATCCCTTGGCGCTGGCCCGACAGAATCGATTGGACGCGGTCGACGAACACCGACAGAGCTTCTGGCGTCACCCCCCACCCTTCCTTTCCGCATCTTCGGAGCAGCTCACGAGCCCGAGCCCGATGCTCTTCGCCTGGTCGGGAGTGAGCCAGAACTCGGATTCCTCGACCACTAGGTGACCGTCCCGCATGTTCTGCGACGAGATGATGAACAGCACGGCGCCGGGTGATGACTGGATGACGATCCCGGTACCCGGAAAGTCTAGAATGCCATCTTCGGAGGCACGGGTCGCACGCCGAGCAGAAAGGTCGATCACGGGCATGATAGGGATTCCTCAACGCTCATGTTTCGTGGTGTAACTACTCCGACGTGTGCCGCTGGGACATACGCGATAGAACGCGCGCCTATCTTGCGTCCGCTGTAGGCTTCATACGCTTCATCCAGCACCACGAGTTGAACTCCAAAGTACGAACCAAAATCTCGGGCCGGAGCTAGCGCGACCGCTCGGAACCTGTAGCCCGGGCTCGGCTCGTACCAGACGAGCGAGCCTTCATGGATCCATGAGTAGTCGGCCATCACTTTGCCCCTTGACGTTGGGCTGTCGCTCTAGTCATAGCGCGGCGTTTAGCGCGCTCGGCGAAGGTTTTTGCGCGATCCAAAATGTCCTGCGCCAGCTCTGGGTATTCTGCCTGGCAGGCCTCGGCGTAAGCTCGCATGGCCGGGATCGCGAACGGGTCGTGGTTCCAGTCGAGCACGAAGTATTCGCAGTCTGCGTGCTTCCCTCCCGGTCGGCTGCTGCCGTCGGTTCGACGCACCCAAAACTTATGATAGATCCCGACGTGTTCCTCCTCGGGATTACCGAGGAGCGGATCATGAATCGCTCCGCGGCACCCGCAGCACACACGCCTGAACCCGTCACCTCCGCAGGCTTTGCATTCCCTCAGCATGGTTTCCGTCCTCTCGTAATTCTGCTCCTGACCCATCGCCATGCCGTTGGGATCCACGGCAGAGACAGCAACGCCCACATCGGAAGATCGTGCCAGAAAGAGCCGCAGGCGTGCATCACGGCGTGCACCTCGCGGTGACTGGTAGAACGGCGCGGTACCTCGGCACCAGGACACGATCGACCATCATGGGCTATGATCCTTGCGGTCCCTGACTCGTCGCCAATCGCACGTCGGGCAATCCTCCTTCAGACAGGGAGGATTCGGACAAGACACTGGAACCAGGCGCATGGTTCCCGGTGGCCACTCACCTCGACGGAATGACCTCGATTCCCATTCGTTCAAACAACGAATCTCCCAACGGTCTTCGACCGTTCTGTTCTCCACCGACTCCAGCATCCCGGCCGTCCAGGACAGGTCGACGTAATACGCGGCCAGCTTGGCCAGCTTCAGCATCCCGGCCGTCCAGGACAGGTCGACGTAATACGCGGTCAGCTTGGCCAGCTTGCGAACCTCTGCCACCGCCGCTATCCCGCGGGCTCGGTGCAACTCGTCTTCCGGGTATGCGGTCGTGTAGAGACCGTGCGAAGCGAACGGGGACTCTCCGCGGTCTAGGCTGTCTTTGATGCACCACGCGAGATAGCGCGCGTTCCGCGCACGCTCTTCTGGCGTTCCGTTGAACGGGGACTCGATGACGACCAAATCGGTCACGTCGCCCTCCACAGGAATATGCAGTCCACGACCTCAACCAGACCGCTCCGCTCCGGGTTCGGGTCGTGCCAGAGCTTGTCGTATTGGTAGACGCAGCAGTGAAGCGCCTGCTCCCCGTTCTTCCGCGGCGGGCAGAGTCCACTAGCGATCCAGAACACGTCTTGTCGTAGGTGCAGCCTGGCCCAATCGATACCGACGAGTAGGTAGGCAGAGCGCCACCCGCGATTCCCGCACCACTCGACGAACCTCTCAAACCAGGGCTCCCCGTAGATGACGCAGAAGTTCGGAATCTCCGAAACCGGTATCTCCAAGAAGCAAGCCACGCACGCGGCGAAGCAGTTGCCCTGACCCACGCCGAACAAGGTTTGGTCGACCCGGATCATGCGACGGCCCTCCTCTCGCTGGAGGAGGAACGCAGGTTCCATCGCTCTACTGGTAGTGGGTCGGATTCTGGGTCGCCCGACCCACTATCGCGAGATCCGGTGCCCTGGAGTGCCCTCCTGTGCCTCTTGCGCCTGCGGTTTTTGTGCTGTCTAGCTGCTCGCTCCGAGGTTCGAGTCCTCGCGCTGGAGCCCTCAATCAGGCACTTTTCTTCGAGTTTTTGGACCGACCCGTTTTCTCCGACCCAGAATGCGACCCAATAACCGCCAGAGCCGCGTTGAAAGACGGGCGGAAATACTTCGAGGTAGTGTGCGGGTCCCGATGCCCGGCCATGTACTGGATCCCCGCCAGCGACGCTTGTGGCCGCTCCCCCATGTGTGTCAGAGCCGCGCTCCGAAAGTGCTGGCAGCACAGGCGTCGTTTCATCGGCGGCAGTTCCGCCGCTATGGCGGCCTGACGGACGTAGGGGTCGAGTCGGTGCGCTCCGAAGATCGGTCCCTGTTTGGGACACACCGAATCGAGTGCCTTGCGGGCGGTATCGCTCAGTGGAATGTCCCGAGCGAATCCCTCCTTGTCGATCTCCAGTGTGATCCTCAGGACGCTCTGTCCCTTGGAGTAGTGCTCGGGCACGGACAGTTGCTTGATCGTCGCAGGCCTGAGGGACGTCTCGTGCGCCACGATGGCCCACGATCGAATGGGCCACCCGTCTCGGGTTGAGCGCTCCGGCAGCCTGGCGATCACACGATCCACTTCGTCCCGTGACAGCTCTGGAGCTCGGACGCGGCGTGGCAACTTGGATTTGTTCCCAAGTAGACTTGACGGTAGCTCGGGGACCTCCGGCATTTCCGGAAGCTCTCCCTCGGCCACGAGCCAGCGCAGGAACTTGCGTAGCGCCGACCCTTCGTTTCGAACCGCCTTCCCGGTCACCACCTGCAGACGTTCCGTGAGGAGATACTTCGCGATCGATGCGTCTGTCAGCTCGGAAACGCGAGCCCATCGTCGGCACCAGCCGAGACCATAGTCCTCGTATCGAACACGAGTAACCTCGCGCCCCGCGAGCGAACGCACCCATGAGGCTACGCACCCGAGCACCTCCGACTGGGAAACGGCACGACGTTGTTTGCCGTCGGCGCCTTTGCGGACGTGGAGCGCGTAGATCTCTCGAGCCCTAGTCTCAGCCGCTGCTCTATCTCTGCGGTCTCGGCATCCGGTGGACTCTTGCGTGCGGTGCCCTTCCGTGGTCCACCGGACCTCCCAGTATCCTTCTTTGCGCCACCTAAGCCGCCAACCCTGTGCTCGTCTACCCATCTGTCCAGTACCTCGCGCTCGTACCGGACAATGCCCTCGGCCTCGACCCTAGCCAATACTGGACGGATGTTCGCCTGAAAGAACCGAAGGGAAACGTGTAGATATGCCGAAGCCTCTTGCCTGGTGAACAGCTCAGCCATGTCCAAGCCTCCGGTATTCAGTTACGCGAGCTGTGCAGGTGAGTACCAACCGCGCTTCAGTCATGGCCCGCGATCCGTCAGGTTATCTCGGTGGCACCATCCGCATCGATCGGTCTGTCGCGCGTCGACCAGACCACGAATAACGACGCGCGCAGCTGCGGCGTTGCAGCGTAGGTCACCGTCATGCGCGTCAAGCCAGTCTTCCCCGAGTTTTACCGCTTGCTGCACCTCTAGGTCTGGGGTGAGCACACTCATCGGTGCTAGCTCCGCCAGAGCTGCCTTCAGCTCGGTCTTTGCATCATCGACTCGCTTCTGCGCCATCGGTAGACGAAAATCGAAGCAGGACTGGCAGTAGCCGGCGCGCACGGTGGCGCAGCCACAATCCTCGTAGTCGTTGCCGTCCATGACTCGACCTTTGCAGCGGTCAGACATCTCAACCATCTCGCACCACCCTGTACGCGACGACGCGGCTGCGTTGTCCTGCGCGATCGACGAGACCTGCCCACCGGCGTAGCTTCGTTCCCTCTACCAGCAGGGGGCGCTCCGACTCCGCGAAGTCGTCGTCGCACAATCCCTCCCAGGACCTAGTAGTGATCCACCAGACGGTGTGCCCGCTGCCGCGGGCAATCTCAATGACACCGTCGCGTACCTCTGGCGGATTGACCCAGTTCGCGTCTGGTAGTCCGAGAATGTCGGCGGCTGATTCGTTCAAGAGATCAGCCACGCACCACCCCTTCCTCCGGCCTGCACTGGACCGACGCCGGGAGCGTCCAGCATTGGTTGGTCAGCGGTTCGAACGCCACGAACACCAACTGCGCCACGAATTCTTCGAGCCAGTTCACGGGGTCAACCCCAGTCGCTTGCTCGCCCATCCCAATGCCTCGGGCTCTGAATCGAATCCACGCGACTCGGAGTACATGGCGTCTGGCCTGTAGATATCGACGAACCATGCTTCGATGTGCCAATACACCTTGGCGCACCAACGCTCTTGGTTGATGACCTGCCACGAAGTAACCGTCTTCTCGGTCCAGCCGAGCTTCTGTGCCTCTTCACGGGTCACTTGGCGACCTCTGGATTCTGGATCTTGGCGCACCGAATCGGTGGCCTCGTTCGCCTAGCGTCTACCCACTTTCCTCCCAGCCAGGTGTCGGTGAGCATCCGACCGTCGACTAGTTCGGTCAGATACTCACCGTCTCCTTCCGGTGCATCCCGCCACGGACCCGCCGCCGCGCAAGTCGCGAGGTCTCGCTTGGCCTGGTCGCGTTCCGCCCAAGCCTTCCGGAGCGACGCTTGCAAGTGGAACAGCTCTTTGCGGTAGCTCTGCCCGATGTCCGAGATGACCTCGCGAGCGTGCTCAAGATCACGTCGAAGCCTATCCTTCTCGTCGCAGAGCTCCTTATTCACGGCTGTCACCGATTCATCCTTGGGCACCCCGGCATGTGCCACGTTTTCTACCGGGCCAAGGCCGAGCAACAACCAGTCGATCTCTGGCGCCTGGTTGTTCCTGCGCAGTTGTTGGAGTTCTCTGTTTTGCGCGGTCAACCGTTGAATCTCGGCTCGCTGGGTCTGCAGTTTTCGACTGGCCTGGTCAATATCACCCTGCGCCTGCGCGAGATCTATGCGGAGATGGTCGCGTTCGGATGTGAGGACCGAGAACGTTGTTCTAATCTCCTCGAGCCGAGCTTGGATCGCTTTGCGTTCATCCCGCAGGCGCATCATCTCGGATGTGATGTCCCGCAATACCCTTCCCAGATTTTCGGCGAACACCTCCTCCTTCTGAGCTGCGTTCACGGCCTGTGCTCCCCCCCGCAGTGCGGGCAATTGGACACGTCTGACTCGGGTTCGTTGGGACAGTAGAACGGAGCACGTAGGGCGCGGACCGTGTCCGGAGCCGGCGTGAAGCTCCTGTCCGGAGGGGGCGCAGGAATCGTGTCTGCCGTCTCACGCGGCGGGGGAGGGTAGGAGTGTCCAGCGTTGGGACCCGGCATGGCTTACCCCGCCCTCCTCGCCCGCCTCTCGCGCTTCGCGGCGTTCTTCTCGGCCTTGGGTAGGCCGGCGGCAGGGTGATGCGGGAAGAGTTTTTGGGTAGCGGTGATGGGCTTCTCCTCTCGGCCATGACCGGGGCGCGCTCGGCTCTTACGCGGCGGGTAGTAACGGTGCCCATCCTCGTCCGAGCCGCGAGGCCTCGCGGGCTCTGGCCCCTCCTCGGCGTTCTGGCCAGGCCCAACCATTCCGCACAACAACAACGCTGGAAGCAACTTCAGAATATTCACGCCTTCCTGCCTTTCCCGTTCCCGTTCGCTAGAACTGCTTCGACCGCCCCGCGGGGCAGGCCGAGAATCCGTTCCCCCTTCTCGCGCGCGTCAAACCACAAGCGCGCCTCGACCTCGCAGGCACTGTTCGCGTTCATGCGCCCGTCGGGCGTCAACACGATGCCCGTGCATCGCCACTTGACCGGGCTATGAGGCGGAGGTGTCAAGTTGCTCACGGAGCTACTAGTCACTTCCTACTTCCGATTCGATCGATCAGCTTTTCGCCCAAAGCGATGAACAGGACCGGCAGGGCAAATGCTAAACCGAGGCACACCACGAAACCTAACGCAATGCAAACTTCAGCCACTTCGTTATCTTTCTTGAGCTGGCTACTCATGGATGGGTGAAGTGATGTTCATGGTCCGTTTAGTCTTCGACTTTCGTCCACCCATCTGGGGTGTACTGTCTCTTGTGCGACACGATGGGTTCTCCGATTGGTAGCTTGATGTCCCTGTGCTCCGCCGGAACGTCGTTTCGCTCGTGACGCAGCACCGATGATCGCGGTAGCTTAAGAAGCATCAGCTCTCTCTCGAGCTGATACATGGACGCTTGTCGATCTCGTACCGTGTGCTGGTGGCCCGTTACTTCTCCATCACCCAGTACAAGTTTCCCGTTTTGTCGCTTGATCTTGTCCACTCTATGCCTCCTGAACGAATTCCAGTTGTGGGTTTGTGTTGCACTCGTCGACCGACGGCCAATACAGAGACTCTCTCGGGGCGTAAACCACCACGACGTCACCATGCCGGTAGTACCGAGCCCCAGGATCCCGACTAATCCGGATCTGCCATTTGCGTGCTGCTTGGGCGCTATTCAGTCCAGGGTCTACTGGTTCGATGAAATCTGGCTGTGATCCGTCGTGAAGTGGAGGACTCTGCATCTTCAAGTATCGCGGTTCCAATTCTCCACTTCTATGGACCGATTCTAGCAGTTGGTATTGCAGGCCTGTGCTCGGGCAGGTCCAGGCGTCAATCTTCGTGACACCACGAAGGTATAGGTAGCGTTCCCATCCGAGCCGCTCAGCGATACATCGGTGAATCTCTGAATTGCGCTCTTCCGCAAGCTCTTCGTGGGTAAACGACTCTGGAGAGTTGATCGCTCGCTCCGGAACAAGGACTCCGTGCCAACAATAGACCTCGTACCCGTCGCGGTAGCGTAATGCTGGACCTTTATCATTGTGGAGCCGCGGAGGCTCGCGGTTGGTTTCCCAGGAAACGTGCTCCGGTCGGTCAGAGCACACACAAAGCCCGTTATATGGCCACCACCATCCGCAGGACTTCGTCACCTCTGACCATAACCGTAAGTCCGCACTGGACTGCGGTTCGTACCGGACATGGAGTTCATCCTCCATGAAGCGGTAGAAGGAGACCCAGTAAGCATCTTGGGATCCCCAAAATATCGAGTCCACAAGCGAGTCCTCAAGCGAGGCCCGAAGCGAGGCCCCAAGCGAGGCCCCAAGCGAGGCCCGAAGCGAGTCCTCAAGCGAGGCCCCCGGAAGCTCACGCATCACGGCAATCGCTAGTAACGCTGTAGCCGGCGACTGCGTCCACAGAAACTTTGGGGCAGGTTTTCCGATCCGGGCATACATCGAAGCTATCGATTTTTCTGCGCGTGGGCGATCTGCCGGTTCCGTGGAAGATCCGATAGCGAACCATCGTGCGCGAAACTCGACGAGCGTTTTCTTCTGTTCTGGGGTTATCTTCGTTAGCTTCATGGTATCCACCGAATTGACAACGCTACCCAACAGACCACTAGTCCGGCCATGAAGAGCCCTACCCAAACATCGAGCGCTCGGTCCTGCATCACGACCCCAACAGCAACTGCCCAACGGCAAATCCGATTCCGATCGCGAACAGTGCTCCGATGAGCCACCATCCTAGGATTTCGGACAACTTCAACGAGCCACCATCCGCAGATGATTCACGCCACCCGTCGTTCATGCCGCCCGCTCCTTCTTCTTCAGGACTCCGCTCAGATCGACCAATTCGAGCTTCGCCAGAAGCTCCCCCGGCACAGGGCGCCGGCCGCTCACATACGCCTGCAGGGTGTTACGGTGGACTCCCAGTGCGATTGCCGCTGGCTCGAGCTTGAGCCCCCGCTCTTCCAGCTTACGAAGCAAGGCCCTTGCGACGTACCGGCGCAGCAATACACGTTCTTGTACGGCTGACGACTGATGAGTCGGCATACTTACCGGTATGAATTGCGCAAACTCGAATCGTTTCATGGGGCCTCTTCGTGTTGGCGAGCTCGGTAGCCGCCGGACTGTTGGTCGTACTGAATCTGCTGCTGTCCAAAGAGAAGCTCGCCCAGCGCACACACCAAGTCCCGGTGCTGGTCCTCGGTCGTCACGCCTAGCCGACGTGCGATTTCAGCAGCAGTCACGGCTTCGCCCGCGTCTTTGACGACCTCCAGAACCTGGCTAATCACGAACCCGCTCCCTTCCCGATGAAGCGCGCGTGGGCCAGGCATAGAATCGAGCCCTCAACCACAACCGCGCAGTTCCGGCACACCGGGCGCCCGCACACCGTGCCCTCGGGGGCATCCACGAGCTCTCCCTTGCGCCGGATCTTCACGATCGGGTGCTTACAAGCTCCGACGGCACGCGTGCCGCAACCCGGTGTGTCGCATGGCTCACGCTTGCTTCCGCAGCTAAAAACGGTGATGCCGGCCATGGGCTAGGCCGCCGTTCTCTTTTGTCGTCTCGGTGTCTTGCATGGGCGCTGCGGAATCTTCGGCAGCGCGGCATCGGACCGATCTTCCTCTCCCCACGCACGAACCGGCACACCGAGCAAGCGCTCGATCGCGTTGGCCGAAGGGTGATTCGGTACCTGTAGTCCGTTCACCCACCTGGACACAGACGCTGGCTCCGTAGCCAGCACCCTGCGCATTCGACGTACCAGATCGGCCTGGGTCCACCCGCGCTCCTGCAGAACTCGCCGAACCATACGCACCGCAGTCACCATGCGGGCCACTATGTTGCGGTTCAACAATGTTGTCAAGAAGTATCAGACGGGGCCAGTAGATCGGCGACCAAACGGCCGATACAAGAGAGATATGCCACGTCGATCCACGAAACCGACCCCGGAAGTCACGACGCTCCACTGCCGTCTTAACGAGGCCATGGAGTATGCCGGCTATTCTGGGGAACGCGGAGACCTACGGAAGTTCTCTGAACGCTCTCATATCGACGTCGCGCTGATTTCGAGATACCGGCGCGGGAAAAGTACGCACGGAATCACCGCCGACATGGTCGTGCGGCTGGCCAGGTTTCTAGATGTCCCGTGTGGCTGGCTTCTCGCGAGTGAAGGTGTTGCACCGTGGGGGCATGGGGACACGTCTCTCCGCGTCCACAACGCCGCAGCACTCAACTCGGTACGGGGCGGGGCCTCGACTGAGGCGGGCAATGACCCGACGACAGTAATCAAGGTTCCCGGTGGCGGTCGCCAAAAGTACGATAAATTGGCCGCACGCGCACCGGCGATAGACCCTCGCACACCACGCATCGCCAAGAGGAAATAGTAGCGTCATCATTGCGGGTAGCGCCCTCCCTTCCGTTGGACCCACAGTCTTACCACGACTCTGTGGCTCCGCGTAACACCAAAGCTCGCGCGCCCGCACGTACGCCGCGTCTACTAAACGCGTAGACGACGCGACCCGTAGGTCAGATGGCCTATCTTACGCCCGGTCAAGATTGTTTATTGACAATGTTGTTTCTTTGCTGCAAGGTCGACCCATGACGCCATCCGCAGCCGTCGAAGCCGCCAAAAAGCGGATTCATCTCCTGGTGGCACTGCGGGACGCCCAGCCGCAGGTCGCTACTCCAGAGGGTTTGGCGATGCGCGCGGTTCAATTGGCAAAACACGATGGAGCCATCGAAGCGTGGCAGGGAGCGATTCGCTTGATACGGCAAATCACTTAGTCAGCACATTGACGGTCTAGCGCCACGAAGCCGGGCCTGACGACTCGAATCCCACCGGTCCCCCCCTCTGTGCCGATTCTGTCGCTGGTCCGCCTTCGTAGCACAAGCCACCGCTAATCCAGCCTTGGGCTCGGCTCACCATTGCGATTCACGGGCGTTTCTTTTCCGCGGGTGAGCCGAGCCGAGGGAATGATGGCGAAACAACCCACCGAAGACCAGCTGCGCGACGCGAGGTCGCACCTGTACGTCGCGCTCGTCCAGAGCTTGCCGTCGGACGAGCCGTTGATCCTGGGCCACGTGCGAGAGGCCCTGCTCCTGTTGGGCGGCACCCCTCCAGACGCGGTTCATCTAGAGAGAGCCGCGTCATGATTCCGAGAGCACTCGCTCGGCGAGTTCTGTGCGACCTTTTGCGCGCAGCGACTAAGGCTCCGGAGTTCAGAACGACTAGAACGCTCCATTTGGTCGGACTGCTCGATGCGGCGCAGGAGGGGACTTGAAACTCGAAGACCTGCAAGGTCACCCGGACTTCCGGGACATCACCGCGCTCCTGCTGCGGGATCAGATCATGCTCGCTATCAGCCCCCCGGTGGGGCCGCGGGGCGGATGGTACGTCCAGCTCTACGACCGTGTGACCGGAGAGCTCGGGGTCGGACGAAGCCCCAACGCGGTAAACGCGCTCATCCTGGCGACCGCTAGCCTAGAGCGAGCAAACGTGCAGCACGCCCAGGAGAGCAAGGTCAGGAACGTGCCGGACTTGGGAGAGATTGTGGCCAAGGAGGCGAGCTGATCCATGCAAGTCGACCTCGGTTCCACATGGCCCAACCCGGAGGGCATCGTCGAGATGACCGTCTTTGCCATCCACGATCACCCGTTGGACTACCCAGAGGGATTCGTAGTGCGGCGCCACTGGGTGCGCCGGGGGCAGACTGAGCCGGTGGCGGACGTGGTCCCGAGGTTTGCGAAGAGCCTCGATGAGGCGAGGGAGTGGATTCCACAGGGGTTCGTGCGGATGGCGCGAATGCAGGGGGATGACCTTTCGATTTATGAAACCTGGATTTGAACTGAAACACGAGAAGTGAGGGAATGAGATGGCCGAAATCAAGCTACCTCCGAGCAAGGGAGAAGATCCGGTTCCGATCGCCTACCTGAGCGACCAACAGCTCGGCTTCTGGGAGAAGTATCTCGGGGACCAGTTGCGCGACGACCCCGACGGGAAGTGGGCCTCGAGCAACCGGCTCAAGCTGGACACTGTCCAGAAAGAGCGGGCTGCACGCGCCAACGGGAAGTCCCAGGCTCCGTCGACTCCGGCGGCCACCAAAGAGGCGCTTCACGAGCGCGTCAAGATTCCGCCGGAGCTCCTCATGCCCATCGAGGACCCGAAGGATTTCACGGCCCGGATGGCTGAGCTCGACAAGTACGCCAACCTACTGACTAGCGCGACAACGCTCGATACTCTTCCCCCCGGGTGTTCGCTCACTCTTGGCAAGCTCGACGTCTACGGGGACCCCTCGGACGGCATGGTCTACAAGCAAAAGAAAGACCCCACGGAAGGCGGTCCAGACCGGTTCTCGCTCGGCGGCGGGGCGCTGAAGAAATTGGCGCTCTTGGCAAACATCAAATATCTGGACCACAAGCCGGAGTTCCTGCCCGGAAATCCAGGTTACCGCGACGAATACGGGAAGTACCCGTATGGCCCGCCGCACCCGTTCTTCCAGCGCTGGACCTGCCGCGGGACGCGCGAAGAGCTCGACGGTAGCGTGCTCGACAAGACCGAGGAGAAGACGGTCGACCTACGGGACGGATCCCCCGAAGCGTCGATCCAAAGCGATAAGCAGCTCGCGCGCTCTCGCGTGAACATCGAGCAGGCCACGAAGACCAAGGCGAAGTACCGACTGGTCCGGGTGCTGCTCGGTCTGAACGACGCCTACACCCAGGTCCAGCTCTCCAAGTCGTTCGTCGTCGTGCGGCTGTACCGGCACGGGAACTACGTGACGGGCAACGCGGAATTCGACTCCCAGATCAAGATGCTGAACTACCTCCGGGTGCACCAGGCCAATCTGCTGCTCTTCGGGAAGGGGCCGACCGAGGCGATTCACGAAGCCTCGAGGCTCCTGGAATCGCAGCTCAAGACGTCGGTGCCGGCGCAGCTACCGGCGGGCAGCCCGAAGCCTGCCGAGACCTTCGACCGGGACGGGGTATCGGACCAGACCCAGGGCGCAGAAGAGGATGGGGACGATCCGGACGACGAAATCGACGACATGTCGGACTTCGGCGACACCGACAAGGTCTAGGAGGACACCCGTGGCACCACGACTTCGATTGCCGGACGGCGCAGTCGTCCCGGCCGTGACCTCGATCATCAACCGGTTCAAGGACTCCGGTGCGCTCATCAACTGGGCGTGGCGCGTCGGCAAGGCCGGCGAGGACCTCCGGGGATTCCGGGACCCGGCGGCTGCTTCGGGCAAGATCGCGCACGCTTTGATCGACGCCCACAACAAGAGCCAGGCCCCCAGGATTCCGACTGCCATGGAGCTCGGAGTAGACCCCGACGTCTATAAGGTTGCCCTCATGCAGGGACAGAATGGGTTCGAGGGGTTCAAGGAGTGGGCGTCGGCTGAGGAATTCTCGGTCATCCATAGCGAAATAGCGCTCGTGAGCTCAGAATACCGATTCGGTGGTGTGCTGGACGCCATCGGACGGTGGCGGGGCCGCCGGGTGGTCGCCGACTGGAAACTCGCGTCCGGGGTGTACCTGGAACACCTGTTGCAGTTAGCGGCCGAGCGCGTGCTTGCCCAGCAGAAGAAACCCGACGAGCCGCCGGACGTTCTGCTGCTCCAGATCGACAAGGGGACCGGGGAATGTATCCCCCACACCTGGTCGGTGGAGACCCTGGACGAAGCCTTCGAGATGTTCATGGCGCTTCGCCGGGCCTACAGCTTCGACGCGAAGCTCCAGGGGCTGTGTCGCGAGGTGGCGGCGTAACCCTAAAGGCAAACCACCATGCGTATTTACAAGTACCAGTTCAATCCCCAGTTTGGGGAGTTCTCGATTCCTATGCCCAGAGGGGCACGTGTCCTTGGCGTGCAACTGCAGGCAGACACCCCATGCATCTGGGCGATTGTCGATCATCTCTGCAGGGAGATCCAGCACGGGTTCGTGTCGGTAGGTACCGGTCATGAACTACCCATGCCGAAGCATTCGGCGTTCGTAGGAACGGTCCAAATGGGTCCGCTGGTCTTTTCACCTGTTCGACCTGGGCGAAAAGTCGGGCTCCACGGCGTAGCCAAAAGACGTTGCCGGCCTTCTAGCGCTGTCCCGCGAACGTGGTGGGATGGCTCGAGTGAACGCCGGGGGAGGAACGCGGCTCCCTGAACCATGCGTGGCACCCCGGAGAGACGGGAACCCCACAAACCCAACCCGGAACCTGGATGAAAACTCTATGCTTTTATCACCGCTCGGACCTTGACGGCCACTGCTCGGGCGCCATCGTGCACCGAGCTCATCCGGACGCCGAGCTCATCGGTATCGACTACGGGGACCCGTTCCCGTGGGACAAGATCGACAAGGAGACCGAGGTCATCATGGTCGACTTCAGCATCCAGCCCATCGATGGCATGGTGCGGCTCCAGGAGTCCTGCGAACGGCTCGTGTGGATCGATCACCACGAGTCGGCCATCAAGGAGTCCGCGAAATACCCGGCGCTCTACATGACGCCCGGTCTCCGGTTGATCGGAAAGGCCGCCTGTGAGCTCGCTTGGGAGTGGTTCTTCGAACGATCGACAGTTCCGATGTCTGTGTTCCTGTTGGGGCGCTACGACGTTTGGGCGTTGGATGCTCACCCAGACGTCCTGCCCTTCCAGTACGGGATGCGGTCGCTAAAGAAAACCACCCCTGACTTCTCCCCGCTCTGGGTGGCGTTGTTCTCGGGCGACCCCGACTGCGTACAGCACCTTTGCGAGGTCGGCCGCACAGTGCTTGATTTCCAGGACACTCAGGACGCCCAAGCCTGCGCCGGTTGCGCGTTTCCGGCAGAGCTCGCTGGCCTCAAGGTGATCGCGCTTAACCGTTCACTCGTGAACTCGCGCTCCTTCAAGAGCGTTTGGGATCCGTCGCTCTACCAGGCCATGTGCGCGTTCGTTCGGCGACCGAACGGTATCTGGTCCGTGTCCCTCTACACGGACCGGGAAGACGTGGACGTCGGCGAGTTCTGTAAGCGGCACGGCGGTGGAGGGCACCGGAAGGCCGCGGGGTTCCAGATGAAGGCCTGCCCGTTCTGAGAAAGGAGACCACCATGCTTCCAGAAAAGGTGATCGATATGGTCGAGCAGTGCGGAGGGAAAGTGGACGAAGTTGGGGTTTTACCCGACGGTTCGGGCTTCGCCACCGCGAGCTTTCCGCTTCGCGCCGACCACTGGCTCCACAAGCCGGGGTACAACGTACCGCCTATGCCGATGCGCGTTGGTACGGGTCCGGAGCGAGATAGGCTTGCGGCACAAATCAGCGAAGCCGCGCGCTACGCCGTTCGCGTAACGACGGTGAACGGAGAGGATAATGACTACGACCCGGACGCCTGGGTACAGAACATGATCGTCGGCCTGCTCGGTTACTGGACTCAGGACGGGTTGAGTGCCGAAAGTTCGGATAACCCAGACGTGCTCCCTGACCCGTTCCCTCCGGGTAGCGAATGATTCTAGGGCGCGCACCTCGTCCTGCGTTGGAAGGCAGAACTCCCCGGCGGCGCACGCCTGGGGGGGAAGGTGCAGCTTTGCTGGCTCAAGGAAACCAGTACCCGAGGGCGGTGGTGCTCAGCCCCACGCGCCGGAGCGGACAATCCGGACCAGGCCCTGGAGGGCTAACGGTGGTGGCGGCGTGGCCAGATGACACGCGCGTGCGAGCCATGCCCGCGGCTGCCGGCTCAACGGAGGTCGGCAGTGCTTGCGTACACCCACGGAAACGGGGTGCTCGTCCGGCCTCTCGTGTCTCGCTACGGGGCAGGGGTACAAATGCGTTCCGGACGAGTGTTCCGGCTGCACCACCGCCAAGCCCACGTGCTAGTTCACTATGAGGACCGACAGCAACAATATCGATTCCTGCTCGTTCAATCAGTGCCAGTAGGCACTACCCCCCGCGACGTTCAGAGCGCCGGTTCGAGTCCGGCGCTCGGGGCAACAATTATCACCAACACAGTTGACATCTAACGACGGAAATACTAATGACACGCACAGTACAACGTTCGAGTCTGGGTCGTCGCAGGAAGGGTGACCTCCACTCACCCAAAGGCGAGGCCAAGATGCACTCAGCCAAACTTGAGCTCACGCGCTCAAGTCCTCTGCATCCCGGCGACCTGGACTCGAGCGCTGCACCGTCTAAGGGACCCAAGTCGCTTGGGTCAGCGGATCTTGACCTGGCTCGGGAGTGGCTCACATCAGAACTCCTGTTGCGTGGAGTTCAGAAGCCAGTCGTCTTCCGTGCCCGCAAGGGCCACGGCGTCGAAGTAAAAGACGGAAAACGCAAGCTTGGGCAGCTCGATAACACTGAGTTGCTTACGCATGATACATCGGCGATCGATGGGTTGTTCCGAATACGAGGATGCCTCAAGGTTGAGTTGAACCCTGCGGATGCGGCAGAGAGTAGCTGGCTGTTGTTCGGTCTCTCTCGGGCTGTTGTAGCCGGGCAGAGAGCGGCAGTATTATCGCTGTTCCGTGGTGACAACGGAACAGTCAACGCAGGAACTCACGCATATCGGGTTCTATCCGCGACAGTGACCGATTTCTTGTCGAAGTCCAAAGATGACCGCGTTCACGGTCTATCCGTGTGCGGAGATGTCATGGCGATGGCCAGCAAATTGGCGGCCGACAAGTTTGCTTTGTGGCAACGTTCGAACCAAGCCGACCAGTCTCCGCCATGGTTCACATCTATCTCGATGCCAATCAAGGATTCCCGCTATCGGCTTGAGTTGCAGGGCAGAGAACTGTATGTGACCCTGGGAGTCCAGGGTGCTGTAGAGCGTCGGATCCCTGAGATCCGATTCAAGGCCTACGGTAGGGGGCCATCGGCTTGGGCGGATATCCGGCGACTTCTCTCTGGTGAGTACGCGCGCGCCGCGGCCCGGCTGGTATGGGACTGCAACAGACGACGTTGGACGCTAAATATCTCCTACTCGCGGGCGCGTCCGGAGCTGCAGAGCGGGACCGGCGCGATGGCCGTATGCCCCGGCATTGACTCGTTCGTGCGGTGCTACACAGACGATGCCTGGAAAGGTCCACAGGACAACACAGCGAGCCTGGTAGCGTTCAAGCTTGGGCTTGACGCCCGCAAAGCGAGCCGCGGTCAACACAAGGACTTCCAGGGCCATGGTGCACGCGGCCACGGAGTGAAACGGTTCACTCGATTACTGCGGCACTTCTCCGAGTTGGAAACAAACTTTACACGAACCCACATCGAACAGGCAGCGTCTCGCGTCCGGCGCCTCGCCACTGGGGACCGGCTAGGGAAACATGGCTGGAATGAGACGCGAGGCCCCGTCGGGGAGGTCCTAGTTGCTGATTTCGGTAACTTCTGCCCCACGCACTCGAATGCTCGGGTGGAGAAGATCCTGCGCCGATATCCAATCTGTACCGCACGCGACAAGATCTGCTGGGCCCTTACCAAGGCAGGAATCCCCCATCGAGTCGTCAAGCCGACAAACGTTTGCCCTCACTGTGGCAAATCCAAGCTGAAGCACTTTTGCGGTTATGACTGGGTCTGTCCGGAATGCCATCTGGTGGCACCTAGAGACCTATGGACCGGATGGCAGACATTTGTCGCCGGTGGCGCCAGCTCCCACTACGACCTAATCGAGGTAGGTAAGGCTTTCAAAAAGGCAGCCGAATTCGCGGACTCTGTCCGCAGAAAGGCGATCAACCATGGAACCGAAGAAACTGACGAAGCTGCTCAATGACGCTGGAATCGTATTTGCGCACTGGACCGACTGGGAACTAGTCCAACGCGAGCTGGCGAACTTTCGAGTTGCACGGGACAAAGCAGAGTCGAGTTACTGTCTGTTCTTGCACGCGGTCGAAACGCGGTCGGCAGATTGGCGCTCTGGATTGGACTCCAAAGAACCACAGACGTTCGATCACTGGTTACGGAAGAACGCGCTCCACGAAGACCCGGCGCGCTATCGAGCGATGCTATCGGTAATCGACGATAATGGCTTGGAATGGGTGCAGCGTGTTGGTCCTCTTGCTGCCGCTACGGTGGCCAAGAACCTTCCTCCCGAACTCCGCTCTGAGGGTTTTGCACGACTAGCCGATAAGCGTGCGGAGATTGGTCAACCGGTCTCACCCAAGACCGCACCGTCAATCATTCAGTCAATCAAGTCGGCGCATCCCGATGTGTGCCCTTCAACTCCTAAGCGTCCCGAGATTGCGAAGCTACGCGACAAAGTACACACAGCCCGCGTTCATTCCCATTCGCTGGAGAATGAGTTGCGGGAAGCGAGAACTGCTATCACCGAGCGCGACCGAACGATCGCCCGACTAGAGATTGAGAATATGGAACTTCGCGAGCGGCTCAGTGCTGCTCAAACAGCCTTAGGCGCTCGCGCTACGCGCAAACCATCGGAATCGCATACTTCTCCGGCTCCGGCCGAGTAGGCGATAACCCATCGGGTAGTGAAAAAGGACACCCGTGCATGACCCGCTCGCAAGTTGCTGCGCAACGCATCAGGATCGTGGAGGTTCTAGCGAGCGGGTCGGAACGGAGAACAGGATGCGGAGGCAGTGGAGCTCGATGGGGCTCCGCCTCCTAGGGAGGACTGGACCGGTCGGAACGGAGAACAGGATGCGGAGGCAGTGGAGCATACCGACCAGCGTGCGCGTGGGTGAGCGGGTCATTGTCGGAACGGAGAACAGGATGCGGAGGCAGTGGAGCCCACTCGTCGGGCGGCTCGTCGTGCAGGGGTGCTGCAGTCGGAACGGAGAACAGGATGCGGAGGC